>Ga0310786_10000007_pt1 | contig 362362 bp, 264 predicted proteins | sample AusTroGonzalo_MG_FD_203881 | JGI IMG/M metagenome (GOLD analysis project Ga0310786, IMG submission 203881) | Bovine rumen microbial communities from tropical cattle in Woodstock, Queensland, Australia - Gonzalo_03 (v2) (version 2) | ecosystem: Host-associated > Mammals > Digestive system >... | reverse complement strand
CGCGACCGACGTGACGATTGATTTGAACGGTCACAATATCACCTTTGCCTCTTGGGGCTTTGAAGTTCGTGAAGGCGCTACCTTGACCTTCAACGGCAACGGTAACGTCACCGCCGCGGAGGCTGCTCTGTACGCTCAGTACGCAGGTAACCTCGTGGTCAACGGCGGTACCTATACCTCCACCAATAACTTCGTGATCGGTACGCACGGCTCTACGGGTCGCGGCGGCAACACGATCACGATCAACGGCGGTACCTTCAACGGTTCGATGTCCGCGGAAGGCGTAGCAGATGGTTACATCGCTTGCGGTATCTACGTAGCGAACAGCGATACCGTGACGATCAACGGCGGTACCTTCAACGTCACGAACGGTGTGGGTATTGTGGCTCGTAGCGGCAGCACGACAGTCGGCGCGGACGTCGTTATCAACAACCTCGGCACGAATGAAATCAGTGGTAAGGTGGGTGATGCGAGCAAGCCGACAATCGCTTCCGGTTATGCGATCGTTTGGGACTTCGTTGCGGGCTATCCCGGCGGCGCTCCCACCCTCACGAACAACTCCGCTTATACCGTGTACACGGTCGAGGCGGAATAACAATTACACAAATTTGACGGACCTTGTCTGCGCGGCTTCCTTACGCGGGCGAGCGTATCAGTAATAAAGAAGGAAGGAAATCGAAACTGAATAAAAGCAGGATGGATTTATGGAAAAGGTTAGAAACAGAGTATTAGGATTGACAGTAATATTGAGCGTTTTCGTGTTGCTCCTTTGCGCCGTGTTCGCGATCTCGATGGTTGCGTCGCCGAGCACGTCGGCGGACGCCGAGATCCAGGTGGGCGCCACGGGATTCTATCCGTCGAGGAATACCGATCGCGAGATCGTATACCACCTCTTTAAGACGCAGACCTACGAACTCGCGCCGGGTACGCAGATCATGTACGTGAAGGGTACGGAGTTCCAAAACGAGATGGTCGTGCCTGAGATCCCCGCCGGTAGCGCTACCTTGAAAGTGACGAGCGGCGGTAAGGCATACAACACCACGAACGTTACTTGTTACGTGGACGTCGTGGAGAGAGGTAACGGCTTCGACGGTTGTCCTTGCGGCACGCTGAACAACGGCGCTACGGAGTACAACTGCTGTTACGGCGGTATCCAGCACTACGCAGGCGCTCCCTTCTTCTACACCTCTAAGAGGTACTACAACTCCGCGCGCGTGGGCGTTTTCAATAATAACGTCGCGCTCACGAATGCGAAGGTTGAGCTGTACGACGGTGTCAGGCTCTATACGCTGAACTCGGAAGGCAACGGTTACTATTCCAATGACCAGATCTACATCGGTCGCTACGAGATCGTCGTGAACAACGAGCATACGGGCAGACCCCTCATCATCGACAAGTTCACGATCGGCGAATCGGGTCACCTCGACGGCGGCGTTTTCTATAGCGGAAACACCTATACCGAGAACGTCTACTTCTACACGATGCAGATCAAGACCTACTTGGACGACGCGCTCAGCAATGCGCCGGGCGACGTCTACTTAAAGTCTTCCCTCACCAATTTTGGTCTTGAAAGGACTTCTACCGGTACTTACTACGTGAGATATATCTCGGTGAGCGACACTACCCGTGAAAACTATTCGGTCATCGTGGGCGGCAGGGACACGGGCTACACCTTGAACGACAGGTTGAACTCCGGGTTCTGTAACGACGTCTCCATCTACTACTATACCTTGAGCCTGAACCTCAGCTGCGATACGGCTTGGACCGATGCCAAGGTCGAGCTCCGTAACGACGACGGCGACGTGCGCTCTATCTTGAAATATCAGTCCACCTCGGGCACCACGGCGCTTTATACGAACTTCATGCAGAAGGACGAAGGCGCTTCTCCCGAGAAGATGACGGTGTACGTCGACTACGTCTCCACCGACGCCAACGTCTATTCGGTGCGTAGCGGCGCAAGGGGCTCGGCAGGGGACAAGACCTTTGCAAACCTCACCTATTACGACGCAACGGTCAACCTGCGTTTGGACGGCTCCGCCTGCACCCTCCAGTATCCCGTCAGCGTGTCCAACGGCGTGGCGTCATACTCTTTGACCAATAATAGCACGGGCACCCTCTCCCTGCGCGTGAGACAGATCATGTCCGGCGCGAACGAGCTCCCCTACAAGGTCACCGTGACCGGTATGACGGACAGTTTGGCGCCCTTGACCATCACCAAAGCGAATAAGAGTATCACCTACAATTATCGTACGGTGAAGTTCTTTACCTATAATCAGAGCGGCACGAACTACAACGCCGCCGTATACAGGACGCAGTACGTCAGACAGGGCGGCGTGCCTTCTCTCGTCTCCGATCCCTACGTCGTGGGTATGACCTTCGACAAGTGGAGCACGACGACTTGGAGTCAAAACGAAAATCTGGATTCGATCACGGAATACAACTTTTCCGCCCCCATCACGGCGGCAACGAATCTTTATCCGCACTTTGCCAAGACGGAGGTCAAGATCAACGAGAGCTTCGTCAAGTGCGCGGTCAACGGTACGCAGTCCTCGACGGGCGTCGCCTTCCGTATGGCGAACGTCACGATCTCGGGCTTCGAGAAGGGGAATAACTCCATCAAGAGTATTCTCCTCAACCTCAAGAACGTTGAGACTACCTATTTCTACTCTGCGAGCGGCAAGACCTTCAAGCAGGGGCAAAACGCGAACTTGACCTCGATCAGCGGCGGCTATTCCGCCACGGCGTCCGCGGTCAGCATCACCTTTAACAACAAAGTCTCTATGGCGACGGCGCAGGATTACATCCGCAATTACGTCGTCATCAAGCCCGTGGTGAACCAAGACGTCGAAGTGACCTTGACGGTCTCGGACGGCGTGCTCTCCACCAGCGCCACGACCTCCGTCACGCAGTCGGCGTGGAACGGTACACAGTGGACGGTCAAGGGTAGTGGCACATATGGCTCCTGGTGGATCGGTTCCAGTCAAGGCGTTCAGTACGTTTATTTCACGGGTAACTGCACCTTTAACGGTAGTTCCAGCGGCTGGGGCGGATTGGAGATCTACGGAACTTGTTATCTTTACATTCCTGCCGGTGTGACTGTCACCTGTAACGGCGTGGCGGGCAGCGGTAGCACTCCCGGCGGCGCAGGTATCTACGTCGCTTCGGGTAACAACCTCTACGTGCTCGGCAACGGCACCTTGGTCGCCAAGGGCGGCAGAGCGGGTAACGGCTCTAACGGCGCAGGTGGCGGCGGCGGTTGGAAAAGCGGCTCCACTTATTATTCCGGCGGCGGCGGCGCAGGTGGCGCAGGCGGCGGCGGAGCAGGCGCAGGTATCGGCACCCACGGAGCAAACGGCGGCGGTGGCGGCGGTGGCGGCGCAGGCGGCTCGGTCGTTTGGTCCAGTAAGGGCAAGGCTCAGTTCCGGGGCGTAGGCGGCAGTGGCGGCGCTACGGGCGGTACTCCTTCCGCGGCAGGCAATCTTTACACGACGTCTTCGGTCACCGTGAACGCCTACGGCGGCGGTGCAGGTTCTAACGGCGGCGGCGGTGGCGCGGGCGGTTATCAAACCGACTCCGGTACCGGCTGGAAGTATAATCACTGCGCAGCCGGCGGCGGCGGCGGTGGCGGCGGCGGCGGTGGCTGTGCCGGTAATAGCATCGGTGCCGGTGGCGCCGGTGGCGGCGGCGGTGGCGGCGGCGGTTCCGGCGCTTGCGACTACCACAGCAATACCGACTACAACTGTATCGGCGGCGGTAAGGGCGGCGCAGGCGGCTACGGCTCGTCCGGTCAAGGTAGCGGCGGCGGTAACGCGCATTGCGACCACCAGGACGTCCCCGGCGGCGGTGGCGGCGGTGGCGGCAGCAAAGGCACAGCAGGCTCTTCCAAGTCCGCGACCAACTTCTCCGTCTCGACGAACAGCAATACCAAGTGGTCGGTGACCTTTACGGGCGCTACCGCGAACGGCACGCTGTACTATGGCTTTGAGAGCACCGTTCTCGCGGTGCCCGATTACGTGCCGACGGGCAAAAACCTCTTCCTCGGATGGAGAGTAGCGACCTATGCGAAAAACGCTTACGGCGGCGCCTCCTCCAGACCTCTCACGACGGCGGAGTCCACCCTGTATCAGCCGGGGCAGTCCATCACGACGGCGCTCGGCACCTACGGCAACGTCACCTTTAAGGCGGTCACGATGCCCTACGACGGCAAGATCGCACAGGATAAACTGACCGTGGCGAAGAGATACTTTGCTTCTTCCAACCCGACTCAGCCGACCTATTACACCTATACGGTGCAAACCTATCTCGACAACGTGAAGTCCACCGTGGGCACGATGGTCTTCACCATCAACGGCAAGAACTATAAGGTCGAGTCTTCCGCGTCTAATCCGGGACTGTATTCCGTGACCTTGGAGACCAACGTCAGCACCTTTACGGCTAAGGTGGATGGCGTCAGCGTTTCCGGCACCCTCAACAAGGGCACCACGAACAACGTCTACTTCGAGTCGATGAAGGTCAAGGTCACCGGTCACGAAAACGTCGCGTCCGTCGTGCTTTCGGGCTCCAATGCGCCCCTCCTCAAAAAGGATGAGAGCGCAAGCTCCGGCTTGACCACCGTTTACGGTGCCATCAAGCAGAAGAACCTTGACACCAACTATTATCCCATCAGCGTAAACGGCGAGGCTATCCCGACTACGCTCGGCAGGGCGAAGTTCGGCACGACGGTGACCATCCCGTATTGCTACGTCAGCGCGACGGTCAACACGAATATGGTGATCGAGACCGCGATGCTCGTGGACGGGGACGGCAACACCGTTCCGATGAAAAACACGAACGGCACGTGGACCGCGACGGTCTTAAAGGATTCCAAGACCTACACCCTCTATGCGAACGGCTTTGAGACCAAGGCGACGGCTACGGCAAACGCCTCTTCCGTTTCCACTTCCGCAAAACTCTACGAGATCAAGATCTATACGAGGATCAACGGCGTGGAGACCTCTTCCGTAGCCAAACTTACGGTCAACGGCAAAGCGACGATGATGAAGACCGAGGTCAAAATGACCAAAGGCCCCGCCACCGAGACGGAGTACTGGAGCTACGTGGTCACGGATGACACCGCTGCGACGGTGGAGTCCAACGGCACCGAGGTCAAGTCGGTCACCCCGAGCGCGAATCTGAACAAGACTTACGTTGACTACTTCACCGTGCAGTACGATTCCGGTGAGGCGGATGGCGAAGTCCCCGTGGATGAGAACATTTACCTCGCGGGCAGCGGCGTCACCGTTATGTCGCAAGACACCTTGACGACCGACAGCGACAATAGTTACCTTGCAGGTTGGACGGCGAACGGCGACAATTACCTTGAGGGCGATACGACCGAGATCACCGGTCCCCTCGTGCTGACTGCCATCGTTGCGGAAGATCTCTTGAAAGTACATTATATCGATCACTTCGGTGAGTGCGCTCTCGTGTCCAGATTAAATCTCGCGGACAGATTGGTCGCTTACGACGGCGATAAGACGCTTACCTCTTTCATCGATTTTGGCAAGTCCTATGAACTCAGAGGTTGGATCCTCGATATCGACGGCAGCCAGATCGTTTATTTCCCGGGAGAGATTACGAGCCACGTCGTGGCGGATGTCCTCGGAAACAGTACTGAGGAAGTGCACGTCTATTTCACCGCAGTATACGATATTGAGTTCATGAGGGAGATCCACTTTGAGATGGAAATCAGCGAAGAAGACGATCCCGACGATGATGATCGCATCACGATCGGTCACATCGGCGACACCTTTACCATCGATTACAGAGTTACGGTGAACGACGGCGTGAATGCGATCCTCCTTCTTCCGAAATACGACGAGACCATCTTTGCGGTCAAGGGTGCGACGTTGAACGGCACCACCGCACTCGGTGCGGGCGACGCGTCCGTACCGGGCGTCGAAGTCTTCAGGATCGCTTTTGACAATACGACGATCTACAACACGACGGGCGACATCCTCTTCAGCGTCGAGTACGAGGTCATCAATAACGTAGCGGGCAAGTACGAAGACTTCGGTCTGATCCTCGATTACCCGACGGATACCCTTTCGACCACGCTTGACAACCTCAGCAGGAGCAACGCGTGGGAGATCATGACCGAGACCGGACACGAAGATGAAGACCATCTTGAGGTCAGGATCTACGTGGACAATAACGTCACGATTATTATTCAGACCCCCGGCACGATCACGATCACGGAGCAGACCGTCGTCTATCACGGCGCGAACCTGACGGCGGGCGACGTGTACGCCATCGCGAGCGCCTTCGATGAGGAAGCGACTTACTACGAATTCGTCGGCGGTGAGTTCGTCGAGGCGGAAGACGTGACTGAAGCGAGCTTCGCCGAGAAGCGCTACTTCGTCCTGAATACGACGGACGACGTATTCTACGATTACAGCGCTTTCGCACAGCTCACGGATTGCGTCAATCCTTCGGTCTTTACCGTGACGTGGTACACCTACGACGAGAGCGAAGACCTCTACACCGTGATCGATGCGCCGAGATACGTCGGCGACTATTACGTCGGCGTTTCCGCAACGGCAAACGACTTTGTCTTTGAAGTTCTTGAGGTCAAGCAGCTCATCCACATCGTGCCGACATCTGTTACCTACACGATCCACGATAAGACGAGCGTTTGGAGCGAATCCCTCGCCGCGCTCACGGGCGAAGTGACCGAGGGCGAGGTGTACGACGGCGACAACTTGAATGTGGAACTCTCCACCACCGCGACCTCTCTGTCTGCGGCGGGCGACTACGAGATCACCGGCATCTACGATAACGAGAACTACATCGTTACCTTCGTTGACGGTACCTACACGATCACCAAGAAGCAGATCGAGCTCGGTCTGGACGCGACCGCCAAGTTCAACGACGGTTCCTTCCCCTACGACGGCAGCGAGAAGACGATCTCCGTCACGATCAACGAGTTCTACACCGAAATCCTTTCGGTCACCTATTCGGGTGGCGAAGCGGGTTGCAACGGCAACGGTGCGATCCACGTGCTCTTCAATGACGATAACGAAGTGATCGGCTACACGATCACCGCGCTCTTCGCGATCGACGAGGAATACCTCGACAAGTGCGAATTCGTCAAGGACGGCGACGATCAGGACGTCAACACCCTCTCGGCGACCTTGACCATCACGATCCACGGCATCACCGAGGCGGAGTTCCTTGAGCTCATCGACGCCTTTGCGACCTTTAGCGTCGTGGACGGTGAGATCGAGCACGTCTTGACTCCCGTAAACAACGCAATGGCTTATGCCAAGACCTACGACGCGATCTCTGAGTACGCCAAGGTGGTCGTTGCCCTTACGGCAAACAACGCCGCCAACGACAAGCTTTCCGTCGTGGTCACGTACAAACTGGATGACGCTGAAAGCGTGGCAATTAACGCCGCCGAGGCGTTTGATTACAGCGGATACGCGGTGAAGAACGCAAACGTGTACGTCGTCACCGTCACCTTTGCGGCGGGCAGCGGCTACGCCTTTGAGGCGGAGGTCGATCCCGTATTCACGATTACGATGACGATCGCGAAGAAGGCTTTGACAATCTGTGCGGACGCCACCGTCGCTTATTCCGACGAAGCGCCTGAGGTCACCATCGACCAAGGCACAAACGCGTGGGTCACGGGCGAATCCTATTCTACCTATGGCATTGAGGACATCAACAGTTGGAATTACCTTGTGAAGTCCACCTACACCGTCGGTGATACCGCCGGCTCCTCATACACCCTTTACTGGGACGAAGCGGTGGTCGTGGGTGATGAAACCAAGACCGCAGTAGAGATCCTCTCCGAGATCCTCTACAACTACGATCTTACCTTGGCGGTAGCGGAGGATAAGGTGGTCTTGAAGAAGATCATCGACGTGGACGGTTACTTCTTCGCGGGCTACTCCGCCCTCTACGACGCGGCGGACCACGCGCTTGAGATCTATAAGGGCGAGGAACTCGTGACGGTAGACGATGAGCTCATCTCTTACACCATCACCCGTAACGCCGTCGAGAAGTACAGCGTCAAGAACGTCGTGGACACTGATGACTACGTCGCGACCATCGCCTTGAAGGACGCGGAGAACTACGTGTTCGGCGAGAGCCTGAGCGAGTATTGGACGCTCAACGACGACTCCACCGCGGCAAGCGTGACCAAGGAAGTGGTCGTCGCTACCGCGCCCCTCGTGATCGAGGTGGAATACACCAAGAACACCGCGACCTTCAGCCTCACCGATTTCGTCGGTGACGAAGACGAGAGCGTGCTGACCAACTTCACCTTCTTGATCGACGGCGTGGCGTCCTCGGATACGATGACGGCGACCGCCGCAGGTGAGTTTGCGGTTACGGGCACCAGCGACAATACGAACTACTCCTTCACGACTTACACCTTGGGCGTGTATTCGGTGACCTTCGTCAGCGGTCCGTACGACGAAGAGGTGGCGGGCGAGGGCTACGTCCCGCAGAATATGCCCGCGGTGCAGTATATCTTCTGCGGCTTTGACGTCGATACCTTTGACGTCATCGAGGAGAGAGGTATCTTCACGGCAGACGAACCCTCCTCCGATCCGACCCTCAGGCACTACACCTTCAAGCTGTGGTCCACCGAGGCGGACAGCGAGAGCGAGTACGACTTCTCCGAGGAGATCGTGGAGAGCAACGTCACGTTGTATGCGATCTGGCAGCAGAGAGCGACCTATACCATCACTTATCAATATAGGATCGACCTCAGCGACACTTGGAACAGCCTCGACGCCGATACCTATTACACCGACGACGAGCTGACCTATGGCGGCAATGTGCCCGCCCTCGAAGCGAAGGATTGGTTCATCACGGACGCTTGGTACTACGACACGACTTTGCAGAGCAAGATGCCGAACGGCACCTATCTGACTGCGGATATCACAGTTTACGGACACTACCGCTTCAACATCGGCTCGGGTGACGTGAATGCGGACGGCGTCGTCAATGCGGACGACATCACCCTCTATCGTCAATGGATCGTCGGCGGTTACGAAATGACCGTCATTGCGGTCGGTGACGAGTGGGCGACGGTGACGGGCGAAAGCTACGATGCGGAGAAGGTTTACTTCCTGAGGCGCACCGCCGATAACAACGCCGACCAGAGCCGCGACATCCGTGACGTCTCCATCACTCGTATGGCTATCGCGGGCGGTTACGGTTGGGATATCCTTACGGAGAAGAACGTGTCCGGCAACGAGATCGTTCGTACCGCTCCCGTCCAGTCTCTGAATGGGGCGGCGCTCGGACTCAGCAATTACGGCCGCATACGTTTGTTCAGTGACGTTACGGACGCCGAGCACTCCTTGATATTCAACAGCGAGGGCGATATTTACGTAGACCTCGCGGGTCATAGCTTTACCTTGAAGGCGTTGACCTTGAGGACGACGGGCGCGAATGCGACCATCACCATCCTGAACGGTAAGATCAGCGCGGCGAACGGTATCACGATCGCAGCGCCGAACGGCAACGTGCTGATCGAGGACGTTGACTCCTACGTGAACGGCACGCCGATCAATCTGCAAGCGGCGGACAGCAGTCTCCACTTCGCGGGTGAGGTCGGATTCTACAACGGCAACATCGGCAGCACGGCGCCCGCGCCCATCAACATCGAGGAAGGCACGCACGTCGTCCTTGAAGAAGAGGCGGAAATCGTCGTCGAGAAGATTGTCGTGACCGAGAATAACTTTACAGAGGTTGCCACCTCTCCGACCGCGACGATCACGATCGATAACAACACCGAGACCGAGGTCGAGGTCGAGTGGAACGTGCTCATCTCGACCTACGCCGAGCTTGCAGCCGCACAAGGCAATGTCGTTCTCGGCGCGGACATTGATGCGGGCGACAATGATATCGTCTACAGCAACGACGTCACCATCGATCTGAACGGACACAACATCACCTTTAATGGTTGGGGCTTCGAGGTCCGTAACGGCGCAACGCTTACCTTCAACGGCAACGGTAACGTCACCGCCGCGGAGGCTGCTTTGTACGCTCAGTACGCAGGTAACCTCGTGATCAACGGCGGTACCTATACCTCCACCAATAACTTCGTGATCGGTACGCACGGCTCCGAAGGCCGCGGTAACAATACCATTACGATCAATGCGGGTATCTTCAACGGTTCGATGTCTGCGGAAGGCGTAGCAGATGGTTACATCGCTTGCGGTATCTACGTAGCGAACAGCGATACCGTGACGATCAACGGCGGTACCTTCAACGTCACGAACGGTGTGGGTATCGTGGCTCGTAGCGGCAGCACGACAGTCGGCGCGGACGTCGTTATCAACAACCTCGGCACGAATGAAATCAGTGGTAAGGTGGGTGATGCGAGCAAGCCGACAATCGCTTCCGGTTATGCGATCGTTTGGGACTTCGTTGCGGGCTATCCCGGCGGCGCTCCGACGCTTGTGAATAACTCGGCGAATGCCCTTTATACCATCGTAGGTTCTTATGCAACCCTTAATGCTGCGACCGGCAACGTTATCCTCGGCGCGGACATCAACGCAGGTGACAACGACATCACCTACGCTACCGACGTGACGATCGACCTGAACGGACACAACATCACCTTTAATGGTTGGGGCTTCGAGGTCCGTAACGGCGCAACGCTTACCTTCAACGGCAACGGTAACGTCACCGCCGCAGAGGCTGCTTTGTACGCACAGTACGTAGGTCACCTCGTGATCAACGGCGGTACTTATACCTCCACCGAGAACTTTGTGATCGGCACGAACGGCTCTACGGGTCGCGGCGGCAATACGATCACGATCAACGGCGGCACCTTCAACGGCTCGATGTCCGCTGACGGCGTAGCCCACGGCTACATCGCTTGCGGTATCTACGTAGCGAACAGCGATACCGTGACGATCAACGCAGGCACCTTCAATATCACCGATGGTGTGGGTATCGTAGCGCGTAGCGGCAACACGACGGTCGGCGCGGACGTCGTTATCAACAACCTCGGCACGAATGAAAACAGTGGTAAGGTGGGTGATGCGAGCAAGCCGACAATCGCTTCCGGTTATGCGATCGTTTGGGACTTCCTTGCGGGCTATCCCGGCGGCGTTCCTGCGCTCACGAACGATACGAATTATCTCGTTATTAAACTCTACAAAGAGAATAACGCAGATAAAACTACTTGCTTCGTGAAGACGGCGGCTGATCTTGCCGCTGCTACGGGCGACGTGGTTCTCGCCGCGGATATCGATATGGGTGACAGTGATATCACCTACACGACCGACGTGACGATCGACCTGAACGGACACAACATCACCTTTAATGGTTGGGGCTTCGAGATCCGTAACGGCGCAACGCTTACCTTCAACGGCAACGGTAACGTCACTGCCGCAGAGGCTGCTTTGTACGCTCAGTACGCAGGTAACCTCGTGATCAACGGCGGTACTTATACTTCCACCGAGAACTTTGTGATCGGCACGAACGGCTCTACGGGTCGCGGCGGCAATACGATCACCGTGAACGGCGGCACCTTCAATGGCTCGATGTCTGCGGACGGTGTAGCGGCAGGTTATGTCGCTTGCGGCATCTACGTGGCAAACAGCGACACGGTCGTCGTGAACGGCGGCACATTTAACGTCACCGACGGCGTGGGCATCCTTGTCAGAGCCGGCGTCGTGACGGTCAACGAGGGCGTTATCATCAACGTGACGGGCGACGGACACACCGGAAAGATCGGCGACAGCCGCGTGGTCATCCCGACGGGTGAAGTCCTTGTACTGGATAACTACTCGGCATATCCGGCTGCTCCCGGTGCATTCGAGAACAACACCTCTTACACCGTGTTTGAGGTTGAGGCGGAGTAATTATGAAATTGCGATCCATCGGCATCTGTATATTGCTCGTAGCGATCCTGCTTTGCACGGCACTTCCCGTGCAGGCGGCTCTTGCCGAGAGCACTCCCGTTTTATTGCTTTCGGGCAAGTCGGAAGGCGATGAGATCGTCGTGACCGTGACCCTCAGGAATAACGATGGCATCTCGACGATGCTTCTGAACCTTGAATACGACAGAGAAAGACTCACCTTCATCGGGTACCAAGAGGGCGAAGCGCTACCTTCGCTGGATATCGTTTCCAGCGCCAATAACGACGTTTATCCCTATGTGCTGACTTGGTCGGGCGACGATAACGACGCTTCCGACGGCAAACTCTTGACCCTGCGTTTCACGGTCAAGGAGAATGCGGACGGACAGGCATTCGTGCGCTTCACCTACGTGCGTGATCGCGACGTCAACTATTATGAGGGCGGAGAGCTCAAGACGCGCAACTTGATGACCGATACTTTGCGTATCGACCTTGCTTCCGGCGAGGCGACCGCGATCGTGTCGGACAATGCGGGCGCCGTCGCTCTCCCCGAAGAGAAAGAAAAGAAAACCGCTCTGGTCGTAGGGCTCACGGTAGGCGGCACGGTCGTGATCTTGCTGGTGGTGCTGGTCCCTTGGCTGGTAGTGAGAAGAAAGAGAATATAAAAAATGATCGGAAAGATGCGGTTAAAGAGGAATAAACTGTGGTTACTGCCTTTGGCGGTACTCTTTGCCGTGGCGCTTTTGTACGCGCTGTGCGTACCCTCATTCGCCCTGGCTCAGGGCGAGCCCGTTGCGATCTCCCTCGGCGAGAAGACGGTACACCGCGGACAGGCCTTCTCGATGGACGTAGAGGTCACCGAAAACAGCGGACTCATCTCGATGAGCCTTCTGGTGGATTACGATCCGACCGTGATGACCTTGATCGGCGTAAAGCGCGGATCGGGACTTTCCTCGATGACGATGACCACGACCAACGTGGATACCGATCTCGGCTATGCGATCAGACCCTTCGTCGTCTTCTTCGACGCCGTCACGCCGACGAGCGAGACGGGTACCGTGGCGCAGCTCGTGTTCGAGACCAATATCGAGGCGCCGATCGGGGACTACGAGGTCACGCTGTCGTACGACGAAGGAAATACGAACAGCGACTACCAACGTCCCGTCGCAATCGGCATTCGTAACGGTCTGGTGCATTTGATCGCAGGCGAGTTCTGCGCGAGATACGTCGACTGGGACGGCACCGTTCTCTATGAGAAGGATTACAACGATGGCGACGTGCCCGCATACGTCGGCGCCAACCCCGCCAGGGCGGAGGACGAATGCTATACCTACGCCTTCACGGGATGGCAGGGCGACGTGTCCGAAGACGTCAAGGTGCTCCGATACAGAGCGATCTATGCCGCGACGCCCAAGATCTACACGGTGCTCTATTACGTGGACGGGTATACCGACACGCCGAACGAGACCATTGACGAAGCAGATTACTACTTCGCGGAGGAAAGGGCGTACGGCTCCAACGTAAACTTAGACTACCTGCCCAAACGCGCGAACTATACCTTCGTCGGTTGGTTCTCGGACGAGAAGTTCTCGCAGCCGATCGTAGGCGCGACGATGCCCGCGAAAGACATCCGCGTGTACGGCTATATGCGCTACAACGTGCGCGTTGCCGATATTCCGAAGATCCGTATGTCCTATGACGAGATCAGTAGCAGCGAGATCCGCGTGGACGTACAGATGGCATACAACCCCGGGGTCAACGGTATGGTCTTGACCCTCGACTACGATCGCGAATCGGTCAGCTTTGTGCGCTTTACGCGCGGGACTTCGCTGTCCGAGATGCAGTTCGCCACGACCAACCTCGCGGGCGGACTTGATCAAGAGAACTTCAAGTTCTACTGGGAGAGCGCGAAGAACAGCACCGAGACCGGTTTGATCCTCTCGATGGTGTTCGACGTGAGCAAGTGCGATACGGGCATCTATCCCGTCACCTTTACCTACGACGAGACCAAGGACGCCACCTATCAAAACGGCGTGGGCGAGATCTGGTACACCCGCCTCGACATCGTGGGCACCTCGCTCCCCGTCGGTGAACGCTACCATTGGAACGAGCCCGTGGGCGAGATCACGATCGACGTCACCAGCGCGGACGGCAAGCCGCTCGACGTGGAGCTCAAGGTCGAGATCGCCGACGTCGACGTGGCGGAAGAATCTCTCTCGAAACTCCAAAATCAGAACTTGGAGATCAAGAACAAGTACAGCATCAATCTGGTGCGTGACGGCGAGGTCGTGACGAGCGATAGCGACCTTCGCATTGCGATCGGTCTGACCAAAGAGGAGATCGAGTCGCAACATCTGTCGCTTTACTACGTTGACAGCAGCGGAAGACTCGTGGAGTACGAGTTCGCGGTCGAAGACGATGCGGCGGTATTCAGCATGCGTAATATCGAATACTGGGTGCTCGTCGGCGACGCGCCGAAAGCCGCTCCCGTGGTGGATAATTCCTGGACGCCCGAGGCGATCCGTACGGTCTTGATCCCCAGCTTGCTTTCCGTTGCGGTTCTCGCGTATGCGATACTCTTGCTCGCGAAGAACAAGAAATATAAAGATAAATTGAATGGCTCCAATGGGAAAGGAGGAAATGTACAATGATCCTATTAGCTGATGGCGGCATCCTGACGAAACTCGCATGTGAAAGTACGGATTGCTTGAGTTATATCATCTCTCTGCTTGATATACTCACGGTCTTGTATTTAGCCTACTGCGCCAGCTTCCGCGTGAACAAGGGCGTCCGTATCTTCGGATGGATATGGGCGGCGGTCGTGATCGCGGCGACGGTCACGATCATCGCGATCCATACTTGTCTGTTTACGCTGGTATCTGCGCTCTTTACGGCGCTGATCTTGATGGCACTCTTCGGTGTGACCTTCGAGGCGATCGCGGACAAGAAGAAGGCGGATAGTGCCGTCGATAAACCGACGACTTCCTTCGTCTGCCCCTTGGCGCAATGCGGTTGTATGATGATGAAACAACCCATGGCGCCCACACCCGTCGAGCCTGCTCCCGCCGAGCCTGAAGAGGCTCCGGCGCCTGAGCCTAAAGAGGAAGAACCCAAGGCGGAAGAGGTCGCCGCTGCCGTTGAGGAAGCGCCCCTTTCCTTGGGCGAGAGTCTCGCGCTTGCGAGAGAGACGGTCAATGCGTCCGCCGTGGTCAATAAAAAGTACGTCGCGGACTACCTTACCGAGACCTTCGGCAAGAACGTGGAGTGCAATAGGCGCGGCAACTACACCAAGACCAGCCTGCCCCTTGCCGACACCCATTACGCCCTTTCCGATAAGAGCAAGAGGTGCTTTATCTACGTATACGAGACCGACGCCGCGGTCGTGCTCCTGCTCCGTCTGACCGACGAATATGCAGAGAGCGTTCGCAAGAGCGGACATAGGATCATTCGCTCTGCTTTCCCGAAATCCAAGGATTCCTGGTACAGCATCATCGTGGATGACACCTACTCAGAGGAGGACATTCAGGAGATCTTGATCGACGCTTGCAATATGGCGAAATAAGATCAAACGCACGACAAAGACAAGCCGAAAGAGCGATCGCTCGATCGGCTTGTTTTTTTTCGGCTTTGTAGGGGCAGGGGACTTTCTCCGTAATAGCCGATCCTTCCGGCATTTTTCGCCGAAACGGTGCCGGGGAAAGCCTTGATCGATTCGACAAATTAAGCAAATATAGCGTATGATGCTTGATTACGCGCCCGCGTTGTATTATAATTAATAATTAATAGAATAAAGGTATTATTCCGGCGTAATTCTGCTTGCTTATCATTCATGCCCATGCGGCAGATAACGGGCAAGTCCCGATATCGTTTATAAAGAAAAGAAAGGCGAAAATGCCGAAGCCGCTCCTGAGAGCACGGAACTCCCCGCGGAAGAAAAGGCTCCCACCGATAACGACCAAGAATAACGAGAAATCAATAATACAAGCAACTTGACCAATGGAGGTTTAAGAACATGACAAACAAGACAACTATGCAAAAACGGACAGTCTGCATTGCGCTCATCGTACTGCTCTTCGCCTTTGTGACGATAGTAGCGATAGCGGGACTGCATATGCCCGCGCAAACGGCGTATGCTTACAGTGTAAGCGACACGTTTACCCAAGGCAATAGCTATACTTTTTCTGAATCTGTATATTTCTACGATGAAGTAAGCGAAAGTCCCGTTGCACTTTCAGGTGAACTATCATACACCGGCACTAACAAAGAATCAAATTATGTAATTTTCTACTTCTTCAACATGTCCACAGAGACCATGTACTCTTTCAGAGCCCTATATGGTGACGCAGAGTCGGTCCCAAATAGTTTCGTTATCATAGGCGGTAGCGGCACATCCGGGGATCCTTTCAACATCAATTTTGCCAATCGTACGGCTCCGCACATACACAAAGGAGCCACTTTCACTGCGTGGGAGAGCAATAATTCGCTTCCGACAGCGGCGGGCAGTTACTATCTGACGCAGGACGTGACTTTGGACGGCAGATGGAATGTTCCTGCGGGCACAATAAATCTCTGTTTGGACGGTCATACCGTTACACAAACCGCTGACGATTGCGCTTTCTATGTCGGCACCGGCAATACTATGAATCTTTATGACGTGGAAAGCAATCAAGGCACTGTTACCGGCGGCAAGGGATACAACTATGCCTCCAGTATAAGATCTGGTGGTAATATATTTGTTAAGGGTGCATTTAATATGTATGGCGGCACCGTAACCGGAGGCTTTGCAAAGGAAGGCGGCGGAATTTCCGTATACGGCGGTTCATTCACTATGAATGGCGGTGAGATCAGCGGCAATGCGACCGACTTAACTGATAGTGATGAAGGCAGCGGCGGCGGAATTGGCGCATTTCAAGGCTCCACAGTAACTATCAACAACGGTACGATTACAAACAACCAAGCGTTGTTCGGAGGCGGACTGTATGGCTTTGATGCTTCAATCGTAAATCTTGCCGGCGGTTCAATAACAGGCAATACGGCAGAATACGGCGGCGGCGTATGCGTTTGGTCTGACAACCCCAGCCAAGTTACTCTGAATCTTACAGGCTCCGAAATCACAAACAATACCGCGATCGAGGGCGGCGGAATATTGAATGCCTTTGGCATCCTGAATCTTATCGGCGGCACGGTCAGCGGCAACACCGTTTCTGCAGGTTGCGGTGCAGGTCTCAAGAGTTTTCATAAGAGCAGCGGCATGGATGCTGAAGTTAATCTTTCCGGCACAGTGTTTGGCGAAGACGACGTCATCGCGGTAAGCCCGCACGTCACAGACACTTCTGCAAAGCCTATCAACATCACCGGTGACCTTGGCTCCCGCGTTTACAAGATCAGACTGTATACAAACGGAAGAACGAAAACCACTCCGGTGACAGGCGACGTCACCAATGGTCTTTCGGGCTATGGGACTCTTGCCAACTTCGTAAGCGACAACGGCGATGGCTTTGCACTGATTCTTGACGGCAACGGCGAGGCGGAGTATATTCTTGGACATCAACATAACGACATTCTGTTCACCGCGTGGACGAGCAACAGTTCCCTTCCGACTGAGGCAGGCAGCTATTATCTGACGCAGGACGTAGTCATGTCCAATGATTGGCAAGTCGGTCAATATGGTGTCAGTGACTTCATAATGAATCTGTGTCTCAACGGCTATAGTATTAGTTTTGGGAAGTATTACGCGTATGTGGAAATAAAATATGGAGCAACGCTCAATCTTTATGATTGTGGCACATCTACTCGCTATATCACATTAGATGATAGTAGTTATTTCGAGTCCGTAAGTGCAACCCCTTCCGAAGGTTCTATACCGGTCGTCGGAGGATTTATTGGAGGATCATTAGGGACCGTTATTACAGCTTATACCAATAACATAAATACATTCAATATGTATGGCGGCAACATCGTCGGCAACGCAGGTGGCCTTGGTATGAATGGACCAAGTTCTTTTAATATGCATGGCGGCAAGATCTGCTACAACAAACAAGGCGTAAACGTTGGGAAAGGAACGTTCACAATGTACGGCGGTTTGATCGCGAACAACAATTTCAATTACAACGGAGCCGGTGGTGTATACGTCTCCGGTAATGGCGCGACGTTCATCATGAACGGTGGCGAAATCAGCTACAACACATCTGCTCAAAAAGGCGGCGGTGTATATGTCTATGACATATATGGAAACGGCAACGTTCATTTCGTGATGAACGACGGAACAATCGGTTATAACTCATCAGCAAACGGGGGCGGCGTGTATGTCTATGGTGGCGAATTTGTCTTGAATGACGGCGAAATATCGCATAATACCGCTACAAATGACGGCGGCGGCGTGTTTATCTATAATGACGACGATGATCACGTAGGCGTATTTGATATGAACGGTGGTTCGATTACAAACAACACGGCAGGCGAAAACGGCGGTGGTTTGTTAACAATGAACGATATCACAATTTCAGGCGACGCAGTCATCTCAAACAACACGGCAGGCACGGGCAACGTTGCAAACAACCTTTATTTGGGTATCGGCTGTACTGCCGATCTTGAAGCAGACGACGCATTGACGACGGGAGCAAGCATCGGCGTTTCTATGGAGAAAGCCGGTGTGTTCACGGATGACTTTGGCGAGGACAACAAAGCATATTTCACAGCCGATGACCCCGAAGACTATGACATTTTGATCACCGATTACGGCGCGTTGAAACTACATTACAACAAGCCGCACGTTCACGATTATTCGAGCGATTGGAGAAATGACGACGATCAACACTGGTACGACTGCAACGGAAAAGGCGATTGCGACGAACCAAAAGGCAGTCTTGGCGACCACGTTTACAGTGAAGACGAACATCAGAAGGCATACTACATCTGCTCGGTTTGCGGCTATTTAAACAGTGCACGTAAAACCGAGTATGACGAGAGCAATCACGTACATTACTATGAATATGATTGGAGTTATGACGCAAGCAACCATTGGAAAAATTGTATCAACACCAATTATTGCGACGGTTCCGAATACGGCAATGCAGCACACACCTATTCCGAGTCAACCGATACCGCAGATTATTTCACCTGCACGGTGTGCGGCTATGTGAATTTAGAACGCGTTGGGGCATACAACGAGGCAAACGCAGGCAGTGAGGCTCATGCTACGCATACGCACGATGAAATCACCTTTGACACAGCGTGGAATAACGATAGTGCGCTTCCGACCGTAGCAGGCGCATATTACTTGACCACGGACGTGACGCTTGATCGTGATGTGCAATGGGAAATCAGCGCTGACATCAAATTGTGTCTGAATGGTCACAAGATAATGATTGAATGGTGCGATTATCAAAACAATATACATATCACAGAGAGTGGCAGTTTGACGATCTGTGACCACGACAAAACCGCTCACACGTTTGAACTGAACGAATACAGAGTGGCGTGCAATATTGACACTGCCACAGCAGTGGACAGTAAGGTGTTCATCGGCGGCTGTATCTTAGGCGGCAAGTACACCAGCGGTTCTAATCGCGGTCCGATCTTGGTAGAAGGCGCCTTCGTAATGAACGGTGGAACCATCGTCGGCATGGACGCGGGATCCCACGAGGTATATTCCTTCGGCTCCCCGGTAAACGTCATTGGAGGCACCTTTACAATGAATGGCGGCAACATCGTCGGCAACTCGGGTTATTCCGGAGGCGTATTTGTCTATTCCACGGATTCTGAGCACGAATCGACGTTTGTGATAAACGGCGGCGTCATCGCGTACAATTCGGCAAACTACCATGAGGCATGTGGCGGCGGCGTCTATGTCAGAGGTCAATACGCCTCGTTCACGATGAACGGTGGATTTATTAAAGATAACATGGCTACGGACGGCGCCGGCGTGAATATAAAGGGAGGCGCAACAGTTGTCATAAACGAAGGTGATATATGCGGCAATAAAACAAGTAGAACTTATGGGTACGCAATGGGCGCCGGCATCTTTGTTCAGGATAATTCATCGCTCACCGTTAACGGCGGCAGAATTCAAGGAAACATAGCGGGTAGCGCTGGCGGCGGTATTGCATCGTGGGATGCTGCTTCTATCGTTACAATAAACGGCGGATTGATTGCCGACAACACGGCAAGTTCCGGCGGTGGCATAATGTCTTATGGAGTTTTGACCCTGAACGACGGCACTGTCATCACGAGAAATAGAGCCAATTTTCAAAGTGGCGGCGTCGGAACCAGCAAAGGAATGAGTGTCTCCGGCGAAGTCATTATTGATGGCAACACATTGTTAACAACCTCAACCGGTGAGGCAAGCGATTACTATTTTGGCGGTGGTTCGCAGATTATTCAATTTGATGAACCGTTGACAGGAAATTCGCATATCGGCATCATTATGTATAATCCGGACTGTGGCGATCCGTTTACTTCAGATGATGCGGATGCGTATATAGGTTTCTTCTCCGCACAGAACGAGGGTTATATCGTTGCTGTCGGCGCAAATAACGCGCTTAGGTTTATTTCGCATGTGCACGAGTTTAGCTATGAAGTAGACGGCGCGACCATCACGGCGACTTGCTCTGTGGAAGGATGCCCGCTTACTGACGGCAAGGCAATGCTCACCATAAATGCTCCTACGGGAGATATGGTCTATGACGGAACGGCAAAGGTGGCGACACTCTCCTCTTATGATGCGTCCGTGTTCGCTCCCGAAGCGATCAAATACTACAAGGGCGGTCAAGAAGTCGCATCTTGTATAGCTGCAGGCACATACGTCGCAAAAGTCACTTCAAACGGCAAGACGGCAGAAGTGGAGTTTACCATCTCGCCGTTAAGCTTTGCCGACTATAACCTTACGTTAAGCACCGATACCCTCACCTATACCGGCGAAGAGCAGTCGGTCGCGGCAACCGTCTTGCACAAGGACGGCGGCATACCTTTACAGGAAGGGACCCATTACACTCTTTCCGGTCAAAAGGCGACCGAGGTCGGCGAATACACGTTGACCATTACCGGCATAGGTAACTACAGCGGAACCAAGACCGCCACGTACCACGTCGTTCCCGCCAATATCGAAGGCATGGGCATCGATGCGCCCGAAGGCGGCTTCGACGAGAATTATATCTATGCCGTTACCCCCTGGACCACGACGAATATCCATTACTGGGGCAACGTAAACGGCGGTGAATACGTCACCTGGCCGGGCGTACAGATGGAATCGTTGGGCAACGGTCTGTTCCGTTATCCGTACCCCGCGCTGAAAAACGACGATACGGCGGTCTATCTCATCTTCGACACCAACGAGGGGTCGGAGCAGACGGCAGACCTCAAGGACAGCAAGGAGGTCGCGCTCGGCAGCGTTTACTTCGTGACCGCCAAGCAGCCCGGTCAGCCTCACGCTGCAACGATCTTCAAGTCGCGCGATCAGCAAAGAGCCGTCGTTACCCTGATGACAAACAGCGCGGACGTAACGTCCGTCGTGTTTGCGGGTAATACGCTTACCGTTGACGTAGACTATACCGTTTCTTACAAAACGAGCGGCGGCGACGCCATCACGAAACCCGTCGTTCCGGGCGACTATATCGCTGTCGTGACCGGTACGGGCAGCTATACGGGATCGGTCGAAAAAGCGTTTGCTTTGCGCCACGAGCATTCTCTTACTTACACGGTGAACGGCGCGACGATCACGGCGACTTGCTCGGCGGACGGATGCCCTCTGACGGACAAAAAGGCAACTCTCACGATCAATGCTCCTACGGGAGATATGGTCTATGACGGAACGGCAAAGGTGGCGACACTCTCCTCTTATGATGCGTCCGTGTTCGCTCCCGAAGCGATCAAATACTACAAGGGCGGTCAAGAAGTCGCATCTTGCGTTAATGCAGGCACATATGTCGCAAAAGTCACTTCAAACGGCAAGACGGCAGAAGTTGAGTTTGTCATCGCAAAGGCAGACCTTGCCGAAAGCGATTATACTATCCCGACAGGACTTGAAGCAGTCTATGGCGATGATCTCGCAGACGTTGATCTTCCTGCGGGTTGGGCTTGGGTGACCTCTTCCGACAAGGTTGGTAACGTTGGCAACAGACAACACAATGCAACCTTTACGCCGGAAGATTCCGTCAACTACAACGGCGTGACGAAACAACTCACGGTTGCCGTTGCAAAAGCGATTCCCGATTGCACCGTTCCTACGGGGCTTACCTCTCTCGTAGATAAGACGCTCGACACCGTCGCGCTCCCTGCGGGCTGGACCTGGAATGCGCCCGAAACGAACGTCGGGAATGAAGAAGGTGCCAAGACGTTCAAAGCGACGTTTACTCCTGCCGATACCGACAACTATGAAATCGTAGAAAACGTTGACGTTACGGTCAACGTGTACACACACGCACATGCCTTTGCGTATACGGCAAACGGCGCGACGATCACCGCTACCTGCGGCAACGAAGACTGCTACATAACGGAAGGTCTTACCATTACCCTCGTGGCGCCTACGGGCGATATGGTCTACGACGGCAACGCGAGAGTGGCGACCATTCAGGCCGGCTATAACGTCGAGGCGTTCCCCAATGCGGCCATCGTCTACTATAAGGGCGACACCGTCGTGACCTCTTGCGTGGCGGCGGGCACCTATACGGCGAAAGTTACCTTTGGCAATGCAACGGCGAGCGTTGATTTCACCATCGAAAACTGGACCCTTACCGACGACTCCGATCCCGAGACCCCCGAAAAACAAGACGTGACCGTGGAGATCAAGGGCGCCGAAGTAGACGAGAGTGTCCAACTGAAAGTGGAAGTCAAGGCGGCGATCGCCACCGAAGAGGCGCAAGGCGACTACACCGAAGCGGTCAAAGAAAAGATCGCAGAGAAGGAAGAAGTCGCCATCGTCTACGAAGTCAAGTTGCTCCGTTTGACCGTCGTCGGCGGACAGGAGACTCTGGAAGAGATCCAACCTTCCGAAATAAAAGAAGGCGCCACCATCACCATCACGATGAAGATCCCCGAAGAGCTGAAGGGCAAGGATTTCCGCGTCCTTCACATCCACAACGCGGGTGACGTGTCCGAAGTGAATTACACGCTCAGCGCAAGCGGCGACTACATCAGCGTGGAGACCGACAGGCTCTCCGAGTTTGCCTTCCTCGTGGAAAAGGCAGAGGGCGGCAACGGTTCGGGTGAAAACGAAGGCGGCAAGACTGCTTGCCACGGCTTCTGCATTGGTTGGGTCGTCTTTATCTTCGTGATGCTCGAGCTCCTCTATTTCGCTCTCTATTTCATTCTCTGGTTCCCGAAGGCGGCGTTCCTCGTCGAGAAGTGCCACCTGACCGCTCTGACCCCCAAGCGTTGCTTGCTCGGCAAGATCGGCTCCGCGGTGGCTTGCGCGATCTTTATCTTCGCGCTCGTGGCGCTCTGCGTGCATCAATGCGCGGTCACGATCGTCAGCTTTATCCTCGCGCTCTTGATCCTTGCGGCGTTCTGTGTGATCTTCTATATCGAGCACAAGGAACTCGTGAAAGAGTGGATCTACAAGTTGCGCGGCAAGAAATACGAGAAACCCGTCGAAAAGACCAAGCCCGCAGAAGAGACGATCTTAACGGCGGCGGTTACCGAAGAGACGAACACGGGATTCTACCGCATCACCAAGGACGAGGCGGGCAAGTGTACCTTTGCCTTGTTCTATACGGCGAAAGACAACCTTTCCAAGGAAATGGGCGTCTTCGACTCCGAGAAAGAGGCGCAAGCGGCGATCCAAGCGCTCCGCACCAAGGGCGTCGGCGTCAAAGCGGAGAACCGCATCCGTCATAGCGGCGAGAGCATTCCCGCGCCGAAGTTCGTCCTGGAAGAGGATGCTCAAGGCGTCTACCGCTATTCCTTCCTCGACGAGGACGGTACGGTGCTCTTGCAATCGGTGCAGTACCTTAACGAAAGGCGTTGTTTGGCGGATCTGAAATGCGCGCTCATTTGCATCACCACCGGTGAGGTCAGCGTGGTGAACGGCGCGCTTGCGGCAGACGAGATCGAGGCGGTCGAGCCCGTGGACGAAATGCTCGCGGAAGAAAGTACCTTAGAAGCGTCTCCCGCTGAGGAAGCCGCCGCGGAAGAGACCCCCGTAGAGGAGACCCCCGCAGAAGAGACCCCCGCGGAAGAGGCGCCCGTAGAAGAAACTTCCATGGAAGATGTCTCGGAAGAAGTCGCGGAAGAAGTCGCGGAAGAAGTCGCGGAAGAAGCGGCGGAAGAAGTAGCCGCGACCGAGAGCGAGGAAGATCGCCCCGAGGACGACCATGCCGAGGACGAGACCCCCGAGGAAGATCCGAATGCGGGCGTTTCGCTGAAAGAGAATATCGAGATCGCGAGAGCGACGGTGTCGCATAGCAAGATCAATAAGCAGTACGTCGCGGATTATCTGCACTTGAAGTACGATAAGAACGTGGTTCTCAACCGCCGCGGCAACGAGACCAAGACGGGGCTCCCGCTCGCGGATACGCATTATGCGGTCGGCGAGGAGAAGAACGTCTGTTTCGTCTACGTTTACGAGGTGGAAGGCACCACGATGCTCCTTGTCAAGGTGAGCGACGAGTACGGCGCCGCGCTGGCGGAGAAGCATCCCATCGTCAAGAGGAGTGCCTTCCCGAAGAGCAGATCACCCTGGTACAGCGTGATCGTGGACGACAGCTTCACGGCGGAAGAGGTGGAGAAGATCCTCGACGACGCATACCTGATGAACGGCGGCTCGAAGGCGAAAGACGAAGGGCTCTCCCTCAAAGAGACCCTTGCGATGGCGAAGGCGACGGTCTCGCATTTGGATCGCACCAAGAAGGGCATCGCAGACTTTTTGAAGGACGCGTTCGGCGAGTCGGCGGAGATCAACTGTCGCGGCAATAAGACCAGAACGGGACTGCCCCTTGCCGACACCCACTATGCGGTGAAGGGCGAAGAGAAAGCTTGCTTCGTTTACGTTTACGAAGTCGGCACGGTCGCGCTCCTGATCCGTCTCCCCGAGGACTATGCGGCGCAGGTGATGAATCAGCATTCCACGATGAAGCGGAGCGCCTTCCCCAAGGCACCGCACGCCTGGTACAGCGTGATCTTGACGGACGACTTCTCGGACGACGAGGTCAACGAAATGCTCAAGGTGGGACACGACAGCGTTCTTTAAAAAGAACGCCTCGTTCCCGTTTGGTAAAAATTACTGTTGCCTTATAGGCAAATGAGTAGTATAATTTAGTTTGTTGGAACACAAAAGTCGATCCCGAAACGGCGGCGGCGATTCGGAAGGGCGGTTGAGAGCCCGAGATGACCCAACACCACGAAGGGATCCACAAGGAGAAAAAGATGAAAAGTATCAAGGACTATTTCAAGAATTTCAAGTTTACGGCGGAGTTCGGGCTGAAATGCTTTGCCTACCTCGTGCTGATCACCTACGCCATCTTGATGGCGTTCGGGACGCTGATGTTCGATCCGATGAATGCCTTTTGGCGCAGTTTGAACTTCTTTGGCAATGCGGGTGAGTTCAACGCCGTGATCCGTATCATCAGCTACGTGATCTTTATGCTCGGTGCGAGCTGGATCGTCCGTTTCCTGCTCAAGCAGATCGCGAAGCCCTTGCATAAAGGGAAAGCGATCGTCGAGATGCTATGCAGCTTGATCAAGTACGCCGCGATCATCGTCTTGGCATTCTTCATTTTGAAGACCCTCGGGGTGGATACGACGGCGATCCTTGCCGGTATCGGGATCTTGGGATTGGTCGTCGGTCTCGGCGCTCAGCCCCTCATCGCCGACATCCTCGCGGGACTCTTCATCGTCTTCGAACACCTGTTTGACGTCGGCGACATCATCGTGGTGGACGGCTTCCGCGGCACGGTCAAGGAGATCGGCATCCGCACGACTCAGCTCCTGGATACGGGCGGCAATATCAAGATCATCAATAACTCCAACCTGAAGTCCATCGTGAATATGACCAATCAGCTTTCGCTCGCGATCTGCGACATCGGCATCGAATACGGCGAGTCCCTCGAGCGCGTGGAAGCGATCCTCAAGGCGCATTTCGACGAGGTCAAAGAGGCGATCCCCGACATCAAGGAAGGTCCCTTCTACAAGGGCGTTGCCGAGCTCGGTGATTCCGCCGTCGTGATCCGTTTCGCCGCGATGTGCGACGAGAGCGCGAGATACCAGGTGGAGCGTGATATGAATCGTCAGTTCAAGCTCCTCTTCGACAAGAACAATATCAACATTCCTTTCCCGCAGATCGTTCTCAATCAACCGACCGAGTTCGAGGATGCGACCAAGAAACAACAGAGAGACGCCCAAGCCTTCGTCCAAGAGCAGAAGGAACTCTCCAAGGGTATTGCGGACAGCGACATCAACAACGTTTGATTATTAGCGGGTTTTGATCGTGAAAGACGAACGGAATGACTTAAATATCATCAATGCGGGCGGCAACGTGGACACGCTGGTCCGGAACGAGGGGAAGTTGTCTTTTGACAACGACAAGCCTCGTTCGGTCAGCGAGTCTTTCCGCTCCGCGAAGAGCGAGACCTTCCGCGTTTCCGAGTCTTTCGACTCGCCGCAGGAAGAGTCTTTTGACGTAAAGGGCGAGGCGACGACGAACGAAGAGGATCTCTCTTCCGATCCCTCGGCGTCCTCTTCTGCGTCTTCCGCTTCCTCAGCGTCGTCGGCAGCTTCTTCCGCCGCGTCCGCCGCTTCCTCGATCGGGAGCAGCATCGGCGCGATGGCGGGTATGGTCGCCTCGAGCGTGGCGACGGTGGCGCTCGTCGTGGCGGTGTTCGTCAGCACCCTCGTGATGAACCTCTCCCTCGTGATGGCGGATATGCACTCCCTGGTCTTTGAATTGGAGATGCAGGGCGCGCAGGAAGAGGATTTTACGGAGCCCATTTGGGCGATCCTGACGAGCGACGACGGCACCCGCCGAGAACAAGAGGTAACGCAGGACACAGTCATGCTGACCTTCGACGACCTCGAGCCGGGCAGGGAATACGTGATCTGCATCAGGAACGCCGAAAAGGTCTTCGTCGAGAAGTCCTACGTAACGGCGACCAAGCCGAGTATAGAAGGCGAACTGCTCACCGCGATGCAGGGCAACGACGTGACGGTGACGCTCAAGGACGTCCGACTCGGAAAGGGCGAATACTACACCCTCACCGTTAAGGACGCGGACGGCGCGGTCGTCTACGCCAAGGACGGCACGGCGGCAGACGCGGAGTACACCTTCACGCTCGCCGAGCCCAAGAGCCTGTACTTCTCGCTCTCTGCGAGTGGCAAAACCTTTGCCTTGTCTCAGATCGAGATGCAATCCGAGCCCGACCTTGAGCCCGAGCCCGACCTTGAGCCCGATCCGACGCCGGATTACGACTTTGCAAACGGCGTTTGGCAATGGACGGGTTACGAGTCCGCAACCGTCACCTTTACCGATAAAAACGGCGGCGCGCCGCTGGTTTTGACCGCGACGATCGGCAGCAAGACCCTTTCGCTTCCCACCTGCGACGTGGATGGCGAGGTGGAATACACCGCCACCGCTCTGTACGGCGAGGTGAACTATCAAAACAAAAAGAGCGAGATCACGTCCGCTTACGGTCACGCTTACGGCACTTACCAAGAGACGATCTACCCCACCTGCGAAGAGTCGGGTATGGAAGCGCACTATCAATGCTCCAAGTGCGGCAAGTATTTCAACATTCTCAAGAAGGAAGTCACCGAAGAGTCGATCTTTATCTCTGCGCGCGGGCACTACTTCTATTCTTTGATTCAGGAGCAGCCCGCTACCTGCGAGGAACCGGGCATGGCGGCATACTATCGTTGCGATACTTGCGGCAAATACTTTGACGCGGATGAGCAACTCACCACGGAAGATGCCCTCGTCCTCGAGCCGCTCGGCCACTCCCTCGGCGAATGGATCGGAAGGGTCAGCGCAACCTCTTCCACCGAAGCAAACGGCGTCTTGCCTCACTACGAATGCTCTCTTTGCCATAGATACTTTGACGAAGAGCAGAAGGAGATAGCGGATATTCACTACTGCTTGGAGTACGATTATAATGATCCCGAATGGACTTGGGGTAGGGACGTGACGGGCGCCCTTGACGGCACCGCAACGGTCGCCTTTGCCGAGATCCACGGCGACGAGGATCTCGTTCTCGAGGCGTCTGTGCTCAAGTATCAGAAGAGCGCCGCCACATGCGAAAGCGTCGCCGTCAATTACTACTATGCCGACACGTCGTATTATGGGAGCTATCCCCTGCGTTCTGCGGAGAGCGAAACCTTTGAGGAGGGCGAGCCGCTCGGACACGAATATCTCTTCGACTCCTTCGTTTGGGACGAGGATCATCATGCACAGGCGAAGTGCATTTGCTCGCACGATGAGACGCACGTCATTTACTACGCAGCCGAAATGGAGACCGAGTGCACCGCAACCTGTGAAGAAAACGGCATCACGATTTACACCGCGTATTATTACGACGTGGAAGAGCACTACGATGAAATCGAGGTGGGAACGCCTGCCCTCGGACACGATTACGGCAGTTTGATCCCCGAGAACGACGGCGACAACGGACTCTATGAGCACTATGTTTGCTCGGTCTGCGGCGAGTACTTTGACAAAGACAAGAACGAGACAACGGAAGAGGAACTGATCATCCCTTCCGAGCCTTTCACGCCGACGGGCGGGGTGGAATGGTCTTTTGACGACGACGGCTTCATCGCCATCGATCCCACCGCATATGCGCGTTCACACAACGATGCTAATCTGGGCAGTGACAAGACCTCTTTCGTCAGCACGCAAGATGCGCCCTATCGGATCAGCGGCAGCATTTATGGGGACGAAACGCTCGACGTCTATAATATGACCGGGAGCAAACAGACGATCTATCTCTATTTCGAGGACGTCTCCATCCAATCCGGTCCGTGGGCAACGGCATTCCGCATCATCGCGAATGCGGATTTGGATATTTATATCCAAAATGTAGGAAGCTCATCGATTTCGGCAGGAAACCATTACGGGATCGAGCTCCAGAGTCAGGGATCAAACGTCACGGTCAATTTGTACGTCACGGGATCCGAATCCTTCGGCCTCACGGGAGACAACGGACCCTTCGGCGCCGAGGGCAGCGGAGCGTGCAACCTGTATATAAACGGCACCAAGCAGTAAAAAGCGATTCGGGCGCATCCCGAAAAGACAAAAGAAAATATTTTATCGGAGGATAAACAAATGAAAGATTTACTCAAGAAAGCACTTGCCGAGTTCATCGGCACCTTCACCCTCGTCTTCGTCGCTTGCGGCGTGGCGGGCGCGACGGGCGGCAGCCTCGTGGCTACCTCTCTCGCCTTCGGTCTCACCATCGTGGCGATGGCGTACTCCGTCGGTAGAGTGTCGGGATGCCATATCAACCCCGCCGTTTCTCTCGGTTGCTTGTTGACCAAGAGAATGAACGTCAAGGAGTTCGGCGTCTACGTTTGCAGCCAGATCCTCGGCGGTTTCGTCGGTGCGGTACTCGTCTTCGGTCTGTTCAAGATGAGCAAGGTCGCGATCCCCGGTGACGCGTGCAACTACGCAGTCGGCTTCGGCGCGAACGGCTTGACCGCGGGCGGCGTCATTGCGGCGCTCCTGACCGAGATCGTCCTGACCTGCATCTTCGTCTATGCGATCCTGAACGTCACGGACGAGAAGGCGGGCAACGGCAAGATCGCGGGCATCGTGATCGGTCTGACCCTGACCCTCGTGCACCTGATCGGCATCAACCTGACGGGCACCAGCGTGAACCCCGCTCGTTCCATCGCGACGGCGATCTCCGCGGCGATCTACAACGGCACGACCGACGCTCTCGCGCAGATCTGGATGTTCATCGTGGCTCCGATGGCCGGCGCTGCGTTGGCGGCAGTTCTCTACTCGGTACTGAACACCGAGAAGGAAGAAGTTGCGGCGGAAGCGGTGAAAGCGGACGACGAAAACGAATAATAACACATAATAACAGAGCGGAGCGAGGACCAACGTCCAAGCTCCGCTTTTTTTCTTTGAGCGGGCGCGACGCGTTAAGAAAACGCCACGGTGCGGCGTTTTTAGCCAAAGCGGGGCGGGATCTGTGATCGCGCCCTGGAGGGGCGAAGCCGTGAACCTTTAGGTTCGATTCCCAAAGGGAGGAATGAGAAGGATGTCCCGGCGGGAATCCCCGTATGTACGGGCCTACCCGCTGAAAGTGCATCACAGCACTTTCACTTCGCTGTCGCGAAGCACTCGCAGAGCGAGTGGCTCCCTATTCGATTCTCGCCGTTCGTACACAAAAAAACGCACGACAAGCGTGCGCTTTTTGGTACTCCCGGCGAGAATCGAACTCACAACTGCCCCTTAGGAGGGGGCTGTTATATCCATTTAACTACGGAAGCATATTCTCTTTGGTATCGATCCGCGTGGCTCTTTACCGTGCGGCGGATCGTTGAGGCGAGCTCGGGTCATGTTTAAGGAAGTAGGAAAGATGGATCCGCGTTCGTCTCACGCAGGATATAATAGCATACTCGTCGAAAAATAGCAATGATTCGGCATAAAAAATTGTACTTTCCGTCCGATGTCTGTATAATGAGACTATGAATAAAGGTTTTGCGCGCGTATTTCCGATCCTGTCGATCCTGCTTTCGGGCGTCTTATGGGGTGTGATCAGTCTCTTTATTCGTCCCTTGTCTGCGGCGGGACTGTCGGCGATGCAGATCTGTTTCGTGCGCCTTCTGTTCGCCGCGCCGATTTTCGCGATCTCTGCGCTTGCCTTTACGAAGGAGCGTATGCGTGTCCGCCTTCGCGATCTGTGGATCTTCATCGGGACGGGGGTCGTCAGCGTCGTTCTCTTTAACTATTTCTATTTTTATACGATCATTCATTCCGAGGCGTCGGTTGCGGTCGTGCTTCTTTACACGTCGCCGATCTTCGTGATGATCCTCTCCGTACTCCTCTTCAAGGAGCGGATCTCTCCCGAAAAGATCATTGCCCTCGCGATGACCTTCATCGGTTGTCTGTTGGTCTCGGGCGTGACTTCGGGCGGTGGGTCGCTAACGCCGCTCGTCGCTCTGGTCGGGGTGATGTCGGGACTGTTCTACGCTCTCTATACGATCTTCGGCGTCTTTGGGCTCCGTCGCTACGAACCCTTGACCGTCACCGCCTACACCTTCCTCTTTGCCTTTCTTGCGTCGCTCCCCGTCAGCGACCTCACGGGCACCTTTTCGATCCTATCGGCTACGCCCACGTTGTGGCTGTGGTGCGCGGGCATCGCGCTGATCTCCACGGTCTTGCCGTATTTCTTCTATACTTGGGGACTGAAAAAGGTAGAGCCGTCCCGTGCGGCGATCCTCGTCGCGGTGGAGCCGCTGGTCGCCTGCCTGCTCGGCATCTTCGCCTACGGGGAAGGTCGCGACTTCCCGAAGATCCTCGGCATCGTCTTCGTGCTCGGTGCTATCCTTCTCCTCAATGCGCCCAAAAAGAAATCGTCGCTATGAGTGTGTATGAAAAAAGCGCGCTCTCGCTTTATGCGGGAACGCGCTTTTTTTGTAGCGAGCGTCAACTTTCGCGCTTGCGATTCAGGAAGAAACCCGCCGCGCCGAAGGCGAGCAGGGCAATGCCGCCGACGAGGAAGGACAGCCATACCGCTTTGTTCGAGACCTCAGCATAGGAAAGGATCGTCAACCTGCCTGCGATCCAATACTCGGTCAGATCGACGGTCTCCGACTTGCTGATCGCGTTGCCGAGATTCAATAGCAAGTTGATGACGATCGGACCGAAGATCGAAATCGCGATCGAGCCGCCCGTCTTACGCATCGAGATCGAGATCGCGAAATACAGGGTGTCGTAGGAGACGATCAAGAAAAGGATCGCGATAAAAGAGGAAATGTAATTCTTGCCCATCGTGCCGAATTCGCCGAAGAGCGCCTTGCCGAGAATGATCGAGAAGACGGCGTCCGCCAGCACGATAAAGAGGCTGCCCGTGAGGGAAGACAGGTATTTAGAGAAGAATACGAGGTCGCGCGAATACCCCTTCGCGTAGATGTTCTTGATGATGTCGCCCGTGTATTCTTCGGTCACGAAGAGGGCGATGAAGACCGCGAGGATCAAGGTCAGCGAAGAGGATCCGATGCCCTTCAGCAGGGAGAGCGACGTGGGCAGATCGAGCGCGGTGACGCCGAGCTGCGCCATGCCTTCCATATCTTCGGGTTCGATCGAACTCAGCGCCTCGTAGAGCAGTTTGCTCGTAAAGGCGGAGATCAGCAGCATCACGAGTGAGATCGCCGTACAAATGTACAGCGCTTTGGACATAAACAGGCGACGGAATTCGAGTTTTAAGAGTTTATTCATATCACTTGCCCAACCTTTCGATGAAGTAGTCTTCGAATCCCGCGTTGCGGATCGCGAGTTCCGATACGCCGACGCCGCCTTTGACGAGTAGCCCGTTGAGCTCCGCGGCGCGATCCGTTTCGACGTGGATCAAAATGCCGTCGTTTTTGACCTGGTAGTCTTCGATCCCGTTTTGTTTCAGTATCGACTCTGCGCGTGCCGTGTCGTCCACCCTGACTTTCAGCCCTTCGCGGGAGCGCTCGGCGAGATCCTCGGCGGAGATCTCCTCGACGAGCAAGCCGTTGTTGATGATGCCGTACACCGTCGCCACCTTGCCGAGTTCGTCCAGTAGGTGGCTGGAGATCATCAGCGTGACGCCTTTTTCCTCGTTCAGTTTGGTGATGAGTTCGCGGATCTCCTTGATGCCGGCGGGGTCCAGCCCGTTGATCGGTTCGTCGAGGATCATCAGTTCGGGATCACCCAAAAGGGCGATCGCGATGCCGAGTCGCTGTTTCATGCCGAGCGAGAAAGTGCCCGCCTTGCGGTTGCCGACCTTCCCGAGCCCGACGAAACGGAGCAACTCGTCGATATTCTTGTCCTCGCCGCCCGCCAGCAGGGCAAAGCGCTTCATGTTCTCACGCGCGGAGCAGTTTCTGTAAATGCCGGGCGCCTCGATCAAGGAGCCGATCCGACGACGCGCGGCGGAAAGGTCAGTCTGCCCGAAGAGCTCGATCGTGCCTTCGGTCGGCGTCAAAATGCCGAGGATCATCTTCATCGCGGTGGTCTTGCCCGCGCCGTTCTTGCCGATCAAGCCGTAGATGTCCCCTCTCTTGACGTGCATATCCACGTGATCCACGGCGAGCTTGTTCGGGAACCTCTTGGTCAGTCCGCGCGTCTCGATCACGTATTCCGCAGAACTTTTGAGTGAAGTTTCGGTTTCGATCATTTCGTTATACCTCTTTCGGACTTGTTGTCCTTATTCTATTTTATACGTGCAGGCGCGTCTTGTCAAATCAAACGGTAGGGCAGCAGCGGGGCGGGCTGTCAAAATAATTTTTCACTTTAATGCGCTAAATCGCTTTACAGATAAAGTTTGTCGTGTTATAATGATCTCACGCTCAAGGTGGGCGTCTCGAAAAAACTATTATAAAAGGAGAATAAAAATGAAAAAGGTTTTGATTATTGTTATGGTCTTAGCGATGCTTGTCGGGTGCATTGCCGCTTTTGCGGGATGTTCCGGTAAAAAGCTCATCGGTTTCGACACCGAACTTGCCGAAGCGGTCGCCAAGGAACTTGGTGTAAAGATCAAATTCGTCGAGATTGACTGGGACGCGAAGGAGACGATGCTGGAGACCGGCGTCATTGATTGCGTTTGGAACGGTTTTACTTATACGACCGAAAGAGATAACGGTTACTTTGATACTGAGAGAAATGCGCAGATCGGCGGTTTGGATTTCACCGAGTTTTATATGGAGAACAAGCAGGTCGCCGTCGTGAAGAAGGCGAATGCTTCCTCTTATACGAGCAACGCGAGTTTCGCGGGCAAGCGTGGTTGTGCGGAAGCCTCTTCCGCAGGTGAAACCGCAGTCAAAGAGACCCTTGGCGTCGAATGCGCGCAACTTCAAAAGCAGTTGGACGTCTTTACCGCCGTTTTCGCGGGAACGTATGATTTCGGTGTGATCGACCTCACGATGGCGAGCGAATACATCGCTTCCGAAAAGGGCGCGTACAAGGATTCTTTGGCGATCGTCGCTTTGCAGAATGTGGAAGTCGAATACTATGCGATCGGCGTGAAGGAAGGCAGCAACCTCAAGACTGCGTTGAACTACGCTCTCAAAAAGACGTTTGATAACAATACCGCCAAGAATCTCGCGGATAAGTATGCTTTGAGTGCGAACCTCTACAACGGTTTCACCGGCACCTATGCGTTGCCGACCGACGGCGCGACCAAGGCGCTACAAGACAAGGGCACGATCACGGTCGGATATACGATCTTCGCGCCGATGAACTATTTTGAAGAATAGTCATTGAATCTGAAAAAAAGAAAACGCACAAGTTGGCTTTGCTTACGCAAGGCTGACTTGTTTGCGTAAAGGAGCAAAATGTTTAAGGCACTTTTGAGGGATTTGGGATCGGGCTTTCTCGTTACGTGCGAGATATTTGCGTTGACGTTGATCATCGCGATACCGCTCGGGCTTATCGTGGCGTTTGGCTCTATGTCCCGTTTCAAGCCGCTCAAGCTTGTTGTTCGCGGCTTTGTATGGATCATTCGCGGTACGCCGCTGATGTTGCAACTTTTGGTGGTCTGTTACGGTCCCGGATTGTTGGGCATCTTTTCCGTTACCGAGCCGATGGTCGCGGTCATTATCGCGTTCTCCATCAATTACGCTTGCTATTTTTCGGAGATATACCGAGGCGGCATCGAGAGCATTAGCAAAGGGCAATACGAAGCGGGAGCCGTGCTCGGTATGAGCAGGGGGCAGACTTTTTCCTATGTGATTCTGCCGCAGGTCGTCAAACGTATCGTGCCGCCGATGAGCAACGAGATCATCACGCTCGTTAAGGACACGTCGCTCGCGAATACGATCGCGGTTATAGAGATTATACGCAAAGCGAAGAACTTTACGGGGACGTATGCGGTGAATATTATGATACCGCTCCTCGTTGCGGGATTGTTCTACTTGGTCTTCGTCGGATTCCTTACGATTGTGTTTGGACTCATCGAAAGAAAAATGAATTACTACAAGGTATAGGAGAAGGGTATGGCGACGTTACAAGAAAAAGTTTTAACAACGAATGACACCGCGCTTTCCGCAGATTCCGCAAAAGAGAGCGTCAGCACGTCCCCTTCGCTCCTTGAAGTAAAAGGCATCAAAAAGAAATTCGGCTTTACCAAGGTCCTCAAAGGGATCGATTTTTCGCTCAAAAAGGGCGAAGTCCTCGCGATCATCGGTTCGTCGGGTAGCGGCAAGACCACGCTCCTGAGGTGTCTGAACTTCCTCGAATTTGCGGACGAAGGCACGATCTCGGTCAACGGGGAAGTCCTGTACGACGGCAAGGAAGAAGCGACGGCGAAGAAAAAACTTCGCAATAACGACGGACTTCTCAGAAAGAAACGTCTGCATTTCGGATTGGTTTTCCAAAACTTCAATCTCTTTCCGCATAAGTCCGTGATCGCGAACCTGACCCTCGCGCCCACTCTCCAGTTCAAAAAGGAGATCCGCGCCGCGAAAAGGGCGGAGAACGCGGCGAAACGCGCTCTCAAAAAGGCGCTCGATCCCGAGACCATCGCGAAGATCAAGGCGGATCTCGAGACCAAGAAGACGCACGACTACGCCTCGCTCGAGGAGATCCGTTTCAAGGCGCTTGACACGTTGGAGCGCGTCGGACTTTTGGACAAGAAGGATAATTACCCCTGCGAGTTGTCGGGCGGACAGCAACAGCGCGTCGCGATCGCCCGCGCCCTCGTGATGAATCCCGATATCCTCTGCTTCGACGAGCCGACCAGCGCGCTCGATCCCGAACTCACGGGCGAGGTCTTGAAGGTCATTCGCGAGCTCAAGGACACCGACACCACGATGATCGTGGTCACGCACGAAATGGAGTTTGCGCGCGACGTCGCGGATAAGGTCATCTATATGGCGAACGGTGTGATCGAGGAAGAGGGCACCCCCGAAGAGGTGTTCGGAAGTCCGCAGAGCGAGAAAACGAAGGCGTTTTTGTCTTCCCGCAAACAATCGTAGCGAGTATAGCGGCGCCATAAACGACTGCGTATAAGGGTACATCTGCTGCGCTGACTATCTCCTCATCGCGTAATCGCGTACGACAAGTACGCTCATACGCGTTTCGTCGGAGAGCGCTTGCATCTGCAGCCTTCTACACAGTCTTTTTTTATCGAAATCAGTTGATGATCATATTTGATTTGTATCTTCAGATTGAATGGAAATCTGCTCCCTGCGCTCGTTGTTTTCAAGTCCGATAGGGATAACGAGTTTGCGCCGCAAACATATCAAGCCGAGCGATAGCGAGGCATATCAAGTCGGCGCAAGCAGACATATCAAGCGCCGTTAGGTGCATATCAAGCCGCGACTGCGGCATACCAAGAGAGAGACTTTTCGCTCCGCTCCACTTTAATCGCTCCGCGCGGATCTTTGACGATTACGGGCAATACGTCAAAGATCAAGAAAATAGGGTATTGACAAAATGATAGACGATCTATTATAATTTTGATAGGCGGACTATCATTTTTTTACTGCAAATAATCACGGCGGTTTTACGCCGAAAGTGAGGTGGAATATATGGGTATTAAGGATATCAGAAGAAATCACATTTTGGATCGGGCGATCAAGCTGTTTTGCACGCACTCCATTGCCGAAGTGAAGATCAAGGACGTTGCGGAAGAGTGCAAGATCGGCGAAGCGACGTTCTATCGCTATTACTCCAAGCGCAGCAGCCTCGTGGTCGCTTGCGCGATCAAGCTCGTCGACAGAATGTACGAGCTATTTGCCGACGAGGGAGGCGGGAGCGGTTTTGACCGTCTGTCGCGCTTTTATTATCGTTTCTACGAGGTCTTCGGCGACAATCCCGAATACTTCCGCTTCCTCAGTCAGTTCGACGCCTACGTCGTGCGCGGGGAGGTCAACGATCTGGAGCTGTATTCCAAGAGGATCGACGGATTCCGCGATCAATTCTTCTCGGCATACAAGGACGGACTGGCGGACGGTAGCGTAAAGGAAGTCTGGGACTTCGATCTCTTCTATTTCTCCACGACGCACGCGATGCTCGCCCTCTGCAAGAAACTCGCCGCAGAGGCGTATATCGTTCAGCAGGACAATCTGACCGACAAGAGGCAGGAAGTCCGCACGATGATCGAGATCATTCTCAACGGTCTCCGCAAGTAGTTCCTTGGCCGCGCGGTCCGGGCGCGAGCATAATAAATAAGGAGGGAATTGCCGGTCGGACGTGGCAATTCAAAAAGGTTATGAAAAGATTGAGCAAAAAACAAATGATTATCTTTTCCATCGGACAGCTCGGGTGGTCGATGCTCAGCGGTATCATCAATGCGTGGCTCGTGACCTTCTATCTGCCCACGCAGTCGGATATCGAGCTCGGGGCGACGCAGTTCATCAAGCCGGGTCTCGTGATCCTCGGATTCCTGACCATTCTCGGACTCATCACCGCGCTCAGCAGGATCTTCGACGCCGTGACCGACCCCTTGATCGCGAATCTGTCCGACCGCAGTCGCAACAAACGCGGCAGACGCATTCCCTTTATGCAACTGGCGGCGATCCCGCTCTCGGTCGTGACCGTGCTCCTCTTCTGCGCGCCGGTCAATGCGATCAGCGGCATCAACGTCGCTTGGATCTCGGTCTTCATCGTCCTGTTCTACCTGTTCATGACGATGTATTGCACTCCCTACAACGCCCTTATTTCCGAGTTCGGCAAGACGCAGGAAGACAGGATGTTCATCTCGACGGCGATCTCCCTGACCTTCTTTGCGGGAACGCTCCTTGCCTATACGCCTTTCGTCTTTGCGGGCGTGCTCCGCGGGGCGGGGCTCAGCTTCGGCTGGAGTTATCGCGCTTGCTTCATCGCTCTCGCGGTCATCGCTTGCGTGGCGATGCTGCTCCCGACCTTCCTTTTGAAGGAAAAGGAGTTCGTGGACACCGAGCCTTCCAACCAAAATATGTTCAAGTCGCTCGCGTCCACCTTTAAGAACAAGGATTTTCGCGTCTTCGTCGGTTCGGACATTATGTATTGGGTCGGCTTGACCCTCTTCCAGACCGGTCTCCCGTTCTTCGTCAAGGTCTCGATGGGCATTGACGAGAGCTACACGATGATCTTTATGGGCGGCATGACCGTCCTGTCCGCGGCGTTCTATCCCTTCGTGACTTCTTTCGTCCGCAAGTTCGGCAAGAAGAAGCTCGTGATTGCGGGCTTCCTCGGTCTCGCGCTCGCCTATATCGTGACCGCGCTGATCAAGTTTATTCCCGCCGTCCCGGGCGTCGTCTTCGGCGTGTTGATCTGCGTGATCGCCGCCTTCCCGATGGCGCTGCTTGGCATCATTCCGCAGAGCATCGTCGCGGACGTTGCGGAAGCGGAAGGCAAGGTGACGGGGGAGAACCGCGAAGGTATGTTCTTCGCGGCGAGGACCTTTGCGATGAAGTGGGGTCAATCCCTCGCGATGTTGATCTTCACCTCTCTCGCGATCATCGGCACCGTTCAAAATACCGACAGCAACGACATCACCGCCTCTTCGACGGGACTCATGATCGTCGCGTTCGTTGCGATGGCGTTCTGCGCGCTCGGCGCTGTGATCCTCGGCTTCTATAATGAAAAGAAGGTTATGAGCATTATCGCCAAACCCGAAGAAGGTGCGGCGGAGATCACCCCCGAGGCGCCCGTTGCCGCCGATGAAGAAGCTCCCGCAGAGGACGCTTCCGCGGACAAAAAGGACGAGGAATAAGTATGTTGATCCGCTACGTTACGGATAGCGGCGAGGAAAAGACCGCGCACGGCGGTTGCGCCGATTTCTCCCTCTCGATTCAAGAGGACGAGGGCAGGCGGACCGTCCTTCTGACCGCCAAACGCGACTTGACGTTGCTCTCCCACGAGGAACAGGCGCCGCCTCACTTCGCGGGGGGACGCGTCGGCGCGCACAACCTGGTCTTCCTGAACGGGTACCAGTCTTGGACGGACAGCCGCGAACGCCATTTCCTTCGCTTTGAAAAGAACCTATTGCACTTGCCGAAAGGCATCGTGGAGACCTATGCGTTCGACCGCTACGGCGATTACCATTTCTATCCTTACGACGTGAGGCGCGTGCACGGCTACGACGTCTTCTATCGCAAAGGAGCGCGCAACGGCTTCCTTTTGAACCTGAATTACAAGAAAGCCTACCTGATCGTCGAGGTGGATCGCCGCACCGGGCGCATTCTCCTGAAAAGCGACGTTTACGGCGCTTTCGTCCGCGCAGGCGAGACCTTCACCGTCGCGGATTACGTCACGCACGATTCCTATGCGGAAGGCATGGAGGACTTTTGCCGTCGCTTCCCCGAGCGCCCGATTGAAAAGATCTTCGGTTATACCTCGTGGTATAACTATTACCAGGACATCTCCGAGCCGATCCTCCTGCGCGATCTCGAGGCGCTGGACGGTCGCTTCAATCTCTTCCAGATCGACGACGGCTACGAAACGTTCGTCGGCGACTGGTTGGACGTGGACGAGACCAAGTTCCCGAACGGCCTTTCCTTTATCCCCGAAAAGGCGCACGCTCGCGGCTTTAAAGCGGGCATTTGGCTCGCGCCCTTCGTGGCGGAAGAGAAGAGCCGACTGTTTCATGAGCATCCCGAATACTTTAAGAGGGATAAGCGGGGCGCTTTCGTCAAATGCGGCTCGAACTGGAGCGGCTTTTACGCCCTCGACCTCGAGAACGAGGAAGTGCTTGACTATATCCGCAAATGTTTGCGTCACTATGCCGATATGGGGTTCGATCTGTTCAAGCTCGACTTCCTCTACGCAGCGAATCTCCCCGAATACAAGGGCAAGACCCGCAGCGAGGCGGCGGAACGCGCGTACGATTTCCTGCGCGAAGTATTGCCCGATCGGCTGATCCTCGGGTGCGGCGCGACCCTCTTTAACGCGATCGGGAAGTTCGACTATATGCGTATCGGACCGGACGTATCGCTTTCGCTGGACGACGCATTCTATATGAAGTTTTTTCATCGCGAGCGTCCGTCCACCAGGATCACGCTGCAGAATACGATCTATCGGCACTTTATGGACGGCAGATTCTTCGGCAACGACCCCGACGTTTTCCTACTCCGCGACGAGAATCTCAGTCTTTCCACGGCGACCAGAAAGGCGCTTCTCACGATCAATGCGCTGTTCGGCAGCGTGCTGATGACGTCCGACAACGTCGGCACTTACGGCAAAGAGCAAAAGGCGGCGCTGGACGAGGCATTTGCGCTTTTCCGCGAGGGCAAGGTGCTTTCTTATGCGAAAAAAGGGCGCTTTATACTCGTCCGCTATGAACTCGGCGGCAAGGAACATTCTTTCAAATACGACACGGCAAGAGGAGTAATAGTATGATAGACAGAACCAAAATGATCTTCGGCAACCCGATAGACGACAAGACCGTCCGCGCGGCGGAGAAGAGCAAGGCGAAGTTCGCCGCGAAATACGGCGACGACGCTGCCGCCGATTATTCTCTCGCCTTCGAACCGATCGATTCGCTGTCCTTCCTTGGGGCGAAAAATATCGTATTTTCCGACCATAACGAGCCTTTTGACGACAAGGCTCTGATCGTCGGCAACATTCGTATGGGATTCGGTCACTACCGCATTTCCATCGCGATGGCGTCCTGCGCGGCGGCGCTCGGCTACAAGCCCTATTGGCTGGATCTCGCCTCTTTCGACGCGACGGGGTCCAAGATGATCCGCGAGCAGAACGCGCTCTATTCTCTCGCGTCCCGCATTTCGCAAAAGTCGCGCCTCTTCAATAAGCTCGTTTGGGAGCCGATGAATCGCGACGGATTCAAGAAACTGACCTACAACGCGAAGGATCAGAAGAACAGCGAACTTTTGGTCCCGATCTTCCGCAATATCCCTAAGGACGTCCCTTACATCGCCACGCACGTTTGGCCGGCGCAGGGCGCGATCCACGCGGGGCTCACCCACGTCGTGAATGCGATCCCCGACAACTGGGCGATGGCGCTCCACCTTTCGGAAGGGGCGATCCATACCGTGCAGACCCCCTTTGCCTATCTCGGCTACAAGACCCTCGGCGGCTTTGCAAAGACCCCGCTGAAAGGGATGCCGAACGACGCCCTTCACGAGGTCGGATGCTTCATCGATCACGAGCTGTTGGTGCACCTCGAAGAGGACGACAAGCTCCGTCGTGAGCGCCTCTCGACGGGCAAGCCGATCCGCATCTTGATGACGGTCGGCGGGGCGGGCGCGGGCTTCGACGACTTCGCCGCGATGGTCGAGCACCTTCTCCCTTACGTTAGGGAGAAAAAGGTCGCTTTATTCATCAATTTCGGCGATCATAAGGGCGTCTACGAGAAGTTGATCCACAGGATCCCCTCGCTCGAGGTAAAGGAGTATTTCAATCGCTACGACGACCTATTGGCTCTCGTCCGCGAGATCCGCGAAGGAGATGCGGAAGGGGTCACCGCGATCTGCCACGACGACATCTTCCGCGCGGTCTATTCGACCAACCTCTTGATGCCCGTCACCGACCTTTTGGTCACTAAGCCGAGCGAACTGGCGTACTATCCGATCCCCAAGATCTTTATGAAACACATTGGCGGACACGAGGTTTACGGCGCGATCCACGGCAGAGAATACGGCGACTCGACCGACGAATATCCCGACAAGAAGTCAATGGCGGAGGCCTTGGATCGCCTGATCTCGGACAAGGACATTCTCTTCCATATGATCGACCGCATCGAAGCCTTGAAAAAACAAGGCTACTACGACGGCGCCTATCGCTGCGTCGAACTCGCGGTGGGGAAGAAACTCTCCCGCTGATTTCCCTTGCGAATTGAAAAACAAAAAACCTCGGAGATTTCCGAGGTTTTTTCGTTAGATCGACAGGGCGGGTCAAGCCTTCTTTTTGAGTAGCATATAGACCTTTTTGCAGGAATAGTCTTCGCCGAGGTGCAAGCCAAGTCCCCGCACGGTCTCGGTCAGGCGCGCGAGTTTCTCGTGGACGGTCAGATCACGCATCCCCTCGTTCTCTTCGCACTCAAGGAAGGTGCCGAGATCTTTGATGACCTGGATCGCGAAGGACACCTCTCCTTTCTTGTAGATGTACGATTCGTTCTCGACGACGCAGTAGTCGTTTAGTCCCGCCGCGCGGAAGATCGCGATCGCTTTTTCGGGATCGCTGACGACGCATTCGGTCTTCTCCTCGGAGATCACGTTGCCGTATTCGTCGGTCTCTTTGTTCTTGTAGCAGAGTTTTACCTTGCCTTCCGTCTCTCGGAGCAAAAAGGAGTACTTCATCAACGTGACGTAGTCGGTCTTCGCTGCGTCCGTTATCCGCGTGAAATAATGATCCCTCATCTGATACCGCCCGATCATCTCGAAGTCTTGCGCCCGTAATATCTCGTCTATCTCCGCGAGTTCGTTGTATATCTGTACCGTTATTTCCGTTTCTCTCATAGTCGGCTCCTTTCTGTCATTATAGCACGGATCGCCCGAAAAGGGAAGACGGTTGAGGATTCGGGCGGCTTTTCCGCTCGATTTTTCGATCGACCGCGTTATAGGATCCTCCGATTCGTTTTTTGGTGGATAATAATTTTTTTTTGTAGCCACAGTTGACTTAAATAAAAATATATACTATAATAAATAAAGTTATTCTAAAAGCGCGCAGGCGCAGGGTTTTTTTTGATTTGTGAAAAGGAGTGGCACAATGGATCGGGCAAAATCGAGGCTTTCGTTCATAAGTGTTTTGATAGCGGCGCTTCTCGTCGCGTTTTTGGGGATGCTTGCCCTCGTGGGACTCGGCAACGTAGCCGATACGGCGCAGGCGGATCCGCTCCCTCACGTCCACGATGACGTCACCTTCGAGTCGTGGTCTTCTGCGACCTCCCTCCCCGATACGGCGGGCAACTGGTATCTGACGGAGGACGTGACCCTCACTTCCACTTGGAATGTTCCCTCCGGCACCACCAACCTTTGCTTGAACGGATGCACCATCACCAAGACAGGTGATACCGGTAGCGTGTTCCATCTTAGCGGCAACGCCGTTTTGAATATCTACGACGGGGATCAAACCACGCATTACTACTATATCAACGACGATTACGTCGGCGTCGTGGTGGATACCTTAGAGGCGGCGCGCGCGGGTAACCCCGACAGGAACGGCTCTTTCGTCGGCGGTTACATCACGGGCGGTAAAGGCTACTGGTCCGACAACGATTATCGCGGAGGGTGCGTCCTCGTTGAAGGAACCGCGACCATCAACCTTTACGGCGGTACTTTGATCGGTAACGCCGCGGTGGCAAACTGCGGTGGCGTCTATCTTCGTCAAAGCGGTGTGATCACCCTGCACGAGGGCGCCGCGATCATCGGTAACTGCTCGCACGGCGAGGGCGGCGCGATCCTGTTGCATAACGACAGTCAATTGATCATGGACGGCGGTTTGATCGCTCATAATACCGCTACCGGTAACAGCGGCGCGATCGCAGTCAATTCCACGGCGACGATCACGGGCGGCAAGATCACGGGGAATATTTCCCTCGGTAAAAACGATGCCGGCGCCATCGGCGCGGGGAGTCCTGCCGCAAGCCTCTTGATCGGCGGCAACGTGGAGATCAGCGGTAACTACGCCGGGGGTAACGGCGGCGGTGTGTATAATATAGGCTGGGGCTGGAAATCTGGCGGCACGTCGCTCTCGGGTAGCCCCGTCATTAGGGACAACTACGCCAAACACGGCGGCGACACCTACGTGCCGGACAACTTCTATATCTCAACGATCAATAACGGTTACTATGAAGCTAAGCAGGAGATCCTCTTCTCGGGCGCTTTGACCGACAAGGCATTGATCGGTTTGACCTTGCAGGACGGGGTCGGCGTGGCGATCTTCGGCGTTTCCGAGTATGCTACCGCGACAAACTTTACTTGTGACGGCGATGAGTTCGGCGTTTCTATCGTCAACGGCGATCTCGTGATCAATTATCGTCCCATCGTGTACGAGGGGATCACCTTTGAGCCCTGGATTGAGACTGATCGCTTGCCCGACGAGGCGGGTAGTTATTACCTCACCGCCGACGTCACGATCTCCTCCACTTGGACCGTTCCCTCCGGCACCACTAACCTTTGCCTGAACGGCAAGGGCATCAAGATGACGGGGGGCAACAGCGTTGTGACCATCAACGCGGGTGCGATTCTCAAGCTGTATGATTGTGACACGACGACCGAGCACAGGTATTCGCTGTCGAATGCGAAGTCGAATGGGGCGGGATTCGCAACGGTCAACGACTCGCTGACGAGCGGATACCTGACCTTCAAAGGCGGCTATATCACGGGCGGAAGAGGAAGACCTATAAACACCTGGAACCGTGGCGGCGCACTTTACATCGAAGGCGCTGTGGAGATGTACGGCGGTACCCTGATCGGTAACGGCCAATACGGCACCACGCACGGCGGTGCATTCAATACCCAAGGAACGGGCTCGTTCAAAATGTATGGCGGTTCCATTCAAAATAACGCAGGATTATGCGGCGGCGCCACACGGTTGCAAAGTAGCGGCAGTTGTGAGATTCTCGGCGGTAAGATCATAAACAATATCGTCACCAACGACGGCGGGGCAATCCACGTCGGCGGTGAGATCTCCGTCATTCTGCAGGATTGCGAGATCAGCGGCAACTATGCGGGGAACGGCCCCGGCGCAGGGATCTGGATGACGACCACGGGAACGGTGATCTCGGGTCGTACGATCATCACAAACAATTTAACGGATTCGGGTGCGAGCAACGTCGAGATCGACAATGGCTATGTGATCGGTGTCGGCGAGTTGACTGACGGCGCCACGATCGGCATTAAGCTGCAAAGCGGCACCGGCACCTTCACGAGCGGATGGTCAACCTACATGCAAGGCAAGAACCCCGCGGATTATTTCACGAGCGACAACGGCGATTATGAGATATCCCTCTCCGACGGAGAGGCGAAAGTGGCGCCTCACGAGCATGACGACGTGACGTTTTCCGCCTGGACGAAGACGGACAGCTTGCCCACGTCAGGGAATTATTATCTCACCGCGGACGTGACGGTCTCCTCCACGACCACGGTCAGCGGCGCCTTGAACCTCTGTCTGAACGGGCACGGCGTCATCGCCGTTACTTCGGATGATAATAAATTCAGCGTGATCACCGTGAATAATGACGCCACCTTCAATCTTTATGATGGAGGCACGGCAAGAGTGCATAGATTTACCGTGATCGATCCCGCCGCAAACGGAGCGGGACTTGCTACGGTCAATAATGCGCTGGAAAGTGGCTATCAAACCTTTATTGGCGGGTACATCACGGGCGGCTACGGCGCCCCCTATGGCGGCGGTGTGAACGTGCAGTTGAACGGACGCTTCAATATGTACGGAGGAACCATCATCGGAAATAAAGCGACCAGCCATGGCGGCGGCGTATGTACTTCCGGAAGCGGCAATCCGGCTTCCGTCGTCGATAACTTTGTGATGTATGGCGGTACCATCTGCTACAATCAAGCGAACTGGGGCGGCGCTATCGCCATATACGGTAACGTTTATATTCATAACGAAGCCGATGTGTCCTATAACGTTGCGACGAGCGGCGGTGGCGGAATTGAGCTTGAAAGCAAAGGCACACTTTATATGGATGGCGGTTTGGTGCACGACAACGTGATTCTTTCCCAAAACGCCAATATGTGGAAAGGCGGCGGCGTGCACGTCCCGAGCGGCTCGGAGTGCCACTTTAATGGCTCCGTGCAAATAGTGAACAACTATCAAGCAGACGAGCCGGGCAGCAAAAATAACGTCTTTGTGCGCACGGGTCTCTTTTTGACGATTGACGCCGAACTCGCTCAGAATGCTTCTGTCGGCGTCACGATGCAATCCGGAAGCGGCGTGTTCACGAGCGGATGGTCGACCTATATGAAAGGAAGGAACCTCGCGGATTACTTCACGAGCGATGACAGCGCCTATGGCGTCTTGCTCGAGGGGGAAGAGCTTGCGCTTCGGATGAAAGTATCCGCTGACATACAAGGCTACGAAGGGACTTACGACGGACAGGCACACGGGATCTCCGTTACTCCGTCCGTGGAGGGTGCTGCGATCAAATACGGCACGTCGGAGGACGACTGCAGTCCCGAGGCGCTGACCTATACGGACGTCGGCACTTATACCGTGTATTACGTGGTCACCAAGTCGGGTTACGTCTCTGCCAAAGGATCGGCGACGGTGACGATCACTCCCCTTGCCGTGAATGTGACTATCACGGGCAAGAGCACGAGTAACGTCTATGACGGTAAGGAGTACACGATTAGCGGTTACGACGTGGAGATCGATAAGGAACTATATCAGCAATCGTACTTTACTTTCAGCGGCAAGGCGGAAGCAAAGCGTACCGTCGCGGGCAAGAGCCCGATGGGACTTGCCGCGGAGAAATTTGCAAATACGAACGATAACTTCTCGGTGACCTTTACGGTGACGGACGGCTACTATGAGATCACTCCCCGGCCGCTCACCATCACGGCAGACGCCCTCTCCAAGGCCTACGGCGACGATGACCCCGCGCTCACCTATACCGCGGATGGCGTCGTCGGGCAAGACGCTTTCGTCGGCGCGCTCGAGCGTGCGGCAGGAGAAGACCTCGGCACCTATGAGATCACCATCGGCACTTTGTCGGCGGGCGATAACTACGACGTTACCTTTATCCCTGCGGAGCTGACGATCGAGCAAAAGATCGAGGTGATCGTGTCCGAGGAAGAAACGCAGCTCGACGTTACCGTGCAGGGTCTCGATAAGGAGACCGAGGCGATCAGAGCGGCGGAGCCAACGGCGAGAGAGATCTCCGTCGTGATGACGGTGAAGCCGATCGCGGAGCCTGAGATCGCGGAGGACACGCAGGACGAGACCCACGTTCAATCCATTCAAAGCAGCGCGACGGAGAAGAACTTCGCCTTCTATAAGATCACGGTGGAGAAGAGGGTGGACGGCGACACCACTTTCCTTAAAGAAACCTCGAACGTCATTGAGATCGCGATCCCCTACACCAAGGCGCATAAGCGCGGTTTGACGGTCTATTCCTACCACGGCGACGAGGTGGTGACCTTTGTCGAGAGCGACAACAAGGAAGCCGGCACCTTCCGTGTGGACAAGGAGAACAAGATCATCTACGTCTACGCCAACAGTTTCTCGACCTATGCGATCGGCTATACGCCCTATTACCGTGTGGCGACAGCCGTTGATCTCGGCACTTATACGGGCAACGCGGACGTGGTCTTGATCAACCGCACGGACGGCACGACTTACGAGGAGAAGGACGTCGATCCTGCGAATATCGTCTTTGCCGACGTGCCGAAAGGGCAGTATCTGCTGACCGTTACGTGGACGGACGGGGCAAAAAATACCCTCACGATCCCGCTCGCAGTCGGTTCGGCGGATCCGATCCCCTTCGTTGAGCCCACAGAGGAAGAGGCGGAGCCTGAAGCGCCCGCCGCTGCCGAGAGCGCTCCGATCGACGACCCGTTCGAGGAGACAGCGGACGACCTTGAGGACGTCGTGCTCGAGGACAGGAGATACGCCCGGGATATTTTCGCCTTGACGAAGAGAGATAACGATCGCGACGATGCGTAAAGCTTCGCGCGTAAAATAGGACTATCGCACAAAGAGCCGACGGTGCCGTCACCGGGAATGGCGGGAATAAAGAGTAAATTATGCCGAAAGGCTGAAAAAGGAGAATCACTATGGAACACCAAAACATTCGCATCGACAAAGCCGACATGGACAGGATCCGGGAAGAAAACGGCGTTAAGCCGGAAGAGAAGCCCAAAAAGAAGATCCCTACGAAGAAAATCGTGTTGTGGACGATCATGTGCTTGATCGGCGTCGCGTACGTCGTCATCATGGGCTTCGGTCGCTACTTCTTGCCCAAGGACAGCACGTTCTACCAGAGCTTCGACATCTTTTCCGCGGCGAATCCCGTCCCGTACGCGAGGCTCTTGAGCTACGCCTTGCTGGTCATCATCGCGGGCTCGCTACTCCGCGCGATCTTCCTCTTCTTTAGGTCGCACGATAACCTGAGCAAGAGAATGGGCAAGGCGATCCTTGACTTGCTCGGCAACCTGGTCAAATACGTGATGTACATCATCGTCGTCTGCCTCGTGCTCAATGCGTTCGGCGTGAATGCAACGGCGATTCTTGCGGGTCTCGGCATCGTTGCCTTGGTCATCGGCCTCGGCGTCACCTCTCTCATTGAGGACATCGTCGCGGGCATCTTCATCATTGCGGAGAAGCTCTTTGACGTGGGCGACATCATCGTGGTCGACGGGTTCCGCGGCACCGTGGAATCCATCGGTATTCGTTCCACCAAACTTGCAGACGTGGGCGGTAGCATCCTGACCATCCGCAACTCGGCGATCGGCTCGCTGATCAACCTGACCGATCGTCAGTCCTGCGCGGCTGTCACCATTCCTCTCGCTCCGGGTGAGTCCATTCAGAAGGTGGAAGAAGTGCTGAAGGGCATCGAGAAACTCGGCGCCAAGAACGAGAAAGTCAAGATGGGTCCCCTCTATCTCGGCGCTTGCGGCATCAATAAGTGGGGCACGCAGGAACTCCTCTTCATCGCCGGCTGCTTGGAACAGGATATCTACGAGATTCAGCGTTTCCTCTATCGTGAGGTGACGGTGCTCTTCGAGAATAACGGAATCAGGATCGGTGCTCGCGCCCTGGAAGATAACGACTGATTAACGGAGGCAATGCCATGAAGGCAAATGAGTACAAAGCGTGGTATCGGCGAAACGATCCGGAATCCGCGCGGCGTGGCTTAGAAGAATACAGTCGCCCCTTCGGCGAGCGGTACGAAAGGCCGCCCGAGTATTCTTTCGGTCAAGAAGCCTATCCACAGTACCCCGAAAGACTGGATATTTCCGAGAAACAGGAAGCGTATCAGAGAGGGGAAGAGGATAAGAAACAGGCGTCGAAGTCCAAGTCGAGCCAAGGCGATAAAGCGAAGAAATTGCGGGGCAATTCCGCCACACGCGGGATCCTTTCGGCAATCGCTACGCCTGTTGTCGGTATCGTGGTGGGCGCGGTGATCTTGGTTTCGGGCTATCAAGCGATCGAAGCGCAAAATATTCCCGAGCCGACACCTATCGTCGCGACGGTTGAGTGCGATTGGGGCGCAGACTTTGACAGCGCGATCCTCGTATTGACCGATGACAGCGGCGCCGTGATTACGGAATTACCCGCAGAAGTGGTGATGGCAGAGGTTGCGGCGACTTGTACGGAGAGCGGCACTCGGACCTATACGGCGACCGCGATCTACGACGAGCAAACCTATTCGAAAGTACACGTCGAAACGATCTCGCCTTTGGGTCATACTTTTGACGAAGGGAAGGTCGTTATCAGCGAGAACGGACCGCCGATGATGGTCTATGAGTGCACGCATTGTCACGAGAAGATCAGCATCGCGATCACCGTCGAGGAAAACGAAGAATAATAATAATACTACTACTACGGAGGTATCTTACATGAATAACATGCCTGCATTCATCATGCCGGTCAAGATCGCGGGAAACGATCTCGAACTGCGTCTTTTCAGAGAAGCCGTAGCGTCTATCAAGCGTCAAACCGACCCGAATTGGGTTCTCATCATGGTCGACGACTATTCGGATGATAAGCGCGTGTATGACGTTATCGACGAGATGAAGGCGGAGCTGAAAGAGAAGTTGCACGTCCTTTATAACGAAAAGAACTTCGGTTCCGGCGTCACGAGGAACAGGGCGGTCAAGTATGCTTCCGAGATCGGCGCGCCCTTTATCCTTTTCAACGATTCGGACGACGTGTCCGATCCCCGTCGGTTGGAACTGGTCAGGAAGGCTTTTGAGGATCCCACGGTGAACGTCGCTTACACGAGTTTCGTCGTGATCGATCAATTCGACAATCCCGTGCCGCCCGATCAGATCAATAAATCCGTGAAGGAGATCACCGACGGGCACAAGGTGGACATCGTGGACGGCGAAAACGCCTGGCTCACGATCGTCACCAAGAAGAAATATACGAATCTGACTTCCTGCACGGCGGTCAGGACTTCTCTCGCTGTCGAGGAACCCTTCCCGATCGCGTCGGTTTCGGAAGATTCCCATACTTGGGTCAGGTACGGTGCTCACCCCGGTAAGTTCCGCTTTATCCCCGAGATCAAGGGCGGATACCGCATCTGTATCGGGATGCAGAGCCGCTCGAGGAGCGTCAACGTGAACTTCTACGAGCAAATGTATAAGGTGGATTCCGCAGGCTTCGAAGAGGGCTTGAAGGTCGCCAAGAAGTTCGGCACGATGGGTGGCTGGGACGAAAATGATCTTCGTTGCGCCTTCCACGTCCGCTTGGCGCTCAGTTTGTTGCACGGCGGTTCGGAAGAGTTCTGCCGCGCGTCCCTTATGGAATCGGTGGAGATCTCCAAGGAGAAGGCGCTCGGCTATATCGAGGCGCTGTATTGCGAACCCGAGTTCAGAGAGAGAATGAAGGCAATGGTCGAGTGATCCGTCTTCGCAAGATTAGGTTTTCTCTGTAATAAAAACGGCGCACGAGGTCATCGCACGCCGTTTTTCGTTTTGTTTTTTATTCCGAGATCAAATGGTCAAGACCACGTTGCAGGCGGGCGCGTCCGTGAGGGGGATCACGTTGCCGTCGATGCTTTTCCCGTCCACGACGAGACCCTTTTTGTCGCCGCGACGGATCGCGATGTCGTAGAGCGTCCCGCGGAATAGCCTTTGGATCCTGACGGCGTCCATCTTATCAGGCAGGCAGGGGGCGACCTTCAATCCGTCGTAATCGGGACGAATGCCGAGGATGCCCTGGCTGACCGCCACGAAGGACCACGCCGCCGTACCCGTCAGCCATGCGTTCTTTGCTTCGCCGTAGGTCTTTGCGGGGCGTCCCGCGATGGTTTGGCTGTAACAATAGGGTTCGGTGCGATGGATCTCGCTCTTGTCTTCGATGTAGGCGGGAGCGTTCCTCGTATAGAGGTCGAATGCGCCGTTGCCGTCACCCACTTCGCAGTAGGCGAGGGTGATCCAAGGGTTATTGTGGCAGAAGACAGATCCGTTCTCCTTGTAGCCCGGGGGATACGAGGAGATCTCGCCGAGATAGTCGTGATATTCGCTGTAGCAGGGCGCGAGGAGCTCGATGCCGAACTCGTTGCCGAGGTATTTCTCGGTGGATGCGAGGGCTTTGACGCCGTATTCCTTGCCGCCGATGCCCGCCATCACGCACATACCTTGCGGTTCGATGTAGATCTTGCCTTCCTCATTCTCCTTGCTGCCGATCGGGCGCTCGAAGGCGTCGTAAGCGCGGCGGAACCATTCTCCGTCCCAACCGGCGTCGAGGACGGCTTTTTCGATCTTTTGAGTTTCTTTTTCGACGGCGCTTGCTTCCGTCGTCAGTCCGATCTTATCAAGTAGGACGGCGTATTCCTTGCCGTATTTGACGAACATGCCCGCGATGAAGACGCTTTCCGCCTTGCCGCTCTCGAAGTTGGAGCAGGTCTGGAAGCTCTCGCCGGGGGTCAGACTGAAGCAGTTGAGGTTCAAGCAGTCGTTCCAATCGGCGCGGCCGATGAGGGGCAGACCGTGCGGCCCCGTGTGTTCGGCGGTGAAGCGCACGCTACGGCGCAGGTGCTCGAGCAGGGGAACTTCGGTGCCTTCTTCGTTGTTGAAGGGGGTCGGGTGGTCGAGGATCGTATAGTCGCCCGTCTCGCGGATATAGGCGCAGGTGCACGCTACGAGCCACAGGGGGTCGTCGTTGAATCCCGAGCCGATGTCGGCGTTACCGCGCTTGGTCAAAGGCTGATACTGATGATAAGTGGAGCCGTCGGCGAACTGGATAGAGGCGATGTCGATGATGCGCTCACGCGCCTTTTCGGGGATCAAATGTACGAATCCGAGCAAGTCTTGACAGCTGTCGCGGAATCCCATGCCGCGCCCCGTGCCGCTCTCGTAGTAGGAAGCGCTGCGGCTCATATTGAATGTCACCATACATTGATACTGGTTCCATACGTTGACCATACGGTCGAGTTTTTCCTCGGTAGATTTCACCGTGAAGCGGGAGAGCAGGGCTTCCCAATAGGCGGCGAGCTCTTCCATCGCGGCGTCGAATTGTGCTTCGGTCGAGAAGGCGGCGAGCATTTCCTTCGCCTTTTCCTTGTTGAGGACGCCCGGCGCGACGAATTTTTTTTCCGTCGGGTTTTCCGCATAGCCGAGGCGGAAAATGAGACACTTTTCTTCCCCCGCCGCGAGCGTGATCTCCAGGCGGAATGCGGCGATCGGCGCCCAACCGGCGGCTACGCTGCCGAAAGAGGTCCTCTTTTCCACCGCGATGGGTTCTCTCCAACCGCGGAATTGCCCGAGGAAGGCGTCGCGGTCGGTGTCAAATCCCTTAATGGGGGCGTTGACCGAGTAGAAGGCGTAGTGGTTACGACGTTCGCGGTATTCGGTCTTATGATAGATCGTGCCGTCCTCGATCTCCACCTCGCCGATATTCCAGTTTCTTTGGAAGTTCGTGCTGTCGTCCACGGCGTTCCAGAGGCACCATTCCTCGGCGGCGTAGACGGTCAGGGTCTTTTTCTCATCCGTCTCGTTCTTGAGCGTGAGTTTTTGCACTTCCATATCCACTCCGGACGGTACCATCACGGTGAGAGAGGCGGCGATGTCGTTCTTCCTTCCTTCAAAGATCGAATAACCGAGTCCGTGACGGCAACGGTAACCGTCGAGAGGTGTTCTTGCGGGCAGATAGGCAGGGCTCCATACCGTCTCCCCATCGCAGATGTAGAAGGCGCGACCGCCGTCGTCTGTGGGGACGTTGTTATAGCGGAATCGGGTGATCCTTCTGAGCTTGGCGTCGCGATAGAAACTGTACCCGCCGCAGGTATTGCTGATCAGCGAGAAGAATCCGTCTTTCCCCAGATAGTTGATCCAGGGCAGAGGGGTGTCCGGTTGCGTGATCACGTATTCTTTTGCCTTATCATCGAAAAAGCCGTATTTCATACTATACCTCATAGTTTCCCTACTGGAAACTATTGTTATTATATCGGATGATCTCGAAAAAGGCAATCGTTTCTCATTTCGGTCGGGCAAAATGGTTAAAATCGTTGTGCTTCTCCTGCGTCGGCATTATAATGGTATCCGATAAGGAGACGAAATGGACGCCGAGACCGTGCTTTTGATAGCGAATATCCTCTCTCTCGTAGGGAACGTCATCGCCACGTCAGCCGCTTGGCTCAAGTCCAAGCGGAATATCCTTCTGTTTCAGTCTTCCAATCACGTCTTGGAGATCATCGCGCAGAGTATGACCGCGGCATACAGCGGGGTGGCGCAGGAGGCTGTTTCCCTGATCCGAAATATCTCGCTTGTTTTCATCAAGAGTACCAAGAAGACCCCCAAGCTCATCATCAGCGTGATCTGTTTGGTCGTAGGACTGGTGGCGGGCGTTTTATTCAATATCTACCTCAGCGACAACGTCTTATACGGCTACCTGCCCGTCGCAGGCGGTGTCGCGTACGGCGTCTTAGTGATCTTGGCGTTCGTCCTGCCCCTTGACGCTTTGGACGCCGAATTATTGATGAAGATCGGCATCATTTTCAATGCGATCTGTTGGAGTACCTACGGCGTGTTCATCAAATTATATCCCGTGATGATCTTCAACGGCGTGGCGTTCGTCTTGTCCGTCGTCTCGATCGTCCGCATTTCGATCGCGAAGAGAAAGCGCCGCTCTCTTCCCACCGCCGATTACGCTCCTTCCGATCCCCCCTCTCCCCCCGCCGGGGAGTGATTCCGCTCCCGATTTCATTTATGGCAGCCGACTTACGAGTGATCCGTATTTGCGAGCGTCAGCCCGGGCTCCTGGGGTTGATGCCGTATGGCGTCGCGCGGATGCCGCGCCGAATCCCAACTCTCTAAAAAGAAAAAAGTCGGATAATTCCGACCTTTATCTTGGCGGAGAGTTAGGGATTCGAACCCCAGGAGGCTCTCACCTCAACGGTTTTCAAGACCGCCGCTTTCGACCACTCAGCCAACTCTCCCTATGGCGTGCGGGGCGCTATGCGTGCCGCCCACTATGAATATCTATATTGTAGGGAGTTTCGGCGCTCTTGTCAATGGATTATTGCGAGGGTGGGTCAATCGCCGTTCGGCAGGACGGATAGGGCGGATAGGTCGTCAAAGGCGATCGCGGTCTCTCCGATCGTCAACGTACGACGGATCTCGTCGACCTTGGTGACCACGCCCGTGACCTCGCGGTACTGTGCGCCGTCGTAGTAAGTCGCCGTCGCATTGTCTCCGCGCGTAAGGTGGGATAGGGCGGATGAGATCGCCGCGGCGTCCTCTTCCCCTAGGTCGCGCCTCTCCGTCCGCGCGAGTCGTTCTTCCTGCCTCTTCATCGCCGCCGCGAGCCCTTTCATCGCGTCGAAGGGCAGGAACTGTTTGGCTCTGTCTTCTCGTCTCATTGTCCCTACGGTCTCCCTAAAATCTCCCTTGATCGTTATGCCTTATGCCCGCCGATCATACCGTTGCGCTCGACGGTGGTCGCTCCTTTCTCGAGGTCCATCGCGCGCAGGATCGCGTTTTTGCCCATCTTCCTCTTGATCTCGATCACCGCCTGCTCGGCGCGCTTTTCCTTGTCGATCCGCTCGCGGTCGGTGAAGAAGTCGTAGCCTTCCGCCCCTTCGTCCGCGATGCCGGAAAAGGCGATCCCCAGCCTGCGGATCGGTACGCCGCGCACCGTGCTCTCGTCGAAGATTCGCAGGACGTACTCCCGTATCACCGAATAGACCGCCGTCCGCTCGTGCATTCGCTGACTGCCGCCCGTCGGAGCGATCGTGCCGAAGGAATATCCGACGAAGATCGACACTTCGCTCGCGATCACCTTTTCCCGTATCATTCGTCTGCACCCTTCGTCCGTCATTTCGGTCAGCACGAGCCGCGCTTCTTCGATGGTGTAATCCTTGGGTAGGATCTGCGACGAGGAGATCGAGCGGGATTTGCCCTTATATGCCTTAATGTCCGCGATCGTGCAGCTCTCCCGTCCCCACGCGTGGTCGATCAGGAGTTCCGCATTGACGCCGAAGATCCGATAGAGAAGTTCCTCTGGTGCCTCGGCGATCGCGCGCATATCGTACAGCCCGTGCGAGGCGAGCCGCCGCGCCGTTCCCGCCGCGATCTGCCAAAAGTCCGTGATCGGGCGATGATCCCACAGCGTCCTTCGATAGCTCTCTTCGTCCAAAATGCCGATGTGGGTCGGGCTGTGCTTTGCGGTGATGTCGAGGGCGATCTTGGCGAGGTATAGGTTGCTACCGACGCCCGCCGTCGAGGGGATCCCGAGCTCTCGTCCGATCTCGTCGATCAGGAACTTCGCGAACTCGACGGGGGTCTTGCCGTAGAGTTTCAGATAGTCGGTCACGTCGAGGAAACACTCGTCCACCGAATAGACGTGGATGTCCGACTTGTCCATATACCTTAGATAGATGCCGTAAATGCGCGCCGAATAGTCGACGTACAGGCTCATGCGCGGGGGCGCCGCGACGTACTTCACGCCTGCGGGGATCTCGGACAGGCGACAGCGATTCTTGATGCCCAGGGCCTTCATCTTGGGCGAGATCGCGAGGCAGAGCGCGTTCTTGCCGCGCGTCTTGTCCGCCACGACCAGGCACGTCTCAAAGGGATTGAGACCGCGTTCCGCGCACTCCACCGACGCGTAAAAGCACTTCATATCGATGCAAAAATAAGTCCGTTTCTTTTCCATAGTCGTCACCTTGTCCGCCAAATACGAACAAATGTTCATATTGATTATACCCTTTTCTTTCCCACTTGTCAACGGGGGAAGGGCGGTTTTTTTACAGGAAAAGTTTTCCTGCGCTTCGCCGCTCGATCGGAAAGTCATTTGTCTCGATACAAAGTATTGACACTTTCTTTCCAAATAAGATATACTTTTTGTAGATTCCCGCGGGGGCGCATAGTTCCTTCGGAAAAATACATCCTACGAGAGAGGCATATGAAGAAATACGATTATTTGATAGTGGGAGCGGGGCTCTTCGGCGCGGTCTTCGCGAACGAAGCGATGAAGAAAGGCAAGACCTGCCTCGTGATCGAGAAGCGCGCGCACATCGCCGGCAATATCTACACCGAGCCCGTCGAAGGCATCAACGTGCATCGCTACGGCGCGCATATTTTCCACACCTCGAACAAGGCGATCTGGGACTACGTCAACGAGTTCGCCACCTTCAATAACTACATCAATTCTCCCGTCGCGGTCTATCACGACGAACTGTATAACCTGCCGTTCAATATGAACACCTTTTCCAAGATGTGGGGGATCAAGACCCCTGCGGAAGCGAAGGCGATCATCGAGCGCCAGGTCGCCGATCTCGGCATCACCGAGCCGAAGAACCTCGAGGAGCAGGCTCTCCGCCTCGTCGGCAAGGAGATATACGAAAAGCTGATCAAGGGCTACACCGAGAAGCAATGGGGGCGCGACTGCCGCGATCTGCCCGCCTTCATCATCAAGCGCTTGCCGCTTCGTTTCGTCTACGACAACAACTATTTCACCGATCGCTTCCAAGGCATTCCCGAGGGCGGCTACACGCAGATCATCGAGAAGATGCTCGCGGGCGCGGACGTCTTGACCGAGACCGATTATTTCGAGTTTATCAAGGGGCACGAAGGCATCGCCGCGAAGACCGTCTTCACGGGTGCGATCGACGAGTTCTTCGGTTACCAATACGGACCCTTGCAATATCGCAGCGTCCGCTTTGAGACCGAGATCTTGGACGAAGAGAACCATCAGGGCAACGCCGTCGTGAACTATACCGCGCGCGAAGTCCCCTATACCCGCGTGATCGAGCACAAGCATTTTGAATTCGGCAAGCAACCCAAGACCGTGATCAGCCGCGAGTACAGCAGCGAGTGGAAGCCGGGCGTCGAACCCTACTATCCCGTCAACGACGAGAAGAATACCGCCCTTTACGAGCGTTATAAGGCGCTCGCCGAGACCCGTCCCGACGTGATCTTCGGCGGCCGTCTCGGGCAGTACAAATACTACGATATGGACAAGGTGATCGCCGCGGCGCTCGAGATTGCGAAGAAAGAATTGGCGTAATAGTAGCCGTTTGAAAACAAAAAGAAAATGCCGTTTCTTCGCGAAACGGCTTTTTTACAGGGCTTTGATCGTGATCCCGTCCGAGATCTCCACGGGGTAAAAGGTCGGGGCGTAGCCGATCAGCGAGTAATAGCGCTCCCCGACGTACTCCTTGAAGGCTTCGACGAGTCCCTTGTGAACGAGGGAGATCGTGGATCCGCCGAATCCGCCCCCCGTCATACGCGAGCCCGCGCAGAGGGGAAAGGCGTTCGCCGCGTCCGCGAGGACGTCGAGTTCTCTGCCCGTGACTTCGTACAGGTCGCGAAGGGAGTCGTGTGAGGAGCGGAGCAGGGCGCCGAGGGCGGGGACGTCGCCTCGCGCCATCGCCTTGGTCGCTTCCTTCACGCGTGCGGATTCGTACACCACGTGACGCGCGCGTTTTTGAAGGATCGGATCCAATCGGTCCGCCACCGTTTCGAAGTCGTCGGGCGTGACCGCGGCGAGGTGTTCGGCGGGGAAAAATCGGTTGATCTCGGCGAGCGCCGCTTCGCTCTCTTGCCGCCGCTCGTTATACTTGCTGACTACGAGGGAATGCGGCTTGTTGCTGTTTGCGATCACGAAGGTGTAGTCGCCGAGCGCCACGGGGATATACTTGCAATCGAGCGTCACGCAGTCGAGTAGCATCGCCATCCCCTTTTTGCCGCAGGCGGAGGCGTATTGATCCATCACGCCGCAGTTCATGCCGACGTATTCTCTCTCCGCGGCGAGGGCGTATAGGGCGATCTCGACGGGGTCGATCCGCTCTCCCGCGATCGTGAGCAGAGCGGCGATAAAGCTGACTTCGATCGCTGCGGACGAGCTCAGCCCGCTCCCGAAGGGTACGCGGCAGTCGGACAGCACGTCGCACCCGAGCACGGGTCTGCCTTCGCGCCGCAGAATGTAGGCGCACGCCGCGAAGTAATCGGCGTATTTTACCCCTTTGTAACTTTCAAGGCGGTCAAGGTCAAGGGTGATCCTGTCGGGCACGTCCGTCCAAGACAGGTTGATCTCGTTCCTTCCGTTTGCACGGATATATACGGTGTTTTTTAAGGAAAGAGCAGCGGGCAAGACCTGCCCTCCGCAGTAGTCGATATGTTCGCCGATGATGTTGATCCGCCCCGCGGCGCTCACGGCGAAGTCGAAGTTACGGTCCAAAACTTTCATAGTGATATTGTACCTTTTTTACCTCTTTCCGTCAAGGTTTATCTTTTCTCCCTTCCCACTCCGCTTTCGGCAATAGCCGAAACGTTGGCTCCCCCTCTTTTGTCGTTTGACTTTGCGCGCGTGAGTGTGCTACAATAGCCCTATCAAACTGTGAGGTGACGGTATGGGTTGCGATCATAATTGCGGCGAATGCGGTGAAAACTGCGCGGAGAGACAGGGCGGCATCGAGAAAGAGCGCTTGCACGAACTTTCACGCGTAAAGAAGGTGATCGGCGTGATCAGCGGCAAAGGCGGCGTGGGCAAGTCCCTCGTGACTTCCTTGATGGCGGTCGCGATGCAGCGCCGCGGCTACCGCACGGCGATCATGGACGCGGACATCACGGGGCCTTCGATCCCGCGTGCGTTCGGCGTGTCTGGGGCGGCGTTCGGAGACGAAAGCGGCATTTTGCCGATGGAGACGGCGTTCGGCACCCAGGTGATGAGCATCAATTTCCTACTGGAGAACGAGACCGATCCTGTCGTTTGGCGCGGCCCCGTCCTCGCGGGTATGGTCAAGAACTTTTGGACGCAGGTCGTTTGGAAAGACGTGGACTATATGTTCGTGGATATGCCCCCCGGCACGGGCGACGTCCCGCTGACCGTGATGCAGTCTCTGCCTTTGGACGGCGTGATCGTGGTCAGTACGCCGCAGGATCTCGTGGAGATGATTGTGGCGAAGGCGGTCAAGATGACCGAACTTCTCAAGATCCCCGTGATCGGATTCGTCGAGAATATGTCCTACTTCAAGTGTCCCTCTTGCGGCAAGAATCACCGCATTTTCGGCGAGAGCAAGGCGGAGAAATTGCGCCGTGACACCGGAAAACCCGTGGAAGAGTTGCCGATCGATCCTACCGTCGCGTCCCTCGCGGATCACGGCAAGATCGAACTTATCGAAGAAAACCCGCTGACCGTCCTTGCAGACGCGGTGGAGAAACTATGACGACCAAAGCGGTGCTGATGGACGAAGCGGCGCTCACGCGCGCCCTCGTGCGTATTTCGCACGAGATCCTTGAACGCAACAAGGGCACCGAGGATCTCGTCTTGCTCGGCATCAAGACGCGCGGCGTTCCGATGGCGGAGCGTATCCGTGCGAATATCGCGCAGATCGAGGGTAGGGAAGTCCCTTGCGGCTCCCTTGACATCACCCTTTATCGCGACGACCTCAGCGAACTTGCGCCGAGCGCGTCGGTCAAGAGCTCGGACTTTCCCTGCGACATCGTGGATAAGCACGTGATCCTCGTGGACGACGTCCTCTTTACGGGGCGCACCGCCCGCGCGGCGATCGAGGCGATCCTCGACAAGGGCAGACCCAAGACCATTCAATTCGCCGTACTCGTGGACAGAGGACATCGCGAACTGCCGATCCGTGCCGATTACGTCGGCAAGAACGTGCCCACTTCCGTGAAAGAGGTGATCGCCGTCGCTTTCCCCGAGACGGACGGAGAGACGGGCGTCTATCTACGCACGCAGGAGTGATCCTCCCTTTTGATGACCGCAAAAGGCGCAAGCAGACAACAAAGGAAGTTTTGCGCTGATCGGTAATGAAAGAAAACGCCGATCGAGATAAATAGGGAAAACAAAAAGGGAAACGCAGATCGACGCGTTCGATCGACAGACAAAAGAAAAAGTCGGCTCCTCGCCGACTTTTTCTTTTTTGATGTTTGCTTCGCCTTAGTTGAGCGAGTCCTTGAACGCCTTGCTGAACTTCAAAACGGGCTTCTTGCTCGCGGCGATCTGGATCTTCGCGCCGGTCGCGGGGTTGATGCCTTCCTTCGCGGGGACGTCCTTCACTTCGAAGGTGCCGAAGCCGACGAGAGCGACTTTTTCACCGGCCTTGAGAGCGTCGGTGATGGCGGCGATAACGGCGTCGAGCGCTTTGCCTGCAGCCGCATTGGTGAGTTCCGCATTCGCGGCGATAGCTTTGATCAATTCGGTTTTTGTCATTTGATTTACCTCCCTTGTGACAAAAATGGTTATTGTTATTGTAACACACAAAATATTGCGTGTCAATACCTCAATTATGTCCAAATGTTGTGTTTTCTGAAAAATAGTGCTATAATGTGCAATTGAGCGGCGCTTTTCCTCGCAAGAGACCGCCGAAAGGAGAAACTATGAAGAGAAAGGTACTTTTCACGGGGCTTTTGGACGCCGAAGAGCGCGCCACCGTGATCCGCTATGCGATCGAGATCGGAGACAGGGCGACTTGCCGTACGAATTGTCTTTTGCGTCCCTTTACGAGCGAGATGCTGGAAGAGGCTTTCCGCGAGCGCGAACGCAAGATAGAGGAGCGCGAACGCGCCTACGTTGAGCGCGCGCGCACTTTCGATCCTGCTAAGACCACGCCCGAGTTCCGTTCCTTTTTCGGCGGAGAAGTCACGAGCGAGAAGTTCGGCAAGTATATCGCCGACCTCATCAAGGAGGAAGAAGCCGCGAAGGCGAGCTTGCGCCGCGCCTACAGCGTCACGGTGGATTACGCCACGCTGACCGCCGAGGACGAGGCGTTTCATCGCGCTTTGTCTCCTCGTGTGACCTTCGGTGACACCACCGAACTGCACGAACTGTGCGACTTTACTCTGACGCGCGAGATCAAGGACGCGTTTCTCGATTCATCGCTCGGCGACGACCCCGAGGAAGGCTTCGATTACGGCGCCTTTTTCGTCGGTAAGACTCCGCTGTTTTACGAAGATATTTGCGTTACCGTGGGCGGAGAGAAGGTGCTTGAGACTATCTCGCGCGACGAAGTGATGGATTTCTTCCTGACCGAGGAAGAGATGCGGGGATTCAAGGATTTTGAGCTGAATAAAGAACGCAATCGCAAGATCATCAAGAAGTTGATCTCGTAGTTCTAGGGGGGAGCTTATATGAAAAAACTGTTAATCATCCTTTTGTGCCTGATCCTGCTGGCGATCGTCGCCGTCACGACCTTTCTCGGTGTGATCGGCTACTATTCCTATCAGAGCTATGACGAGACCGTCTCCGCGCCCGCCGTATCCGCGGACGGGTCCCTGGTCATCATGAGCGCAAATATCCGCAGACAGGAGAGAGTGCTGTGGTACAACTCGACCTTTTGGAAGTTCGATAGCGGCACCCATCGTTGGTATAAGCGCGCTAAGTATTATCTGAAGAATATCGAGACGGTTCAGCCCGATATTTTGGGCGCGCAGGAAGTCCAGCCCGGACAATACGACTTTTTGACCGAGCATCTCGAGGGATACGACAGCGTCGTCGGCTACCGCGATGAGAAGGGCTCTCGCAGCGAGTCCTGCCCGATCTTCTTCAATAAGGCGCGATTCCAATGCTTGGACAGCGGCACGTTTTGGCTGTCCGATACCCCCGACGTAATGAGCAAATACGAGGAGTGCAACGAGTATCGCATCGCGACGTTTGCGAAATTGAAAGATAGATCCACGGGCGTCACGATCGCCGTTTACAATACCCATCCCGATTGGTCGAGCGTCGAGGCGAGGATAAAGCAGCTTTCCGTCGTCGCGCAAAAGGCGCAGGCGAGCGACGCGGACAAGGTCGTCATTCTCGGCGATTTGAACTCCGACCGCACCCTTACGGGCGGCAACGCGGGACTTGCCCCGCTCGATGCGTTCTTGAAAGACAGCAAGACCTTCCCGGGGATGACCGATTACGGCGCGACCTTCAACGGCTACGACATCGATCCCGACGGCCCGATGGGACTTGATTATATCTTCCTGCCTGCGGAGAGCACCGTGCTTGCGATCGGCAAGGTCGATACCGTCTACGACGGCGTCTATCCGTCCGACCACTTCCCGATCTGGGCGAAGGTGAAGTTTTGATCCGAGGCGCGATTTATGAAGTTCCTTTCGTATTTAAAGTATTCATTGTTCGCTAAGTCCGTCACGGCGCCCGCGCCGCGCGAGGAGCTCACGATCGTCAGCTACAACATTCGCTATTATAACGATAACTGTGACCACGGCAAGCGCCATTGGTACGTGCGCGCGCCTTACGTTTTGCGTATGATCGAGAAGTTGCAGCCGGACGTCCTGTGCCTGCAGGAAGTGCATCCGCCGCAGTATGCTTATCTGAAGAAGCATCTCGCGGGCTACGATTCGGTGATCGGCTATCGCGAAGAGCGGGGCGTCCACAGCGAGGCTTGCCCCATCTTCTATAACGCCGCGCGCTTCACGCTCCTCGATAGCGGAACCTTTTGGCTGTCCGACACCCCCGACGTGCAGAGTAAGTTCGAGGATTCGTGGCATTACCGCATCGCTTCCTTTGCGAAACTTCGCGACGCGGACGGCACGGTCTTTACCGTCTTCAATACCCACCCCGATTATCGCATCGAGGACGTTCGCATTCGCCAACTCCGAGTTCTGGCGGACAGGATCGAAAAGACGGAAGGGAAGGTCATCGTCACGGGTGACATGAACGCCGTAAAAGGGGAGAAGGCTTTGGAGCCGTTCGAGGCGATGTTAAAGGACAGCAAGGATTTCCGCGGCGACGTCTTCGGCGCGACCTTCAACGGATTCGGCGAGAAGCCCGAGGAATGGATCGATTTCATCTATCTGCCGAAGGATTGCACGCTCGTTGATACGGGCATCGACAAGACGCTTTACGACGGCGTCTATCCGTCCGATCACTATCCGATCTACGCGAAGGTACGCCTGTAAGAGCAATTCTTTCGAAAAAAACGGAAAAAGAGCGGCTTTCCCGTATTGACGGAGAGCCGCTTTTTCGGTTATAATAATAAAAGCGCGTATGAATGATGGCGCAAATAAGATTAAGGAGAAAATTACTATGGCGAAATGGATTTGTCCCGTATGCGGTTACGTTCACGAGGGAGACACCGCTCCCGAGTTCTGCCCGGTCTGCAAAGTGCCCGGCAGCAAGTTCAATAAGCAGGAGGCTGAGAGCCTGACCTGGGCGGCGGAGCACGTCCTCGGCGTGGCGAAAGGCTGCCCGAAGGATATTTACGACGGTTTGAAGTCCAACTTCGAGGGCGAGTGCAGCGAGGTCGGTATGTATCTCGCGATGGCGCGCGTTGCCTACCGTGAGGGCTATGCCGAGATCGGCGCTTACTGGGAGAAGGCTGCCTTCGAAGAGGCGGAGCACGCCGCGAAGTTCGCGGAGCTCCTCGGAGAAGTCCTGACCGACTCTACCAAGAAGAACCTCGAAATGCGCGTGGACGCGGAGAATGGCGCCACCAAGGGCAAGTTCGAGCTTGCGAAGAGGGCGAAGGAAGAAGGGCTCGACGCCATCCATGATACTGTCCACGAAATGGCTCGCGACGAGGCGAGGCACGGCAAGGCGTTCAAGGGACTGCTTGACCGCTATTTCAAATAAGTCGAGCGCGTATAGCGGCGCATATACTTCACTAACTATTTCATCAAAGGGCAGTTACGTACAAGGAGTACGCGCCTGCCCCTTTTTTCACGGAGCGCTCGTCTCTACCACTTTCTCCGCGCTCGATGGAGTAAAGAGAATCGAGCCTTGCATTTGCGAGCCCTTCTCCAAAGTCGCTGAAATGCGGATATAAAAAAGAGAGGTCTTTCGAGGACCTCTTTTTCGTTGCGCCGCGTCTCACTTGCCGCCGTTGGGGTCCCCGTAAAATCGAACAGATTTTGTGGGGTGTTGGCGGCACCACTCTCCGAGCTCTAAAATATTTATAAACAAGGGAAAACAGAGGTCTTTCGTGAGACCTCTGCTTTTTTGTGTTAAAAATTGTTTTAAGGTTCGTGGGATGAAGACGCAATTCGCGGACAAAAGAATAACGTCTAATGTGTTTTTTGTTTTTCTGAATGGATGGGAGATTACTTTTCGTATTCGGCTTTTTTTACGGCGTACATTCCTGTGCCGTCACAGTAGCCGCACTTTGATCCGGATTGCGTCCTACCCGATCCGTGACAGTGGGTGCAAGTGTAATAGTTGTAGTGGGAAGGATCCCTATCTTTCTCTCCGCAAGCTGTCAGTCCAACCATCATCGTGGTGAGAAGTGCGAGCAAGAGTAAGACAATAATTAGAATTCCGATTTTGCTTTTCATCATAAAATTACCTCCGAGTGAATGATTTGTTATTCAAATTATATTCTAATTATAATTAGATGTCAATACTTTTCACCTAATTATTGTTAGAATTGGCATATGGGAATAAGAACGTTTGAACCAAAAGTTTTTGCGGAGAGACTTCGAGACCTTAGAATAGAGAAGGGCGTCGGGCAGAATAAGCTTGCCGCCGATCTCGGACTCTCCAATTCGAGCATCAGCTATTGGGAGAATGCCAAGCAAGAGCCGACCGCCTCTGCGATCGTGAAACTTGCGACGTTTTTTGACGTGCCGACCGACTATTTGCTCGGCATATCCGATTGATCTTCGGGACAGAAGTAAAAAGAAAGAAGGACGGCGTTTGCCGTCTTTTTTCAAAACACGAATCCGAGACCAAACGCGATCAGGAAGGAAATGCCCGCGACGGACGCCATATTGAGCTCAAAGTAGCTCATCGCAAGGGCGGCGGCGGTGGCGATCGCGGCGGCGGGCAGGCTTCCCGTTGAATAGAATACGTACGGGAAGGTCAGCGCCGCCAGCACGGCGTAGGGCAAATAGTAGAGGAAAGATTTCCAAAACGGAGAATCGATTTTTCTCCGAATGAAGACGAAGGGCACGAAACGCGGCACCAGTGTGGCGACGAACATCAACGTAGCGGAAACGAGCAGGTAGGAAAGGGTCATTCGCTTTCCTCCTTTTTCGCGTTGTCGGCGTCGATCTCCTTTTCGTCCGTTCTGGGGAAGAGGGCGGCTGCCGCGACCGTAGCCACGACGGCGGCGAGGATCACCCGAAATCCCATCGGGATCTTATTCAGGTAAGGGATATAGTATAGCCCGCAGGAGATCGCGGCGCCCGCAAGGACGGCGACGGCGATCCCTTTGTGCTTCTTCATCGGCGGCAGGAAGATCGCTATGTACATACAATAGATCGCGATGCCTGCGGCGGCGATCACGCTTGCGGGAAATACGCCTCCGAGGAGATACCCCGCGAGGGTCCCGAGTTGCCACCCGAGATAAGGCAGGGTGGAGAGCCCGAAATAGTAGGCGGGGGTGACGGCGCTTCCTTTCTCGCTTGCAAGGGCGAAGACCTCGTCGGTCAAAAAGAGGCTCATCGCGAAGCGGGTGGCGGGTTTTATGCGGATCGTCACCTGTTGCGATAGGGAGAAGCTCATCAGGGCGTAGCGCAGATTGATGACGAATACCGCGAGGGAGAGTTCGAGATATCCCGCGCCGAGTCTAAGGAGTTCTATGCCCGTGAATTGCCCCGCCGAAGTCAGGTTGGTCGCGGAGAGCAGGGAGGCAAACCACAACGGCAGATCGATCCGTCTCGCCGCTAACCCGAACGTGAAAGACACCGCCAAATAGGCGATGGCGACGGGGATCGCTTTTTTCAGTCCGAGTAGGTAGTTCTCCTTCGTATTCATGCGATAACTATATCACCGTGGTAGCGCTATGGCAAGCAAAACCGCCGCGCCTTTGCTTTGACGATCGAATATTGTTTTTTTGCGAAAACTCGGTTGTCTATCGGCGCGTTTTATTGTATAATGCTTTCGATCATTCATTTGGAGGAATACTATGAAAAGAATCGCAATAATCACCCTTATCGTTTGTTTTGCGGCGGCGCTTTCCGTTGGTTGCTTCAGCGGTTGCAGCCTTTTCAAGAGCATTTCGCTCGATGAAGCGAAAACCAACCTGGAATCGGCGGGCTATGAAGTCACCGTTATGTCCGGAAAGGAATACGTTGAATCGGATAATAACCCCTATCCCTTCATTATGGAGTTTGAATTGGATCATTATCTTTATGCCGTGAAGGGCGAAGACGTCATCCACCTTTATTTCTTCTCCACCATCGACGACGCGTCGGACAATTATGATTTTATGACCGGCGAAAAGGGGCAGACGAGCGGACAGAAGAACGAACTCGTTTACTTCGGCACGAAGCAGGCGATTTCCGACGCAAAGATCTGATAGACTTTGATGCTAACCGAGATGAAAAAAGAGACGTCCGCAGACGTCTCTTTTTGGATTCTTTTCGTTATTTGAGTATGAATTGCATTCTGACGGGGTTGTGATCGGAATAGACGAACTTCTTGTTGACGTTCTCCACACTGACGCAGGTCACGTTCGAGGTCACGAGGAAGCCGTCCACAATGATCGTGAAGTTGCCCTCTTCATAGGGGACGTCGCAGTTGCGGCAGGTCGGCTCGAGCTTCGCATAGTTCGTGCAACGGGTGATGCAGTCGGGTAAGAGATCGGCGGGGAAGGGTTGCGCCCAACCGAAATCGGTCGTGCCCGTGCCGGGGTTCAGCTCCTGCGTCGAAGTGCCGGTGAAGTCGTGGTTGAAGTCGCCGCCGCACACGCAGTAATTGCCTGCCTCGTACTCTGCTTTCATATCGTTGAAGAGCATCGTCATCTGTCCCGTGCGGATCTCGTCGCTGCCGCCGTACGCCGAGAGGTGTACGTTGTAGAGGATGAGTTCCTTTCCGCCCGCGACCGCGACGCGTGATTTGCTGTAGCAACGGTCAAGGTCGAGGAGCTTGGAGATGCCGGTCGAGATCGGCAGAGAACGGCGAAGACCCGCCGTGATGTCGTAGCGGGAGAGGGTCATGATCTCGCTGTTCGAGGCGCCGTGCGGCTTCAGGATCGGGTACATCAAGAAGGCGGAGTGGTAGTTGACCGCCGCCGTGTAATCGTATTTCGTGAATTGCTCCATAATCAACTTGCTTTCGTCGATATGATAGCTTCTCGTGGAGTCGAAGTCCACCTCTTGGAAGAGGATGAAATCGGGGTCGTATCCCTTCGCGGTCAGCGCGGCTTCGGTGACGTTAGAGGTCACTTCTTCCTCGCTACGTCCCCAAGACTCTTTTCCGCCGTCCATAAAGAAGGTGAAGTCCTGGCTATACGCGCCGAATCCGATATTCTGCGTGATGACCGTATAGATCTGCCCCTTGTTTACCGATTGCTTTTCGGCGTTGCCCGCGGGGGTCAAGGCGAGGTTATCTTCCAAACGCGAGTAGGAGAGGAAGACGTAGGCGAAGTATCCGCCCGCGACGAGTATCACGATCAAGATGAGGATCAGAAGGAACTTAAAAAACTTTCTCATATAATTCTCCTAATTAATTTTGATTTGTCCGAGAACTTCTCCGACTTTTCTCCGAATGGTAAATGCGCCCGGAATCTCCGCCGCGTCCCCGAGGTTGATGACTACGAGGTCTTTTCCCTTGAAGTAGCGAATGAACCCTGCGGCAGGGTAGACGGTCAGCGAGGTGCCCGCGATGATCATCGCGTCCGCTTCGCGTATCGCGCCGATCGCGCCCGAGACCACGTCGTCGTCCAAGCCTTCACCGTACAGTACGACGTCGGGTTTGATCACGCCGCCGCATTTGCAACGAGGCACGCCTCTTTGCGCCTTGATCGCTTCGAGTCCGTAAAACTCGCCGCAACGGGTGCAATGGTTGCGTCTGACCGAACCGTGCAGTTCATAGACTTTTTTGCTCCCTGCGTCGTCGTGCAGTCCGTCGATGTTTTGCGTGACGACGGCGCCGAGGCGTCCCGCTTGTTCGAGCTGCGCGAGGAATCGGTGCGCCGCGTTGGGCTTAGCTTCGTAGGCGAGGATCTTGTCGCGGTAGAACTCGAAAAAGTCTTCCGTCCTATCTACGAAACAATCGTGCGACAGCATATATTCGGGCGGAAACTTGTACTTTTGGTTATACAGTCCGTCCTTGCTGCGGAAATCAGGGATACCGCTCTCGGTACTGACGCCCGCGCCGCCGAAAAAGACGAGCCTTTGCGCCCCGTCCACGATCTCTTGCAATCTTTCGATCTCGCCGTCCATATCAATACTATAACACAAGTAAAGACGTATTTCAAGTGGGTATTTCCGACTTGCCGAGGCAAATATCGTTGTCATTCCGTACTCGAGATGGTATAATAATACCATTATATCTTTTCGGAGGCTTTATGAAGCGCATTGCGGTATTGACTTCGGGCGGCGACGCTCCCGGTATGAACGCGGCGATCCGTGCGGTGGTGCGGACTGCCGGCTATCATCATATGGAAGTTTACGGCTCGGAACGCGGTTACGCGGGGCTGATCGAGGGCGAGCTCAAGATGCTTTCTCGCCGTAGCGTTTCCGATACGATCCAAAGGGGCGGCACGATCTTAAAGACGGCGCGCTCCGAGGAGTTCACGACCTACGAAGGGCGCAAAAAGGCGGCGGAGAACCTCTCCGACCGTGGCATCGAAGGCCTCGTCGTGATCGGCGGCGACGGTTCTTTCCGCGGCGCGAACGATCTATGGAAAGAGTTTGGCGTAAAGGTGATCGGCGTGCCCGGCACGATCGACAACGACCTCGGCTATACCGACCGCACGATCGGATTCGATACCGCGGTAAATACGGCGCTTTCCTCGATCAATAATCTTCGGGATACGATGAGCTCGCACGACCGCGTGGTCATCGTGCAGGTGATGGGTCGTCGGAGCGGCGAGATCGCTCTGCACGCAGGGCTGGCGGGCGGCGCCGAGGTGATCCTCGTGCCCGAGAAGCCCGTCGATTTCGACGAAGTGGCTTCTATTCTCAATCGCGGCAAGGCGGTCGGCAAGACCAGCGGCATCGTCGTCCTCGCCGAAGGCGCTTGTCCCTTGGAAGAGGCGATGAAGGAGCTCAAGGAGCGCACAGGGCTCTCCTTCCGTTCTACCGTGCTCGGCTACATTCAGCGCGGCGGTTCCCCAACGATGGCGGATCGCGTGCTTGCCAGTAGGCTGGGGGTCAAGGCGGTCGAACTTTTGAAGGAGAACAAGGGCGGTCTCGCCGTCGGCGTCAAGGGCGGAGCGGTCGTCACGCTCCCGATCGGAGAGGCGCTCGCGATCCCCGCTTTCTTCGACGAAGAACTCTACGAACAGGCGAAAATACTGAGTTTGTGAAAATCGTTTGCGATATTACCCGTCGCGTGCGATAATAAGAAAGGAATAAACGGGCTGATGCCCATGGAGGATAATATGGAAAAGTTAAAAGGAGCATTGATTTTCGGTCAGTCGGGCGGTCCTTCGTCCGTCATCAATTCCAGCGCGGCGGGCGTCTTTCTCGAGGCGCTGAAGCATAGCGACGTCATTACGAACGTTTACGGCGCGGCGCACGGCATCAAGGGTATTTTGGACGAACAGTTCTACGACATCGGCAAAGAGGACAAAAAGGAGCTCGAGCTCTTGAAGAACACCCCCTCTTCCGCCCTCGGAAGCGTTCGCTATAAGCTCAAGAGCGCGGACGTCGACGAGACCGATTACAAGAGACTTCTCGAAGTGTTCAAGAAATACAACATTCGTTACTTCCTCTACAACGGCGGTAACGACAGTATGGACACCTGCAATAAGGTCAGCAAGTATATGCAGCAGTCGGGTTACGAGTGCCGCGTGATGGGCGTGCCGAAGACCATCGACAACGATCTGTTCGGCACCGACCATTGCCCCGGTTACGGCAGCGCGGCGAAGTACGTCGCCACTTCGATCATGGAGCTCAAGCTCGACTCCACCGTCTACAATACCGGTATGGTCTGCGTGGTGGAAGTCATGGGCAGGAACGCCGGTTGGCTGACCGCGGCGGCGCAGCTCGCGTCCTACAAGGGACTCGGTGCTGACCTCATCTATCTGCCCGAGACCCCGTTCGACGTCGACGAGTTCCTCGCGAGCGTAAAGGACGTCTGCGCGAAGAACGACAATAAGTGCATGGTGGTCGTCTCCGAAGGCATCAAGACCAAGGACGGCACCTACGTCGGCGAATTCACCGCCAGCAAGACCGACCTCTTCGGTCACGCGCAACTCGGCGGCGTCGGCGCGATGCTCGCGAACCTCGTCAAGGAGAAGCTCGGCGTCAAGACCCGTGCGATCGAGTTCAGCCTGTTGCAACGTTGCGCGGCGCACCTCGCCAGCAAGGTGGACGTGGAGGAAGCCTTCGCTTGCGGCGCGAAAGCGGTCGAGGCGGCGGTCAGCGGCGTCACCGACAAGATGGTCTGCCTCAGCCGCAAAGAGGGCAAAGACTACGTCTGCACGCCCGAACTGATGGACGTCGCTCTCGCGGCGAACACCGAGAAGAAGATCCCCGAGAGCTGGATCCTTCCCGCAGGCAAGGGTCTCACGCAGGACTACGTCGACTATGCGCTCCCGCTGATTCAGGGCGACTGCAAGGCTCCGCTTGAGGACGGTCTGCCGAGATTCGCTCGTCTCAAGAAGATCTTGGTGAAGTAATTGCAGGTAATAATTAACAGCAGGGCGGGCGCACTATCCACGTAGTGCGCCCGTATTTGAAGATGAAGGAAAAGGAACTTTACACGCTCACGATCGACGCTTACGGTATGGAAGGGGAAGGGATCGCCCACGAGGACGGTTTCGTCTTTTTTGTGCCGTACGCCGCCCTCGGCGAGCGGGTAAAGGTTGCTGTGGATCGGGTCAAGGGCAAATTGGTCTTCGCTCATATCATCAAGATGCTCGAGCCGTCGCCCGAGCGGCGCGATCCCGATTGCCCCTTGTTCGGCAAATGCGGCGGTTGTGCGCTCCGTCATCTTCCTTACGATACGCAGCGCGAGATCAAGACGAGCAACGTCCGCGCACTCTTTCGTAAAAACGTCGGCATCGAACTCGGCGAGATCCCTTTCGTCGGCGAGGGAGCAGACGGCTACCGCAATAAGATAGCGCTTCCGTTCGGCGTTTCGGACGGAGAGCCGACGCTCGGCATGTATCGTCGAGGCACGCACAAGGTGCTCCCTCTCGACCGTTGCCCGCTTCATGGCAAATGGATCGAACCGTTGATCGGCGCCATCTTGTCCTTTGTGCGCGAGCGGAAAATATCGGTCTATGACGAAGGGAGCGGCAAGGGACTTTTAAGGCACCTCGTCGCCCGCCGTCTGCCTACGCCGAACGGCTGCGAATACGGCGTGATTTTGGTCGTAAACGGTGCGAAGATCGCAGGTGAAAGCGATCTCGCGGATGCACTCGAAAAAGCGCTCGGCGGCAAAGTCCATCTCTATCTTTGCGAAAATAAACTGCGTAACAACGTGATCTTGTCGGACAAGATCCGCACGATCCGCGGGACGGATCACCTGACCGCCTCGATCGGCGGCGGAGTGGCGGAAGTGTCGCCGCTTGCCTTCTTGCAGGTCAATTTCGGGATCGCGGAGCGGATCTACGCTCGCGTTACGGAGAGTATTCCCGAAGGCGCTACGGTCGTGGACGCCTATTCGGGTACGGGCATTATGTCCGCGCTCCTCGCGAAAACGGCGGAGCGTGTCGTCGGCATCGAGACCATCGCGGACGCCGTGCGCGACGCGAATGCGAACGCCGCCCGTTTCGGCGTAGCGGATAAGGTCCGTCACTTGTGCGGAGAGGTCGAGCGCTTGCTCCCCGATCTCGCGCCCGATCTCGGCGACTATACGCTCGTCGTCGATCCCCCTCGCGCAGGGCTCGATCCGAAGGTGATCGATACGATCCTTGCTTATCCGCCCGTGCGCATTCTCTACGTCTCCTGTTCTCCCGCCACCTTGACCCGCGACCTCGCTCGTCTGCAAGAAAAGTATTCGATCGATTCGGTCGAACTCTTCGATATGTTTCCGTCTACCCCGCATATTGAGAGCTTTTGTATTCTTAGTCTCAAGTGATTTTCTCTTTAGGACTTAACACAAAAAACGGATCCGTATGAGATCCGTTTTTTGATTTTTTTCTATGTTTTACGCCTTCTTGTCGTAAATCTTCACGTAGTCGATGACCCAGTCCACGGGCAGGTTCTCGGTCTTGAGCTTGCCGACCCAGTCGCCCCAATCGCCGTATTCGGTCGAGATCTTCATATATCCGGGATTTTGGCAGATGCCGCCGCCCGTCGAAGTCCATACCTTCTTGCCGTCGATATAGAAGGCGTAGCCGCTTTCGTCCCAATTCATTCCGAACGTGTGATATTCGCCGTCCTTGAATCCCGTATTCTCAAAGCGCATATGGTCGTTCTTGTGCGCCTCGTCGTAGCCGTCCCAATGCAGGGCGCAGTTGATCGCGTCGCGCGCGGGCAGGTACTCAAAGACGTCGATCTCGATCCCGTCCGTGCTGCCGTTCTCCTCGTCGTACACGTCGCCGCACATCATCCAGAAGGCGTGCCAGATACCCTCTACGTCGGGGAGTTTGCAACGGATCTCGTAGTAGCCGAAGCCGTGGCGATAGCCGTCGGTCTTTTGCGGATTGCTCGTCCTGACCGCGCCCGAATATACGCCCGCCACGCATTCCACGCCCGCGTAAGTGCCGGCGTCGCGCCATTCGGTGCGGATGATCAGATGCCCGTCTCCGTCCGTAAAGGCGAGATCTCTCGTCCAATATCCGTCCCTACGATACCCTTGGCGGGTGTCGCCCCAGACCTCGCGGTTGAGTTCGCCCTCGAACTCGTCACAGAAGACCAGGTCGTACTGCGTGAGGTCGATGCTCTCGGTGTATTTCGTCGGGTCGTATTGTTCGTAATTGACCTTACTGCGCTTGCAACCGAAGCAGGCGAGGGAGATCGCCGCAAGAAGGGACAGTATCAATAAACAAAGGATGATTTTTTTCATTATCGTTCTCCTTATATGATCTTGATCGCGAGGTCGTCCCCGCCGTTAAAGACGTATTCTTCCGCCGGGAATCCGCCCGTCAGGAAGAAGATTTCGTTCTTTTCAAATGCGTTTTTTGTCACGATTTCGCCCATTCCTTTGACGATCGGGAGGACGAAACGCGCGTCCCCGGGATCGGCGACGTGGATCTCCACGCCGCTCGGTGAGAAATGATAGCTGAATGTCGCCACCCGATCGGGATCTTCCGCCGTTTGGGTCTCCGCCTCGTAAAAGTGCGATTTTACGAGGACGAAAACGCCGTCCTTATCGGTGCAGACCAAGATTTTCGGCTTTTTGTCGAGGCAGGTCGCGTACTTGACGCCGCCCTTTTCGTATTCCGCCCGCATGAGGAGCGTGGCGTGACGGATCGCGTCCGTAGGGAGTTGCATATTGTTTTTCTCGGTCGTGCGGTAGTCGTACACCGAGCCCGCGATCATCGGCCCCCTTCCTTGTTTGTATAGCAGGGAGATCGTGCCGCCACCCGCGTGCGCCGCGCCGTTCGGGTAGGTATAGGTCGCGTAGTCGTATCCCGTCACCGTCGCGAGGTACTCTCCCGCGTGGATCTTGTAGGTGTCGATCTCGGGATAATAGCGGTATCCGATCCCCTTCTCGTCACAGGGTAGGGCGATGCGGTCTTTCGGTTCCGTGATCCTTGCGCGAATGGCGTCCGCAAGGGCGCACGCGTGGCAGAATGTATGATGGATGCAAGCAGGTTGCCCGTTCTCGTAGTAATATCTCCCGCCGTAGAGCTTGCCGCCGTGGGTGCAATTTTGCAGGATCTCGTAGGTGCGCTCCGCGGCTTCTATAAAAATCGCGTCGCGTTTGCCCAGCTCGCTAAAGGCGCCGATCACGCCGTCCGACGTGCGGCTCCCGTAGTAGGTCCATTTGTTGTTGCGAATGCCGAAACTGTTGTCCCAACCGCCGTCGGGCAACATAAAGTCCAAAAGTTTGCGCGCATTCTTCGTCAGAATCTCCAAGGCGTATTCGTCCCCGAGGATCGTCGCCGCCTCGATCAGGCAGGGGAGCGATTCCTCGACGACGTAGCCGACGTCGATCGGCAGGCATCCGCGCGGCGATTTGCCGTCGTGCGGTTGCGCTTCGCCTGAGAGAAATCCGTTCTCGGTGAATAGGGATAGGGCGTATTCTATGAGTTCGTGCGCTTGTGCGCGATACTTTCCGTCGTGGTAGAGCTTGTCGTACAGAGCGTTCACCTCGGCGGCGGCGCAGTAATAGTTCACGTTGGCGTGGAAGCCGATCACCATATTGTCGTGCACCCACTTTGCGGACGCACGCGCGCAGTTTTCGATCTCCGCTCTGAGATCGTGCGGGAGATCTTCGCCGAAATAAAGCAAAGTTTTCAGGAGATTGATCGCCGAGAACGCGGTGATGCCGCGCCACTCGGACGTGAAATCGTTATGGACCGCGCCCGTGTCTTCGGTCAGTTTTTTGCGGAAGGTGAGGAGCATTCTCGCTCCCGACAGATACTTCCGCTCCTTCGTCAAGGTGTAAGCGAAGACCAAGGGATAGATCGCGTTGTCCGCTCGCCCGTGTACGATCTCGTCCGCTTCGCAACGAAATCCGCCGTAATACGGATCGCTCTCGTCCGTGATCTGCGACAACAACAACGCGTCGCACCATTTAATCAACAAGTTTTGGTATTTGTCCATTTTTCTATTATACCATACCCAAACGACGTTTCGACCACTTTTGCTAAAGTCGCGGGTACTTTTCGAAAAAACTCTTCCGGAATCACCATTAACCTATTGACAAGGTAGGTTGGTCGCGCTATACTATTGCCATCAAACAAGAGAGGTCAGCCTATGCAGGTATATTTGGACAATGCCGCCACCACGCGTATGAGCCGCGCCGCGATCGAGGCGATGCTCCCCTATATGGGCGAGGTGTACGGCAATCCCTCTTCGCTCCATACGATGGGGCAGCGGGCGAAAGAAGCACTCGAAGAGGCGCGCGTCGACGTTGCGTGTTGTCTCGGTGCGGAGCCCGGCGAGATCTACTTTACGTCGGGCGGCAGCGAGGCGGACAATCAGGCGATCTTGACCGCTGCGGCGCAAGGCGAAAAGAAAGGGAAAAAGCACATAATCACAACCGCTTTTGAACACCACGCGGTTTTGCATACTCTCAAGAAGCTGGAAACGCGCGGGTTCGAGGTGACTTATCTTCCCGTGGGCAGTTTCGGCAACGTCACCGCCGCCGAGGTCGCCGCTGCACTCCGCGAGGATACTTGCCTCGTGACCGTAATGACGGCGAATAACGAGATCGGATCGATCCTTCCGATCGCGGAGATCGGCGCGGTCTGTCGCGAAAAGAAGGTCCCGTTCCACACCGACGCCGTGCAAGCGGTCGGGCATATCCCGATGAGCGTGAAAGAGATGAATATCGATATGCTGTCACTCTCGGCGCACAAGTTCCACGGCCCGAAGGGCGTGGGTGTGCTGTTCGCGCGAAAGGGGATCCTTCCCGTCAGTTTGATCGAGGGCGGCGCGCAGGAAAAAGGTAGGCGCGCGGGTACGGAAAACGTCGCTGGGGTCAAGGCGCTTGCCGCCGCGCTCAAAGAGGCAACCGACGGACTTGCGAAGAATATGCCGCGCATCGCCGCGCTTCGAGATCGCTTGATCGCGGGACTGTCCGTGATCCCGCATTCCACGTTGAACGGCGATCCCGTCTCCCGTTTGCCGGGGAACGTACATTTCTGCTTTGAAGGGATCGAGGGCGAGAGCTTGTTGCTCCTTCTCGATGAATGTGGAGTGGAAGCCTCTTCGGGGTCTGCTTGCACGTCGGGTTCGCTCGATCCGAGCCACGTCCTCTTGGCGATCGGGCGCCCGCACGAGATCGCGCACGGATCGCTTCGCTTGACCCTTTCGGAATATACGACGGAGGAAGAGGTCGACTACGCGATCGGCGCCGTCCGTTCCGTCGTGGAGCGATTGCGCGCGATGTCCCCCGTTTGGCGTGACAAAGTCGAAGGCAAAAAGCCTTTCTTATTATAAGGAATAAAAGGAGATACTACTATGGCATTATACAGCGAAAAAGTGATGGACCATTTCCTGCATCCCCGCAACGTCGGCGTGCTCGAAGACGCGAACGGCGTGGGCGAGGTCGGCAACGCGAAGTGCGGCGATATTATGAAGATCTATCTGAAGGTGGAGGACGGCGTCGTCGCGGACGTGAAGTTCGAGACCTTCGGTTGCGGTTCGGCGATCGCGTCCAGTTCGATGGCGACCGAACTCATCAAGGGCAAACCGCTTTCCGACGCACTCACCCTCACGAATCAGGCGGTGACCGAGGCGCTGGACGGATTGCCCGCGCACAAGATCCATTGTTCCGTCCTTGCCGAAGAGGCGATCAAACGCGCCGTCCTCGACTACTACAAGCGGGCGGGGCTTCCGTACGACAAAGAGTTCTTCCGCGACGTCGAAGGGGATCACGAGGACTAAACGTTGCCTAAAACAATACCGAGGAAAGAGAGCGCCGAAAACGCTTTCTTTTTTTTGAAAAAGTTTTGAAAAACGCTTGACAGCACTTTTAGCAGCGTGCTATTATACAATCAACCTACGGGGTAAGTGGGTTGAAGGAGAAAGGAAAATGACCGAATTGCTGATCGCATTTGTACGCAATAATTTCCGCTTCGGGCGAATGTGTGATCGATGTCGCATCTGAGGAACATCGCAGACTTTACCGTTCGTTCATATAAAAAAGGAGAAAATATTATGTCTAACTACAAATTCGAAACATTGCAAATACACGTGGGGCAGGAGACGCCCGATCCCGCGACCGACGCGAGGGCGGTGCCGATCTATGCGACCACGTCCTACGTCTTCAAAGATTCCGCGCAGGCGGCGGGGCGCTTCGGTCTCACCGAGTGCGGCAACATCTACACCCGCTTAATGAATCCGACGAGTGACGTCTTCGAGAAGAGGATCGCTGCGCTCGAGGGTGGCGCGGCGGCGCTCGCTACGGCGTCGGGTTCGGCGGCGATCACCTACGCGATCCAGAATATTGCGACGGCGGGCGATCACGTCGTGGCGTCGCAGGACCTTTACGGCGGCACCTACAACCTTCTCGCGCATACTTTGAAAGAGCAGGGGCTCACGGTGACTTTCGTCGATCCGTCCGATCCCGAGAACTTCAAAAAGGCGATCCGCCCCAATACCAAACTTCTGTACGCCGAGACGCTCGGCAATCCCAACTCCGACGTTTTGGATATCGAATCGGTTGCGGCGGTGGCGCACGCGGCGGGCATTCCGCTCGTTGTGGACAACACTTTCGCGACGCCCTTCCTGCTTCGTCCGATCGAGCGTGGCGCAGACGTCGTCGTGCATTCGGCGACCAAGTTTATCGGCGGGCACGGCACCGTGATGGGCGGCGTGGTCGTGGACGGCGGCAAGTTCGACTGGGCTGAGAACGACAAGTTCCCCGGGCTCAGCAAACCGAATCCTTCCTACCACGGCGTGGTCTTCACCGAGGCGTGCGGCAACCTTGCCTACATTCTGAAACTGCGCACGACCTTGATGAGAGATCAAGGCGCGGCGATCTCCCCCTTCAATTCCTTCCTCTTGTTGCAGGGGCTCGAGACCTTGTCTCTCCGCCTCGAAAGGCACGTGGAGAACGCGCTCAAGGTCGTGGATTTCCTCGTAAAGCATCCGCAGGTCGAAAGGGTCAATCACCCCTCGCTCGCCACGGGAAAGCAAAAGGAACTATACGACCGTTATTTCCCGAACGGCGCGGCGTCGATCTTTACGTTTGAGGTCAAAGGTGACGCGGAGAAAGCCAAGAAGTTCACCGAGAGCTTGGAGCTTTTCAGCCTGCTCGCGAACGTCGCGGACGTCAAATCCCTCGTCATTCACCCGGCTTCCACCACCCACTCGCAATTGTCCGAAGAGGAATTGCTTGCGGCGGGCATCAAACCCAATACCGTGCGTCTCTCTATCGGCACGGAGCACATAGACGACATCATCGCGGATCTCGAGCACGGGTTCGCGGCAATCAAATAAGAATAGAAGGAGAATAGAATTATGTCCAAGATTTATACTTCCGCAGATCAACTGGTCGGTAAGACCCCGCTCTTGGAGCTGACCCATATCGAAAAGGAACTTGGTTTGCAAGCGAAGATTTACGCGAAACTCGAATACTTCAATCCCGCAGGCTCCATCAAAGATCGTATCGCAAAAGCGATGATCGAGGACGCCGAAGAGAAAGGGCTTTTGAAGGAAGGTTCGGTCATCATCGAGCCGACCTCGGGCAATACCGGCATCGGACTTGCCTCGATCGCCGCGGCGAAAGGATACAGGATCATCATCGTGATGCCCGACACGATGTCGGTCGAGCGCAGACAACTGATGAAGGCGTACGGCGCGGAACTCGTGCTCAGCGAGGGTGCGAAGGGCATGAAGGGCGCGATCGCGAAGGCGGAAGAGCTCGCCGCGACGACGCCGGGCAGCTTTATCCCCGGACAATTCGTGAATCCCGCGAACCCAAAGATCCACCGTGAGACCACGGGTCCCGAGATCTACGAGGATACCGACGGGGAAGTTGACTACCTGGTCGCCGGCGTCGGTACGGGCGGCACGATCACCGGCACGGGCGAATACCTAAAGAGCAAGAAGCCGTCCGTTAAAGTGGTCGCGGTCGAACCCAAGACCAGCGCGGTGCTTTCGACGGGTGTGGCGGGTCCGCACAAGATCCAAGGCATCGGCGCGGGATTCGTCCCCGACGTCCTCAATACCAAGGTTTATGACGAGATCATTCCGGTCTCCAACGAGGATGCTTTCGCCACCGGCAAATTGATCGGTAAGAAGGAAGGGGTGCTCGTCGGCATCTCGGCGGGCGCGGCGACCTATGCCGCGATCGAACTCGCCAAACGTCCCGAGAACGCAGGGAAAAAGATCGTCGTGATCCTGCCCGACACGGGCGATAGGTACCTGTCCACGCCTCTCTTCCAAGACTGAGTTTGCGGACGGAAAAAAGCGCTATTTTGCCCCACGGCTATGCCGCGGGGCATCGACATATACAGAACTTATCGCGAAAGAGAATGCGATCCAAGTCGGAGAAATCTTTTGCGGGTATTGATTTTGAGGGAGGAAAAAGGGTATTATGATTAAGGTCGAGACGGACAAAGCTCCTGCGGCAGTCGGACCGTATTCTCAGGCGATCGTCACGGGGAACCTTGTATTTGCTTCGGGACAACTCGGGATAGACCCGTCGGGAAAAGCGGGTGCGGACGTTAAGGCGCAGACGGCGCAGGCGATCGAGAACCTTAGGGCGGTACTGACCGCGGCGGGCAGCGATCTTTCGCGGGTCGTCAAGACGACTTGCTTTTTGGCAAATATCGCGGATTTTGCCGTCTTTAACGAAGTTTACGGCAGGTATTTTACGGGCAAGCCCGCACGCTCCTTGATCGAGGCGGCGGCTCTGCCCAAAGGATCGCTCGTCGAGATCGAGGCGATCGCGGAGACCTTTTAAGATAGGAGGAACGGAGAATGAAAATATCGACGAGAGGCAGATACGCCTTGCGCGTGATGGTGGATCTGGCGGAGCATAGCGGGGACAATTATATTCCGTTGAAAGACATTGTGGCGAGACAGGAGATCTCCCAAAAATACCTCGAAGGCATTATGACCGACCTCTCCAAGGCGGGCATGTTGGACGGACAGCACGGCAAAGGCGGCGGCTACAAGCTCAATCGCGCGCCCGAGGAGATCAGCGTGCTGGACATTTTGCTGACCACAGAAGGCGACCTTGCCCCCATTTCCTGCCTCGGCAGCGGCGCGGAACCTTGCGCCCGCGCGGCGGAATGCAGGACGCTCCCGATGTGGGAGAAGCTGTACGAGATGATCCGCGACTACTTTAGAGGCATCTCCCTTGCCGACTTGATGACATCCGCTCCGGATGGCGACAACTACGTGATTTGAAAATGAACAAGCTCGGAACCAAAAGAATAGAAACCGATCGGTTGATCTTGCGGCGATTCGTGATCGAAGACGCGGCGGAGATGTACGAAAATTGGGCGAAAGATCCCTTAGTTACCGAGTTCTTGACTTGGCCGCCGCATCCGAACGTCGAAGCGACCGAAACGCTCTTAAAGAGTTGGATCCCCGAATACGAAAAAGGGGAGTATTTCAACTGGGTGATGGAGCTGAAGGAGAGCGGACGTGTGATCGGCAATATCTCGGTCGTGAGACTCGACGAGAGGATCGACGCGGCGGAGATGGGTTACTGTATGAGCCGCGCCCATTGGGGCAAAGGTCTGATGCCCGAGGCGCTTCGCGCGGTGATGGACTTTTTGTTCGACGAAGTGGGTGTGAACCGCGTGTCTGCGAAACATGACGCGCGCAATCCGAAGTCGGGTCGCGTGATGTCGAAGGCGGGTATGCGCTTCGAGGGAGTGCTCCGTCAGGCCGGAAAGAGCAACGCCGGCGTCTGCGACGAAGTCTGCTATGCGATGATCCGCGTAGACAGAGTAAAATGACCCCCGAAGAGATCAGGGCGGAGCTTTTCCGCCGACAAGACCTTAAATATCGAGATTTTCAGGGCGCGTTGATCCCGACCGTCCCTACGGATAGGGTGATCGGCGTCAGAACGCCCGCGCTTCGCGCCTTTGCCAAAGAGCTTTCGCGGCGCGGCGGCGCGGACGACTTCCTTGCCGATCTGCCGCATCGCTATTTCGACGAAAACCAATTGCACGCCTTTGTACTGTGTGAAATCAAAGATTTCGATCGGTGCCTTTCCGCGGTTGATCGTTTCCTTTCTTTCGTCGATAACTGGGCGACCTGCGACCAACTGTCCCCCGCCGTCTTTCGGCGGCATCGGGAGCGGCTACTTCCGTTTATCCGCCGCGCCTTGGATAGCGGCGAGACCTTCCGCGTGCGTTTTGGGATCAAGATGCTGATGGATCACTTCCTGGACGAGGCGTTCGATCCTATCTACCTATCGCTCGTTGCGGGGGTAACGTCGGAAGACTACTACGTCAAGATGATGGTCGCGTGGTATTTCGCCACCGCGATCGCCAAGCGTTACGACGAAACCGTCCCCTACGTAGAGAGGAAGCTTTTGCCGCCGTGGACGCACAATAAGGCGATACAGAAGGCGAGAGAAAGCTATCGCGTTTCTCCCGAGCGGAAAGACTATCTGCGAAGTTTGCGGCTCAAGATCCCGCGTTGAGAACGTAAAAAAACGGCAACCGAGTTGCCGTTTTTCAATATGTCAGCGGATCAAAAGGATTCTTTTCTCTTTTCGGGTGCCGCGGCGAGGTCTCGCTGCGGGACGGCATGAAAGATCTTTTTGTAGAAACGATAGACCAGGTATGCGAGCAAGGATACGCCCGAAATATACAGCAAGATCGTCGGGATCCAATGCAGGCTTTGCCACGCCTCGTTGAGGATCGGCATCGTCTTTTTGAAGAAGGGGCTGATATAGAACATATTGATGACCTGGTCGGGCACCAAGAGGTGCATCACGACGTTGAAGGTCGTGGCGATGGTGACCGCGATCAAGAAGACGAGCAGACCGTCAAGGAAGGAGTGCGCCGCGATCCTGTCACGATTGCGTACCGCGATGAAGATGCAGGCGATCACCTGCAATCCGTGATGCGCGAGGGTGTGGACGTTGAAGTAGATCGTCGCGTTGAAGGTCGTGGAGATCAAGATGAAGGTCGAGACGCCGCCGAGCAGGATATAGGTGTACATAAAGACGGACAGGGCGTCACGCATTCGTCCGTTCGGCAGGAAAGCGATCGGTAGGAGCAGGTAGAGCGGAGAATCGCACAGTTGCAAGGGAAAAGAGTCCCAAGCATACGCCCAAACGAGGGAGCCTTCCGGCGTGAAAGAATAGGATTTGATGAATTGTTTAAGCGCTTCCATCGCGATCATGACCGTCCAGATCGTGACGAGCACGCGCCGAAAGGTTTTCTCGTCGGCATTATGAAAGTTTGCACATACGGCGACGGTGCCGAGTATGACCAAAAAAACCGCAAACAAATGGAAAGAGCCGAAAGGCTGCGGTACGTCCATTTTCGATTGTAACAGGCGTAAGAACTTTTCCATATTTTCGTTGTCCTCGTACATAATATGCCATATTTCGGGGGGAAAAGTCAAATCAATTCGCTCCCTCATCCTTCTTTTTCAAAAAACGAGCCTTCGAAAAGGATTTGGAAAACATGGCTTATTCTTGAAATATTGACAAATTATCTTCTTTTTATGTACAATATATAAATAATACTTCGTTTCGTGATTGGTTCTCGAATCGAGAGGGCGGGGAACGTGAAAGACAGAGCTTCCTTTTTCAATATCGCAAAGATCATCGGCTTTTCGCTGTATTTCGTGATCCTCTTTGCAGAGAGGACGCTCGCTCTTGTTTTCAGCGTGAAAGGCGGCGGCGAATACGCATTGACTTCGGGCAATCCCTTTAATTATATTGCCTATTCGGTAACGGCGGCGAGTTTGCTCGCGGGGACGGCGCTGTTTGCGCGCTTGTTCGTCTCGCTCTTCCGCGCGCTTCGTTCGGGAACGGGATACGACTTTCGCTCGCATTCGCGGGAATGGGTGACTGCGGCGACGGTTTTGCTGTTCGGCGGTATGATGCACACGGGCTTTACCGTCGCGGGAGTGCAGTTTGCCTCGTACGGCTTTTTGATCGCGGCTCTGATCCTCTCCGCGGTCGAAGGGTGTTTGTCGGGTGGGGATAAGTACTTACACGTCGTCTCCGCGGTCTATTTGGTGTTATTTTCGATGAGCATTCCCGTATGCTATATTTCCTTTATGGACGCGCCCCTTCGCGTGGCGTTCTTCGTCGCGGAGTTCGCGGCAGTCTTCGCCCTCGTTCCGATCTTCGGCGTGATGACCGATCGACTGATGCGGACGGGCGTGACTTCTTTTCATCCGATCTTTCCCGCCGTGATGACGCTCTTGTCCGGCGCTACGATCGCTCTCAAGTGGAGCGAGTCCGTCAATTGGTTCGTTTTGATCTTTGCGAGCGCGACCCTGTTGTGTTATCTGTCGGTCGGTATCGTAGCCTATCGCCGCGAACCGGTTTTGACGAAATAGGGAGCGGGAATGGAGTTGCTGTTCGAGCTTCTCTTCGAGTTAGTCTTTGAAGGGAGCGTTGAAATCGCAAAAGATCGCAAGACGCCGAAATGGTTACGCTTTCCTTTAATTGTGTTGCTGACCCTTTTTGTCGTGGGATTGCTCGGCGGATTGTTGGGGATCGGCGTTTGGTTGATCGTGACGAGGACTCTCGAGATCCACCTTCCGCTCGGCGTCGTGCTTTTGGCGCTTGACGGCGTGTTGATCTTTTCCGCTTGGCGAAAGGTGCGCGATCGGTTCAACAAACGCAGGGCTTTTTCGAAAGAGAAGTCCGCGCCCCACGAAGAAAACAAAGGAGAGGAAAAGGATGGAGATTGAGTATAAAGACACGCACGACTTTTCGAGAGCGGCCCTCGAAAAACTCTTTCTCTCGGTCAATTGGTCGTCGGGGCATTTCCCCGACAAGCTTGTCCTCGCGATGCAGGGCTTTCGCACGGTCTTTTCCGCTTGGGACGGCGAAAGGCTCGTCGGCATGATCTGCGTTATGGACGACGGCGTGATGAACGCCTACGTGCATTATCTGTTAGTGGATCCCGCCTATCAAGGGCGGGGAATCGGCAGACGTCTTGTCGAAATGGTAAAAGAAAAATACAAGGAATATCTTCGCATAGCCGTGATCGGCTACGACGCCGAGCTTGAGTTTTATGCCGAATGCGGCTTCGTGAAGAGCCGCGACGCTTCGCCGCTCTTTATCACTTCTCTATGGACGTAATTATGAAAAAAGACAGAATTCGTTTGGTTTTCAATAGCATACTCGCCGTCGCGGTTTTCGTCGTGTGGATCCTGAGCTTTTTCTTTTGGCGAGACAGTACGCTCGGCGGGAGCGGTTGGTCCGATCTCAAGTACTTCACGGTGGAGTCGAACTTGCTCGTCGGGGTCGTCGCGATCCTCTGGATCGCGTTCCGTCTCGTCAAGGGCAGGGAAGGCGTGCCCTCTTGGCTCGGTTATCTCAAATATCTGTCCTCGGCGGCGGTCTTCGTGACCTTTACGGTCGTCGTGCTTTTCCTCGGTCCGATGTACGGATATGGCAGAATGTATTACGGCGCCAATCTCTTTTTCCACTTGCTGATCCCGCTTGCGGCGATCGCGGAATACGTCCTTTTCGACGAGGGCATTTTGGACTTTCGCAAGACTTTTCTTGCGATGATCCCGCCCATTTTGTACGGCATAGGTTACCTGACAAACTGTTTGATCAACGGCGTCGGCAGTTGGGAAACGGTGCGCAACGATTGGTACAGTTTCCTTGAATGGGGCTATGCGGTCGGCATTCTGATCTTCGTCGTGATCTGTCTGATCGCCTGGGGGCTCGGTCTCGCCATTCGCGCTTTGAATCGCCCCGCACGCAATATTCCTTGGGAGGGCAAAGAATGAAAAAGGTCAAGATCACCGTGATGCGTATTGCTCGCTACGACGACCTGATCGCCCGCTACGAGCGTCCTATGATACACGCCTGCGATATGAAAGAAGGGCAGTCCTTTGTCAGCACGAACGGATGTCGTCCCGACGGCTTTTGCGAAAGCGCTTGGGGCGTGATGGAACCTTTTGTCCGTGAACTTGCCGCAGGCGGCGGCTATTTTTACGAGGATTGGATGCAGGATCCGTACAGCGCGATGATCTCCTGCAACGACGGTTTTCGTCCCGTCAGTTTCCTTTTGGAAGCAATAGAATAGCCCGTATTCGGCTTTGCGTAACCGTTTTTTCAATATTTCTTCGACAAAATCCCGCGGATTGCTTTCAGTCGTTTGACAAAAAGGCGATCCGCGGCTTAATATAGTATCGGCAAACTATTGTAAACAATAGTACGCCTACAAACTACGCAATTCTTATGAAAGGAGCATAGACAATGAACAAGACCGAACTCAACAAATATGGTATTACGAACGTCGGCAAAGTGGACTACAATCCCTCATACGACGCGCTCTTCGAGGCGGAGATCGATCCCGCTTTGACCGGCTACGAGAAGGGGCAGGTTTCCGAACTCGGCGCGGTCAACGTGATGACCGGCATTTATACCGGCCGTTCCCCCAAGGATAAATACATCGTGATGGATAAGAACTCCGAAAACACCGTTTGGTGGACGACCGAGGGCTACAAGAACGACAACCATCCGATGAGCGAGGCGGTTTGGGCGACCGTGAAGGACATCGCTCTGAAAGAGCTCTCCGGCAAGGATCTCTACGTCGTCGACGCCTTCTGCGGCGCGAACGCGGATACCCGTATGGCGGTTCGCTTCATCGTGGAAGTCGCGTGGCAGGCGCACTTCATCAAAAATATGTTCATTCAGCCTACCGAAGAGGAACTCAAGAACTTCACGCCCGACTTCGTGGTCTACAACGCGTCCAAGGCGAAGGTCGAGGACTACAAGGCGCTCGGGCTCAACAGCGAGACCTGCGTCGCCTTCAATATCACGAGCCGTGAGCAGGTCATCATCAACACCTGGTACGGCGGCGAGATGAAGAAGGGTATGTTCTCGATGATGAACTACTATCTGCCTTTGAAGGGCATCGCTTCGATGCACTGCTCGGCGAATACCGATATGAACGGCGAGAACACCGCGATCTTCTTCGGTCTGTCCGGTACGGGCAAGACCACGCTTTCCACCGATCCGAAGAGACTTTTGATCGGCGACGACGAGCACGGTTGGGACGACAACGGCGTCTTCAACTTCGAAGGCGGTTGCTACGCGAAGGTCATCAACCTCGACAAGGATTCCGAGCCCGACATCTACAACGCGATCAAGAAGAACGCTCTTCTCGAGAACGTGACCCTCGACGCGGAGGGCAAGATCGACTTCGCGGATAAGTCCGTGACCGAGAACACCCGCGTGTCCTATCCGATCAACCATATCAAGAATATCGTTCGCCCGATCTCCAGTGCGCCCGCGGCGAAGAGCGTGATCTTCCTTTCCGCAGACGCGTTCGGCGTGCTGCCTCCCGTTTCGATCTTGACGCCCGAACAGACCCAATACTATTTCCTGTCCGGCTTCACCGCGAAACTTGCGGGTACCGAGCGCGGCGTGACCGAGCCCACCCCGACGTTCTCCGCTTGCTTCGGTCAGGCATTCCTCGAACTGCATCCGACCAAGTATGCCGAAGAGCTCGTCAAGAAGATGGAGAAGAGCGGCGCGAAGGCGTACCTCGTGAATACAGGTTGGAACGGCACGGGCAAGCGTATCTCGATCAAGGATACCCGCGGTATCATCGACGCGATCTTGTCCGGCGACATCAACAAGGCTCCCACCAAGAAGATCCCGTACTTCAATCTCGAAGTCCCGACCGAGCTCCCCGGCGTCGATCCGAAGATCCTCGATCCGCGCGACACCTACGCCGACGCGGCGCAATGGACGGCGAAGGCGGAAGACCTGGCGGGTCGCTTCGTCAAGAACTTCCAGAAGTACACGACCAACGAGAAGGGCGAAGCCCTCGTCAAGGCGGGTCCGATCCTTAAGTAATCGGATCTCGACAACCTAGTGCAAGCGGGCAGAGAGAAGCATTCGATTCTCTCTGCTCTTATAGAAGGAGCAAAATGCAACTGCGGAAATTGCCGTATCGACTGACCGTCGCGAAATATGAGAAAGTGCCCGAGGGACTGACGGGCTTTTTCTCACTCTCGTCCGCTGTCGGCGAGATCTCCCTCGTTGCTGAGACCGATCTGTTGCCGACGGGATATATCGTCCGCGAGGACGGTTGGCGCGCCATTATGGTTGAGGGACAATTGGATTTCTCTCTCGTCGGCGTGCTTTCCGAATTGTCGGGCGTGCTTGCCGCCGCAAAGGTTCCGCTTTTCGCGCTTTCTACCTACAATACCGACTATCTTCTCGTCAAGGAACGCGACCTTGAAAGAGCGGCGTCCGCTTTGGCGGAGAAAGGGCATATCATTTTATAAGGATTCTATATATGAGAAACGATATATTATATGAAGTACATAACGGGATCTACGTCAACCTGACCAATCGTTGTCCCTGCGCTTGCGTCTTTTGCCTTCGCAATACGACGGACAAGGTAGGGCGCTCCGATCGGCTATGGCTCGACAAGGAACCGACCGTTGAAGAGGTAAAAGATGAGTTCGCGCTCCGCGATATGGAGAAATACGAAGAGGTGGTCTTTTGCGGGTTCGGCGAGCCGACCGAACGATTGGACGCGCTCAAGGAGATCGCCGCTTTCGTCAAAGAGCGGTATCACAAGCCGATCCGCATCAATACCAACGGCCTCGGCGACCTCGTCAACGGGCGTCGGATCGCGCCCGAACTCGCGGGGCTCATCGACGTGGTCTCCATCAGTCTGAATACCCCGTCCGAAGAGCGCTATATGCAGGAAGTCCGCCCGAAGTTCGGTGCGGGGTCTTACGCCGCTCTGTTATCCTTTGCGAAGGATTGCACGAAGTACGTGCCGAAAGTCGTGCTCTCCACCGTTGCGACCACCCTCACGGCGGATGAAGAGGCAAGTTGTGCCGAGATCGCCCGTTCGATCGGCGCGGTCTATCGCATCAGACCCTTTGAATGATCGCCGATCGCGATCGCGTTCAGGTCGTTTCCCTTTCGGAATAATCGTTTCGCTTCTTTTTTCTTGCGACGTGGCAACCCCCTCGTCGCTCTTTTTTACCTCCGAAAAAGGGCGTCCGAAAGGCCGTTTTTCGTGGGGGATCCTCCGCGCGAAAAAAAGATGAAAAAAAGTGTCGTTTATTCGTGTAAAACAGTTGACGGGTTATCCGCTCTATGGTATCATTAGCGTGATAGAAATCTTTAAGGGCGATACGAGATATCGACAAGATTCGGGTGAATACTTTTTGCTTATGACCTTGTCGTGCTCCGCGCCGATGAGGCATTTTCTTTTTATAGACTATATTATGGAGGTATTCATATGAACAAAAACGGACTTATCTATGACGTAGAAGACAAGCCTCAGTTCAGTAAACTGATCGTCTTCGCCTTCCAGCAGGTCCTCGCCATCTTGGCGGCGACCATCGCGGTGCCGACTATCATCGGCTTGCCGGCGCAAATCCCTGCGGCGATCCTCGGCGCGGGTGTCGGCACGATCGTTTATCTGCTCTTCACGAAGTTTAAGAGTCCGGTGTTCCTCGGCAGCTCCTTCGCGTTCTTGAGTTCGTTGTTCGTTGCCACGACCTTCGGATACTGCGGTGTCCTGGTCGGTTCGATCTTCGCGGGTCTCGTGTACGTCGTGATCGCCATCGTGATCCACTTCGCGGGTACCAAATGGGTCAGCAAGCTGATGCCCCCGGTCATCATCGGGCCGACGGTCGCTCTGATCGGTCTGTCCCTTGCGGGCTCCGCGATGGGCGACATCGTAAAGGCGAGCGGTGCCACCGTTCACGCGGCCTACAACCTCATCGGTCTGCTCTGCGGTCTCGTCGCTTTTATCACGATCGTCATCTGCTCTTCGCAAAAGAAGTTCAAGACGATGAAGCTCATCCCCTTCATCATCGGTATCGGCGCGGGCTATGCTTGCGCGGCGTTCTTCTCGATCTTCGGCTATGCTTGCGACGTCGACTACCTCAAGATCGTGAACTGGACTCCGATCGTTGAGAACTTCGTCGTGGACGGCAAGTTCACGGGTATCACCGCCTTCCTGAACTATCCGCACTTCGGCTTGATCGAGGCGATCAAAGAAATGGTCAACGGTGAGGCGGGCATCGAAGGTGCTCAACTCCTGAACGGTGCGGGCGTCGCGGAAGTCGCCATCGCCTTCATCCCCGTGGCGCTCGTGGTCTTCGCGGAGCACATCGCGGATCATAAGAACCTCGGTTCCATCATCGGCCGTGACCTCGTCGAAGGCGAGCCCGGACTCGAGAAGACCCTTCTCGGCGACGGCGTCGGTTCCATCGCGGGTACGATCTTCGGTATCTGCCCGAACACCACCTACGGCGAATCCGTCGGTTGCGTGGCGATCACCAAGAACGCTTCGGTCCGCTCGATCTTCGTCGCGGCGATCATGTGCATCGTTCTGTCCTTCCTCAGCCCGATCATGGCGCTTCTCCGCACGATCCCGAGCTGCGTCATGGGCGGCGTCTGCTTGACCCTCTACGGATTCATCGCTGTCAGCGGTCTCAAGATGTTCAAGAACATTGACCTCGGCGAGAACAAGAACCTCTTTACCGTCAGTGCGATCCTGATCTCCGGTATCGGCGGTCTGTCCATCCAGATCCCCTACGCGCTCAATGGTGACGGCTCGGTCGCGAAGACCATCTCCATCACCGCGATCGCTACCGCTCTGATCCTCGGCATCGTGACCCACGCGATCATGAATAAGCTTGAGGCGAAGAACGCCGAGATCGCTCCCGAAGCGGGCGATGAGGACGCTCCCGAGAGCCTTGTCGCAGGTGCTGTCGCTCCCGACGCGTCCTTCGAACTGAAGGGTGAGGAAGAAGAGGCTGTGAAAGCCGCCGACACCGACGCGAACGGCGACAACGAATAATCTATACTGACAATAAAAACACAGTTGGGAGACTTCGGTCTCCCATACTGCTATAAAGGAGACATACTATGAACTTCCCCAAAAACGTAACCGTATTCAATCACCCGCTGATCAATCACAAGATCGCGATCCTCAGGAACGAGACGACCGGAATGAAAGAGTTTCGCGAGCTCGTCGAGGAGATCACGACCCTGATGGCGTTCGAGAGCCTAAAGGACATTCCGACCACCGAGGTCGACGTGCAGACTCCCTTGGAGCTCTGCCGCCAAACCGTCGTGCAGGAGAAGAGCGTCGTCGTCGTGCCTGTGCTCCGCGCAGGTCTCGGCATGGTCAACGGCATTCATACCCTTCTGCCCACCGCGAAGGTCGGACACATCGGTCTGTATCGTAACGAGGAGACTCTCGAACCCTGCGAGTACTATTGCAAATTGCCAGACGGCATCGAGAACAAGACGGTCATCGTCCTCGATCCGATGCTCGCGACGGGTGGTAGCGCCGTCGCGGCGATCAATATGCTGAAGGCGCGCGGATGCAAGAAGATCAAGCAGATGTCCATCATCGCGGCGCCCATCGGCGTGGAGACCCTTGCGAAAGCGCATCCCGACGTGCAGATCTACGTGGCGACGGTGGATCGTCAGCTGAATGAACACGGCTATATCCTTCCGGGACTTGGTGATGCAGGGGATCGCCTCTTCGGCACCAAATAAGCGACGCCGATATAGGGCGCGTCTCCTTTGTTTCTGACTTCAAAACCGCGCAGTTACGTACGCTCAAGTACGCGCCTGCGCGGTTTTTTTGTCGAGCCTCGCATCTGTACTCTCTCGGCGTCCCTTGTAAATGCGTAATGCGAATTTCGGAATGCGGAATTGCGGGGACGCCGAAGGCAGGAGCAATTTGAGCGAAACGGACTGTCATTCGAGCGTCAGCGAGTTATCATTATACGTAAGGAGTTCTTCAATGTGGAATAAAAAGCAGATCGCGTTTGCGGTCTGCTTTAGCGTTTTTGATGGAAAGGAGAATTATTTTTTCAGCATCGAGTCGAGCTCTTTCTCGATCGCGGCGCGATCCATGCCCTTGCCGATAAAGACGAGTTTGATCATCTTGTCGCCGAACTTTTCGTCCCATTCCGCCGCGACGTCGGGCGCCATGAGGAGGATCTCTTGTTGTTCCGCCTTGGACATCGAGGCGACCCACGGACCCGCGTTCACCAGGCTCTTCTGACTGCCTGCCTGCTCAAACATATACATGTTTTCGCCGTCACGAGAGATCCAGGCGATACCCTTGGCGCGAATGATGCTCTTCGGGTAGCGCTTATTCGCCCATTCGATGAACTTGGTCGTGTCGAAACGGGCTCTTCTCTTGTAGACGAAGGTGGAGATATTGTATTCGAGCACTTCGCCTTCGGGTTCTTCCTCTTCCTCCAGCTCTTCGAGTCCCTTGATCCACGCCGCCGAACGGGAGGCGACGTCGAAGTCAAAGCAATTCGTGCCGAGGATCTTGTCGAGCGGGACTTCACCCTTGACCGCTTCGAGGATCTCCGCCTCGGGTTGCAGGGCGCGGATCACGCTCTCCGCCTCTTTGAGCTGTTCTGCGGTCACGAGGTCGGTCTTATTGACGACGATCTTGGTGCAGAACTCGATCTGTTGGATGATCAGATTCTCGATGTCATCCTCTTCGATGTCGTCTTTCATCAGCTCTTTGCCGCTGCCGAACTCCTCGACGAGGCGCAGGGCGTCCACGACCGACACGACGTTGTCGAGTTTGACGGTCATATCGCAATTCTTCGTATTCTCGTAGATATATTCGATGGTTTGCACGATGGGCACGGGCTCGCAGATGCCGCTCGCTTCGATCAAGATGTAGTCGAACTTTCCGGACAGCACGAGTTCGCCGATCTGCTTGATCAGGTCTTCCTTGAGGGTGCAGCAAATGCAACCGTTTTGCAGGGGGACGAGGCTGGCGTCTTTCTCTTGCACGACGCCGCCCGCAGCGAGCAGGGACGCGTCGATATTGACCTCGCCGATGTCGTTGACGATCACGGCTACGCGGTAGCCTTTTTGATTGTTGAGCACGTAGTTCAAGAGGGTGGTTTTCCCCGCACCGAGGTAACCGGTCAGCAGGGTGATAGGCACGATTTTCTGTTGCATAAGGATCTCCTTTTACAGTAGTTTCTATATTATACCGCGATTTTTCGCGTTTGTAAACGCTTATTCCTCGATGATCAGGCTTTCGCCGCTTTCCCCTACGCTCTCCCTAAGGCGGGCAACTCTGCGGAACAATATGAGGATCATCACGAGGTCGATCGCGAAATTGATGATCCAACTGATCGGATAGGACATCCATAGGGCGTAGGTCGTGCGGTGGGTGCGGAATAGGGTGAAGACCCAGACGATACGATAGACGCAGACCGATAGGAAACTCGCACAGGTAGGTAGAACGGTATAGTTCATTCCACGCATACAGCCGACCAGCACCTCGACCATACCGCACACGAAGTAGAAAGGCAGGATCACGGTCATTCTGTCGCCGACCACGCGAATGACCTCTTCGTCCGAGGTATAGATCGCGGCGAGGCGATGGCGTAACCATAGGAACAGCGCGCCGAGCAGAATGCCGACGATCCCCTCGATCAGGCAGCAGTCCAGCATAATGCGGCGAATACGCTTGTATTTACCCGCGCCGTAGTTTTGCCCCGAGAAGGTGCTCGCCGTTCCCGCGACCGCATTCATCGACGTGTAGATAAAGGCTTCGATCGAGATGCCCGTCGCATTGCCGGCGATGACCGCGGCGGGGAAGGTATTGATCGCGGATTGAATGATGATATTCGCGACGGAGAAGAAGGAGGACAGGATGCCGGAGGGCAATCCGACGCGTAAGATATGGCGCAATTCTTCGGAGTGAAAACGCAGTTTTTTCAGTATGAGACGAAGCTCGCCCTTTTCGCGGATCAGGGCGATGACGACCAGTATTGCGGACAGATATTGCGAGACGACGGTCGCGACCGCGACGCCCGCGACGTCCATTTTCGCCACCGTAACGAGAAAGACGTTTAACCCAACGTTCGCGACGCCCGCTATGGTCAGATAGACGAGGGGGCGCCTCGTATCACCTTTCGCTCTGAGGAGCGCCGCGCCGAAATTATAGACGATATTCGCGGGAGCGCCGAAGAAGTAGATGAACAGATAGGTGTACGCCTTGTCGATGACTTCGGGATTAGCCTGCATCCATTCGAGGAATTGCCTCGCGCCGATCGTCCCGATCGCCATAATGACGACGCCGATCACGAGAGAGAGGAGCATCGAGGTATGCACGACGCGCTCCGCCTTGTCGCGGTTCCCTTCGCCGATCGCTTGCGCCATCACGACGTTGACGCCGAGCGAGATGCCGATCGCTACGTTGACGAATAGGTTGATCAAGGAATTGTTGGAGCTGACCGCAGCGAGCGACACAACCTTGGTCTCGGAAAAATTGCCGATCACAATGAGGTCTATCGCGTTGAATAGGAGTTGCAGGATGCCCGACAGTGCGAGGGGCAGGGCAAAAGCGAGCAATTTGGGAAACAACTTGCCCGTCGTCATATCCATTCCTTTTTTCGCGGTAAGAAACTTCATATCGAAGTTATTGTAATAACTTCCCGCCCGCTCTGTCAACGCAAGAGGAGTGTTTTTATTGATTTTCAGGAGAAAAAATGCTACTATGGAATGAGAAACTTCGGGGGCCATATGTACACACTCGTTTTGAAAAAGGGAGAAGAAAAGCGCGCGGACAAGCATCCGTGGATCTTCGCAAATACCGTCTCGCATATCCTGGGGAAAGACCAACAAGGGTCTGTCGCCGAGGTCGTGACTTCGTCGGGTAGGCTCGTCGGTCGCGGCTTTATCAATCACGCGTCCAAGATCATCGTGCGTGTCTTGACGCGGGACGAGACCCCGATCGACCGCGATCTGTTCTTAAATAGGATCCGCAAGGCGAAGGAGCAGCGAGAGGCGCTCGGTTTTGACGACAACTATCGCGCCGTCTTCAGCGAGAGCGACGGGCTGCCAGGGCTGATCGTGGACAAATATCGCGATCATCTGTCCGTGCAGATCCTGACCCTCGGCATGGACCTTCGCCGCGATATGATCGTCGACGTGCTACGCGAGGTATTCTCGCCCGCTTGCATTTACGAACGGAGCGACGTCGCTTCCCGCGCCAAAGAGGGTCTTCCCGAGAGAAAGGGCGTACTATTCGGCACCCTCGATCCTGCTCTTACGATCACCGAGAACGGTTTGACGCTTGGAATCGACCTCGAAAACGGGCAAAAGACGGGGTATTTCCTCGATCAAAAGGAGACACGCGCCGCCGTCGCTCGCTATGCAAAGGGACGCAGAACGCTGGATCTGTTTTGCAATCAAGGGGGCTTCGCTCTGAATGCCGCCAAGGGAGGCGCTAGGGAGATCACCGCCGTGGACGTCAGCGAGACCGCTCTCGAACAAGTGCGTAAAAACGCCGCGTTGAACGGGATCGAAAACCTCGTGACCGAGAAAGCGGACGTCTTCGCTTATCTACGGGAGAAGAAACATGCCGCGGAACGGTACGGCTTGATCGTCCTCGATCCGCCCGCCTTCACGAAGAGCGCCGATACCGTCAAGGAGGGCTACAAAGGCTATTTGACCACCAATGCCGCCGCGCTTGCACTCCTGGAGGAGGGCGGGGTGCTCGTGACATGCAGTTGCAGTCGTTTTATGACGATCCCGCTCTTTTTGAAGATGATCGAAGAGGCTTCCTCGGTCGCGAAGGTGAAGGTGAAGCTCCTCGAGATCCGCACCCAGTCCCCCGACCACGCCGCCGAGATCGGATTGGACGACGCACTTTACCTTAAAACCATAGCACTTATGCGTGTATAGTTATAACATTCCACATTTCAGCGAACCACTTTCGCAAAAGAAAACTTGACTTTTTCCGCAAATTGTGGCATACTAACCGTGCGAAACAGTTTAATAAAAACCACACAGGACATAATCTCGGTAATTATGCCCATCGTTTTGATCCTGTGTTGGTTAAAACTGTTTCGCGACAGGTGGCATAGTTGCATTTGCCGCCTCGTAAGGGGCGGCATCTTATTTATGTGGAGTGTCGCGAAACGGTATGCCGGGAAGGGAAAAGAGTTGTTGTTTTTTCGGAAACATAATTGTTTCGGATGCAGTCAAGCCGAAACTATTTAAAGCGGTATGGAAGGCGATCAAGGAAGGGTATCGTGACTTTTACGTCGGCAGTTACGTAGGATTTGATCAAAAAGCGCTTGATGTTTTGAAGGAAGCGAAAAAGGTTTGCCCGGATATACAAATCTATTGCGTTCTTAATTATTATTCCGAATCCCGATTGACGGGCGACGAAGATCAAAAGTCGGATGCGTATGAGATACGAACGATTTTTCTCGGAGAAGCGGAAGCGCCGCTGAAAAAGAGAATAGAAGCGTGCAATCATTCCATTGCGGAGAGATGTTCGCTCGCGATTTGTTGCGCGTTTGAGGATACTTTTTTCGGTGTTGCCGACGAAGCAAGCCGATATGCTGCCCGGATCGGCATAAAAACGATCGATCTTTTTGATGAAAAAGAACGAATGGATTTCAAAACACTTTTAAATCAATGATCTTTTGATTCAACAGGAACCAATAACCGAGTTTTAAACTGCGACGGCGTAGAAGGGTTGCAGATGCAAGGCTCGACAAGGTTTGACGAATGAGCGTACTCCTTGTACGTGATTTCGGCAAAGTGCAGGCAGAAACGCAGCAGATGCGCCCTTATACGCCGTCGTATATAATGGTGACGGGTCCGTCATTATGTTGCAGTATTTGCATATCCGCACCGAAAACCCCTTTTTTCACTGTCACGCCTTGCTCCGCGACCTTCTTCGAGAAATACTCGTACAGTTGGTTCGCTCGCTCGGGTCTCTCCGCGCCCGAGAACCCGGGGCGATTGCCGTGCGACACGTCCGCGTAGAGCGTGAATTGGGAGATCGAGAGGATCTCGCCGCCGACGTCCTTGACAGAGAGATTCATTTTGCCGTTTTCGTCCTCGAAAATGCGGAGTTTTACGAGCTTTTCAGCCAAGCGATCCGCTTCCGCTTCTTTATCGCCGACGCCGACGCCGACGTAGACTGCGAGACCTTTGCCGATCTCTGAGATCAGCGTTCCGTCCACCTCGAGACGGGTGCTTTTCACTCTTTGTACGACCAGTTTCATTTGTTCAAGTATCCTTTGATAACGGCGCTGGCGCCGATCCTATCCGCGCCCGCTTGGATGAATCTTTCCGCGTCTTCGAGCGTGCGGATGCCGCCTGCGGCTTTGATCTTTACGTTCGGGCCGACGTGCTTTTTGAATAATAGGACGTCTTCGATCGTGGCGCCCGCCTTAGAGAATCCCGTGCTGGTCTTTATATAATCCACGCCTTCTTTCGTAACGATCTCGCAGAGTTTGATCTTTTCTTCTTCGGTCAATAGGCAGGTCTCGACGATGACCTTGACCGTCCTGCCTTGCGCCGCCAATCGAACCGAACGGATGTCGTGTGAAACGGCGTCGAAGTCCTTTTCCTTGACCTTGCCGACCGGGATCACCATATCGATCTCGTCCGCGCCGTCGCTGACCGCTCCGATGGTTTCGAAGATCTTGGTTTTGGTCGTATTGTATCCGTTGGGAAATCCGATCACCGTCGTGATGCGGAGCTTGTCGCCGTAGCGATCCTTTATAAGAGAGACCGCATTCGGCGGCACGCAGACCGATGCCGCACCTGCTTGGATCGCCTCGTCCGCAAGCGCAATGTATTCTTCTGCCGTCGCGGTGACGGAGAGGAGCGTGTGATCGATTTTCGAGAAGATTTCTTCCGGTGTCATATTCGCCTCCGTATGTAGCTTTATTATATCCTTTTCCGCCGTTTTGTGTCAAATGGGTGGAGATAGTCGCATAGAATGAAAAAGGCATATTGTCATTTTGACGGAAAAATGATACAATAACGGCGAGGTGACAGTATGATCAATTGGGCTTATATGGAATCTTTCGCAAAAACGCATCTTTCCTCGCTGATCTATAACAGCGAGTACAATTTCGATTCGCAGGTCGTTAAGATCGCGGATAAGATCTACGCCGAAAGATCGGTAAAGATGATCATGGTCGCAGGTCCTTCCGCGAGCGGTAAGACCACCTTCTCGAATCTTCTGGCGGATCGCTTGGAGTTTCGCGGCGTAAAGGTGCACCGCATCTCTACCGACGACTATTTCATCGACCGCGCCAAGCTCCCTCTTTTGCCCTCGGGCGTGTTGGATTTCGACTCTCTTGCCGCGATGGACGTCAAGCTCCTCGCCTATACCATCGAGTCCATTCTCGAAGGGCGCAAAGCGGTCATTCCACGCTACGATTTCCTTGAAGGCGTCAGGGCGGGCGACACGCGCGAGATCGTGCCCGAAGGCGCAGATATCACGATCGTCGAGGGTATTCACGCGCTGAATCCCGTCGTCCTCGGCAAATATGCGATGAATGGCGACGAAGTGGTCGGGATCTATATCTCCCCGCGCCGCGATTTCCTTCTGCCGAGCGGGCGCACCATCGCCCCCGTCGAGTTGCGCCTTTTGCGCCGCATTCTCCGCGACCACTATTCCCGCGGACATTCTTTAGCCGGCACCCTCGCGCAATGGGACGAAGTGTTGAACGCGGAACGCGTCAATATCTATCCCTACGTGCATCGCGCGAGCTATACGGTCGACAGCGTTTACGACTACGAACTCTTGGTCTATAAGCGCTGTCTCGGCAACGCGCTCGACGCCTATCCGAGCAAGTGGACGGACAATATACGCGAAGTGCTTAAAGAGGTATCGGATATACCGAATATGACGATCCCGAAGACGTCGCTTTTGAATGAGTTTATCCAAAACGGCGTGATCGGCGGCGTATGATGCGGCATTATTTATGAGAGCTGCCGCTCGACGAAGGAAAAGCCATACGTTACGTTTTACTTTTGTAGATTTTTGACGATTAGAGAGACGCTCGGCTTCGCTCGCTCTAAGCGCTGACGCGCTGATTTTTGACGATTAGAGAAACGCTCGGCTTCGCTCGCTCTAGCGCTAACGCGCAGATCTTTGCTGATTGTAAACAATACATCAAAGATCCACAATTCCTAATTCCTAATTCATAATTAGAGAGACGCTCGGCTTCGCTCGCTCTAGCGCTAACGCGCAGATCTTTGCTGATTGTAAACAATACATCAAAGATCCACAATTCCTAATTCCTAATTCCTAATTCATAATTAGAGAGACGCTCGGCTTCGCTCGCTCTAGCGCTAACGCGCGGATCTTTGCTGATTGTAAACAATACATCAAAGATCCACAATTCCTAATTCCTAATTCCTAATTCTTAATTAGAGAGACGCTCGGCTTCGCTCGCTCTAGCGCTAACGCGCAGATTTTTGACGATTAGAAATCGTCAAAAATCTTGCTGAATAAACAGTAGCGTGAAGCAGGAAGACCAGTTGAAGTCCACGATCGAGTGCCATTGTTTGCGCCAATCGGGTACGCGCGGTTGTTTGCCTTTTCTCTCGCAACGATAGGGAATGGTCTTATCCAAGGGGTCGTAAAACTCGAAGATCGTGCCGGTCTTTTTGTACCATTTCTTTACGACGGCAAGGGTCTTTTCTCTGAGTTCTTCCGCGAGAGCGTCGTAGCCGTAGTCTTGCAGTCCCTTGATGATGAAATAGTTTAGGTTCAGCCATACGCCGCCACGCCACATATCGGTTGAGAAAGCAGGATGATCCTGCGAGATCGAGGCGAGCGGAATGGGAGTCCATAGTTTGGTGGGATCGGTCAGGAGCTTCACCATGCGTTTCGCTTGCTCCGCCGAGGGGATGCCCGCAAAAAGCGGGAAGAAGCTGAGCGGCGACAGAACGCGGGTCAATTCACCCGAGAACAATTTGTCGTAATATGCGCCCGTTTCTTCGTCCCACAGTTCGGCGTTGATCCTGTCCTTCATCTCGTCGGCGCTGCGTTGCCACTTTTCGGCGCGAGCATTGTCGCCGAGCTCCGCGAAGATCAGCGAAAGGTAATGCGCGTCGTGTACGGCGAACGCGGAGAAGTCGATCGCGTCCATTTCGTAGTCAAAGTCGAAGCGCGGGCTGTTATCCAGTCCCGATTCGCCGCATTTGCAGTTGGGCTGATCGGGCTCGGTCAGCCATTCGAGTAGTCCGTTTCCGTTGTTGTCCCTATGCTCCAGATCCCACGTCAGATACTTCTCGAGGACGTCGGTGTATTGTGCAAGGAAGGCGCGATCGCCCGTCTTTTTGTAGATGGTCCACACGCCCCAAGCGAGCACTTGCGGTTGCGTTACGTCCGAGCATTGGTTCGGAGCCATCAGGTGAGGAATGAATCCGTCGGGATGCGCCTGCTCCAGCACGGCGCGCAGAGCGTCTTTTGCCATTTCGGGATTGTAGTTCACCATCGCGAGCGAGTGGAATACGCTGTCCCACAGCCACATATGGCGGTGCGGCACGCGGTTCGGCGTCGTCCAGCGGCAGGGAATGGTCCCTTGCGGGGAATGCACGTTGACCTTGTTTACGGACAAAGCCTTGTAGTAGAGCTGTTCGTAACGGCGATCTTTGCATTTGGGCATCTTCTCGAAATAGGCGTATCTCGCCGCCTTCAGCGCTTCGGGATCGGCGTTCTTCAGCGTTTCTTTGACTCCGGCGCGCGCACCTTCGATCGAGAAGGCATGGTAGATCGCGATCTTGTAGCCGCGTTCGGTCTTTTCGGCGGCGACGGCGATCGCGTCAAACTTCGTGGTGTAGACGTCGAGTCCCCAGCTTGTGTGATGCTTAAGCCCCTTTTCTCCCTTCAAAACCGGCATTTCGGGTACGTAGCCGATCAGCGAGTCTTCACTCACGAAGGTGAGGAAGAAGTCCCCTTGCTCGGTCTCCGCGTCGATCATATCGCCGGTGATGGCGCGGAAACGCACCTTGCCCGCGAGAGGGAAGGCGATCTTGACCCATTCTCTGAGTTCAAATCGGATCTCACCCTTTTTCCAAGTCAGCGTCCCGACGAAATCGTCGTAATAGCGCGTCAGTCCTTCCAAGCCGGAAAACGCGAATAATTGTCCGTAGCCCCAAATGTTGTTCAGTTTCATAGTATTATTCTCCAATCAAAGCCGCCGCATCGCTGTCGGCGATCAAAATGCAGTCGTCGTGTTTTTGCAATATGCTTGCGGGCAAATCTTCCGTCACCTCGCCCTTGACCAGTCCGTAGACTGCCTTCGCCTTGTTCGCGCCGCAGGCGAGGATCAGCACTTTCCTCGCGTCCGTGATGTTCTTTATGCCCATCGTGAAGGCGCGGTGGGGCACTTCGTCCTTCGTCTTGAAGAAACGGGCGTTCATCTCGATCGTATTCTCCGTGAGCGCCACGACGTGGGTCTCCGAATCGAACGGGGTACCAGGCTCGTTGAATGCGATATGTCCGTTCGCTCCGATGCCGAGGAGTTGAATGTCGCGCGGTAAGGCGGCGAGGATCGCGTTGTAGCGGGCGCATTCCGCCGCTTCGTCCTCGGCGAGTCCATTCTCGATGTAGGTGTTGTTTAGGTCGATGTCGATCTTGTCGAAAAGGTTGCTTCGCATAAAGTAGCGATAGCTCTGGTCGTTCGTCGGAGCGAGCCCCGCGTATTCGTCGAGGTTGACCGCGCGCACGCCCTTGTAACTCGTGCCGTTTTCGAGGTGGTCGGCGACCATCTTTCGATAGAGCCCGAGCGGCGTGGATCCCGTTGCGAGGCCGAGCACCGCGTTCGGATTCTCGAGTACGCCTCTCATGATCTCGAAGGCTTTTTCGCTGAGTTCTTCGTAGTCTTTCGCAATAATGATTTTCATATTATTTCTTTTCTTCCTCGTAGAAATTATCTGTCGTAACATAGTCCACACCCTTGATGCGGACGATGTTGAGATCGTATTTGCGGTTGACCGTCCATACGTTGACGGTGAGTCCCGCGGCGTGGAAGTCCTTGACCATCGTTTTGGTCAGGACGTTTTGTTTGACGTCGATCGAGATCTTTTGTTCCAAACAGTCCGCAAAGCAGGGGTCGTCTTTGGTTTCGGACAAATATTGCAGGCTCAGCGTCGGGTCGATCGCGCGCAATCTCGTCAGGTTGACGAAGTCAAAGGCGATGAAGGTGACCTTCTTTCTGTCGTAGTGCAGGTCGACGAGGTCGAGGATGCGCCCGAGTTTCTCTTCGTTGCAGACCTCTTTCAGCTCGATGACCGCGACCTTACCGCCGCTTTTGCAAATATCGAGATAGGTTTCGAAGGTGCAAAGGTCAAACGGTTGATTGGTTTTCTTCGTTTTCAGTTGCGTGGCGGTGAGTTCTGCAAAGGTGGAATCAGAGACCTCTTTTTTGGTGCCGTCCGCCAAAATCGCTTCCGCGTCGTGATGGCAGACGAATACGCCGTCCTTGGTCTCGCGAACGTCCGTTTCGATGCCGTAAAATCCGAGACCCGCCGCCGCTTGAAATGCCTCTGCGGTATTGCCGACGTATTGCGCGCTATAGCCCATATGCGCGACGTATTTCACTTCCGAACGAGGAGAGAAAATATAGATGCCGAGCAATACGAGCAAAACGAGCAGGGCAATGCCGAGGGCGATCGCCGCGATGATCCAAAGCTTTTTCTTCATAGACCTTTTCCTTCCGATACGTTGTGGTGTACGTCTTCGCTATTATACCACATATAGTGATTTAATACAAATCCTTTTTAACACGCGCGTGCAAGCAAAAGTCGATAGAACGAGCGATCTCGACGCGTCCTACCTCTTCAACCGCCGTGCGGGTGGTCGCATCGGATCGCGTATCAAGAGAAAAACGATGGCAAAACCATCGTTTCCGTAAAAGGGTTATAAAAGGAAAGGGTGCACTTGCTTTACTCTTCGTAAAATACGTCGGTCGTGACGTAATCAACGCCCATTTGGTAAGCGGTTTGGAGAATGGATTCGTCGTTCACGGTCCATACGTTGACGGTCAGCCTCGCGTCATGAAAGGCTTGTACCATTTCTTCCGTCAGCAAGGTGTATTTGACGTCGATCGAGATCTCGTCGCGAATACAGCGATCGACGAGTTCGGCGTTATTCTTGTCGAGCAGGAATTGGAGCGGAATGGACGGATCTTCCTTCTGTATGCTTTTCAGGGAAAGATAGACGAAGGAAATAAAGGTGACCTTGTTGCGATCGTACTCCGCGTCGATGATCTCGAGGATCTTTCTCGCGTCGACGTCGTTAACGTAGTCTTTCAGTTCGATGACCGCGATTTTGTTCCCGTCTTTGCACGCCTTGAGATACTTCTCGAAGGTGCAGAGGCAGGCGGCGGGATCGTTTTTATCGTTTTTGATAGGCTGAGAGAGCAGGTCGGCGCGATCGGTCATCGAGATCTTCTTCGATTCGTCCGCGTATTCGACCGTCGCGTCGTGATTACATACAAAATAGCCGTCCTTGGTCTTGCGAATGTCGGTCTCTATGCCGTAGAACCCGAGAGCTGCCGCCGCTTGGAATGCCTTTTCCGTGTTCTCTACGCAGTTTTGGCTATATCCTTTGTGCGCTACGAACTTCGGCCCCGACTTGGTTGCGGATCCCGGATCCCCCGACGGCTCGGTAGGGGTCGGCGAATTGTTGCACGAGGGCAGCATTCCGAAAAACAGTACAATCGTGAAGATCGAAAGCACGGCGAGCAATATTCTTTTGAATCTCATATCCTTTTCCCCCTATATTGATAGATACCATATTGCGCGGGATAAGTCAATACGGAAACGCATTTTCAGGGCGAAAATAGGGACAAGGGAGATATATCTTTCGGAAAAAAGACCAAGCATTTGCTTTAACTCATTCATGCCGAAGATGGGGTCGTAAGGAGCGAAGCGACGGAATAGCGAGCCTATCGTTTAGGGAGTTTTTTTATGGATTGATCGAAAGGGAATGCTAATGGCAGGTGCGAGCGTCAGCCCGAAAGGAGTTCTCGCCGAAGGCGCGCGGCTTTTAACAAGCCGCGGAGTCCCTTATAAAAGAAAAAATGTCGGGTAAAACCGACATTTTGGTGGGGCACGTTTTTGCTGAATCGGATTTCCGCGGCTACTCCTCGATTGCAGACCTTTGCGCCGGTGGTTGTATCGGATGCGGTAGACGCTGAGGCGCAACCGCTTGCGGCGGAGGGGATCGCCTTCTTCGTACTTCGCTGGCATACCGACGCGGACCTTTGTTTTCAAGTGGACGACAAACTTTTCGTCGGTGACGTATGTATGAGCGGGATAGGATCGGTGGGATACTCCCCGCTGTGGATAGAAGACAACGCCGCGCTTACGGAAAGATGGAAGCAACTTCTTGCAATAGACGCCGAGTTTTTGTACGTCGGACACACGGCAAACCCTTCCCAAAACGCGATCTTGCCGAGTTTGTCAAAAAACAAGAGAACAGAACGCTTTGCAAGCTGTATAAATAATGTGATAAAATAAAGTCCGCCGATCGTGTTTCGGCGAGGAGGATGCGTAGCGTGAAATGTACCTATGATTACGAACGGGAATTGTTCCGCAAAGTCAAGCCGTCCATGAGTTACGACGGCGGCGATCTGAAGTCCTGGCAGGGCGCGGCGCGCGAAAAACTGCGGGAACTCCTTGGGATGGAGCGCATGATCCCCGCAGCTCCGGATCTTTCCGTTGCATGGGAAAAACAGCAGGCGGGATATACCGAGATGCGCTTCACCTTTCAAAGCGAGCCCGGCTATCGCATTCCCGCGCATTTGCTCCTGCCGGACGGCGTGAAAAATCCGCCCGTGATCATCTGTTTACAAGGGCATTCCCCCGGTATGTACATCTCCCTCGGCATCGTAAAGCAGGAGAAGGACGCGCTTTCCATCAAAAACGGGAACCGCGATTTTTGCATCCGCGCGGTCAAGGAAGGTTACGCCGCCATCTGTATGGAACAACGCTCGTTTGGGGAACTTAAAAATCCGAATAAGGAGCTTGACGCCTGCCTGGAACCCGCGATGACCGCCCTTCTGATGGGGCGCACCACCGTAGGGGAACGCGTTTGGGACGTCTGCCGAATGATCGACGTAGTGGAAAAGTATTTTGCCGACAAAGTGGACGCAAGCGCCATCTGCCTGACCGGAAATTCCGGCGGTGGTACGGCCACGGCTTATGCCGCTGCGCTGGAGGACCGCATCAAACTTGCCATGCCATCCTGCGCCGTGTGCGGTTTTGCGGATTCCATCGGCGCGATGCATCACTGCTCCTGCAATTACGTGCCGCAGATAGGCTTATTTTTCGATATGGGCGACTTGGTCGCTATGGCTTGCCCCAAGTATTACGTGCAGGTCAACGGCGCGGAGGACAAGATCTTCCCGCTTGCGGGCGCAAAAGCTTGCTTTGAGCAAGGGAAGAGGGCGTACGCATCCCTCGGCTTTGCCGACCGCTTGACGCACGTCATCGGCGAAGAAGGGCACCGCTTTTACGCAGATAAGGCTTGGCCCGCCGTGCATAAGTATATGGACAAATAAAAGGAAGATTTACAAAAAAGCGAACCTCGATCGTGAAGTGTACCCCAAAAGTTTTTCATTTCTGTCCAACTTTTGGGGTGCACTTCATTTTGCGCCCGGCTATTGGTTAGCTTGGTCTGTTGAATTTGATACCGAAAAAGTCTTTTGCTATAAATAAAACGAACTCCGAATCGCTTCCGGAGTTCGTTTTATTGTCATATGGTGGAGATGAGGGGGGTCGAACCCCTTACCTCTTGAATGCCATTCAAGCGCTCTACCAGTTGAGCTACACCCCCAAGGCATTCTCATTATAGCAATCTTTCTTCGGAAGCGCAAGCGTTTCGCCGAAAAAGTTTAATTCTTGCAATGGGGTAGTATTTTACGCCATTACGCCAGCAGGTCGGCGATCTCGTAGAGCAGGCGCTCGCTCTTCTCCCAGCCGAGGCAGGCGTCGGTGATGGACTTGCCGTAGACGCCTTCGCCGATCTTTTGGGCGCCGTCTTCGATGTAGCTCTCGATCATCACGCCCTTGACGAAGGCTTTGACGTCGGGATTGTATTTCCTACCGGAGAGTACCTCTTTGACGATGCGTTCTTGTTCAAAGGGATTCTTGCCCGAATTGGAATGATTGCAGTCGATCATGACGGACGGATGCAGGAGTCCGCGCTCTCGGTACATCTCGAGCAGAAGGACGATGTCCTCGTAATGGTAGTTCGGATGCGAGCGTCCGAGCTTGTCCACGTAGCCGCGCAAAATGGCGTGCGCGTAGGGATTCCCTAGGGAGTGTACTTCCCATCCGCGGTAGAGAAAGGTGTGCGAATGCTGCGCTGCGGTGATCGAGTTCAGCATCACGCTGTAGTCGCCGCCGGTCGGGTTCTTCATACCGACGGGGACGTCGATCCCGCTCGACACGAGGCGGTGCTGTTGGTTCTCCACCGAACGCGCGCCGACCGCCACGTAGCCGAGGACGTCGTCGAGGTAACGATAGTTCTCGGGATAGAGCATCTCGTCCGCGCAGGTAAAGCCCGTTTCACGGATCGCACGGATATGCAGTTCTCGGATCGCGATGAGCCCCTTCATCAGATCGGGCTTGCCGTTCGGATCGGGTTGGTGGAGCATCCCTTTGTAGCCTTCGCCTGTCGTGCGCGGCTTATTTGTGTAGATACGCGGCACGATCAAGACCTTGTCCTTGATGCGCTCTTGCACCTTCACGAGGCGACTTATATAGTCCATCACGCTGTCCTCGTTGTCGGCGGAGCAGGGGCCGATGATCACGAGCAATCGATCGTCCTCTCCCGCCAAAATGCGTTTGATCTGGACGTCGCGTTCCTCGAAGATCCGTGCCGAGTTAATGTCGGTCGGGTAGGCTTCCTTGATCTCGATCGGCAGGGCGACTTTGCGTTCAAAGGTCATATTCATAGCTTTTTTCTCCTTATTCTATCGTTACGTCGGGCAAGTATTTGCCGACGATCTTTGCATTGGAGCAACATTCCGCGAGTTCGCGGAGCATCGCGATCTCGTCTCCCTTTCCTTCCGCTTCGACGTAGAAATAGTATTGCCACGCCTTCTCCTTCAGCGGGCGGCTGTGCAGGGATTTCATATTGAATCCGTAGTTTGCGATGATCTTCAGCGCTTCGATGAGGGCGCCCGAACGGTCAAGGACGGTGAAGAGCAAGACCAGGCGTTCTCCCGCGCGCTTTGAGGACGGCTCGGGTGCGAGCAGGGCGAAACGGGTCGTATTGTCGCGACTCTCCGCGACGTCCGCCTCGATGATCTCGAGCCCGTACGCCTCTGCGGCGGCTTTGCTCGCGATCGCGGCGATCTTGTGCGAGCCGATCGTTGCGACCTTCTTCGCGGCGAAGGCGGTATTCTCCTCGATCTCTTCGCGGAAACGGTGGGCGGCGAGGTAGTCGGCGCATTGTGCGAGCGCTTGCGGATGGCTGATGACGGTTTCGATCTCTTCGATCTTCGTCCCTTTGACCGCGACGAGGTTCTGCACCACGCGCATCTCCACGACGTCGGTGATCGCGAGGTTGCCGCGGAGCAATAGATCCATCGTCGCGCCGACTTCGCCCGCATAGCTGTTCTCGAGAGGGAGCAGGGTGCGATCCGACTCTCCGCGCACCGTGCGGTCGTATGCGCTAACAAAGGTCGAACAGGGCAAGAGTTCCCCTGTGGGAAAGAGAGCGCGAGCCGCCTGCTGCCCAAAGGAGCCCTGTGCGCCGCAGTATGCGATCCTTATTCTTTCGTTCCTATTATCCATACTTCCCCCTTTAATAAAAAAACCGCTACTTTTTCGTGCAAAAGTAGCGGTGCGTATCTTCGAGATCACTCTCAGTTACACATCGCTCTCGGCGTAAAGAAAAAGCTAACGGTATAATGTTTGGTCATATTTTTCTCCCTTTCGGTTGATACCGTTAGGATACTTCGCTTTTACTGATCTGTCAAGTGTTTTCGGCGATTTATCCCCGACTTTCTCGAAAAAAGCGACGCTTTTCGCGGGAGCGATATTGTTTTTTCGCATAACGGATGCTATAATTATACTATCAAATGATGGAAATGCGGAGGGACCCGAATGATTTTGACTTTTTACGGTGCGGCGAGAGAGGTGACGGGCAGTTGCTTTCTGATGCAGATCTCGGGCAAGAACGTCTTGATCGATTGCGGACTTCGTCAGGGGACGGACGTTTTCGACGGAGAAGAGGACGGTTTTCTGTTCGACGCGTCGACCATTGACTACGTTCTGTTGACCCACGCCCACATCGATCATAGCGGTAGGCTTCCTCTCCTCTATAAAAAAGGTTTTCGCGGGCGCATATATTGCACGTCCGCGACCAAGAAACTCTGTTCGATCATGTTGCTCGACAGCGCCCACATCCAGGAAAGCGACGCCGAGTGGAAAAACCGCAAGTATCAACGCAGCGGCGACTTCGAGATAGAACCGCTCTATACGACCGAGGACGCGGAGAAGGTCTGCGGCTATTTCAACGCCCTCGATTACGGCGAGGAAAAGGAGCTTTTCCGCGGCTTCAAGATCTCTTTCAGCGACGCGGGGCACCTTTTGGGTTCCGCCTCGGTCACCGTGACAGCCACCGAAGACGACGTCACGAAGACCATCGTGTTCTCGGGCGACATCGGCAACGTCGACCAGCCCCTCTTGAACGATCCCGTCTATTTGAAAAAGGCGGACTATATCGTGATGGAGAGCACCTATGCCGACCGCGTGCACGAATCGGTGGGCGGCACAGAGGACGAGCTTGCGCGCATCATTCAGACCACCCTCGACAGAGGCGGCAACGTCGTGATCCCCAGTTTTGCGGTGGGGCGCGCGCAGGAGATCCTTTATTTCATTCGCAGGATCAAGGAGCAAGGGAAGGTCAAGGGACACGACGGCTTCCCCGTTTTCGTGGACAGCCCCCTTGCGATCGACGCTACCAATATCTTCAGCGAGGTCGGCGAATCCTACTATGACGCCGATACCAAGGCGCTCGTGGACGCGGGTATCAACCCGATCGGATTCGACGGGCTCAGCGTCTCCCTTTCGTCGGACGACAGCCGAATGATCAACGAGGACCCTATGCCGAAGGTCATCATCTCCGCGAGCGGTATGTGTGAGGCGGGACGTATCCGTCACCACTTGAAACACAATCTGTGGCGCAACGAGTGCACCGTGCTGTTCGTCGGTTATCAGGCGATCGGTACCCTCGGTCACGCGATCCTGAACGGCGCCAAGCGGGTGCGTATCTTCGGCGAGGACATCGCGGTCAACGCGCACGTCGCCGTGCTCGGCAATACCAGCTCTCACGCCGATCGGGTGGGCTTGATGCGCTGGCTCGACGCCTACGACACTCGTCCCGAGAGGGTCTTCGTCGTGCACGGCGGGGGCGACAACGCCGAGAAGTGGGCGGACGACGTCAGGAAACAATTTGCCTTCAACGCCGTCGCTCCGATGTTCTCCGAGTCCTACGATCTTCTTAAAAACGTTCGCATCAAGGAAGGCTATATCCCCGAGCTGCACAGCCGCCAAACGCCGAATACCGTATATAAGTATCTTTTGGAGTCGGGCGGCAGGATCGGCGAATTGATCAAGAACTTCAAAGGGCGCACCAATTCCGAGACCAAGAAATTCGTTCGCGAACTCGACGATCTGTTCAAACGCTATTCTTGATCAGCACTTTCCGGGTAGATGCACCGCAAATATAAAATCATTGATTTTCCTTATTGACGGTTTATAATCTTTTATGTTATCATATACGCATAGCGCATAAATGCGCGCATACGTGATCGGGAGAGTATTCTATGAGAAAATGAGTCGTTGTCGCCTATCGTGATCTTTCGGAGGGATCGGATCGGCGACACGTTTTTTTATGGGAGCGGTCCTCGGTCGCCGCGAAAAACGAGTATTCTTTAGGAGGAAAAGAAATGACAGACGAATTATTGCAACGCATCGCGGAATGTAAGATCGTACCCGTCGTGAAGATCGACGACGTGGCGGATACCTTGCCCTTGATGAAGGCGCTTGCCGCAGGCGGCATTATGAGTGCGGAGATCACCTTCCGCACGGCTTGCGGTCCCGACGCTCTCGCCCTCGCGGCGAAGGAGTGCCCCGATATGCTGGTGGGCGCGGGCACCGTTATCAATAAGGAGCAGGCGGAGAAAGCCGTCGCTTGCGGCGCGAAGTTTATCGTGGGTCCCGGGTTCAGCAAGGAAGTCGCCGACGTTTGCCGCGCGGCGGACGTGCTGTATCTTCCCGGCGTGGTCACCCCGACCGAGGTCATGATGGCGATCGCCGAAGGGCTCAAGGTCGTCAAGTTCTTCCCGGCGGAGAATTACGGCGGCGTAAAGACCATCAAGGCGCTTGCGGGTCCCTTCCCGCAACTGAAGTTTATGCCCACGGGCGGCATTTCCGCCGAGAATATCAAGGGCTACTTCGAGACGGGCAAGGTCATTGCCTGCGGCGGCAGCTGGATGGTCAAGGACAGCCTGATCAAGGCAAAAGAATTCGACAAAATAACCGCTTTATCCAAAGAAGCGATGGAGGTAGTAAAATAATGAAAGCAGTAACGTTCGGTGAATTGATGTTGAGGCTTGCCCCCGAAGGGTATCTTCGTTTCGTGCAGGCGGACAAGTTCCAAGTGACTTTCGGCGGCGGCGAAGCCAACGTCGCGGTGTCTCTCGCGAATTACGGCGTGGACGCGGCGTTCGTCTCCAAGCTCCCGAATAACGACATCGGGCAGGCGGCGGTGAACAGTCTGAGGCGTTTCGGCGTCGATACGGGCAAGATCGTCCGTGGCGGCGACCGCATCGGTATCTATTTCCTCGAGAAGGGCGCGAGCCAAAGACCCAGCAAGGTCATTTACGACCGCGCGGCTTCCGCGATCGCTCTTGCCAAGAGGGAGGATTTCGATTGGGACAAGATCTTCGACGGCGTCAATTGGTTCCACTTCACGGGCATCACGCCCGCGCTCTCGGACGGTGCGGCGGAGATCACGATGGACGCTCTGAAAGCCGCGAAGGCGAAGGGGATCACGGTCTCCTGCGACCTCAATTACCGCAAGAAGCTGTGGAGCAAGGCGAAGGCGAAGGAAGTGATGACCTCGCTGATGCCCTACGTCGACGTGCTGATCGCGAACGAAGAGGATAGCGCGGACGTCTTCGGCATCAAGGCGGACGACACCGACATCTCGAAGGGCGCTCTCAACAAAGAGGGCTATAAGTCGGTCGCGAAAAAGCTCGTGGACGCCTTCGGATTCAAATACGTGGCGATCACCCTGCGCGGCAGCATCTCCGCGAACGACAATAAGTGGAGCGCGATGCTCTATAACGGCAAGGACTATTTCTTCAGCAAGGAATATATGATCCACATCGTGGATCGCGTGGGCGGCGGCGACAGCTTCGGCGGCGGTCTGATCTACGGTATGCTCAATTTCCCGACCGATAACCAAAAGATCATCGAATTCGCGGTGGGCGCGAGTTGTTTGAAGCATTCCGTCGAAGGCGACTACAATATGGTCACGGTGGACGAGGTCTTGAAGTTGATCGAGGGCGACGGCAGCGGCCGCGTGCAGAGATAAAGGAGGACGGAACCATGGACGTCAGATACGCAGTTTCCAAGAAGGAATATAGCAGGATGAACACCGAGGAACTTCGCGAGAACTTCCTCATTCAAAATATCTTCGAGGCGGACAAGATCAACTTGACCTATTCGCACATCGACAGGATCATCGCAGGCGGCGCTTGCCCCGTAAAGAAGGCGCTTCCGCTCCTCGCGGGCGAAGAACTCGGCGCGGACTATTTCTGCGAGAGGCGCGAGCTCGGCGTGATCAATATCGGCGGTGCGGGCACGGTCACCGTGGACGGCACGGTCTACAAGATGGATCACTTCGACGGGCTCTATATCGGCAGAGGCACCAAGGAGATCGTCTTCAAGTCGAACGACGACAAAGCTCCCGCTCACTTTTATCTGAACAGCACCCCCGCGCACAAGGAATATCCGACCAAGCATATCCCCCTCGTGAATGCGGTGCATCGCGCTTGCGGAGACTTCAAGGACTGCAATAAGCGCACGATCAACCAATTCATCGTCCCCGGCAATTGCGACAGTTGCCAGCTCACGATGGGACTGACCCAGCTCGAAGAGGGCAGCAACTGGAATACGATGCCCGTGCATACCCACGAGCGCCGTATGGAAGTATATATCTATTTCGACATTCCGCAGGATAACGTCGTATTCCATATGATGGGCAATCCGACCGAGACCCGCCATATCGTCGTGCAAAACGAGGAAGCGGTGATCTCTCCGAGCTGGTCGATCCACAGCGGCGTCGGCACGAAGAATTATACCTTCATCTGGGGTATGTGCGGCGAGAACCAAGTCTTCGACGATATGCAGGGTGTGAAGACCACCGACATTCGGTAAAGGAGCGCGTATGAAGATCGGTTTGCAATTATTCACCTGTCGTAAACAGGCGCAGAAAGACCTGTTCGGCACGCTGAAAAACATCGCGGGGCTCGGCATCAAGTACGTCGAGGCGGCGCGTATCAATTTCGACGATCAGGACATCGCCGATTTCAAGAAGGCGAAAGAACAATTCGGTATCGAGGTGGTCTCGGCACAGATCAAGCCGCACATCTTGGCGGACGAATTCGACAAGTGCTTGAAGTTCCTCAACGAGACCGAATGCAAGATCGCGATCATTTCGGTGCTTCCGACCGAGTGTATCGTCGGCAGCGACGAGAAACTCGAGGAGTTCTGCAAGTGGGCGAGCGAGCTCGCGAAGAAGTATAAAGAACACGGCATCCAGCTCTGCTACCACCATCACGACTTCGAGTTCATTCGTGCGACCAAGAAGGAATACAAGACCCGTTTCGACCTCATTGCCGCGAATATGAGCGAGGATATGAACTTCGTGATCGACACCTATTGGACGACCAAGGCGGGTATCAACGTCGAGCAATTGCTCGAGCGTTTGACGGGCAGGGTGCGCGGCGTGCACCTGCGCGACTATGCGCTCTATCGCAAGTTCATCGGCAGGAATCCCTCGAACTACGCGCTCGGCGACGGCGTTTTGGACTTTACTCGCATCATCGACGCGGCGAAAGCCTGCGGCGCGGATTACGGTGCGATCGAACAGAATACCAAGCATCCGTACAGCGAGATCGCGAAGAGCGTCGCGCACGTTCAGGCGCTCGGTTACGGTGAGGACCTCAAATGATCGATCTCGCCGTAAAACTCGCCGATTATATCGTCACACATAAAGACCCCGAAATGCGTTGGACGTGGGGGCAGGGGATCATGGGCGCCGCCCTGAACGACCTCGACCTCTATCTCGGCACCGAGAAGTATCTGCCGTTCTTGCAGGCTTTTTGCGACCATTACGTTCAGCACGAACCGAGCGTCAATTCCGCGGATACCGCCGCGCCGGGCTTTATCTCCTACGCGGTTTGGTCGCGTACGGGGAAACCCGAGTATAAGGCGCTGACCGACAAGGTGCTGGACTATATCAAAAACGAGCCGCGCGTTTACAAAGACGCCGTCAACCACCTAGGCAGCAATCCGATCGGCAAGATCTATCCGAAATCCATTTGGGTGGACAGCCTGATGATGTTCAGCGTTTTTCCTGCGATCTACGCTTCCAAGGAGGGAGATCCCGACCTATTGGAGATCGCGGCGCGTCAGCCCGCCCTCTATGCGGGGTGTATGATGGATCGTGGCGACGATCTGTGGTATCACAGCTATTGGGTCAAGAGAGGCTCGCATTATCCCAAGCGCAAGTATTATTGGGCGAGGGGGAACGGCTGGGTCGTTTCGTCCCTTCCCAAGATCCTCGACTGCATCGGCGATCATCCCGATCGGGAACGCATCCTCGAAGTATTGCGGTTGACGGTGGACGCTGTCGTCAAGCGGCAGCATCCTTCGGGCGGGTTCAATACCTTGCTCGGCAGACATACCTATTTGGAGTCTTGCGCCACCGCCTTGATCGCGGACGGCATCTATCACGGCGTCAGAATGGGCTATCTCGACAAGAAATATCTGCCCTATGCGGAGAAAGCGTTTGCTTTCGCCTCTTCCTGTATCAAGGTCAAGGGGGAGAAGGTCACGATGCATAAGATCAGCGGCCCGACCATTCCCGTGCCCGTGATCCCGTATATCGGATATGCCTGGGTGCCAAAAGCGCCCAACTTGACCTACGGCATCGCTTCCTATCTGTGGGCGGCGATCGAACGCGACAAACTCGTAAAGGAGGGCGTGCTCGAATGAGGATCGCTCGTCTGCGTTTGCCCGAAGGGATTATTTACGCCTCGCTCAAAGAGGACGGTTATCACCTGATCCTCGGCGATATTTTTGCCGATTGGGGGGAGCTGTCGGAGCCGTACGAAGGGGAATATACCCTTTTGCCGCCCGTGGATCCGTCCAAGGTGATCTGTCTCGGCGCGAACTATAAAAAGCACGCGGAAGAGTTGCATCTGGAGATGCTGCCCGAGCCGACGATCTTTTTGAAACCCAAGTCTTCGGTCATTGCGAGCGGGGAAGCGATCCGTTATCCCGCTTGTGCGACCAAGGTCGACTACGAGGCGGAGCTTGCGGTCGTGATCGGCAAGCGCGCAAAGAACCTTTCCGAAGCGGACGCGCTGTCCTGCGTTCTCGGCTATACCGCCGCGAACGACGTGACGGAGCGCGATATGCAGAAGCGCGACGGACAATGGACGCGCGCCAAGAGCTTCGATACCTTTTGTCCGCTCGGCGCATTCCTCGATACGGCGATCGACCCGGAAGACGTCGAGATCGTCGGCAAAAGGAACGGCGTCGTCGTCCAACGCGGGCGCACGCGCGACCTTATAAACTCTGTAAAGCGCTCTATCGCTTTTATCAGCGGGGTGATGACGCTTGAACCGGGAGACGTCATTTTGACCGGTACGCCCGAAGGGATCGGCGCCCTAAACGTGGGCGACACCTTTGAGGTGGAGATCGACGGCGTCTCGATGCTCGTCAATCGAGTGGAAAAGGAGGAGAAATGAACAAATTGTTTCGTTCGTTGATCATCGCGGTTTTGGTCTGTACGCTCGTGCTCTCGACGGTACTGTTCGTCGGGTGTAAAAAGGACGACTACGGCAAATACGTCTCGGACGGCGACCAAGACATCTCGATCGGCATTCTCGCCGACATTCACGTGATGAGTGAGACGCAGGCAGTCAATATGACCTGCGACGACTACAAGGCGTGGGAGGCGCACGGACAAAAGATGCTCGGATTGTCCGAATCCATCTTGAAGACGGCGGTCGATAGGATCATCGACGAATCCGACTTCGACGTCGTACTCGTTTCGGGGGACAATTCGGACGACGGCGGCGAGACGACCCATCGTGCCGTCGCGGCGGAGCTCGCCCGTCTCGAAAAGGCGGGGATCAAGGTCTATACCATTCCAGGCAATCACGACATTAACAATAAATCCTATACCTACGCGAGCGGAAAAGCCGTTTTGACGAATCCGACGACCGAAAAGGAATTTGCGGAGATCTACGCGGATTTCGGCTATAACGCCACCGACAGTTTGGAGTTCTATAAGGGCGCAGGCGCGTCGGACGCGGATCGCAAGAGCGCGAGCTTCTCGCTCGGCAATAATCTTTCCTACGTCGCCGACCTCTCGGACAAGTATCGTTTGATCGCGATCGATATGTGCAATATTAAAGCGACGGGGTATATCCGTGACGAGGACGGCTCTTTCGCGAGGGAAGGCTACACCGTGGATTCGGAAGGCTACGTACTCGTGAACGGGGAGCGCTATCCCTACGTGTCCGGTCGTCACGACGGCGCGATGACATCCGATCTCCTCGATTGGGCGAAGGCGAAGATCGACGAGACCGTAAAAGCCGGCAAGATCCCTCTCGGAATGATGCATTTCCCGCTTTTGCAACACTTCGGCTCTTTGGTGCAGGCGGAGAACGGCGCCGTCAACGATCCCAAAGGGGAGAGCGTTGCCGCGGCGCTTGCCGACGCGGGAATGAAGTTCATCTTTACGGGTCATATCCACATTCAGGACGACGCGCTCTTTACTTCTGAGGCGGGGAATAAGATCCTCGACGTCAATAGCGCTTCTCTCTGTAACTATCCGACCCCGATCCGCATCTTCCGCGCGAAGGGCGACCAAGCGATCGTCCGCACCTGGCATATGAGCTATGTGGAGAAGAAGTATCTCCCGTCCTATCTGTCCAAGGCAGAGAAAAAGCAGGTGAAAAAGGATCTCGAGACCTATTCTCTGAACTACCTCGACGGCAGTATGCTCGCCAAGGTAAAGAATAAGATCGATCTCGAGATGATCTATACCTTGCTCGGGAAGATCGGCGTGAAGAAGGACGGCACCAACGACGCGTCGGTGATCGCTCTTGCCGAGGGCGTTTATAACGACGTTATATTGAGATTCCTGAACTTGCCACTATATGAGAAAGGAGCGGCGAAGGGCGCGCTTTCCGTCGAATCGGCGGCTAAGGCATACGGCGTAAAGATTCCTTCGTCGGACTATACTACCGTCTTTAACCTCGCGATGAGTTTCGCGGCGGGCTTGTACGGCGGCGACGAATCCTGTCGTGCGGACGAGGATAGGGTGACCTTGCTGAAGTACTCACTCTATACCGCATTCAAGGTGATCGACGACTTCGATCTCTTCGCGAAGATCCGCGCGATCAATCCGTCCTTTGCGGAGATCGATCTGACCGATTCGCTTTCCGAACTGTTCCGCCATGGGGCGCTCGAGGTCTGCAACAACAATTTGTTGATCGGCTTGCTCTCTTCTTTGGAGATCAAGGCGCTGAAGAAATACGTGAATATCAAACCCGACGCCAATGCTTGCAAGACCCTCTCGGCTTTCGTCGAACTGATCCCCTTGCTCGGACTGGAAGATATGCTCTTCGGGTTGAACGTCGAGGAGTATATCGACGTGGTCGAATCGGCGAACTCGGGTACCGTGTTGCTTGGCGCCCTGATCGACGATAACATCGCATCTTCCCTGACCCTCGGACTGACCAACGACAGCCTCGCGACGGGGAGCACCTATGCATATAAGAACGGCGTCACGGACAATGCCGTTCCCGACAACGATGTGTCCGTCAATATGATCACAATGGCGTATGTTGCGCTGAATTAGGAGGAATTATGAAGAAATTGTTTATTGTCCTTTTTGCGTTGATCTTCGTCGCCAGCGCGGGCTTGCTCACCTATGGCGCGCTCCAAGGACCGAAGAAGAATATCGCGATCGACGAGGTCAAATTGGACGCTCCCGCTGACGGACTTTTCCTCGGGGACTACGCCGATCAAAAGATCGATATGGTGTCATTGAAGAATGCGACCGACATAGAGGCGAACCAAAAGGTCGCCGAAATGATCATCAATGCGTCCTACAATAATATCTTGATCAACCAATTCTATTATAAAGCGCACGTCGGCGTGGAGTCTACGACCACCAGCGATATGGCGATCTCCGATTATTTCCGCGCCAAGAACGGGGCGAATATGTTTTACTATACCCTCGTTTATACCGGCATCTTGAATCCTGCCAAGGCAAGGGTGGATTATGTTGATGAGCGCATCGAGGGCGCTTGTGACGCCGAATACGATGAGGATGAGGGCTGGAGCTATTCCTTCAAGGCGGGAAAAGCGCAGAAAAAGGGAGCGATGACCCTTCCCGAGCTGACCCCCTACAATATCTACAGTTGGTATGATTTCCCGCTCGACCTCGGTGGTGTCACGAGAATGAACGGCAAGAAGTCCACCGCGGGCAGGAGTGAAGCGATCAGCGGCGCGTTGATCGACTCCGACAGCGTTGAGATCAAGGAACTCGGTGACGAAGATAAATACTACAGTTTGACCTTCAGCGTGATCATTGCAGATACGAATGCGTCCGACGAGAGCATCGACCGCTTCTCCGATTCCTGCGGTAAGATCTCCGAAGTGACCTTGAAGAAACTCGACTTTACCATTGAGATCTGGAAGGATGCGGGCGTGTTCCGCCGTATCTGTTTCGACGCTCTTGTCGACGCCAAACTGAACGGTAATTTCGGTGAAGTGAAGATCGAGAAGTTCTTGGAGTTCAGTTACAACGACAGAGACGCCAGCGTCGCCGCGCACATCAAGAAGTTCGCCGATGATTTCGACCCCAAGTGGATCACGAACTTCAGCGCCAAGAATCAACAGCAGCTCATGGAAGAACTCTCCAAGCTTCCCGCAGAGGAGAAGACCGAGGACGTGGAAGAAGAGGAATAACGAGAGGTAGCGAATGAAGAAAGCTGTCGTAATTATACTCAGCATTATCCTTGCATTCAGCGGGGGGCTGTTGATCTACGGTTCCACCCTCGGCGCTTCGACGACGACGGGTTCGGAGAATCTCGGCGATCTGTTGCCGCCTGATGCTCCCGACGTTTACGCGCACGGGATAGCGGAATATCTTGTCAGCCATGCGGATCAGTTGAAATCAACGAGTTACGGTCAAACCTTCTACGTTGAGACAAATCCGAGCAAGGATCCCGCGATCTTCGCCTCGGAAGTGGACGGTTGGTACGACGTCTTCGGCAAGAGCGATCCGTCGATCGCCATTCCCGCCCGTTACAGCGGCGCGGATCTCGTGGGCAATTTGATCGTACCCATCACCTACAATCACAACCGCGCCAAACAGTTTTGCATGAACAGCAAGACCGTGATCTCGGCGAGCGGCAATACGGTCTATGCCGACAACCTTCGAGTGCGTCAACAGATCGCGCCCTTCCAGGTGGATACCTTCTATCGCGCGCGTTCTTGGGCGGGTTCGAGCACGAAGTCGTCCGCACCCATTCACGTCCGATATGCCGATCAAAAGTTGGACGTACAGGGTGGGGCGGCGCTCTTCCTGGTCGAAGACTATGACGAGGATACGGACGAATATACCTACAAGATCCCGACTCCCGAGAAGGGGGATCGCGGCGATCGCGATCTGGATCGTGAGACGCCCTACAAGACGCAGGATATGCTCTGTTTCCCGATCGATTTCGGAGACAAGAGCGGACAGAATCCCGTGAATAGTTCCGTCGTCGACGGATCGACGGTGGTACTCACCGAACCGACGAGCGAGAAACCCTATTACACGCTGACCTTCTCGGAAAACCCGAATACGGCGCAGACCGAAGAGAACCTTTACGGTCGCTTGAATGAAGTCCTCGGCAAGCAGATGGCGGAGATCACGATCAAGCAGGCGGATTTCACTTTCGAGATTTGGGAATGCGGCTTGTTCCGTCAGATGACCGCCCACTTCGTCGTCAACGCCAAGATCGGCGGTAAGAAGGGGGACGCGGAGATCGATATGAATTACAAGTTCTACTACGACGACTACGCTTGCGACGTCGTCCGCTTGATCGGGAGCATCGGCTGGGAGAAGTATCTCAGCGACGCGAACCGTGCGGAGTTTGAAAGCAGAAAGAAAAACTATGATGAGGAGTAATATATGAACAACGTTTTATTGACCAACGCAACGGCAAAAAAGCTCTATAAGTATGCGCGCAGTTTCCCGATCTTCGACTATCATTGTCACTTGTCGGTCAAGGAAATGTACGAAAACAAACCTTATAAGAATCTGACCGAAATCTGGCTGAAGGGCGACCACTACAAGTGGAGACAGATGCGTACCTTTGGTATAGCCGAAGAGCTCATCACGGGCGACGCGTCGGATTACGACAAGTTTTACGCCTATATCTCGATGCTCGAGACCGCAGTCGGCAATCCTTTGTATCTGTGGTCTGCCTTCGAGCTGGAGTTCTATTTCGGGATCAAGTGCGCCTTGACGCGTGCCAACGCGCAGAAGATCTGGAACAAGGCGAACGACGTGATCGAGAAAACGGGATTCTCTCCCTTGACGGCGATCGGTATGTCCAACGTGGACACGGTCTGCACGACGGAAGAGATCTTCTGCGATCTGATGTATCACCGTTTATTGCGCGAAAAGGAAGCGATCAAGACCAAGATCCTGCCCGCTTTCCGCGGCGATCGGGCGATCAATATCGACAGCCCCGAGTTCGCTAAGAACATCGAGAAGCTCGGCAACGTCGCGAACTTCGTGATTCGCAATCTCGAGGATATGGAAGACGCGCTCCGTCAACGCCTCGACGCCTTCAAGGAGCAGGGCGCGGTGACGACGGATTTCGCGATCGAAGGGCTCAATTATTTCCTTGCTTCCCGCGAGGATGCGGATGCTGCTTTCCGTGCCGGTCTCAAGGGAGAACTTAGGGACGTGGACGCCTACAAGAACTATATGATCCGCTTCCTTTTGACCGAGTGCTACAAGCGCGGATTCAGCGTGCAACTCCATATCGGCGCGATGCGTAACAACAATACGCTGATGAATCATTGCCTCGGTGCCGATACCGGTTTCGACAGCATCTCGACCGTGGACTATCAGACCGGTCTCAAGAAACTCCTGGACGATCTCGCCACCTCCGGCGTTCTCGGAAAGACCATCATCTTCAACCTCAATCCCGCCGACAACGAGTACGTCGGCACCTTGATCGGCTGTTTCCAAGGCAATGCGGAAGGCGTGAAGGGCAAGATCCAAATGGGCGCCGCTTGGTGGTTCAACGACACGAAAAACGGCATCTTGAATCACTTTAAGGCTCTCTCCGAACTCTCGCACTTCGGTTCCTTCCTCGGTATGCTGACCGACAGCCGCAGCTTCATCTCCTATACCCGCCACGACTACTTCCGCCGATTGCTCTGTTCCTACGTCGGCGAACTTGCAGAGAAGGGTGAGTTTACCAAGGATATGGATATTTTGAGGAAAGTGGTCGGCGAAGTCTCCTATTTGAATGCGAAGAGGTATTTTACGATCCTCGAGTAGGCGAGACGACGTGTAGAGGGGCATATCCTCCGCTAACGATCTCAAAGATGGGCAGTCACGTACGAATAGTACGCTTCTGCCCATCTTTTTTCATAGAGCGCTCGTCCCCGCCCCTTCCTCCGTCGTGCGGTAGTTCTTTTTTGGGGATCTATCCGCTTTAGCCGCGTCGATTTTCGCTTTCGAGCATTTCCGATCTCGATTTTGTCGAGATTCCCTCTTTACAGCGCAATAAAACTATGATATAATTTATTTATTATTGTTATTATAGGTGCTTTACGCGCGCCCGAAACGCGCCTCGGCACAAGGTCGGCGACAGAGCGGTCGTCGGGAAAACAGAGGGCCCCCTCACAAAAGGAGAAATCAATGGAAAACACCACCACTACGGAAGCCGTCGCGATCCCCGCCCCCAAGAAGAAAGGCTTTTTCAAGCCCCGTTCCCCGGAACAAGCCACGATCCCTTCGATCGTCAGCTTTTGCGGTTCGACGTTCTTCTCGAGAAGTATCGGTGAATTGATCGCCAGTTACTTTACGTTGTTCCTGACCGACTTTATGTTGATCCCGACGGCGCAGATCACCGTCTTGATGCTCGTGACGAGGATCATCGACGCCTTTACCGACCCGATCGCGGGCGGTATCGTGGATATAACCAAATCCCGATGGGGCAAATCCAGACCGTACGTTCTGTTCGGCTCTTTCCCGCTGGCGCTTTTTACGGTACTGCTCTTCACCGTTCCGAATCTCAGCATCATGGGCAGGCTCGTATATACCTACGTGATCTACATCGGATACGGACTCGCGCAGACCATCTTCTCGGTGCCTCTTGCGACCTTGAGTATGTCGATCAGCGCCGATCCCAAGGAGAGAAAAAATATCTACACGATCTCCGGCTTTATGGGTACGCTGGGTACTGCGATCCCCGGCGCCGTGCCGATCATCTTCCAGTACATTGCCAAGACCCACACCGCGCAAGAGACCGCCTACTTCATCATCGCGATGGTGATCGGTATCGGTACGCTTGCCTTCGGTATCTTCTCCTTCATCACGATGAAAGAGAAGGTCGTTTCGATCAGCTCCGTCAAGAAAGAGAAGGTCAAGCTCGGTCACAATATCAAGGCTCTTTTTAAGAACCGTCCTTTGATCTGTACCTTCCTCTCCAGCGTCGCGATCTCGTTGCGTTCGATGGGCTACGGCGCGATGATCTATTTCTTCAAAGAGACGATGGGCAACTACGCGCTCGCTACCTTCATCGGTATCGGCAGTTCTATCCCGTCTTATATCTTCATGGCGCTCGTCCCCTTCCTTGCGAAGAAGTTTGCGCCGAGAGATCTGTGCATCGCGGGGTACGCTTATAACGCGCTGATGTATCTTTTGTTCTTCTTCGCAGGATATTCGAGCGTGTTCTGGGTCGCCTTCTTCTTCATCGTTTCGGGTATGCCGAACGGTATGATCGGCACCTGCACGACCATCATCGTCGCCGACTCCGTCGACTATATGGAATGGAAAACGGGCATTCGTTCCGAGGGTCTCGTTTGGAGTATCAACGGACTGAAGACCAAGGCGTCGAGTACCTTGTCGGGTATGTGGCTTCCGATCGGTCTCGGTATCATCGGATACCACGTCGCGCAGTCTTCCGCCGAGTTCATCATTCAGTCCGACGCGACCAAGCAGGGATTGTTCTACTTGGTCTCGCTCGCACCCCTCTCGGGCTCGGTGCTTGCGATCATTCCGCTTTTGTTCGACAACTTCCACGGCAAGCATCGTGAAGAGATCTTCAAAGAGCTTGAAGAGCGCCGCGCGAAAGCACTCGCGGAGAATAAGCCCGAGGAAGTCGCTTCGACCGAAGTCGCCGAAGACGCAACCGCCGAGGCTCACGTCAAGACCGTCGACGCCGAAGTCCCTGCGGAGATCGCGGAAGAAACCGATCTTACGCCTTCGGACGGTGAGGGCGGCGACGCAGACGGCGACAACCAATAACAAACTGTCTCTCGCCGCGGTGCTTCGTCCCGCGGCGAGTTTGGGGGTATCGAGTGAAAAGGATAATCAGTAAACAAGAAAAAACGGGTCTTGCGTTGATGTGCGTCAAGTTGGCGCTCCTCATCGCGGCGATCGCACTTTTGATTTGGGTCAGTCCCTATTTCGCATTCGTGATCCTCGGGATCTTCGTATGGATCGGCATCGACGTGGCGATCGGACTGTCGCAGAAAGCGCGTCCGTCTCTTCCGCCGAAGGATCGCCCCGTACACGAGACCAAGCACCATATCAACGACGTATTGTGGCTCCTGGAGAACCGCGATATGACCAATCCCGAGATCAACTTCGCTCTGTCCGATCTCAGCGAAGAGGATTTTCTCGAAGTGCTGGAACCCTATGTGAACTACATTCACGCCCGCTACGATTGCTTGGATTTTCGCGCGACGGCGCTCTATCGGTTCTACGTCGCGGGCAACGATCTTTTTGACGAGATCTCGCCGTCCGGCAAGGTGCGCGCTCTCCTCGAAGATACCTTCCTCGGCATGAAGTTTTGGATCACCGAGAAGGGCCACGACAGCGTTTGCTATTTTTCCGAGAACCACGAGATCACCTTTTTTGCGCTTGCCTACCTGATCGGCAGATTGTTCCCCGATCGCGTCTTTACAAGCGACGGCAGGACGGGCGCGGAGAAGGCTGCAGAGGCGCGCGAGCGCGCGATCACTTGGCTCGAACTTCGCGGTAAATATGGCTTTTCGGAGTTCTATTCCCACAATTATCTCCCGATCGACTTTGCGTCCCTCTCGCTGTTCTTGGTCTATTGCGACCACGCCGACGCCGAGCTCGTGACCAAGATCAAGGGGGCTCTGGACATTCTCTGTTTGGATTACGCGCATTCCTATCATTTCGGGACGATCATCGGCGCGCAGGGCAGAGCGTACGCACGCAATAATATCAACTGCGCTTTCCGCGAGAATACGAGCGATCTCGTGATCGACGCGATCTGGAACGACACCAAGAAGTTCGGCGGGATCTACTATCACAAACCCAGTCAGCTCGGTATGTTCCAACGTATGATGAACCTAAAAGACGAGAACGGCGAACCCTACTACACCGTTCCCGCCGCGATCAAGGCGATCGGCACGGATATGACCCCCGCACGGATCCGCACCTCGTTCGGCTTGGATCTTTCGGAGATAGACAACCAGGGCTTGCTCGGCAGCAGCGACAGGCAGATCATGTTCCAGTTCGGTATGGTCGCTTTGTCCAATCCCGAGATCATCAATAATTCCTTTGATTTCGTGAACGAGTATTCCCTGATTCGCAACGAGTTCTTCTCGCCCTTCAAGTATTTCAACATTTCGCTCCTGCGCTTCCTCGGCGTTTTCCCGCTGATCTCGCGTGGGCTCAAGATCTACCCGAACGGCGTGGCGATCGAGCGTTCCAACGTCTATATCTACAAGACCGAGGACTATAAACTCTCCACCCTCATCGACTACAAACCCGGTAGCGCGGGCGCGCAACAGACCACGATGGCATTGCTCTTGCCGGGCGGCGTCACGGTCTTTACCCATCATCCTCTGAAAGACAAGACCTTCAATTCCGCTCCCGGATTCTGGGGTGGCTACGGCGCCGCACCGCACGCGGTACAGCACGAGAACGTATGCATGCTCCTGCATCGCATTCCCAAGATGATCGTCTTTTCACCCGCGCCGATGCTCCCCTATACGCACACCTATTTGCCCGAGCAACTCCTCGACGAAGTACGTGTGGAAGGGCGCTATGCGTTCGCGCGTAAGGGCAAGACGCTCTTCGCCTTGATCGGCGCAACGGACTTCGAGTATCTGCCGTATAACGCGGAGAAAGCCGCTGTGACGGAAGGGCTCTTGTCCGACATGACCAAGCGCTTCGAGCTCGTGCAGAGGGGCAGGGAGCAGTTCACGATCTACGAACTGTCGACCTCGGACAAGGAGAGTTTCGAGGACTTCATTTCACGCGTCAAGGCGAATGCGGTCTCCTTCGACGGCAAAAACCTTGCCTATCATTCCGCCGACAAGGATTACGCGTTGACCTACGACCGCGATTTCACCGTCAACGGCGAGGTGCAGGAAACGCAATTCAAGAGATACGACAGTCCCTACGTGCAGACCGATTACCTCGGAGAGGATATCGTGATCACGGCGGGCGGACATACCCATCATATCAACGTGCGTGAAGGCGTACGCGAATCGAAATAACGGAGATAATTATGAACGGAGACAGCAAAAAGTCGACGAAAACAAAGATCATCGTCGCGGTCGTCGTCGTGGTCGTTGCGATCCTGTTGCTCGTGGCGGTCAAGATGTTCGGACCCGATCCGATGCCCGTGGATTGGAGCAAGGTGCAGTTTATCCCCTCGAACGTCGTGATGCTCGAGGCGGGTGCTATGAATAACCCCTCTCAAGAGAACGTCGCTCTCATCCGCTACAACTCGGACGGTTCGATAGACGATTCGGACTGGAAGGTCTTGCAGTTTACCGACCTGCATTTTACGCAGGCGCACGACCGCAACAAGATCTCGCTCGACCTTATGATCGACGCGATCAGGAGAGAGCAGCCCGATTTCATCGTCTTGACGGGTGACATCATTACCCGTCCGCTCGGCAGAGCCCGCGCGGTGCAACTCGCCGAGATCTTCGAGAAGATGAACGTGTATTGGTGCTATTGTTTGGGCAATCACGAAGGTGATTCCGCGCCGTTTACCCTCACGCGCGAGGAGAATATCCGCATTTGGTCCAAGTATCCTCATTGTCTGGTGGAAAACGACGTCAAGAAGACCGAGGACGGCACCGAAGTGTGGGGTCTCGGCAATACCGTCGTCAATCTGCTGGGTGCGAACTATAAGGTCGATCAATGCATGATCTTTATGGACAGCGGCGGCAAGGTGCGTGACGCAGACGACGAGGAAGCGCTCCGCATCGCAGAAGAGATGGGCGCCGACGACAGCGATTACGATTTTTTGAAATCTTCTCAGCTCAAATGGTACGAGGAGCAGGTGAAGGCGAACTGCGTGGACGGGGCGAAATCCATGCTCTTTATCCATATTCCGCTCGTGGAGCAGGGCAACGTCAAGATCCTCAAGTACGGAGAGCCGCTCCCCGCCGGGTGGTATTTTGCCTATGATACCGATGATCATAGCCCCATTATGCTCGGGGATGAGATATACGGCTATATGATCGTCAAAGAGGGGTGGAGCCTGGTCGGCGATACCGGCAGTTACGAGAAGTGCTACTGCTCGTTCTATAATAGCGGTATGTACGACCTGATGCGTTCTTTGCATACCAAGGTGAACGGTCTTTTCTGCGGACACGACCACGTCAGCAACAGCATCGTGTACGAGACCGCGCTCGAGGGGAACGATCCCGTCTATCTGTGCTACGGTATTTGCGGCGGGTTGCAGAGTTACAACCTATACAGTTTGGGCGTCTCCGACACCAACGACTATTCGCTCCGCGGCTATGCGGTCATCAACGTCAAGGGAGATTCGTCCTTCGACTATTACAACGTCAGATACAACGATATAAACCATCCGACCGCGCGTATTTTATCGGGCGTCGCTTGCGACTGATCGATAGGCATAGGAGAGTGGCTATGGACGCAAGAAAGACGGATATCGTATCGAACGAGCGATCACTTGATCCCGCGACTCAAATAACGAATCAATCAAAAGGATTACACCGGAGGTTATCTATGGGCGTTAAAAAGAAAATCTTGATCTCGGTTTGCCTCTTCTTGATAGTGGCGATCGCGGTCGTTGCGATCGTGATGTTCGCACCGCTGCCGATGAAGATCAAATGGAATACGATCTACGACGTCGGTTCAAACGTGAAATTGCTCGAAGCGGGTGGAACGGGCAACCCGACGAATGCCGCCGCGCTGATCAAGTACAATGCGGACGGTTCGATCGACACGTCGGATTGGAAGGTCTTGCAATTCACCGATATGCACCTTTCCGAGAAGAACTCGGGCAGGGCAGGCAACGGGAGCACGATGGAAGAATATATCGCCGCGATCGAGCGCGAAAAGCCCGATTTCGTGGCGCTGACAGGCGACATCATCACGAGTTTCCGCGGCAGGGCGCGTGCGGTGCAACTGTGCGAAGTGATGGAGAAGCTCGGCGTGTATTGGGCATATTGCCTCGGCAACCACGAGGGCGACGCCTTCTATAAACTGCCGCGCAAAGAGCTGATGCAGATCGTCGAGAAGTATCCGCATTGCCTGACCGATGCTTCGGTCAAGAAGACCGCCGCGGGCGAAGAGGTATGGGGCTACGGCAACTTCGTCGTGAACCTGCTTGGCGCGGAGAATAAGGTCGTGCAGTCCCTGATCTTTATGGATTCCGGCGACGCGATCACCAATGCCGACGCGGATCGTTTGGGGGTTGAACGCGGCACCTACGATTATTTGAAAGAAAGCCAAATGACTTGGTACGAGGAGCAGGTGCGCGCCGTCGCAAAGGACTTCGACAACGCGAAGACGATGCTCTTTATCCATATCCCGCTCGTCGAGCAACGCAATATGTCCTATATCGCTCTCAATAACGACAAGGTGCTTGCGGAAGGCTGGACCATCGATACGCCGATCGCGGGCTGGAGCTACGTCGAGGGCGCGATCGCGAAGGATCACGACGGCAACGTGGTCGGCAGGGTCGCCGTCAAGGACGGTTGGTATGCGGCGAACGGCAGTAAGAACTTCGAGGGGGTATGCTCTTCGGAATACAACAACGGAATGTACACGCTGATGAAGTCGCTTCGTAAGTGGGTGAACGGACTCTTCTGCGGACACGACCATATCAATGATTCCGTCCTTTACGAGGCCGCGGGTGAAGGGGAGACCCCGATCTATCTCGCGTACGGCATTTGCAGCGGCTATGCGACGTATAACCTCTACAAGAGTAACAAGACCGACGACCCCGATCATTGGATGAAAGGGTACTCGGTGATCACGATCCACGCAGACGCAACGTTTGATTATAGTGGCGTCAGCTACGACGATAACTATGCCGTCACCTCGTACGTCACGAACAGTCAGCCCGTGAACGGTTGATCTCCGCCACGATGAAAGGGCTGCAAGCGCGATCGCGTTTGCAGCCCTTTTTCTATGTGGATCGTAGGGACTGTTAGGGACTTTTTCAGATCCCGACCTTTCCCTTGACCCTCCCTAAAACGTAGTTGTCTTCGTCCCGTTTTCTGAGGGCGATCACGGGGTGATCTTTTTCCTGGTAGCGATAGTCTTCGCCGAGCTCTTTTATGTGCTTTTCGATGACCTCGTGGCTCGCGACGCCCGTCGCGCTGCCGTTGACTCTCTTTTGGTAGTCGAAGAAGTCGAAGGTCTCAGGCAGAGCGTCGATCTCCGCGAAGTCTTCGCGCATACCCGTTTCGGTCACGGTATTTTTGAGTACGTTTCGCACGTACTCCTTTTGCGGCCCGAGAACGAGCAGTTCGGGGAACGTGCCGTTCGGTATTACTTCGACGGGTTCTTTTCCGTCGTACTTTTTGAGGAGTTCCGCCGCATAATGGAGATGGGCGACTTCTTGCTCGAAGAGCTCTTCCCACACGCTCTTGATCTTTGGGTCTCTTTCGCTCTCGGCGCAACTATAGTACAAGTAGCATTCCGTGTATTCGTGCATCAGCAGTTTTTCGAGCGGGGAACAGTTCGGGTCGATCAAGCTGCCGTATTGGCTGACGTGCTGTTCCTCGATCATGCCGATCTCCTGATAGAGCCTTCTGCCGAGGTCGGACTTATAGAATCCGCATTGGTTCATATAGTAGTTCATCGTCTGTTGCTCCGCCGCGGTGATGATGTTGACCTGGAGTTTCGTCAAGAGGTCGTCCTTGGGCGTAATGGGGCGCTTGACGTCGTCGAAGGGGTGGCGATGCTCGCTGATCGTCGGTCTGCCCGGCATGATCTCGGCGTAACACCCGACGAGATCTTCCGCCTTCTCTCCCGTCTCCATATTCATAAGGTCGGCGTACCGATACAGGTGGTCGAAGTCCTCGAGCAGGGCGAAGTCAAGACAATGCTTGACGTAGGCATTCTTCTCGCGCGCCGCCATCGTGGCGGTGAGATCGACGGCGAGCTGCTCGTAGGCGATCGTGTTCTCGAGGACGCTCTCGGAGATCGGTTTCAGGCAGGCGATGCGCTTTTGTTGCATCTGCTCACTTCTCCTGATGACGGCGAGATCACGCCTGAGGTCGCCGCGTGCTTCGTTTCGCATCGCGTTGTGACCGAATCCGACCTGCTCGAACTCCGCGCCGTTCATTAGGATAATGCGAAGCTTCGTGTAGGGATCGACGCTGTACTTGTCGTAGCTGTAGCCGTAGAGTTCCTTGCGTTCGGTGAAACAATGATCCATCGGTATGGGTTTCAGTTCAAAGGGATTAACGTTCATTTTGATACCTCCGTTGCTAGTATTCCCAATCGCGTTCGAGAATAAACCGAGCAGGGGATTTTCGACCTTTGCAAAGAGTTTTACCGAAATGCTTTGACTTTTGCTCGCGGGCGCTATATGATTGAATATAATAGTATAAAATCGCGCGAGCGGATCGCGCGGAAAAGGACGACGTTATGAAAGACTATTCACCGAAAGAAATCGAAGCAAAATGGCAAAAGATCTGGGAAGAAAAAGGGCTCTTCAAGGCTAAGGACTTCAGCGATAAGCCGAAGTTTTACGGATTGATCGAGTTTCCGTACCCCTCGGGCGCGGGACTGCACGTCGGTCACATTCGCGCCTTTACCTCGATGGAAGTCATCTCCCGCAAGAAGCGCCTGGAAGGCTACAACGTCCTTTTCCCGATCGGTTGGGACGCCTTCGGCTTGCCCACCGAGAACTACGCGATGAAGACCAATAAGCACCCGCGCATCGTGACGGACGACAATATCAAGACCTTCGTCTCTCAGCTCAAGCGCGTCGGCTATTCCTTCGACTGGGATAGGACGGTGGATACGACCGATCCCGCCTATTACAAATGGACGCAATGGATCTTCCTGCAACTGTTCAAGCGCGGTCTTGCTTACCGTAGCAATACTTACGTCAATTTCTGCGAGAACTGTAAGGTCGTCCTCTCCAACGAGGAATCGCAGGGGGGCGTCTGCGATCGTTGCGGTTCGCCCGTCATTCAGAAACAGAAAGACGTTTGGTTCCTGAAGATCCGCGACTATGCGGACAAGCTCCTCGACGGGCTGGAAGGTCTCGATTTTCTGCCGCGCGTCAAGACCGAGCAGGAGAACTGGATCGGCAGGAGTTACGGTGCGGAAGTGGATTTCTCCGTCACGACGGGGGGCAAACTCCGCGTCTTCACGACCCGTGCGGATACCCTCTTCGGCGTGACCTTTATGTGCGTCGCGCCCGAGCATCCCTTGATCGACGAGAACGCTGGCGCGATCAAAAACATGGCGGAAGTGGAGGCATATCGCGAAGCCGCGCGTCGTAAAAACGAATTTGAGCGCGTGCAACTTCAAAAGGACAAGACCGGCGTGATGCTCGACGGCGTCAAGGCGATCAACCCCCTGACCGGCAAGGAAGTGCCGATCTTCGTCGCGGATTACGTAATGATGGGTTACGGCACCGGCGCGATCATGGCGGTTCCCGCCCACGACACCCGCGACTATGATTTCGCGAAAAAGTACGGTCTGCCGATCATTCAGGTCATCGACGGCGAGGTCGACCTCGCGGAACGCGCCTATACCGACATCTACAACGGCACGATGATCAACAGCGATTTCCTGAACGGACTTCCCGTCAAAGAAGCGATCGCGAAAATGATCGATTATATCGAGGAGAAGGGTCTCGGCGAACGCAAGGTCAACTATAATATGAAGGATTGGGCGTTCAATCGTCAGAGATACTGGGGCGAGCCGATCCCGATCGTCTATTGCGACAAGTGCGGCATGGTGCCCGTTCCCGAAGAGGAACTGCCTCTCCGTTTGCCCGATCTCGAGGAGTACAAGCCGACCGATACGGGCGAATCTCCCCTCTCTAAGGTCACCGATTGGGTGAATTGCAAGTGCCCGAAGTGCGGCGGCGCCGCGCGGCGCGAGACCGATACGATGCCGCAATGGGCGGGTTCGTCGTGGTACTTCCTGCGCTATATCGACCCGCACAACGACAACGCGCTCGCCGATCCCGAGAAACTGAAGTATTGGGGTCCCGTGGACTGGTACAACGGCGGCATGGAGCACGTCACCCGTCACTTGATCTATTCGCGTTTCTGGAACCGCTTTCTTTACGACATCGGCGCGGTGCCTTTTGCCGAGCCGTATAAACGCCGTACCGCGCAGGGACTCCTGCTCGGCAGTGACGGCAACAAGATGAGCAAGAGCCTCGGCAACGTCGTGAATCCCAACGATTGCATCGAGAAGTACGGCAGCGACGTCCTGCGTACCTACGTTATGTTTATCGGTGACTACGAGCGTCCTGCGCCCTGGTCGGACAACAGCATCGTCGGATGCAAGAGGTTTATAGAGAGAGTGTGGCGTTTGCCCGAAATGATGAATGACGAAGCGGGTTACAGCAAGAAGCACACCGCGAGCATTCACAAGATGATCAAGAAGGTCTCCGCCGACTACGAATCCACCGGGTTCAATACCGCGATCGCCGCGATGATGACCTTTACGAACGAAGTTTACGCCGACGGCTATATCACCAAAGCGGAGCTCGAGACCTTATTAAAACTCCTCTATCCCGTCGCGCCGCACGTGACCGAAGAGATCAACGAGGCGATCGGCAATAAGACCTTGATCGCGGAGAGCAGTTGGCCCGTCTTCGACGAGAAGATGCTCCTCGAGGACGAGGTGTCGGTACCCGTGCAGATCCTCGGCAAGCTCAAGGGCGTCGTGAAGGCGCCGCGCACCGCCACGCAGGCGGAAGTGGAGAGCCTCGTGCACGATAGCGATCTCGAATCGTATTTTGCGGGGAAAACCATCGTCAAGGTGATCTACGTTCCCGGCAAGATCATCAACTTTATCGTAAAATAATGGCTGATCTTTCGGGAAAGTTGCTGGAGATCCTCGCTCCCTATCGCCCGCTCAACGTGGGGGAGGGGCATGCCGCGGTGCGCGTCGTTCGCAACATTCAGACCAACGCCAAGCCGAACCCTCTGAGGCTCTTCGTCGCGGAAGGGTTTTGGCTTGCGACGCTTGCTTTGAACGACGGACTGACGGTCGAGACTCTCTTGGTCTCTCCCGAATGCGTCTATACGCCCGAGTGCGTCGCTTTGATCGAAAGAGCGCTTCCCGTGGCGAAGGAGATCTATACGGTCAGCGAAAAGGTCTTCCGCAAGATCGCCGAGAAGGACAAGCCCGACGGCGTGATCGCGATCTGCCGAATGAAAGAATGGTCTCTTGACGACCTTTCTTTTGACGATAAGGCGGTCGCATTGATCCTCGACGGCGTCGAGATCCCCGGCAACATGGGCACCCTCGTGCGCGTTGCGGACGGTGCGGGCGCGGACGCCGTTTTTATCGTGAATCGCAAGGCGCGTCTGACCCATCCCAAGTTCATTCACAGTACGATGGGCGCGGCGTTTCACGTGCCGATCGTCGAGTTCGAGAGCGTCGACGCTTGTTACGACTATTTGAAAAGCAAGCGTTTTACCGTCTATCTTGCGGACAGCCGCGCGGAAAAGATGTATTACGAATTGCCGTTCGGAAAGCGTGTCGCGTTCGTCATGGGCAGCGAACGGTACGGCATCAGCCGCGTTTGGTACGATAAAGAAGTCGACCTCGTCGCGATCCCGATGCTCGGAAAGTGTGACTCTTTGAACGTCGGCGTGGCGGGCACGGTACTACTATACGAAGCCTGCGTCAAGAATAAACTCGGAGGCAGACGATGAGAAAGCGCGCGCTGTGCTTGCAAGGCGGTGGCGCAAAGGGCGCTTATCAGGCGGGCGCGCTCAAGGCTCTCACCGAGAGAGGGTACCGATTCGATTGCGCGATCGGCGCGTCCGTCGGCTCCTTGAACGCGGCGCTGGTTTGCCTCGGCAAGGTGGATCTCCTGTATCAATTGTGGCAGGATCTCGATTTCTCCGACGTGCTCCCGATCGAGCGCAAAGAGGACGGCGGGCTGTCGCTGCGCTCCATCGCTTCCGCCGCGATCGGCGCGATCCGCTCTGCGGGTGTGGATACCTCTCGTATTCGTTCGATCCTCGAGAAGTACGTGGACGAAGACGCGCTCCGCGCCTCGGACGTTCGCTTCGGACTCGTCACGGTCAGGGAAGAGGGCAAAACGCATACGCTGTGCAAACTGTTCATCGAGGACATTCCCAAGGGACGCGTGATCGACTATATGATGGCGAGCGCCGCGCTTCCTTTCTTCAAAAAGGTCGAGATCGACGGCGTGCGCTACTTAGACGGCGGTTTGATGGACAATCTGCCGATCGAAATGCTCGCCACGGCGGGTTATCGCAACGTCACGGCGATCCGTCTCGGCGGCGACATACGCTATGCGACCTCGAAACCCATCAAGGTGGAATACTTCGACCCGTCCGAGAGCGCGGGTCATACGATCAATTTCTCCAACGCGGCGATCACGCGCAGTTTGCAGCTCGGCTATTACGACACGCTTCGGAAACTGGACGGATTGTTCGGGAAGAAATACTATATCAAACCCTTCAAAATGCGGACGATCCGACGTTATTTGAAAGGGAAAAAAGACCTGATAACCGATTTGCTCGCCGAAAAGGGCGTGCGCGTCGGGGGAACGCTACGGAAACGCGTCGCCGTTTTGACCTATGCGCTTGCGGGGTATCTCGGCGTGAAGGGGGAAGAGGTAGAGGTCTGGACGGCTCTCGCGGAACTCATCGCAAAACAGAGCGGTATAAACCGTTGGCAGGTATATCGCGTCGAGGAACTGTTGGACGGCGCGAAGACCCTTGCCGCGGATAAGGCGGAAGATAAGAAAGAGGACGGGGCGCACAAGGCACTCGCTATCGCTCGTGCGCTCGTCAAGGAGAAATGATATGAACGAAGAAAAAACGGTTACGGCGGAAGCGGTCGAATCGCCCGCTCCGCAAAGGAAAAGGACGAAAGAGGTCGCGCTCGAAAAGGTGCGCTACTTCTCGAAGAGATGGTTTATCGACGCCTTTTCCGGCATGGCGCAGGGGCTGTTCTGTACGTTGATCGCAGGGACGATCCTCGCGCAGATCGCCTCGTGGTGCGGCGACAACGGATTTGCCGCGACGCTCAAGGTCATCGCCAATATCGCCAAATCCTTAATGGGCGCGGGTATCGGCGTCGGTATCGCGTCTAAGCTCAAGGGCAGTCCGCTCGTCGTCTTTACCGCGGCGGTCACGGGCATGCTGGGGGCGTTCGCGGCCCCGCTCGTCGCGCTCTTGACCAAGGGAACGGCGTTCGTCTTCACGCTCGGCGCACCGGGTAACCCGATCGGGGCGTACGTCTTGTCCCTCTTTACGGTGGAGATCGCGCTCCTGTATGCGGGCAAAACCAAACTCGACATCGTCTTGGTGCCGCTCGGTATGATGATCCTCGTGCTCGGCGGCGTCTTCCTTGCTTGGCCATTTATCAAGTTGATCGAACTGCTCGGTCAAGGCATCGCTCTCGCGATCGAGACGGGTGCGGCGGTCAAGATCATCGTCGGCGTCTTCGTCGCGGTCATTATGGGCGTCCTTCTGACGATGCCCACTTCGTCTGCGGCGATCTGGATCGCGATCACGGCGGCGGTCTCCGCCGAGTATGCGGACGCTCTGTCCATCGCGGGCGGCGCGGCGGTCGCGGGGTGCGCGGCGCATATGATCGGATTCGCGGTCGCGTCCTTCCGTGAAAACGGCGTGGGCGGCTTGATCTCTCAGGGACTTGGCACGAGTATGTTGCAGATCCCGAATATTATGAAGAAACCCGTTATTATGGTTCCCGAGATCGCGGCAAGCGCGGTGTCCGGGCTGGTCGCCGTGCTTCTGGACTTCAGATGTAACGCGGCGGGCGGCGGCATGGGTACGAGCGGCTTGGTCGGCGTGTTCGGTTCGATCGAGGCGTCGCAGGCGGCGGGGCTCCCGGGCTGGAAGATCGCCATCGGCGTGATCCTCTGTCTGTTCGTGATCCCCGCGGCGGTCTCCTTCCTCGTGTCCGAATTATTGCGTAAAAAGAATGTGATCTCGCAGGGGGATCAAAAACTCGAAGCATAGGAGAGAATATGAAACGTTCCGAAATCGAAGAGAAATATAAGTGGGATCTTGACAGTATCATCAAGGGGGCGGAGTGGGAGATCTCTTTCTCCGTATTGTCCGATGAAAAGGACGCGCTCTTAAAGTATCGCGGCAAACTCGCGGACAAGGCGATGCTTTTGGCGTGTTTGGAAGAAGAATCAAAGCTTTCGATTCGCTTGGAGAACCTATACGTTTACGCGAAGATGAAGCAGGACGAAGACACGGCGCTCGCCACGTCGCAGAGTATGGTCGGCAGGGTACGGACGCTTGCTGCGGAGATCGCGGCGAATTCCAGCTTCGTCAGCCCCGAGATCATCGCGAGTTATACCGAAGAAGAGTTGCTCGCGCTGTCACGCGATCCCGCGTTTGTCGATTATTCCTATTCCTTGTCGGAACTGGCTCGCAACCGAAAGCGTTACTTGTCGGATAAGGAAGAGGCGCTTCTCGCGCGCGTCTCCAAGCTCGCAGGCGGTTATCAAAACGCCTTTACGATGTTTGATAACGCCGACGTCCGTTTCGATAAGGTCAGGGACGAAAACGGCAAAAAGATCGCGCTCACGCACGGCATTTACGGCGAACTGATGATGAGCCGCAATCGCAGGGTGCGCCGCGACGCGTACAAGAGTATGTTCCGCGCTTACAAGAATATGATCAATACGATCGGCGCTCTGTATCTCGGCAACGTCGAGAAGGACGAGTTCTATGCGACGGTGCGCGGCTACGGCAGCGCGCTCGAACAGAGCATGGACGGCGAACACGTGGACGTCAAAGCCTACGAAAACCTCGTGGCGAGCGTCAACGCGGGCATTCCCGCGCTTCGCAAATACCTTTCCGCACGCAAAAAGATGCTCGGCGTTTCCCGCCTGACGATGTACGATCTGCACGTTCCCGTCGTGACGGGAGCGGATCTCAAGCTTTCCTACGAGCAAGCCTACGACCTCGTGATCGAGGCGTTGTCCTGCCTCGGGCCGGATTACGTCGACTTGCTGAAGCGGGCGAGGACGGAAGGTTGGATCGACGTCTACGAGACCGATAACAAGCGGAGCGGCGCCTATTCTTGGGGCACTTATACTTCCCATCCTTACGTTTTGTTGAATTATAAGCCCACGACGCACGACGTTTTTACGATCGCGCACGAACTCGGCCACGCGATGCATTCCTATAAGTCCGACGAGGCGCAGCCCTATCCCAAGGCGGGCTACGAGATCTTCGTCGCGGAGATCGCGTCCACGGTCAACGAAATGCTACTGTATCGCTATTTACTAAGAGAGGGCAAGGCGGATCGCCGTTATCTGTTGTCCTATCTTGCGGATATGTTCCGCACCACTTTCTTCCGTCAGACGATGTTTGCCGAGTTCGAACTGCTCGCGCACGAGGCGGTAGAAAAGGAGGGTGCCGCCACCCCCGAGACCTTGTGCGAGATCTATAAGGGGCTGAATAAGAAGTATTACGGCGCGGAGCCGACCGACGACCTGATCGCCTACGAATGGGCGCGCATTCCGCATTTCTACAATTCCTTCTACGTCTACAAATACGCGACCGGTATCGTGTCCGCCGCGGCGATCTCGGATGCGATCTTCCGCGGGGAAAAGGGCGCGCTCGAGGGCTATATGCGCTTTCTGTCGCTCGGTGGCAGCAAGCCGCCCCTCGATATTTTGGCGGAGGCGGGGGTCGACCTTCGCAAAACCGAACCCTTTGAGAAGGCGATGGCGCTCTTCTCCGAAGCGGTTAAAGAACTCGCGCGTTTATGAGAAAGGCGAAGATCCTTGCGCTTACGTTATTGTGTTTCCTCGTGACGGCGCTTTTCGTCGGTTGCGTCGAGACGGTTTCGGTGACGCACTACCTGGACGGGAATGGGAACGTGCACAGGGATTTTCTCGTTACTTACGACGTGAACTCCTCGGATGCTTCTACGATGCGCGAGCAGATCAAAAGAGTGATGTCTCTTTACGTTGAAATCAAGGATTTGTCGGATTTTGCCGCCATTTACGACGAAACCGAAGGGGAAGTACGCCTTGAACTGTTCTTCCCTTCGATCGAGGACTATTATATCTGGCTCGGCTATAACGGCAGAGAGGAAAATGAGGCGGAGACTCCGGCGAAAAGCGGGCTTATCAATGCTTACGACCGCACGTTGGACACCTATTTGACCGAGCGCAACATCGCGGAGATACGCGCGCTCGTCGACGAGGCGTACCGTGATTTCCCGCTATCTGCGGAGTTTTACTATACCTACGGTACGACCAACCGCAGTACGATCTCCAACGGGGAGCGTACGGAGAAGGACGGCGTGTACTATCATACCTGGAGAATCTATCCCGAGGCGGGCGGAGAAATGGCGATCCGCATCTACGGATTGAACGTGACGGCGATCTATTTGATCGCGATTTTGATTTTCGTATTGTCGTTAGCGATAATTTTTGTTATAATGTATAGTAAGAAACGCAATCAGAAGAGACGTGCGGAATTGCCGCACGACAGTCCTCGTCCGTCGGAGAATGCCGCTCCGCTCACAGCGGCTGACACCTCGTCGGGTACGGGCTCGACGGAGCAGACGCCTCGAGAAGGAGCCGAGACCTTGGCGAACGGGCAGAGCGAGGACGATAAGGAGTAAGAGATGGCACAAGGCAACGAGAAGAAGAAAAAGGTGCGTACCTATCCCGCCAGCACGGAAGCGGAGAAGAGCGTGCTCGGCGCGTTCATGATCGACCCGCGCGCGGTCAACGATTTCATTATGCGTTTGCACCCCGACGATTTTTCCGACGCGAGGAATAAGGCGATCTTTGAGGCGATGAACGATCTGTTCTCGGAGAGCCACCCGATCGACATCGTCAGCGTGGCGGACAAGATGCGCCTCAAGGGGACGCTCGCAGAGTCGGGCGACGTGCCGTATATCACCGCGATCGCCTCGGCGATCCCGAGTGCGGCAGGGTGCAAGTATTACGTCGACATCTTGAAACGAGACGGTCTACTGCGTAAATTGCTCGAGGCGAGCAAGGAGATCGCGGAAGACGTCTATACGTCCGAAGACGGGGCGGAGAGCCTTGCCTACGCGCAACAGCGGATCCTCAGCGTGACGCAAGCGGCAGGGAGTAGCAGTTTGACCCGCGTCGGCGAGATCGCCGATAACGTCCTTCGTAAGATCGAGGAGCAACACGCGAACCCCGAGGCTTCGACGGGGCTCTTGACGGGATTCAGCAATCTCGACTTCGTCACGAACGGATTGCAACGCTCCGACCTCATCATTCTCGCGGCGCGCCCGGGCGTCGGTAAGACTGCCTTTGCCCTCAACGTTGCGACCAATATCGCCAAGCGCGATCCGAACAAGAATATCCTGGTCTTCTCTCTCGAAATGTCGAAAGATCAGCTCGTGCGCCGTATGCTGTGTTCCCTGACGGGGATCGACAACGGACAGATCTCCAAGAGTAATCTGGAGATGCAGGAGTTCGTGAAACTCAACAACGCAAGGCAGGTCTTGTGGAAGAGCAATATCTACGTGGATGAGACAACGTTGCAGACCCCGGGTGACATTCTTGCCAAGTGCCGCCGCTTTATGATCGAGAAGAAAGGGCAGATCGACCTCATCATCATCGACTATATGCAGCTGATGACCTATCCCGGCAAGGAGAGCCGCCAGCAGGAAGTCGCGGAGATCAGCCGTAATATGAAGCTCCTCGCCAAGGAGATCGACGCGCCGGTCATCGTGCTGTCGCAGCTGTCGAGAGGCGCCGAGATGAATAATGAAAAGCCGCAGCTCCAACACCTCAGAGACAGCGGCTCCATCGAGCAGGACGCGGATATCGTCAGCTTCCTCTATAAGGAAAAGGGACAAGATCCCGAGGATACCCTCGTCGAGATGATCATCGCGAAGTTCCGTAACGGACAGACGGGTTCGCTCGCTTTTGAATGGCACGGCAAGAACTTCAAGTTCGTCGCGACCGATCCCGAGCGACTGAAATATATCAAGAAAGCTCCGCCCAAAGAGGAAAATAAGAGCGGCGACGGCTCGTCGGACGGAGAAGGAGGAGAGCAATGAATCGCGAACGGATGGACGGCGAACAGAGCGCCTTGGTCAGAGATGGCGAGATCCTGTTGGTTCTTGCGAAAAAGAATCTTTTGCATGAAAAGCTCGAATCGCTCGGCGTCGGGAAGATCCTGAAGAAAGACAACGGCGAACCCTATTTGGAAGGGGAACCTTATCACATTTCCCTGACCCATAAAGGGGATCTCGCGGTCGCGGCGCTTTCCCGCTCCAGCGTGGGGGTGGACATTGAGGACGTGACCGTCCCTCGCAACGTGGAGCGCCTTTCGCGCCTCTTCGACGAGAGCGAGAAGCCGAACGATCTATACGAGTTCTATCGCGTATGGACGGCGAAAGAAGCGATGGGCAAGCGGCAAGGCACGGGCATTTCGTACGATCTGTTGAAACAGAAGACCAAGGACGTGCGCTACGTCGATTACGGAGACTATTTGATCTGCATCGCAGGCGACGGTGAGATCAGTATGGAAGAATAAAGGAGCAAATATGAAAGAGAAGGTATTTCAAATTATAGCAGAGCATTTTGACGTCGATCCCGCGACCCTCGGCGAACAGACCGATCTGGTGGCGGAGCTCCACGCGGATTCTTTGGATCTGGTCGAACTGATCATGGCGTTTGAGGAAGGCTTCGACCTGTCCATTCCGGACGAGGTCGCGCTGACCGTCAAGACCATCGGCGACGTCATCAATTACATCGAGAAGGCGAATTGAGCATCTCTTCGCGCCGAAGAGATCTCGCCTAATCGGCAGTTAATCATAGAATCACAAGGAGGCGTGTTATGGCATCATTCCAACGCGTATTGTTTAAGTCGATCGACATACTCTTCAACCACGCGCAAAATAAGCACAAGTTTGCGGATATTACGGTGAAAAAGGACATCGTCTACGACGAAGAGTATCCCGAGATTTGTCAGCTCGACACCTATCGGCACGAGGCGAAGATCGGATTTAAGTTGCCTGCGATCATCAATTTCCACGGCGGCGGCTATATGGCGGGCGGCAAGGAGTATCGTTCCGGTATCGCGAGCTATTTGGTCGACAAACTGGACGTTTGCGTGATCAACGTCAACTACCACAAGTGTGAAACCACGAGATTTCCGCAGTTTTCGCGTGACAGTCTGAAGGCGCTTGCTTGGATCAAGGAGCACGCCGAAGAATTGTTTATCGACCTCGACAACCTCTACATTATGGGGGACAGCGCGGGCGCGCAGATCGCCGCGCACGCCGTCACGATCTCGCAAAGCGAAGAACTCGCCGAGGCGCTCGGTTGCGTCAGACCCGACATTAAGTTCAAGGCGGCGCTCCTTTTCTGCGGGCCCTACGACGTAATGGCTGCGCTGACTTCGCCGAGTATCCTCGACATGGCGCGCGGGATCGGCAATAAGGTGCTCGGTATCAATACCCGTGACCCCGAGGAACTAAAAAACTACCCCTTGATCAAGTATCTAAACCTTTTGAACTGGGTCGGCGACGATTTCCCGCCTTGCTTTATCGGGCATACGAAATACGACATCTTTTGTGCGGGGCAGGGGGATCGCCTGATCGCAGAACTCGAGAAACGCAATATCCCGTACGTTTCCTATTTCTCTACCAAGAGGATGGACTACCATTGCTGGTATCTCGCGCTGAAGAATCGCAGCGCGAAGAAGTTGCTCGCCGAGTTGGTCAAGTATATGCAAAGTATGCTCAAGGGCGAGATCCCGCCCGTCCGTCGCATCGTCTACGGCAAGCTGCCCAAGGAGACCGACGCCGAGCAGGTCAAGGCTCTCCCGAGCGGCGACAACGCGGGGGAAGAGTGATCGAAAAGCAGAGATAGATCGTCGAAGGGAAGGCGCCGCGTTTTGCGGCGCTTTTTTCTAAAAAGTCCCTAAAAGTCCCTAGAAACCGATGGCTCGAAATGGCTAAGCAAGGAGCGAAAGGCACACTTTTTCGGCGCTTTCGACGGACGGTGTATTCGGGCTGACCGATCACGCTTTATCGCTGCCGATCGAGGAGAGCGACGCTCGGGACCGGGCATTTCGGTTAAAGTTTGAATAAGTTTACATTAACTTTTTTTAATAGGTATTATTTTATAGTTAATTTTTCGGGTGCAACATTGCGCTCGCACGCAAGGCGGTGGTACTATAGGCTAAGGTGAATCGCGCGTACGTATTATGCGAAAGCGATTCGGCAAACAAACAGTTACAGGAGGCTGTTATGAGCAAAAAACGAATTTCGATACTGATACTGGTCTTGCTTCTCGTGGCGTCACTTGTCCTGACTTTTGCGTCGTGCAAAAAGAAGGACATGACCCTCTCCGCCTATGATGCGACGGTCGTATACGACGGGTTGTCGCACGACGTGGAAGTCCAATGTTCGCTGGGTGATCAATCCGGGTGGATCATCACCTATACGGACAAGAAGGGCAACGTCGTGGATGCCCCGACCGACGTCGGCGTCTATAGTGCCACCGTCAGTTATACCAAGAAGGGCTATAACGAGGCGACGGCTACCGCGACGTTGAAGATCAAGGAAGCGACTCCCGTGGTCTCCTCGTTCCAATGGCCCACCGTCGTGCCGAACGGGACGGACGGTCGCACCGAAGTGTACGGTACGGCTCTCGACGATTCGTGGCTCTCCGTACAGCGCCTTGAGGCGGATCCCGAGCATGGGATCGTGGCAGGTTCGTTTTCCTGGACGAACGGTCAGACCCTTTCTCGCTCGACGCCGACCTACGACGTGACCTTCACGCCCGACAACTCCAACTACAAGTCTTTGAAACTCTCTTCCGCGGTCGGCGCGGAATACAAGCTCCCCATCAACGTGCTGAAAGCGACTCCTGTGCTTTACGGCGCCGACGAGGCGGAGCAGAACGCAAATAAGCCCGTTCCCGGCGTCAAATCTCCCAAGAGCGGCGATCCGCTGAGTTCGATCAAGCTGACTAAGGCGCGTTCCACTTCCACCGCGACCCGTCACGGCTACGTGGTCGGCGGTCATACTTCCACCAACGAGGTCGCCGGTACCTATCGTTTCGGACATTTCGACATTAACCAAGACGCATTCGTATATGACGATGAAAAAGGCTCTTCTCTGACCGTGAAAGTGGCGCAGCAGACCTATTCTTACGTCTTCGTTCCCACGAACAGCACCGACATCGAGACGGTGACGGATACGGTCGAGCTCGACGTTTTGCCTACGCAGATCGTGTTCGATGAGGATAACCTGCCGAAACCCACGCCGATCAAGTACGGTCAACCGCTCTCCGAGAGTAAGCTCATCGGCGGCTTTACGCAGAGCTCCTTGTACGGCAAGTTCGAGTGGAAGGATCCCGACTTTATCCCGACCGAGATCGGTTCCAATACCTGCGTGATCGTCTATACCGCCACGACGTCGGAGTCGAACGAAGAGGTCAACCTCGAGTTTGAACCGGAGGCGGAACACGAGCTCGTTTTGACCGTCAATAAGACGGAAATCGTGTTCGAAGGGTTGACCGCGGCGGCGGTGCCGTTCGGCGGTACGCTCGAAAACAGCGAGATATTCTTCGATCGTGCATACTATCTGTTCGGAGACGAGATCCGTTCGATCCCGGGCAGCGAGATCCTTGTCGAATGGGAGGACACCACTTCCAGAGTGGACGCGGACAACTTCCCCAAGAGCGAAGGGGCGATCGACACCTACGACTGTCTCGTCAACCTCACCCTCAGCGAAGATTACGCCCGCATTCTGTCCGATGAGAGCATCACGATCCGCGTGAAAGTCATCAAGAAGGACGTGCGTGTCGACGCGGCGATGAACGAGGACAAGTTCTTCGACAAGTTGCAACAGTCGGGCACCAATCCCTTCGTCGTGACCTTCGGTACCCGTTTGTCCAAGATCTCCCTCAAGAACCTCGAGTTCCCGATGTACGCGGTGGATTCCAACGAACTGCTTGCAGGTACCTTCAGTTGGGCGGATCCCGACATCTATCCCGCCGATCCTCGCACGACCGACCTCGACGGTACGGGCAACGTTTATTACAAAGAGAAGGAGAAGATCTACTATTACAAGGCTTTCTTCGAGCCCAGCGATCCCTCTTATAAGACCTTTACGCTCTTCTTCCGCGTCGACGTCAAGAAGGCGAGCGGGGCGCTCGTCGGATACAATAAGGCGCCCACGACCGTCGAAAAGTCGGTGATTTCCCGTACGGCGCTCAAAGACGTGGCGCTCAATACCGTTGGGGTCGAAACCTACGTTTACAATTATTTCACCGGTTATAAACAAGCAACCGTCGCGAATCGCACGCAATTGCAGAGCGGCTCCTACTATTGCTTGGTGGACGACGAATACGAATTGACCAAAGAGTACGATGCGGGCAGGGTCTATTACGTCCGCGAGTATATCCCGATCACCGGTAGCTACTGGTGGGATAACGAGAATACCTTGGTCAGCACCTCTTTGCCGTATTACAACGTCAAGTTTAAGCCCGACGAGGCGTTCGAGTCCCTGGTCGAACCCTTTACGATTCGGATCGCGCTGATCGTCTATACCGATTCTTCCTGCTTCGACTTCCGTGTGAACGACGACGGAGATGCCGTCATCACCGGACTGAAGACGCACGAATGTCCCGACGGACACAAGAATCTCTATCTGTGGTCCAAGATCAAGAGCGAGCAGGGCGTCGAGTACGACGTAGTCGGCATCGATCCCGAGGCCTTCCGCGGTCAGACCATCATCGAGAGGATCACCTTGCCCTCGTCCTTGACCTTTATCGGTGACTATGCATTTGCGGGGTGCAATTCTCTTGTCGAAGTCATCTTGAAAGAGGTCGAGACCGAAGACGGCGTCAAGAACCCCGGCGACCTCAAGATCATCGGCGCGCACGCTTTCGAGGATTGTACTTCGCTCGTGAATATCAATCTCGAAGCGAGCGTTTTGACGGAAATCGGTGAGTTCGCCTTCTTCCGCGACAGCAAGTTGACCGGCTTTGAACTGCCGTATTCCATCGCCAAGATCGGTGAAGGCGCTTTCGCGAGTTGCGGAGCGATGAGCAATCTGACCATCGCGTCGTCGACCGACGTGAACGGCGAGGTCAAACTCAACGAGCATTATCGCCTGACCGATGACGGTAAGGCGATCTTGCAGGCTTTGAACGGCAAGTTCAGCGTCTTACATACCTATTTCGCGGCTAACGCCGACTTGAGCTATGTGATCCCGGATGAGGTCACGAAGATCGCCGCGTACGCTTTCTACGGCAATAGCAACCTCTCCAATAAGGTCATCGCGCCGAACGTGAAGTTGATCGAGGAGTACGCCTTCGCGCAGGCTCCCTCGCTGAGATACGTCTACTTCATGTTGGACGTGGACGTCGAGTCCGCGCTCGCGATCGAGACGGCTTTCACCAGCATCTTCGCCGGTGACGCCGGCATCGTGATCTACGGCCCCGAGAACAGCGCGTGGGAAGACTACTGCGCCGAGGCGCGTATCAAGTTTATCCCGCACACCGTTGCCGACGCGTTGAGCCTCGTCAAGATGAACGGCAGTTCCTATATCTCTTCCGTCGACAAGAACGGCAATGCGACGATCCACGGTTTCGCGAGCGGCGCCTTCGTTGAGGTCGATCAGCAGGACGAGAACTTCGACTTTACCTCGGGCAACTATATGGACAAGATGGGTCTCACCTTCTATATCGCGGATCGGACGAAGTACGCTTACGTCGTCGCTCTCGAATACGACCCCGACGAGACCTATTACTACTACGACACCGACATTTCCGAGACCTACGCCGCGAAGATCGCCGAGGACGGCTTGATCATCCCCGCGTATATCGATAGGAAGTATTACGACGCGATCAGCGAGTGGCAGGGCGATAGAGCGACCGTAACGAAGATCGTCGGCTTTGCCAATACCGACGTCACGAAGATCGTGCTCCCCGACACCGTCGTCGAGATCGGAGATCAGGCGTTCGAGCATTGTACCAAGTTGACCGAAGTGACCTTGTCCGCCGCGATCGAGACCATCGGTATGAGCGCTTTCAGCAGTTGTACCGCCCTCAAGAATATCGCGTTGCCCTCTTCCGTGACGCGCATCGGCGACAACGCTTTCGCCGGTTGTACCTCGCTTGTCAGCGTGACCTTCGAGGGTGACGTTCCCTTCGCATCTATCGGTAAGGACATCTTTAAGAATACCTTTGCCGCGATCTACGGACCCGACGAGGGCGACGTTAGAACGTATTGCGATAATAACGGCTACGGCGATCGCTACAATGCCGGCACGCTCCCGACTTGTTTCTTGTATTCCCAGACGCAGGTCGGCAATAACAAGACGATCAAGATCGAAGGTCTGAAAGCGCATACCTGCACCTTCGGTCACGCCAAGATCTCCATTCCTTCGACCATCGAAGGCCTGCCCGTGACTGAGATCGCGGACGGCGCCTTTGCGGGGAATGCCGACATCGTCACGCTCTCCATCCCCTCTTCCGTCAAAACGCTCGGCAACGGCGTCTTCGCCAACTGCCCGAATCTGACTCGTGTGACGGCGGAGAACAACGTTTACTTCAATATCGTGACCACCGACGTGGGCGGCATCATGCAGTCCATCGTGATCTTCAGCGGTACCGGCGATACGATGATCAGCTACTTTGCGGCGTCGCCTGCGGAGAGTTATACGATCCCGAATACCGTCACGAAGATCCAGTCCGGTTGTTTTGCGGGTGCGGAGAACTTGCAGAAGATCACGATCGGCGCGATGGTATCCACGATCGAGGCGGACGCCTTTAACGGTTGCACTTCGCTGTCCGAGATCGTCATCGATCCGAACAACACGCATTTCTCGACGGACAGCAAGGCGATTTACAATAAAGCGGGAACCAAGCTCATCACCTATTTGAGCTATAATACCGAGTCCAGATACACCGTCGAATACGGCGTCGTCACGATCGGTGAACGCGCCTTCTACGGCAACGATACCTTGCAGAGAGTGGTGCTCCCCGACACCGTGCGTGAGATCGAGACGGGCGCCTTTAACGGCGCGACGATGCTCGAGAGCGTCACGATCGCGGGCGGCTTGGCTTCGATGGGTAACAACGCCTTTGCAGGTGCGGTTTCCTTGACCTCTCTGTACGTTGAGAACGACGTGTCTGCCTTTGGCAGAGGCGTGTTTGACGGAGACAAGAACCTCGTGATCTACAGCCCGAACGGTGAGAACCTCGGTCTGTATGCCGAGAACAACGGCGTGAAGTTCAACAACTGCTATTCCGCTTCCGCCTTCACGACGACGGGAACGGACGGTTCGGAGACCATCGTTACCGGATTGACCGATCGTTTCAATGCCGGTGAGAAACTCTACATCTCGATTCCTCCTTATATTAACGGCGCGCGCGTCGTGGGTATCCGTGGCGAGCAGAAGGACGGCGAAGATAATCACGTCGGCGCCTTCAGCGAGGAGTCGGGCGGTAATATCTCCCGTTTGATCAGCATCTACATTCCGGGCACCGTACAATCCATCGGCTCCAAGGCATTCGCCTATTGTACTTCGCTCCTCAGCGTCTACTTCGGCGGCAATATGGATATGAACAATATCTCTACCGATGCCTTCATCGGTACCTCTTCGTCGCTTGCGTTCTATTTCGACGAGTCTGCGGCGGATCTGTACGAGCAGTTCCTGAATGCCGGCTATCTCAATATCGAGATGAGCAGCGATGCGAATTGTATCGAATATACCGACGGCGCGGAAGATGGCACCAAGATGGTGACCGGACAGTCGCAACATATTTGCAGCAACAGTCACAACCGTGTGAACATTCCGTCCGTCTATTCGATCGCAGTCGGCTTTACCGAGGTCGAAGAGGAGGACGCGCTCGCGGCGTTCGGCGTGACCTATTACGAACTGATCGACGGCAACTATATCAAAGTCAGCGATCTGACTGCGGGCGAGTCTCCCGTTACCGGATATTACGTCCCGAATATGCAGGACTACAAGGTGATCGGCGTCAGGGACGGAGCTTTCGCCGACCATACCAAGATCTATACCGTTACGTTCGAGAATGAAGAGTACGTCTACGAGCAGGTGGGAGGGGAGAATCCCCTTGCCGAGAGCGGTGTCGTATATTACCGACGTTCGGGCGATGAGTTCCTGATCGTTACGGGGCTCACGATCGGTCTGTCTCCCGTTGAGGATTATTATATCCGTTTGCCGAGCAATTCCTTTACGATCGGCAATAGGGCGTTTAAGAATGCGACCGGACTGACGAGCGTGAAGTTCTCGAGTAATACCACCTCCATCGGCGACGAGGCATTCCGCAATGCGGTCAAGCTCGCTTCCGTCGTGATGCCCGAAGGATTGAAGAACTTGGGCAAGAATGCCTTTGCGGGTTGTAAGAGCCTTACTTCTGTCTATTTCCCGTCCGATCTTGCGCTCAAATCCATCGGTGAAAACGCGTTCGGCGCGGACGGCGACAGGAATCCCGACCTCGTGGTCTACGGTCCCGCGAACAGCAACATCAAGACCTATTGCGACAATAGGAACATCACCTATGAGCCGTGGACGCCCGAGATCTTCTTCGACTACGAAATGCACGACGACGGCACTTGCACGATCACGAATTACGTTAATATGGATCGCGCGCTCATCGTCATTCCGTATTTCATCACAGAAGGCGGCGTAAAGTATAAGGTGACCGAGATCGGCGCGGAGTGCTTCTACGACAACGCGGGCGACGCTTACGACAGCATTCGCTCCATCGTGATGAGCGACAATATCGAAGTGATCGGCGCGTACGCGTTCGCCTATTTGGAGAACCTGACCTCGATCACGATCCCCTCTTCCGTGAGAAAGATCGGCGACGGCGCCTTCACTTCCTTCGCGCCCGATATGCCGTCCAACCTGACGGAGATCTATTTCGAGGGTGACGTCGAGATCATCGGACATAACATTCTGCGCAATTCCGGCAAGAAGGTCAACGTCTTCTGCACGAACGGCACGAATCTCGAAACAGAGTTCTCCAAGCAACAGTATTCCTTCGTGAATTACAACGCTTGCACCAAGCCTTCTTGCTTCGACTACACGCTCAACGACAATAACGAAGTGATGATCACGGGGCTCAAGGATCACTATTGCTCCACCGGTCACGTCAACGTCGACATTCCGGAGTACATCGAGGGCAAGAGGGTCGTGACCATCATGTCCAAGGCGTTTGAAAATCACTCGGAGATCTACAGCATCTCGATCCCCGCGAGCGTGGTCGACATTCGCACCGCGGCGTTCTACGGTTGCACCGGACTTAAGATCTTCCGTGTGGCGTCGGATAATCCCGCCTATCGCTACGTGGACGGCGCGCTCCTCTCGATGGACGGCAAGACGATGTATATCTGCCTGTCTTCCGACGTCTTCTACACCGTGCCCTCGGGCGTGGCGGAGATCAAGGACGGCGCGTTTGACGGCGCGGTCAATATCGAGATCCTGCAACTGAACAACGAAGTCTCCAAGATCGCGTCCGACGCTTTCCGCGGTTGCGATAAACTCGAGCGTATCGCCGTTCCCGCGCAGAACCCGAACTTCGTCTTTACCGGCGGCGTCCTCTTCAATAAGGATCAGACGCTCCTATATATCTATCTGTATACCAATACGAACGAGACTTATGACGTACCCGAGACCGTCAGAGAGGTCGGCGACTACGCGTTCAAGAAGGCGACTTCTCTGAAACAGCTGCGCTTCTCCGCTGACGTTAAGGCAGGTGAGGAGATCTTCGGCAAGGAGGGGGACATCACCGCGATCATCTACGCTCCGTTCGGTAGCTATACCATCGAAAGCGAGGCGATCTTCGCGGGACTGGATTTCTTCGGCGACATCACGCCTTGCTTGCTCTATGAACCGACCGAAGGCGGCGTCAAGATCACCGGCATCTCCTGCGAAGGACACGGACACAGCGAGATCAATATTCCGCTTTACATCGGCTCCGAGCTCGTCGTAACGGTCGACGATACCGCATTTGAAGAGGAACTCTACGAATACGGCTATCTGAATATCGAGATCTCGTCGGATGAGTTCGAGAAGGGCAAGTACTTCACCAAGAAAGTGACCGGCAGCGGTGAGGAATACGTGCTTGCGGAATACTTCAATTCCGATCTGGATTACTACATCGCCTATCGTGGCGTCAGGATCGGTGACAACGTGACCCGCATCAACAGCGGCGCGTTCCGCAATAGCAGCATTCGTTCCGTGGTCATCGGAAAATCGGTCACGAAGATCGCTTCCGACGCCTTCTCCGGGGCGGACGCCTTGTCCGAGATCTACTTCACGGCGGATCTCTCGCTCGATGAGGGCACCTTCGACGACCTTACGGGCTTGACCGTCTACTTCACCGCGAATTGCACGAAACTGGAAGACTACTTCCTCGCGCTCCGTGCTGCGGGGTCGGACGTCCGCATCGTGATCCTCGGATCCTTGCACGACAGCGAAAATTGCTTCCTCTATGAGCTCGACGACGAGAATAACGCCGTGATCACGGGCGTGAAAGATCACGTTTGCCCGAATAATCACGACGATCTCGTGATCCCCGAGACCTTGGACGGCTATACCGTGACGGCGATCGCGCCGCACGCGTTCGAGAACAACAAAGAGATCATTCGTTTGACCTTCCCGTCCACCCTCAAGGAGATCGGAAGCGGCGCGCTCAGCGGTTGCGTGCGTCTCACGAAGATCGTGCTCAAGAACAACCCGTACTTCGAGTTCGAGGACGGCATTCTCTTCGGCATCAACGACGAGAGAGAAAGGGTCAGCCTGATCTTCTACACGGCGAAGAATCTCGCCGAGTACTACACCGTGCCCGACGGCATCACCGAGATCGCGACGGGCGCCTTCTACGGCAACGAGCATCTGAAGGCGATCACGGTCGGAAAAGACGTCCGCGTGATCGGCGATAGGGCATTCGTTTCCTGCTACGTCTTGCAGAATATCTACGTCGATCCGACCAACCCGTATTTCGTCAGTACGGCGGTCATGGGCGATTCTTCTGTCGGCGTCCTCTATACCGTCAAGGCGCGTGACGAAGAGAGCGGCGAGATCACGGATGCGGCGCTCCTTGCTTATCCTGCGGGTGCGCGTAGTGCCTATGTAACCGTCGGCGGTTCCTTCCCCGTGTCGGAAGTCAGGGACGGCGCGTTCGAGGGCGCGAGGTATTTGTCTCTCGTCTACTTCGAGACGCATATCACCGTCTACGGCGAGAACGGCGTGTTCGACAATATGGCGAACGCCGATGCCTTTACGGTTTGCTTACCGATCGGAAGAGAGTCCGACGAGTTCGAGTATATGGCGATACAGCTCGGCTTCACCGTCCTGCGCTTTACGCACAAGGATTGTCTGACCTTTGAGAGAAATAACAACGGCTACGTCGTCACCGGTATCGTCACACACGGCGACGAAGAGGTCTGTTTGTCCGGCGATCACCAGCAGATCGTAGTGCCTCTCTATTATCAAGGCTTGCCCGTGAACGAGATCGCGAATTACGCCTTCAAGGGCGCGAGCGCGACCAAGGTCTCCTTGACCGGTGCGGTCGGAACGATCGGCGTGGGCGCCTTCGCGGATATGGATAACCTGGTCGAGATCGAGCTGAAAGCCGCTCCGATCACGGGATACGCTTCCTCGTATTACTTCGAGAACGGCGCGCTCTTTACGAGCAAGAATAAGGACGTCTTGCATACCTATCTCGCGTCCAACCTCTACGACGTGGTCAACTTCGACGACGTCGTGAAGACCGTCGTCGAGCCCGAGATCCCCGTGAACGATCAAGAGCAAGAAGAGACCGACGAAGAAGAGAACGGCGGACAGATCATTCCGACGCCGACCCCGACGCCGACCCCGAGCACAAACAACGTCTCCGAGGAAGAGGACGAGGAAGACGACGTCGTCTACGAGATCAATAACGACACCGTCGTGGACGAAACGACGATCACCTTCCGCGGCGTCAAGAAGATCTTGCAGGGCGCATTCTACGGCAACGATTACGTCTCCGAGATCGCGATCTCCGCGGTCGTGACCGAGATCGGAGAAGGTGCGTTCTCCGTTGCGACGAGACTATCCAATATCCTCGTCGCGAATAACAACGAGTACTACACCTTCGATCGCTCGATCGGCGCGTTGTTCAATAAGGACAGATCGCTCCTGCACACCTATCTGTATTCCAATAACAAAGATTCCGTCATTCTCGAATACGTGAACGTCACGGAAGAAAACGGTTTGACCCATATCGGCGCGCTCGCCTTTGAAGGCACGACCGCCTCGAGGGTACGTCTGCCGGATAGCATCGTCTCGGTCGGCGACTATGCCTTCAAGGATATGAAGAACCTCGTGTATCTCTACTTCGAGAGTTCGCCGTCAGAGGAGCAGATGGGTCTCAACGTGATGGGCGACCTGGCGTCCTTTGAACCCGGCAGGAAGATCCTGGTCTACGGCCCGGGCGGCGCGGATCGTGAGAGCACGGTGGACACCGAGCGTTACAGCAGCATCCAGCGCTACTACATCAACAACTATTACGAGGGCGACGAGACGACGACCCGCGTGCGCTACATCGCCTGGACGGCGGACGAAGAGTTCGAGTACGAGTTGACGATCACGGGCGAGAACAGAGGCGTCGCGACCATCGTCGGCATGACTTCGGAGTTGCTGCCCGATTACGGCTACGGCTACGTGGAGATCGTCGTTGCGCCTTACATCAGGAAAGAGGGCGTCAAGTACACGATCGCGACCATCGGCTCCAAGGCGTTCAAGAATAGGGTGGAGATCAAGGCGTTGACCCTTCTGTATTCCGTCAGCACCATCGAGGAAGGCTTCTTGAAGGGTGCCTACAACGTCGAGAGTATCAATATCAACGACAACGATAACTACATCGTCATTCGCAACGACAATTCCTATGCGGCGGGTATCGTGTACACGTCGGATATGAAGGTGTTGATGGCGTATCTGCCGACCAACGCTCCCGTTTCGGGCAATGCGAACTACAACGACTTCCCGGTCCCGCAGACCGTGACGCGCATCGCGGCGGGCGCCTTCGCAGGCTCTAAGCACTTGACCAAGATCCGCGTCGGCGCGAACGTGACCAGCATCGGCGCAGGCGCCTTTGCGGATTGCGAATGGCTGAACGAGATCGTCGTTGCGGCGGAGAATACCTGCTTCTCCTTCGACAATTACACGCTCTACAACTACGAGCGCACGCTCCTGCATACCTATCTTGCGACGGGTGGCGGCAACAGCGGCACGGGCGTCTACGTCCTGCCCGTCGGCGTGGCGCGCGTCGAAGACTATGCCTTCGAGGGCAACGACAGACTGGAGTATATCCGTATTCCGGAATACTACAGCCGTTGGGGCGAACTGCTGACAGCGAACGTGATCGGCGAATACGCCTTTGCGAATATGTCGTCCCTCACCGAGATCTTCTTCGAGAATCTGACAGACGTCGGTAAGGATGCGAAAGACGTCGCGGGTAGCGAGATCACGGAAGAGGACGTCTTGACCAACCAGGTCGAGCCTTCCGAAAAGGCGCGCTTGGTCGGCATCAAGGCGACGACTTCCAAGTATAGCTACGTCTACACCGAAGTCGAGGCGGAGAGCGTCACGGCAGAAACGGTCCAGTCCGGCACCTTGTACGTCAAGGTGGCGGGTCAGTACGACCTCGCGACGGAGTACAGAGAGGACGAGACCTATTATCTGAGAGAAGTCTCTTCGCAGGAGGTCTTCGTTGGTATCAACAGCTTCAAGTGGGGTACCGATTTCTCCGCGGACGGCTTATGCGTGTACGCGATCTATTCGGATGGCGGCTCGGTCCTCTTGGATCCCGAGCAGTACACCGTGGAGTCTACGCTCTACAATAAGTACGCTTCGGGCGACTATCCGATCACGATCGTCTTCAACGACAACGTATCGCTCCACACCGACTATCGCGTGACGGTTGAGGGGATCAGGGACATCTTCGGTGAGATGGATCCCGATACCTTAGTGACGGTCTATGCACCCGCTACGAGCTATATCAATCACGCGACATCGCTCGCTTCGACGGTCACGCTCATTCCCTACACGCCGAAACAATGCCTGCGCCTCTCCGTTGAAGAGGACGGCTACGTCGTGGAAGGGTTCCGCACCGAAGAGACCTGCGCTCAAAGCGCGATCGACTACGTCAACGAGGCGTTCGGCGCGAAGGGCGATCACTCGACCTTGACCATTCCGAGCTATATCAACAACACCAAGGTGTATAAGATCGCCGACAAAGCGTTCAAGGATTCCTCGATCACCTCGCTCAAGATCCTCGAAGAGCCCGAAGTCATCGGCGTCAGCGCCTTTGAAGGAGCGAAGAATCTCGCGACCATCGAGCTCCCGTCCACGATCAACGAGATCGGAGCCGGCGCCTTCCTCTATCTCGACGGCTTGAAAGAGTTTGACTTGATCAACAACTCCTACTTCTTCAAGAAGGAAGGCGCGTTGTACGGAGAGAACGGTGCGCTCTTGCACACGATGTTCAATGCCTTTGCGAGCGAGGTCTTCGAGACCGACGAAGAAGTGCAGATCATTCAGGATCGTGCCTTCGAGGGCGTCTCCACCATTCGCTACCTGACCGTTCCTTATACGACCTATCACGTCGGCGACAGAGCGTTCAAGAATATGGAAGACCTCGAGGAGATCTACTTCTGCACCGATATGGACACGGAAGTCGATCACGGCTATATCGCGTCCAACGCGCTCTCCGGTTGTATGGTCGGATTGCAACTGTTCGGACCGAGGGGCGCCAAGCTCGAGAGCTTTGCCAACCACAGCGGTGTGATCTACGTGGCGTGGAACGATTCGTCCTGCTTCGACTATGTGTATATCGGCGACGAGATCGAGATCATCAAGCTCAACGCGTCGGGTCACGAAGGTTGCAGCGGCGATCACGTCAACGTGGTGCTCCCGATGTATATCAACGGCGCGAAGGTCACGTCGATCGGCAACTATGCCTTCAAGATGCAGGAGAAGGTCGTGACGATGATCATTCCGACCAGCATCAATAAGATCGGCAACGGTGCCTTCGAAGCGTGTACTTCGCTCGCGTGCATGACCATTCCGTATAGCGTGCGTTCGATCGGCAATAGCGCCTTCGCTTCCTGCGCGGTATTGTCCGAAATGGTCTTCAATACCGACGAGGTGACCTTCGGTACGAACGTCTACCAGTCCGCCAATGCGAACCTCGTGCTGTATTCCGCCAAGTCGACCGGAAACGTGTATAAGTATGCCAAGGCGGCGAATATCGCGTTCAATACCGGTACGCCTTATACCTGCTTCCTGACCACGATGCTGACCGGCGCGTCCGGCGTCTCGTACTACCGCATCGACGGATTGAAGAATCATAGGTGCGGTTACGGACACGCTGCGATCGTTCTTCCGAACTCCATCGCGGGCAAGAAAGTCATGCAGATCAAGAGCGGTGCTTTCCAGAATAACAATAAGATCAAGTCGATGTATATCTCGGACTATGTGACCGACGTCGGCACCGGCACCTTTAACGGTTGCACCGAACTCACCACCTTCAACATCTCGCCGAACAATACGGCGATCAAGGCGGAGGGCGGCTTGATCTATTCCAAGGACGGCAAGACGCTCCTTGCCATCGTGGATTCGGTCGCGACCTCGACCGTGACGTTGCTCGAGACGACCGAAACGTTGCAATCCAACGCCCTCCAAGGTTCGACGTTGACCTCTCTGACCTTGAATGCCGAGCTGAAATACATCGGTTCGGGTGCGCTCAGCGGCGCAAATAAACTGTCGAAGATCGAAGTGATGGAGGAGAATGAGAAGTTCTCTTCCGACAACGGCATCCTCTACAATAAGAGCAAGACTTCGCTCATCGCCTATCCCGCGGGTCTCACCGCCGAGAGTTACATCGTCTCGGACGGCGTGGTCGTGATCGGCAACAGCGCGTTCGGCGGGGCGCTTTACTTAAAGAGCGTCGTTCTGCCCTCGACGGTGTCGAGCATCTCGATGTACGCTTTCCGTGCGGCGAAGAACCTCATCGACGTGCAGGTGAACGGCCCGATCTCCTCGATCGATACGGGCGCCTTCGACGAGACCTCTTCGGATCTCGTGGTGACCGGTGTATCGGCGGGCGGACTGGAGTTCTTCTGCACCGAGAACGACGTGCGCTTTATGGTGATCACGCCTTCGACTTGCTTCAGCTATTCGACCGAGAATATGGCTGCGGGCACGGCGAGGGTCACCGGACTGCAACCGCACGTTTGCGATCATCACGTCGACGTGGTCGTCCCGATGTACATCGACGGGCTCCGCGTGACGGCGATCGGCGATAGGGCATTCGCACACAATCAACAGATCCGCACCATCGTGGTGCCGCAGACCGTCACCAACGTCGGCGTCGCCGCGTTTGCGGGTGACAAGAACCTGACGAGTGCCTACCTCGGCAAGAGCGTGACCTATATCGCCAGCAAGGCGTTCACCTCGACCGAGTCCTTGACCGAGGTCTACATCGAATCGGTTGCCGATTCCTTCACGATCTCTACCGACGCCTTCCTGAACGCCGGTTACGACGACCTGATCGTCTATCTCGACGCTTCGATGACCGAGGTCGCCGAATTGATCAAAGATAACGAAGTGCGCGTCGCTTCCCTCGAAGATATCGTCTGTATGTCCTACAGCGTGATCAACGGCAACGAGATCCGTATCGCTGGCGTCGCCTCTCACGTCTGCCCGATCGGACACAATCGCGTCGTGATCCCCGAGACCATCGACGGAAAGAAGGTCACCGCGCTCGCGGATACCGCCTTCCAGAATAATAAGACCGTTGTGAAGGTCTATCTGCCCGAGACGATCAAGCGTATCGACGAACAGGCATTCAAGGGCGCGATCAAGCTGCATTCGATCTCGTTCTACCATTACGAGTACGACGAGGCAGGCAACAAGGTCTTCGTTGAGACAGATTCCAGCCCCTATTTCGCGATGGACGGCGGCGCGCTGTACTCTGCGGATTACAAGGTGCTCTATGCCTATATGGTCGCGAGAAGCGAAGTGGAGATGAACGTGAATATGAACGCTCGTTTCGTGAAAGCACACGCTTTCTACGGAGCAAAGAATCTCATGTCCGTCACCTTCCAGAACGACCTCTACGACGAGGACGCGATCGCGCAGAGCGCCTTCGCACAAGCGAACGAGAACCTCGAGATCTTCACCCCCTCGCTCTCGTCCGCCGTTTATTCCAAGCTCTCGACGACCGATCTCACCGTCAAGGCGGCGACCGGTGTGACCAATTTCAAGTATCGCTATCTCGACGACGAAGAGAATACGGTGTCGATCCTCGGCTTGACCGACGCTTATCTCAACAATCCGCCCGTCGCGATCGATCAGAACTACACCCTCGTGATCCCGCAGTACGTGAACGGCAGGAGAGTGTCGGAAGTGGCGGAGGCCGCCTTTGAAGGCTATCCGATCGGTTCGATCGTCTTCCCGGACGGCTTGATCCGCATTCGTGAGGGCGCCTTTGCGAACTGCATGAATCTCTCGAACTTGATCTTCCCGTCGTCCTTGCAAGTCATTGACAAGATGGCGTTCAGCGGTTGTGAGAATATGTACGAGGCGTATTTCCTCGGCACCGTGACCTCGCTCGGCGACAGCATCTTCAACAATACGATGAGCGTCGCTCTCGGATACAAGAGAGATTTCGTTGCGTTCGGTCCCTCGACGACCTATATGATCGATTACTTCGGCGCGAACGGCATAGGATACAACTCTTGTGCGTCCGTTCTCTGTTTCAACTACAGCGTCTATAACGAGACCGACGCGGATGCGGGTATCACCAGAGACGTCGTCGTGATCAATTCCATCAAGGACCACGTCTGTAATGCGAATCACAAGGTGATCCATCTGCCCGATAAGATCGATGGCAAGGTGGTCGAAGACTTCAACGAGAAGCTCTTTGCGAATCTCAGCACGGTGGAGAGCGTGAGCCTGCCCGACAGTATGGCAACGATCCCCGCGGGCTTGTTCAAGAATTGCAGCTCGCTCGTCGAAGTGAACGTACCGAGCAAACTCGCCGTCGTCGAGGACAACGCGTTCGAGAACTGTATCTCGCTCTCGCACGTCGTCTTCCCGAGCACCTTGACGACGATCGGCAACTATGCCTTCAAGAACTGCCACGGCATCACCGACGTCGTCGTGCCGACCGGCGTCCGTTCCGTCGGCGTGGGGGCCTTCTATAACTGTACCGGACTGACGAGGATCATGCTCCCGAGGCTTCTCAGCGTGTACAACAATTCGGTCTTCTACAATTGCTCGTCCCTGTCGTCCATAACCTATATCGGTAAGACGGGTCTCATCTCCACGGGATTACCCACCGCGGTGACCACGATCGGCAACTATGCATTCTACGGAACCGCTTCCTTGAAGACCGTCTTCCCGGGTATGGAACCCACCGCAACGTCGGAGGGCGAGGATCCCGTCTCGGCGTACGAGCACTTGACCTACGTCGGCGAAAAGGCATTTGCCTATTCCGGCCTCGAGGCATTCAGCATCATCGAACAGATTGAGTTCCTCGGCGACGGAGTCTTTGCCGGTTGCTCGACGCTTGTCCTGTCCGGCGGCAACAAAACCTATCAACTCGAGGATGACGTAATCTATCTGAGTGAGACCGTCAACGCGAAGTCCACATCTTCTACGGAACAGACGGGGACGACCTTCTCGATCACGGAAAACAAGCAGGATCACTTCCTGACCCCGAGCGGAATGCACCTTACGTATTGGGACAACGGCACGATGAGCAACGCCTTGACCTCCGGTAGCTTCAGTGACAGCCAAGGCGTGGGCAAAAACAGTTACTGGTATGATTATTCTTATATCAAACTCGGTGACGGTCAGTATAAGGGTTCGACCAATCCGGATACCTACGGAACTTGGACGCAACTCGGACACAATAGCGGTAATAAAGCGGCGGATTACGAGAACATCAAGCCGACCGACCACTTCACTTTCTCTTCCGTCGACAACGCTTGGCTCGTCAACTGGGGCGTCGGTAAAGACTATTATCAAGCGCTCGGCATCGGCCACTACTTGGTGAGGATCGCATTCAATCACCACTACGGACAGAAAGAATGGCACGGACTCAAGTACGTCACGCGTCACTACGACGATAAGTACTATTTCTACTTCTATTTCTCGATCAACGAAGTGACCGGGGTATGGTACTACAATCTGCCGAGCCACGAAGGCGATCTCACACCGGAAGAAGAGAGCCTCCTCAACGACGCGATCAACCACGGTGTCAAGCCCGCAACGGCGGTCGACCTCAGCGTCATCAAGGGCGAGAAGACCTATTTTGCGCGCACCAACGACGCTTACTTTACCTTTGATCGTACGTTAGGTAGCATCACCGTCAATTTGAAGACCAACACGACGTTCAGCACGATGACGGGCACGCTGGTTATCGGCTTTACGGTATCGAACGGCACGGTCGATTCGACGCCCATCAAGACGATCGTTTCCTACGATCTGGCGCAGGTCGTCAATGCGTCCTTCACGCAGTATTGTCAGATCCACACGGTCTTGGCGTCGAAAGAAGGCGTCTTCGAGATCGAATACGACCCGCGTCTGAACGTCGACAACTCGACGGGCACGCTCGGCGGATCGTCGCTCGGTGCCGTGACGATCTCCAACGGTGAGTATACCTACACGAACGATACGCTGTATAATACGATCCAGAATACCGAGCTCAACGGCGCCATTCGCCACATCAAGACCCTCTCGCCCTTCGCGCTCGAAGGTTGCTCGGGCTTGACCCAATTGACGCTCGGCGAGGCGATCAGCTCGATCGGTGCAGGTGCCTTGATCAATACGCAGGGCATCGAGGAGATCGGCGTCAACGAGAAGAACAACTATTACCTCTTGCAGAAGATCGATCCCAACGATCCGACCTACGCCTATTCGGGCGGCGGTCTGTACCGCAGAGAGGGCGTTAACTTGATCTTGGTCGCCTTCCTCGGCAGCAACACCGTAACGGAGTTCACGCTCCCCGACAACTGTATCGCGGTCGGTGAGTATGCCTTTGCGCACAACCACGTGCTTGAGAAGGTGAATTTGAACAAGGCGAGGATCATCGGCTATCGCGCGTTCTACGATTGCACCGCGCTGAAGTACATCGAGATCACGAATCTGATCACCGCGATCGGCGACGAAGCATTTATGGATGCGGGATTGGAGACGATCTATTTCGCGAACGACCTCGAATCCTATTACTACGTCGCGCTTGCGTCCGGCGTGATCACTGCGGCGAACTTCTCCTATTTCACGCTGTATGTCGATAACGGCGGCTACGTCAGGGCAAATACCTTCAACGCGATGGAGACCTATTACCTGAGATACAGCGCCATCGGCAACAATATGTTCGGCGACAACTATGCCGTGTCGGTCTATTCGACCACGGACGACGGCACCGTCGCTACCTATTGTGAGAATTACGCCACCGTTCTGCAACACGAGACAGTCACGTCTCTCTCGCTCTTCCGTTACCAGACCGTGAACGGCAACGAGATCGAGATCAAGAAGTACGTCGGCTCGGACATCAACGTGCTCGTGCCGTCCTATATCGAGAATAAGAAGGTCACGAGGATCGGCGACGCCGCCTTTGAGAATACGCCCGTCGTGACGGTGAATCTGCCTTCTTACGTGACCTACATCGGCAACAAGGCGTTCCGCAATACGCCGGCGCTCGCCGAACTCTACGTCAACAGCGATCCGACGATCGGATCTTCGCTCTTCGACGGACATTCGAGTTCGCTGACAGTCTACGGCATCACGGCGAGTGAGATCGGAGAGTATTGCGAGAATGCGGGTATCAACTTTAACCTCGGCACAACTTGGGGTTGCTTCCAATACGAGACCTACAGACCCGCAAGCAGCGATCCCGAGTACGATCCCGAGCATCAGTGGGTCGCTTCGATCACCGGACTGAACGACCACGTCTGCAACTCCTCGCACAAGCATATCGTGATCCCCGAGTATATCCACGGCTACAAGGTCGTCAGGATCGGTTACGGCGCCTTCAACTGTCGTACGCACGGCTCCGAGTCGAATAGTGACGATTATCTCCTGATCGAGACCGTCACGATCCCGAGCACCGTCGTAGTGATCGAGGCGCGTGCCTTCGGCTATAACGACAAGCTGAGAGAGATCCGCATTTTGAACTCCAATATCAAGTCGATCACCCCCGGCGGGGAAGAGACGGGCGAAGCGGACGGCACCTTCGGATGCAATACCGCGCTCGTCGTCTACGCTTCCGAGATCGGCGGATCGCACAGCGTCAAGGATTTCTGTGCGGAATACGGCATTTCTTACGTCGCCGTCGCGAAATATGCGAACGAAGGCGGCAACGGCAGCGAGCTGATCATCGCGGAGAAGAACGGCAGCTACATCATCACCGGTATGAAGCAGGCGAATAATATGACGCCGATCCCCGACATCGTGGTCTTGCCCGATACGATCGGCGGCAAGAGAGTCACGGAGATCGCGAAGTTCGCCTTCCAAGACATGCCGTTCAGCTCGATCAAACTCGGCAAGTACGTCAAGAAGATCGGCGAATACGCTTTCAGCGATTGTACCAATCTCCGCATCGTCGATCTGCCCGACGGCTTGACGACGATCGGCACGGGCGCCTTCAACGGCTGTACGTCGCTCTCTGCTGCCTTCATCCCCTCTACGGTCGATACGATCGGCGCGATGGCGTTTGCGGATTGCACCGCGCTCCGCGATCTGCGTTTCCTCGGCGACGTAAAGAATATCGGCAGCGAGATGATCAAGAATATCCCCGTCCGCTACGGACTGGGTGCCACGACGGTCTCCTTCTTGCAGGTCAGATCCACCGCGACCAACCTGATCGATTACTTCCTCGAGAATTATAGGATCTCGGTCACGAAGGTGGACGACGAGAAATACTCGGTCTATCGCAGATGGGCAGAGTGCTTCGAGTACGAAGCGTACGATGACGGCGGCGAGACCTTCCTCGCGGTCACGGGCTTGAAGGATCACGATTGCTCCAACGGCGGGCATAGGGACATCTATGTGCCCGCGATGATCGGCGGCGTCTCGGTCGGCAAGATCGCGGACAAGGCCTTTGCAGGCAATGAGACCATTTGCAGCGTGCACCTCGAGCCCACGTCGACGGGTCTCACAGAGATCGGCGCGCAAGCTTTCGCGAACTGTATCTATCTCGGCGAGGCGGATCTCGGCTCTGTCCTGATGATCGACGCAGGCGCATTCGCGAATTGTTCCTTGCTCTCCACCTTGAAGGTCTCCTACGCCCTCCAATACATCGGGGATAACAAGCCGTTGGGCGTTGCCAAAGTCTTCGAGAATTGCCACAACCTCAAGACCATCTCCGGACTGGACGGCAGACGCACCTTGCGCGCGTCGAACGGCGTCCTCTACACGGGTAGCGGTAGCAACTGGACGGCGATCTACGTCTACGATATCGACAGCGAGGTCATCAGCCTCGATTATGCCAGGGCGATCTATAGCTCCGACGTCTTCGCGTCGGTCGCCAAGAGCAACGTGAAGGTGGTCAACATCCCCGCCACGCTCTCCACGATGGATTCGCGTATCCTCGCGTCCTTCGTCAATTTGGAAGAGGTCAATATCGCGGGTCTCGATCCCTTCACCTTCAGCGGATCCGCCACGGTGCCCGGTACCGTTTACTACGCCTATGGCAAGACGGTCACGCCGGACAATCTCTTCGAGGAGGTCTTGATCAACGATCCGAATGCCTTTAGCTACAAGATCGTTTACGAAGAGGATTACGACGACAGCGTGCCGCAAGAGAAGAGGGTGGTGCGCGGTGTCGAGATCGCCAAGGGCGACGCCGATCTGTTCGCCGACGCAATGAGCACCTCGAGAGGCTATATGAATTTGCCGCACTACGGTTACGTGGACGGCGTTTGCTACGAGGTCATCGGTGTCGCGAATCGCGGCTTCGTCAATTCTGTGGTCGAGGTGATCTATCCGTTGCACGTCGCTTATATCGGTGACGAGGCGTTCATGAATTGCACCGGACTTCGTTCCGCGCAACTTGCCGACGAGGATACCGACCTCATCGAGAGGATCGGCAAAGACGCCTTCTACGGATGCAGTACGTTGGATGCCGTTTATATCGGTAAGGCGCTCACGCAGTTGGACGGCAACCCGTTCGGCGGCTGCGTCATGCTCTTGACCTTCGAGATCGACGTGGACAACGTCAAGTATTCGACCTACGTCGATAACGTCAAGGTCGATATGATCCTCAGCAAAGATTCCGTCACGCTGTATGCCTCTTATAAGGACGCGGACGTCGTCGTACCTGACGGCATCGTTAGGATCGAAGAGGGCGCCTTCCGCGGTCCCGGCATCAGTTCCATCACGATCCCCGCTTCTGTGCGTAAGATCGCGGCGAGGGCGATCTCGGGTTGCAGCGATCTGACCAACTTGACCGTGCTGACCGAGAACGTTGAGCTCGGAACGGTCACCGAGGGCGAAATCACGTACGGATTCATCGACGAGAGGAACTGCGCTTCCACCTTCACGATCTTCGCGGTCGAGGGGACGCCGGTGCATAACTACGCGACGAGTCACTCCGTGCCGTATCGTCCGGTGATCTCTACCGAGGCTCTGACCATCGCGGGTGGCGTGATCACGAACGTCGACATCACCAAGCTCGGCTCGATCCTGATCATTCCGACGACCTACTACGATGGTACCGACCTGAACCCGATCACGGCGATCGCGGACAATGCCTTCTACGGCGCGACGCAGGTCAAGGAGATCTATATTTCCTGGAGATTGAGCACGATCGGCGCGAATGCCTTTGCGGGTATGACCTCTCTCAAGAAGGTGGTCTTCTTTGAACCCGAAGGCGCGACGGGTACTTCTTCGATCAATATTATGAAGAACGCCTTTGCCTACAGCTACTCCTTAAGTGAAGTCTACGTTGAAGGCACCTTGAACGTGAACGGCGTCAACGATACCGCCTTCCTCAATAGCGGCGAGAATCTGACCGTCTATGCGCCGAGTGGAGCGCTCTCCGCCTTCTCGACCTACAGACAGATCACGGATTCCCAAGTGGCGCAGTACGGTGTGACCTACTATACGAGGGATGGCAGCACCTACACCGTGAAGAATAATTTGGTCGTCGGCAAGAGCTCTGTCAGAAATCTCTGGATCAAGACCGGTAAGGCGGGCATCGCAGCCCTTGCCAAGACCACCGACGTCGACCGCTTTGCGATCACTTCGCTCAATGCGAACGAGGCGATCTTGACAGGCGTGGCTTCGGACTTTAACGAGACCGAGATGTTGATCCCTGCGTTTGTCCACGGCAGAAAGATCGTCGGCATCGACCTGACCGGATACAGAGCGCTCACCGAGACCGTCACCTCGATCACGATCCCCGACACCGTGACCTATATCGCGGCTGACAGCTTCTCGCGCACCAAGGTGAAAGAGGTCGTATTGCCCGACAGCGTTCGCTTGGTCGGCAAGGGAGCCTTCCATCTCGAAGGTGAGCCGGACTACACCGAGATCACCGATTCCAAAGCGAAAGCAGAGGCGGGTGTGACCTATTACGAATGGAACGGCGCGCAGTATCTGATCATCAGAGATCTTATTGCGGGCGAGTCTTCGGTGTATGGTCTGTACGTGAATAAGACGAGGCTGGACGTTTACTTCAACGGCATCTTGCCGAACGGCGATCCCATCGCGCTTGAAGACGCGGCGTTCGCTCTCGACGAAGGCACGGTCTATCTGCACACGGCGTCCGGCTCGGTCTCGACGAACTATATCGAGCACTCCTCGACGGTCTACGTCCTTGTCAAAGACGATGATACCGTGGCGGAGAGCGGTGCGCTCTACTATGAGTTGAAAGCGGGAAGCTATATGCTGAAGACCGGACTGACGGTCGACGAATCTCCCGTCAAGGGCTACTATCGCAAGTACGACTTCGCTCTCGAGCATGTCGCGGTCACCGACGCCGCCTGCTTTACCGTCGAAACGGTGAAGGGCAGAGAGATCGCGATCACTTCTCTTACGGACGCAGGTCTTGCCGAGAGCGAGATCATCGTCCCGACTTACCTCAACGGCAGAAAGGTCACGACCCTCGGTGACGGTGCGTTCTCGCATGCGGAAAACCTCAATAAGTTGACCTTGCCGAGGTATCTGAATGAGATCGGATCCTACGTCTTCGCAGGTACCTTCGAGAATATTCGGAACTTGAGATCCGAGTTCTTGCTCTTCGAGGACGGCACGTCCAACGTGTTCGAGCTCGCAATCGCGAGCGCAGAAGAGGAACTCTTCGTCCTCTACAATACGGAGAGAACCGTGATCTACGCGGCATTCTCCGTGAAAGAGACCTTGCTAGAGGGCTTCGAAGGCACCGAGAGCGTCGTACAAGTGTACGTGATCCCCGAAAGCGTTGAAAACGTCGTAGAAGGCGCATTTGCGGGCCTTTACAGCGTGCGTAAGATCTCGGCAGGTAACCCCGCCTTTATCTCCGACGCGAAAGATACCGTCTTGATCCGCGAGGATGAGAACGAAGAGTATTCGACGGTCCTGGCGGTTCTCCCGTCTTGCACCAACTTCTCCCTCTCCACCGAAAATGTCGGCAGGATCGGCGCGTACGCGTTCTATAAGAACAAGAAGCTCGAGGTGATCTCCGGCATTCCCGGAACGGTCGCTTACTTCGGCGTGGGCGCGTTCGAGGGTTGTAGCAACCTGACTTCGGTCAATATTCCGAATATCGAGTCCGTGCCCGCGAGAATGTTCAAGGATTGCTCGAGCCTGATTACGGTCAATCTGCCCGTGTCGGTCAGAGAGATCGGCGCGCTCGCGTTCAGCGGTTCCGCCTTGCAGGCGATCGCCTTCCCCGAATTGCTCGCAGACATCGGCGAATACGGTTTCGCCGGTTGCGAACAGTTGACCAGGATCGACTTCACGGGTACCAATATCCGCTCGATCGGCAAATATGCCTTCAAGGATTGTATCACGCTCGGCGAGATCGTCCTCGGGACGGTGACCAAGCTCGGCGAAGGTGCCTTTATGAATACGGGCATCGTTTCCATCGAGTTGCCCGAGGGTGTGACCGAGATCGCTCCTTACCTCTTCGCCGATTCGGTCAAGCTCGTCGATCTTGCGACGGGTCCGATCACCAAGATCGGCGAGGGCGCATTCAGAGGGACGACTTCCTTTACCGAAGTCCCGAGCACGCTCCTTACCTCGCTCAAGACCTTGGGCGCGGGCGTCTTCGAGGATAGCGGACTGCGCTCCATTCAGATCCCGCAGGGTGTGACCGTGATCCCGGATCGCGCCTTCAAGAATTGTAAATACCTGACTTCCGTTACCTTTACTTCGGCGGTGCGCTACATCTGTGAAGAGGCATTCTACGGTTGTGACGGTAGGATCTCCTTGGACGGCGTCAACCACGTCGAGGTCTCGGGCGGCAAGGTCACTCTCGTCAGGGTGATCGAACCCGACGAAGCGGAAGCCGAATCCTACGAGACGCGTGAGAGCGTGGTTACGACCACCATTACGAGCGGCATTGCTTCGACCGTCGTCGCGGGTTACAAGATCCGTGCGGTCGGCGACAAGATCGTCGTGGATAATCGCATCGTGGGCAATGCTTACGAGGACGAGGACGGCAAGCTGTATCGTATGGCGATGATCGGAGGCGAGCTCCGCATCGTCCTCAGGAACGTGAACGGCTCTTACGTCCTGTCGATCTATCCGCTTGCGGGCAACGCGCTTGACGGCGTCAAACTGAACGTCAGCTTCGGCGTGACCAAGGCGAACCTCGGCATTCGCGTCTCCGAGATCGGGGCGAGGGCGTTCGCCTACTCCGCGATCGAATCCATCAACTTGACCGACAGCGTCGAGATCGTGGGTGACGAGGCGTTCGCTTATAACGATGCCCTGCAGAGCGTGCTGATCGGCAGCAAACTGAGACAGATCGGCTCGGGCGTCTTCCGCGGTACGCCGAATCTGACGGGCATCGACGTCAATAAGAAGAATACGCACTTCAAGTCGGACGACGACAAGGTGCTGTATATGCTCGATACGTCGAACGATACCTGGATCTTGAAACTTTATCCCGCGGGTCGTATCCCCGACGGCGACTTGTCCTACACGGTGCCGCTCGGCGTCTCCGGTATCGACGAGGGCGCATTCGACGGTTGCAAGCTGGAGCGCATCATCGTGCGTGAAGGCGTCTCGGTTATCAAGAAGGGGGCCTTTGCCAATGCGGGCAGCTTGAAGACCATCTTCTTTGACGACAATCTCGTGATCGACGACGCTTCTGTCTTTGAGGGTACGGCGGTCGAACTCGACGTTCCGATGTACGGCATCCTCGAGGGATTCTGCGGCAGCGGCGTGTTGCCCGAGGGTGTGACCTATAAACTCCATACGCCCAAGAGTTGCTTTGAGTATCAGACCGGCGACTCCACGGCGAAGATCATCAGGCTCAAGACCGAATTGATCAACGAAGAGACGCACAATGTCTTCGACTATTCCGAACTCACGATCCCGGACTACATCGACGGATGCAGAGTGACCAAGATCGAGTCGTTGGCTTTGGCTAACGGCGGCATCACGACCCTGACCTTACCGCTCCTCGTGGACGAGATCGGTTCGGGCGCGCTGTTCGGCAACGATCTTGCGACGATCATTCTGCCCGGCACCGAGAACGAGGTGATCGAATTGAAGTCGGTTCAGCCCGAAGACGAGGATCCCTACGACATAACTTGCCGCACGTTGACCCATGATAACGGCACCTTCGTCCTGACGAGGTACGAGGAGGGCGGTGCGTTGCAGTACGTCACCTTGATCAATAAGGTCCAAGGTGAGTTCCTGTACTACCTCGACGGTGCGGCGACGGCTTATACCCTTCCCGAGAAGGTGACGATCATCGGTTACGGCGCCTTCGCGAATACCACGCTCACTTCCGTCGACGTGACGGGTGTCAGCGAGATCGGAGAGGCTGCCTTCCTCGGCACGAACTCGCTGGTCTCCTTGATCGGTGCGGAGAGCGTGACCTACGTCGGCAACCGCGCCTTTGAGGGTTGTTCGAGCTTGACCTCGCTTGCCTTCGGTGAGGATCTCTTGTATATCGGCAGAGCTGCCTTTGCAGGTTCCGGCGTTACTTCCGTCACCTTCGACGGCGAGAACGACAACGACGCCTACCACTACGAGCGTTATCTCCTCAGCGATGGCTACGAAGATCACGATCCCGTGTACGGCGGCATCCTCTATCAATACGACGACGCGCAACTGTCCAAGACGATGATCCTGCATACGGTCTTTACCGATTACGTGGACGGATACGGTAGCGACGTGATCACGGTGCCGAATTCGTTTGAGCATGGTGACTTCGTCTATACGCTCTCCGGCATCGGAGCGTATGCCTTTAAGGGCGCGAACTACACCGGAAAGGTCGTCGTGATCCCCGGCGTGGAGAATCGTTCGATCATCCTCTACGAAGGAGCGCTCCTGAACGATACGATCAGCGAAGTCCACTTCGAGGGCTTGGTGTCTCGTGAGACGGCGGCTGTGCAGACCTACTTCGCGGCGGATACCGATATCTATTATCCGCAAGGCTCCGATCTGGCCAACGCGCTGGTTGACAACGAAAAAGCGGTCGCCGTGACGTTGAAAGATTATCTTACCTACGAAGAGGACGGCGAAAATATCCGCGTCTACGGCGTCGGTTCGAACGTATCGGATCTCGTGATCCCGGTCTATATCAATGCGAAGAAGGTGACTTCCGTCGGCAAAGAGGGAGGTTCGTACTTCGGTAGCTATCTGAAGACGCTCCGCATCCTAGACAACGTGACGAGCCTTGCGAGCAGTGCGTTTAGGAATTGCTCGATGCTCCAGAGTGTGACGCTCGGCGACGGTATCACGGTGATCCCCGACTCCGCCTTCGAGGGTTGTACCAACCTCAAGACGGCGAATATCTCCTACGAGGTCACCGAGATCGGCGCGAAAGCGTTTAAGAATACGATCCTGACTTCGCTCCCGGTGGTCGTGACTTCGGGCGGTGTATCCAAGGTCGCCGTGATCGGCGCGGAAGCGTTCCGCGGCAACCGCTATCTGACTTCGCTCACGCTGTGGAATCCGGTGGGTGGCAAATTGACCCTCGGTGACTACGCGTTCGCGGATTGCAGCAGCGACAAGATCACGATGATCAATATCCCCGATTGGGTGCGTCTCGGCAAGGGCGTCTTCTACAGCACCGACAACTATATCCAGTATCTCCTCGTCGAAGGGGATCTGTGGGAGTCCACCGTGGACGTCAAAGCGCTCGCTGCCGAAGTAAACGGCGGCAAGAAAGACGCTTGTATCGTCAATATCTTCAGCACCCGCTTCGTGAAGGTCAGCATCCCGATGGATCAGACCAGAGTGATCGAATACTTCAAGGGTCACGTTAAAGATATGACGAATCCCTCGGATTCCGCCTGGACGGGCGTCGACCCGAATGCGAATAACGACGCTCTGAAGCGTTGGAGCGTCTACACGCCGTACGAGTGCTTCGAGATAGGACAGGATGTCGGCGGTTATAAGATCGGCGCGTTGAAACTCGAGACGGCGGCGAAGAAAGCCTACGTCTCCGGCGAAAAGTACGGTAACGGGACCTTGTATATCCCCGAATACTATCACGGCTTGCCGATCATCACGGTGGGTATCGGTAACGCCAGCCTCAACACGGTCGACAACGAACGCAATATCGTGAAGAGGGTCGTGATCGCGGATAACGTCAAGACGATCTCCGCATACGCCTTCAAGGGCTTCCCGCAGTTGACCGAGGTCGTGTTCGGCAGCGGCACCGCGATCTCCGACATTCGTACGGAAGCGTTCTTCGGCGTGCCGATCACCGCGCTCAATATCAATAGCACCAACGCCGTGAATATCGGCGAACGCGCCTTCAGCGGCACGAGCCTTGCCTCTGTCGTGATCGCCAACGTCGGAGATGTCGGCGTGCAGGCGTTTGCCAATATCAAGGTGAGCTTGACCGTGGAGTTCGGTTCCGCGAGAAGCATCGGTATCGGTGCCTTCAGCGGCGTCGTATATAACGCGCAGGGCGATAAGGATAACGATAAGAGCCTCGACGCGAGCTATCTGACCGCCATCACGGTGAACGGCGGCTTGAACTCGATCGGCAAGGGCGCCTTCCGCGAGATGTCCACCTTGAAGACCGTTTCGTTGACCTTCGGACTGCAGTATTCCGTGATCGACGAATATGCCTTCTATAACGACGAGCAGATCACGACGCTGCAAGTATCGCTCTCGGGCGGCAATATCTTCTCGATCGGTCAGTACGCCTTCTACAATACGCACGGCATCACGAAGGGCTCCTTCACGTCGTCCGGCGTCTATCAGGTCGGCGATTACGCCTTCTGGTCGAGTGGCGTCAAGACGGTTCCGGATTCGCTCCAATACGTCGGCGCGCACGCCTATGAGAATGCGAGTAAGATCGGTAAGGTCGATTTGAAGAACGTGGTGACGATCGGCGCCGCCGCGTTCAAGGGCAGCTCGATCACGGAGTTCACCTTCGGCTCGGCTCTGACGAGCCTCGTGGCGGACAGCTCGGCGCAGCTCGGCTCCTTCCGCAATACCCCGAATCTTGCCAAGATCACCGATTCCTCGAACGAGAACGAGCGCTACGGCGTCCGCAACGATCTCCTTTACGAAAAGACCGACGACGGTAACGTCGCGATCAAGTACCCCGAGATGGCAAGCGGTGAGATCGGCGTCTTCGCGATCACGAAGATCGGCTACGCCGCTTTCCGCAAGAGTAAGATCAAGTCTGCGAGATTCTCGACCCTCGTTGAGATCGGCGACTATGCCTTTGAGGATTGCGACTATCTGACCATCGTCAGCAGGTCGGAGGTCGGCGGCTTAATGGTAGGCGGCAGCCTCGAGATGATCGGCGCTCACGCGTTCGACGGTGCGGGTGCGCTTGCGAAGGTCTCCTTCAACAGCATGATCACGCTGACGATCGGCTCTTACGCCTTCTACAACGCGACGGCGCTCAAGGACGTCTACGTCTCCGCGGATTCGCTCACGATCCTTGCGAGCGCCTTCGACGGCATTCCCGCTTATGCGACCATCTCGCTCGAGTGCCCGACGCTGAGTTTGGCGAACAGCTTGTTCTACAACGCGATCATCTATATCGCGAACTTCGACTATGACGCCACGACCGCGACCGCCTTGAAAGGAAAGGTAGAGGCGGATAACTACGTGTTGTTCTACACGCCGAGCGATTGCTTGAACGTGAAAGACGGCAACTTCACCGGCGCGAGCAATTCCTGCTTGTTGCACGAAGACGGAACGCACGGTACCATTTACCTGCCGCTGTATTACTCCTACAATAAGAAGATCACCGGCATCTCGGCGACCGGAGGTACGCTGAAAGACGGCGACGGCGGTGACCTGACGGCGGTGTATCACTACTACGTGTCGGGACACGGCTCGCAACTGTCGGGTGACGATCCGAGCTGTCTAAACGATTCGGTATGGACTCGCGGCGAAGCGGTAGGACTATAAGACAGGAGGTAACGTAATGCAAAAATACAGTTATCAAGCATTAACGCCGGATGGCAAGATGATACGCGGCACGATGATCGCCAACAACGACGAGGAGCTCAAGCAACTCGTCGCTAAGGCGGGCAATACCGTCGTTAAGTTCACAAAAATGGCATCGAGCGAGCAGGGGGGCAAGCCGCTTCCTCTGAAATTGGTCGGCAACTTCTGCAGTCAGCTCGGTGCGATCCTGAAGGCAGGTCTGCCGCTCGCGTCCGCGCTGGATATGTTGTTCGGCAAGACGGAGCCGGGACCTTTAAAGAAATCCATCGGCAAGATCTACGAGATGGTGCAGAAAGGTAATTCCCTTTCCGACGCGCTCGCCGAGCAGGGCAAGGCGTATCCGCCGTTGATGCTGAATATGGTCAAGGCGGGTGAAATGAGCGGTGACCTCGACGTTACCCTCAATAAACTCGCCGATCACTTCGCCAAGGAGCAAAAGACCAAAAACGCGGTCAAGGCGGCTCTTCGATATCCGAAGATGCTCGCGCTCATTACCCTCGCGGTCGTGGTCCTGATGGTGTCGGTCGTCCTTCCCAAGATGACCTCTACGATGGATCCGAACAATCTGCCAGCATTGACCAAGCTATTGCTCGGTCTGTCCGACTTTATCTTGGACAACGCGATCTTTATCGTGATCGGCGTGGTCTTCCTGATCATCATCATTCCGATGATTAAGAGCATCGACAAGGTGCGTTTCACGATCGACAAATGGAAGGTCACGATGCCCAAGGTAGGCAAGCTGATGCGAATGGTCTATACCGCGCGTTTCGCGCGCTCGCTGGCGACGCTTTACGAGGGCGGTATTCAGCTGATCGACGCGATGCAGATGTGTACCGCGATCGTGGGCAACGTCTATATTTCGGAAAAAATGGAGGACGCGATCTACCGCGTGAAAAAGGGCGAAGCGATCTCCAAGGCGATGGGCAGCACCAACGTATTCGATCCGATGCTGACGAGTATGATCTTCGTCGGTGAAGAATCCGGTGTTTTGGGCGACGTTTTGATCCGTGTGGCGGACTATTTCGATGAGGAATCCGACAACGCGACCAAGGCGTTGACCGGACTGCTTGAACCGATCATGTTGGTCTTCATGGCAGGCGTCATCGTTGTGATTATTTTGGCAATACTGTTGCCGATGTTCCAGTCTTACGACAGCATCGCATAAACGGAGGAAAGAAATATGCTTAGTATCAATGTGAGCGACGATAAGATAAAGATCGTTGACGGCAAATCGAGCGGCGGCAAGGTCGTCGTGAACAAGTGCTACGAGATCGAGACCAAGGTCGGTGCGATGGAGAGCGGCAACATCAAGGACTTGATGGCGTTTTCTCAGGTCTTGCAGGAATGCATCACCTCTGCGGCGATCAAGAACACGAATTTGACCTACGTTCTCGACAATCCGCGCGTGATTTTCCGTGAGATGAACGTGCCGACCGTTTCGCAAGACAAGGTCAAGCTGATCGTAGCGAACGAGATCTTCAGCGATAGCAAGATGGCGAACAACACGCTGGATTACATCGTGGAAGGTACCTTCAAGAACGAGGAAGGGAAGAAGCGTTCGAGGATCACGGTGACCTACGTTTCCAACGAGGCGATCGACAGCCTGCACACCGCGGCGATGGAGCTCGGAATGCGCCCGACCGTCCTGGACGTGGCGCCGAATGCGATCAGCAAGTTGATCGAGAGATTCTACCGCACGAATAAGCGCGCCCTCGAAAAGACCTTCGTCCTTCTCGATTATAAGGACAGCTTCATTTCGCTCTACGTCTTCGACGACGGACAGCGCAAGTTCTACAAGAGCAGTACCCTTTACGTCGGCAGCGCGAAGGACAATAAGTACCTGCTCGGCGAGATGACCAGCAACGTGAACAGCGTCATTCGTTTCTACGAGTCCCGTTCGGGTGTGAACGTCAACGCGATCTACATCACGGGCAACGTCGAGGCGTTGGACGACGAACTGTTGCAGGGACTGGCAGAATCCTTGAATATGATGATCTCGCATCTGCCGATCCCCTCTTTCGTCAAGGGTGTGGACATCTACGATTTCAATAAGTTCAGCGGCGCGATCGGCGCGTTTTTAAGGAGGTAAGACATGGGAAACAAGGACATAAACCTTTTTAAGGCGGCGGGCGGAGATCGCGCAAAGGGGGCGAAACGCTCTCCCGTGACCTATATGTTGCTCGTAACGCTCATAATCATCGTCGCTTCGGTCGGCGTTCTCGTCCTCTTCAATATGAAAGCGAACAACGCCGAAAAATCCTACAACGCCAAAAAGAACGTCATTTCGAATTACGACAATACCATAATGAACGTGCAGGAGTCGGACGAGGGCGGCGTATCGCTCGCGGATGAGTATCGGATCGTGCGCGACGACATCGACGCCGCGGCGGCGATCGGCACGTATATCGATTCGGTTTCCACGCTCTTCCCCAAGGCTTCGGAAACCGAGGTCGCGGCGGTGAAAAATCTCCTACTCGGTTACGGCTATTCGCTCAACGATCCCGTGGAAGACGAGGAGTTCGAGACGTGGGATATCGAGGGATTGCGCGAATCGCTCTACGAAGAGAACGCGCAGTCGTTCGAGGGCAGGGAACTGTTCTATTACGCATTGCAGAGGCTTGCCGAGGATCAAAAGAAATCTCCGAGCACCAACGTGTGGTACACCTATTATCGCGACTATATGCTCGTGGTCTTTACGGGCGGCGACGGCACGGGGCTTGACACGATCTGCAATCTGATGATCAGCGGTGGCGTGGCGATGGATGGCAACGCGCCCTACACCAAATTGGAGATGGCGAACGATACTTTCTTGAGCTCGAGCGACTACTATGCGCCCGCCAAATACTTCTGGAAGGTCTACGAAACGTCCGACACGGCGGCGATCACATTTAATTGCCTTTTGATGCCGATGAAGACGATCATCGAGCGCACCTTTGACATTCTTGAGGCGCATTCGAACGCATTGATCACCGATAACGGTTGGGAAGGGCAGCTTGAACTCGCGTCCTACGGCGTGACCGAGATGCATTATTCGTCGGATTCGCTGAGCTTCAACTTGATTCTTCCGGATAAAGATCTCTTTACGGATTACGTAAAAGAACTGGATAATTCGCGCTTCTTCTCGGTATCGAATTCGGTTTATCTGTCCGCGGGCGATCCGATCGGCGACTATACGTCGTGGAAGATCTTGCTGGAATATAAGACGGCGAACAAGAAGCCTACTACGAACGAAGAGGAAGAATAAGGGGGTAAGAAGATATGAAAATCACACAGAGAGATAAAGTACTGTTATTGTTATTGCTCGCGCTCCTCGTCGTGGCGGTCGTGATCGTTCTGCCGGGCGTCGGCGTGCTCGCCTGCAATGAAAAGGCGACGACCATGGCAGCGCAGGAAAAGGATCTCGACAAGACCATTTCGGAGAAACTGGAAGAACTCTACGTACTCGGCGTGGATTCCGACGTGGCGGAGAACTCTTCTGCGGCGATGAATATGCTGGAAGAGAAGATCCTTGACCTGCAAATAGAGGCGGCGCGTCTCGCAGGTAGCGTGATGGCGTACGCCAAGCCTTACGCCGTGGATAAGAGTTGGGTGGACGGCTTGGAATACCGCTACGGCGTGAAATCAGACGAGAACGAAATGATCGTGGAGTACAGCCCGATCTCTGACGTCGAATCCACCGACAACGGCAATAATAAGGCGTTCCGTCTCGGCGAAAACGAATACGAACTGCCCACGGCGACGAGGGAGATCCGCTATACGACCACGAGTCAGGCGGAATGCTACTATCTGTCCGAGTTTATGATCGACGAATACGATATGGAAAAACTGGGCGCGACGCTCCTCTTCTTGCACAATATCGCATCGAAAGGTTCGATCTTGATCAACGACGTGATGTACGATACGAAGGAAGAGCGGGCGCATACCGTGAACTTCACGTTGCTGATGCCTCCCGAGGGAAGCAATATTTCCGAATACGCCACCATCGTCGCCGAAAAACAGCGCGAAAGCGAAGAAGAGGAGTGATCGCTCCTTGGTTTCGACAGAGAGGCACCCGTTTTGCGGGTGCCTTTTTTCGTCTTTTTCGGGGAGAAGAGAGGGCGGGAAGAATAATTTTTCATTAAGTTTTTGAGAAGTTTTATTAGTAAACCACACTATTTCTCTAATCATTAGTATAATGATTACGAGGAGGAGCGGCCTATGAGAATGTCTGCTGTTTTGAAAGACAAGAAAGGCGCAGCTATGATCTATGCGATCATGGTGCTTTTGCTCCTCACGACCGTCATCGTGGCGCTCACCGCACTTTCCACGGCGTCTTACAACGACGCGGTCATTTCGGTTTCAGACGACCAGAGTTACTATTATGCGAAATCCATCGGCCTTGCGATTAAGGAGCAGTTCAAAGACGGTTACAGCATCGGCAAGATCATAGAATCTCTTGACGAGGCGGAGAAGACCCATAGCGAAAAGTGGAAAATCGGCGTCTATTACGACCCCACCGTAACGGGCAACTTCAACGTTTCGGATGATAAAGGGCAGGTCGTAAACGGCACTTTGCGCGTCTCTTATGCGAGAAATGCGGACGACACCCCGAACCGCAATGTGATCGAGGTGCGTACCGCTTGCGTGGTCAACAACTCTCCCGCCGTCGTTACGTCGATCTACTCTTGCGAAAAAGATACGGGCAAAGAGGCGGAGCATCTCGCCGAAACGTTGACTGAATACGACGTGGTGTTGACGACGGGCATCAACCAAGACTTCGATTTTACCCAAGCGGCGGATTCCACCGGTTCAAGTTCCGTGAACGTGTACGTTTACACCGATGAAGACTGGTATGCCATACCCGGCGATCGGGATTTCAGGCTCTACTACGATATGTACGGCAAGTTGACCACGACGGGCAACCTTAAGATCTACTCCAGAAAGAGCAAGGCGGAAAAGAACACGCCGACCTTCCATACGATCAGCGGCAACTTGACTTCTTACGGTAACGTGACCTTGAATCAAACCGGCGTTATGGGCGTTAACGGGATCCATGCGGACGGCAACGTAGAATTGCAAGAGAATTCGTTTTGCGCTTTCGACATCTTCGCGCACGGCACCGTCACGATCAAGGATCCCGGCTGGAAAGTGCATAACGGATCCTTGCAGGCGCTCGGTTGGTTCAACGGTTACGTTGAACAATGGACGACCCAGTGGCATTCTGCCAGGAATATTGCGGCGACGAGCGCGGTTTCGGTCGGACCGAGAGCGGTGGTCACGGGCAATATCTATTCGCAGGGCGACGTGGACGTCTGTGGCTTGGACGTCTCGCCGTATACGGCAGGGAGTGCCGATCATTTCGGCAATACTTACGTCGGGGGCAGCGTGTATGCGGCGGGAAACGTGTATATTCGTTCGGGCGCCGTGGTGCGCGGTGACGTTATTGCGAACGGTCGCGTCACCGTTGAACGCGGTGCGTTCGTTTGCGGCAACGTGACCTCCGTGAAGGACGGTGTTGCCGTACACGGTGCCGGCATCGGCGGACAGGTCAATGCCGCCAATTATCTTTGGGTTCAAAATTATCAAACGCCTTATGGCGGACAATACGGAATGCCCGAAGCTGATTATACCAAGTATGCCCAGTATTTGAGAGAGTTCGATTTCAGCGGTACCGGAACGATTCTTTACGGCGGCATCGGACTTTTCCAACCGGCAGGGGTGACGTATAAACACACCTGCGGACTATTCGGCACCGACAACGGCGAATACGTTCCGATCGTGCGCGGCGACCTTCACGTCAAAGATGCACTTGAGGAGGATTATACCCCCTTTAAGTCCGTGTGGTGTCAAGGTCGCGTATATTTGGAAAACTCACGCGCTCGGTTTAAAGATTGGTTACCGCGAACCCACGTCGGTATCAGTCCGGCTTCCATCTATCACTTGACAGGTATAACAACGTATCCTTCCATATACGTTTATACTTACATACAAGAGCTGAATCAACAGGCCGATTTTGCGGAAACCATCGGCGATAACGCTTATTTGGAGATGTACGGCGCGCGTATCGATAAGCTGAACGTCGGTACGGATATGAACGATCTCTACGACGCTTATCCGTGGAAGGGGTGGATCGGCAATATTAATTGCCGTTGTTTGTTTGCTGCGGATATGCAGCTCGACGGATATATTTATTGTTCGCAGTATTGCGAGCCATGGGGCACGAATACGAATTGGGTGGCATACGATAGCCCGAATTATTCGCTGTATTCCTTTGCTTACGGTTATACGATACAGGCTTCCGGGACGACGATCGAGGTCGCCTGTCGCAAGCCGTCATATCAAGGTATTTTCGCGTCGGAAACGCGTAGAGGTTTTTACCTGGCAAAGTGTTGTCAGATTTACGGATTGGTCAACGTCGGTTGCGATTCCGCAGAGTATGAGGATCCGTACGTGATCCTCGGTGACGAAAGTCTTCCGGGCACAAGTTATTTGATCGGCGGAATGAATGCTTTTGTGTCGGATTTTACGATCACCGCGAATATGAGATTGTCCGACAGTTACGACGTTTCGATCCCCGCCACTTGGGCGGCGACGATCCTTGCGGAGATCTTCGACGGCGGAGGAAACGTGAATTACGTTGCGACGTCGGGACGACCGGCAAATGCCGCCAACAGTTTCTACGTAGCGGAGAGCGGGGCAAGCGGCGGCGTGTATCGCGTCGGTTCGATGATCCAAGTCAAGGGCAAAGCAGTCGTCGCAGGCGTCGTCGGCAACTTCCAACACTTCATGCGTGATGACGGCACGGGTTCTTTTGCGAATGCAACGACCGCTCGTGTGAAAGGGACTTTCGTCAGTACCGGGCTGAGTTTGAATCTGATCGGAACCGATGTGTTTAATGAAGTCCTCGTTACGAATGCGAACTCGGTGACGAGGTTGACCGGCGCTTTTGCCGCGAACGTTCTTCGTATCAACGGAAAACTGGATATTAATCTTAAAACCTTGACTGTTAGGGGAGACGCCTATATCGGGATGCTCGCCTCCAACGACTTGTATTGTACGGTCGTTTACGGCAATTTGACGATTGGCAGTATCAACGATTTGCAAGAAGCGACCTTGACTGCCTCTTCGATGCTTATTGTCACGGGCGATCTGTATCTCGGCAAGGGCAATATCGAACTGACGAGCGCATTCCACAAGATCAACGGCACGGTCCAAACGGGTCTCGGCAACCTGACGATGTCCGGCAATGCGACGGTCGTGCACGCACACGTCAACGGTTGGCTGAACGTCCAAGGAGGAGCCTTGACCGGTGATTTCCTTGCGGTCGTCCTTAACGTGACCGGCGGCACGGTCGGGCTGGATAAGGGCGATGCGGACGCAACCGTCGGCTATTATGTTCACAGCGGTGGTACGATCCAACGTTTGCACGTATGGTGTATTTATGATGTATGGAACTCCGTACAGATCAGCGGTACGGCGGTCGGTAAGGCTGTCTATATCGATACCGAAGGCGGTGCGGTCGTTACGGGCGGGTCGAGCGTAGATTATTATGACGGCTGTTTAAGGTCGGAGAAAGGTGACATCTCGATTCGCGGCGGTTTCAGATGCGGCATTTCCGCTAATAGCGGTAATTTGCTGATCGGCTCGTCAGACGACGTCGGCGAGTACAAAGTAGGCGTCGCCACCTCTTACAACAAGAGCAGCGATAGCTATCGTGCCGAAGACAGCTATAACATCATGCATGCGTCGGGCTACGTGATTTGGAACGGCAAAGCGGCGCGCGGTACCTACTCCGAGCAACCCAAGTTCGCCGGTGCAACGGAGATCTCCGCAGGCAATTATATCAAGATCGGTACTGCCGACGTTCCCGTAAAAGGCTATTTCAGAGGATTCTATTCCAAGAACTCTTCGGTCGAGGCGTACGTCGGTTCGGTTATCAGCGTGAAGGCGAAGACGTCGGCGAAGGTCTACGTTATGGGTCAAGCCGACAAGAATACGGCGGGATTTATCGGCAGAGATTCCCTTGGCGACGATGAATCTCAGGATGGCATCAAGACTGAGACCGGCGACATCCACGTAAATTGGCTTGTCAGCGACCGTGGGGCGAAGACCAAGACCGCCATTATCCAAGGTCACTTCGAGTGTGGCGGCAATTTCTATTTCGACGGCAAGATAGACGCCATCGCCCGCATTAAATGTAAGGATATTTATAATTTGGATAAGGTCGTCAAGCACAACGACGCGCTTTGGCTCTCGCTCTATCTGTTCAATCCGACCGGTTCGGGATCGATCAAGAAGGATTCCGACGGCTTTTTCGAGCTCAAAGACAGTTTTGCGGTCCATCAGGCGGGTATTGAAGCCACCAAGTGGATCAACAATAAACAATATCAATACACCTATACCGATACCGGTTCTTTCTCGATCAACGGTAATTTGAAGTACGCCGCTCCCGTTCGCGTGGAAGGGCAACTCTACGTCAACGGCATTTTGAAATACAAGAAAGCGGGTGCTTCCTCTTACAGCGAGACCGATCTCGTCTGTCTCGGCGGTCTCCATTGCTTGAATACGACGGTCAACCTGCCCGCAGACGCCAAGGGTGACGTCGACCTCCCGAACGTGACGTCGGTCACGCTCAACGGTGATATCGGTTTGAAGGCGGATAAAGTGACGTCTATTACGCTTTCGAATAATACTACGATCGGTCGTTCGCTCAATTTGCCGGACTGTACTTCCTTTACCGTAAGTTCGGGCTGTAAAATCAACGGATCGCTCGTCATCAAGAGCACAGGCAAGGTCGTAAATAACGGTACGATCGGTGAAAAGGTCAGTTGCGGGTATTATGAAGGTAGCGGTAGCGTCGGATTGGATTTGATCCTCAATCAAAAGGACAAAACGTCCAAAATCAAGAGCGGAGGCAGCGTCAGCGGCAATATTTGGTCGGCGGGCAGTATCGAGATCGATACGACGGAGACGATCGGCGGCAGGCAAACGTATATCTTCGCCAAACAAAATATCACGATCAAGAATGCCAGGCTCTACTACGAGAGCGATTATTATCAAATGCAGTATATTTTCTCTTCGGGCGGAAATATCCTTTTGCAGAACTGCTCGCCGCAGATCCCGAAAGTATGGAATACGAAAGGTAACATTCGTTTCCTCAACGACTCCTCGCATCGCGGATATATCAAGTCCGTCTTGAGTTACGGAACCTATATCGACTTCGGTAGCAGCGACGACGGCAGCGCGAAAGACGATTATCAGACCGTGAAGGGCGACGTCGAGTGGGCGGGCAAGCACACCAGCGGTTATGCCGTCGATTTCCGCAATGGCACCCACACGCAGGTGAACGGCAATATTTGGGCAAAGGGCGAAGGCAACGTGAAGCTTCGCAACGCCAAGATCCTCGGGTACTTGGTCGCCGATAACGTAGGAAAGGTCGAAGGCGATTCGGCTTGTACGATCGGCACGCTGATCGTAAATAACGAATATAACACCAACGTAACGAGTGTGAATATCGCAGGCTGGGTCAAAGGCGACGCCGTGCTTTGGGCGAGCAGCAGCGCCAGCTTTACGCTCGGAACGGTCGGTACGGCAGGCAACAATAATTCTGTGCGCATATACGGCGGCAAGACGGTCACGATCAGCGAGAAAGTCCAAGGTGTCGCTTGGGCGAAAATGAGTGGCTCGGGCGGTACGTTCAAGGTCAGAAAGGGCGCGACGGGTAATTGCGAGGTCTGGGGCGGCACGATGCAGATCGGGTCTTCTACCGACAGTATTTCCGCCGAAGAAGCGAGCGTCGGCGGTAACGTGGTCGCCTACAATGCGAATCTGAAAGTCTATGGCAACGTGGGATCCTACGGTAGCGGAGCTGCCGTACTTCATTCCGCACCGAGTTATTCCAAATACAATGATTTCAAGTTGATCCAACTCGGGTTGCGTGATAAACAGATCTCGATATACGGCGGTATCATCGCGCACGGCAGAGTCGTGGATAACAGCAAACAGATATGGAACGGTGTCGATTATAATCTGGACGGTAGTAAAGCATATCCTTATATTTGGGTCAAAGGCGCTTATTATGTGGATTTCAAAAAGAATCTGGACAACTGCGCCGGCATGTATTTTACCTCCGAATGCAACGGCAGTTGTACGGTCATCGGTGACCCCACCAGCGACTGGACTATTAATACGCCTTTCGATATCGCCGGCAGACTGGTCGTATTGTCTTTCTACGAGTCATCCAATAAATGGCACAAGATCTATTTTAACAATACAGTGAAAGCCAATGCCATCGTCGTGAATAGCGAACTGGACGGAACGGGAAACATTGACTATATTCCCAATTCCAGCATTCCCTATTCCAACGATAACGGCAAGTATCTCGAAGACTTCACGACTTATAACGTCGAATACAATATTTGGAAGAGCAAGAGAAAGTTCAACGTATCCACGGCAAAGAACCTCGTCGTCTTCAACCGGCCGGTCTACGCCTATGCGGGCAATGGTTTCAACGGCTCTTGTATCGCGGCGAATACTACGTTCAATGTCGGCAGTTGTCTGTTTACTGAGGGGCAGGTCGCCTTGCGTGACTGCGAATTGTTCTCTCTGGCATACGCGAGTGATACCGTGCATTGTTATTGCAAAGATCTTGCGCCTGATCCGAACGTCACCTGGTGGACCTTCTCTCATTATGAGGAATACATCAATGGCAATCAATATAGGACGATCGACGGCTCCATGTTCGTACACAGCAGTTCTGCGACCGGTGGCGCGAACTATTTGAAGGGCGTAAAGATCCATTCCAATGTATCTATCTACAATAATACCACCTATGCGATAGACTGTGAGTTTACGAATCCTCTGATCAGCACGACGAATGGTTATCTCGGATATCCGACCACCAAACTCTTATACTTCGGCGGTAGCTTCTATATGAAGAACACGTCGATCAAGGCACCGATGAATGCAGATAGCTGTTCGATCCCTGCCGGCAGAACGATCATCTGGGTGAAGAACGGTACGTTCGTGTGTGATGGCGACTCCTACGTCGGCGATCAAAAGTACGGCAGATCGCCGGGTGGATTGAATACCGATAAACAGTCCTTCCACCCCGGTATCTTCGTCAGTAAGAGCGACGGAAAGGGATGGACAGTCGATTGCAAGGAGCGCGACAAAGACGAAAACAAAACTGCCGCATTTACCGACAGCGAAACCTATTATAAGGGCGGCGCCGCCGTCAAAGGCAGCGTCACGCTGGATATTCTAGCCTATCACAGCATTAAGGTGTACGGCGCCGGTGTTGTCGTGGAAAAGGGCGACAACGATACCGACGTCAAAGCCTACAAGGCAGGTTTGTATGTGACACGCGGCAATATACAGGTTTACGATACGAAAAACGAACAATGGCTGAGCGGCACCAGTAACCCGTCCAAAGGCGGTTTCTTCGGCTTGTTCTCTTGTAGCGGTAAGGGTATGCACTATTATTGCAAACAGTCCAACAGACCTGCTGATGATGAGAATATCTTTATACCGTGCACTACAGCATACGTAGAGTATATGGTGAAATCCGACGATTCGCCATATTCTTCCAATTCTTCCAATTTCGCTACCTACGCGACGTGGAATCTGTGGTCTTACACGCCGCAAGACTACCCCGTAGCCTTCTTGTTGCCCGGATCGGTAAAATATGTAAAGCCGGTCGGCGTGAACGTCAATCCCCTTTTCCCGACTTGGATGACGCAAGCTACGAGAGCGAAACCGGAGGATCAGGATCCTTACTTCTTGAATTATGCGGAGGGTGATTGGCGCTTTGATTGTACTGCGGCGCCGACCGAACCCGATAAGCCGGACGTTTCCGCGTCGGGAACGATCTACGGCGACGCTTCGGTTTCTCCCGTCGGCGTGCATAATACGAGCGAATATTTGAAAGGGAAAGATAAGTTCTGTAACGACACGATATCCTACAACGCCGATACCGATGTGCTCACTTATCATCCGATCTACGGGGCGAACATTGCTTTTGGCGCTCCGGACATTTTTGCGTACGTCGGTGGAAGGGCAAACGAAGTCTCCCTGTCGTGGATTAAGCCGAATTACGATACGAGCGACGTTTTGATCAAACGTCCGTCGCTATACTGGACTGCGACGATCACCAATAACTTCGATACGACCGTCAAGGAGTATTGGAACACGCGCTTTATCCCATACGTTTGGAAGTTGCCTTATGATACGGCAGATGGTGCAACACCCGCCAAGAGGGTTTTGACGGTAAAAGAATACGATCGCGGAGGATCGAGCGGTGACTTCGATTTGACGGAATGGACCGATTCCGAGGCTGTCGGCGATTCCTACTTCTTGACGGAAAACCATTATACCGGCAGCAACCTTGCCAAACGTGCCGGCGACTTAAAAGGTTGGCGTAAAAACGGTGCGTCGGGCGACGCTCTCTGGGACGTCGTGGTTATCAATGCGTCGGGCGGTTCTCACAAGCGACGTTGTAAATTGCTGGTCTTTGAGAGCGGTGAATTGCCGTTCAGCGCCTTTATGATGGGCAATGGCAACTACAGCGAGGATATGACTTCTCATATCGTTTGGGATGATTACTATACGACGCATTATAAGAAAATCGCCAATACAGAACAATATGCTTGGTTGATGGGTGGTTCGGACAGTAACTACGACGTTACTTGGATCTTCTACGCTTGCGCCGATCCGGCCAATCCGTACGAGAGTGAGGCGAAAGACCTGCACGTCGTTTTGCCGCAGGGCATTGCGACACAGTTTATCGCCGACGGCAATACCCAAGTGACGGTTGTCGGCAAAGGCAGAGTTTTCCTCTATTTGACCAGCGGCGATACCATTTATATCAAAGGTAAAGCCATTAGTAAATCGACTACCGGTTATCTGTGGTGGCAACACACCAGTACGAAGGCTTGCTTTTTACCGCCCGTCGGCGGGCTGAAAAAGGTCGACGATACCACTTACGAGCCGCAACTGTACTTTATCGGTGCGGGTACCTATATTGACCTCTACATCGAAGATATGCCGATGTCCGCCGTAGTCTATATGCCATTCGGTCACTCGCATAAACTGTATGCGACTTCGAGTACATCACTGGGCGATCCGATTCTGCCGGCATATAATAGGTATCAGAGTTTGGTTGACGGGCACAATTTCTCTACGGTCGGGGGTAAGAATCAAAAGACTTGGTATTCGCCGACAGGCACCGATACCGCGCGTGTGCGATACAATCAGGTTACGTTGTCTTGGACGTCGGATTCCAGTGGTATCGAGCTGTCGAGATGGCTTTACGGACAAATTATCACAGACAATCTCTATTATAAGGCTGATAAAAACTCCTACAACCTGAGCTTTATGAATGAGTATGTCAAACCCAACCTCGGCAAGACTACGATCTATGACTACAGTACGGATACAAACAGTATGCGTGGCGGACAGGAATATACGCTCGATTCTTTCCTCGTGAATGCACCGAGCTATTCAAGGGCACTCCTTTACTGGGAGTACATCGGAATGAAAGTGGAGGCGTGATATGAGAAAGAGACTGCGCCTTTTCGGGAAAAACAGCAAAGGATTCACCTTGATGGAGTGCGTTTGCGCAATTGCGATCGTAGGACTTCTTGCCGCGCTTCTTTTGCCGTTGACCTCGAGCGCAATCATCTCGATGCGCGCTTCGGATTCCCTGAGAAAGGCATCTATGGACGCTGCGTATCAAAACGCGACGAGCGCGACGGTCTTTTCCGGTACGGGTAAAAACGTCCACACGATGTACGTAAAGGTCAACATTTACGGGTATAACGCGCTCAGTTCGAGTTCGGAGAGCGCATTTGTTTTCACAGAATCGCAGGCAACGGGAAAGTATGAAGTGCAGGTCACGTATTACGATCTGAAACACGGTAATGAAGAAAAGGACCCCGAGATTCCGAGTTGATTATGTTGTGGACGAGATTCAGACAGACGAAAAACAAACGGGCTATGACCTTGGTCGAGATGATCGCGGCGATCGCGATCACCGCGATTCTTGCCGCCGTGCTGTCGATGATGATCGTCCCCGTTATGAATACATATAAGACCCAAGCGACCAAGGTCGAGCTCGCCCAAGCGGTGACCTCGCGTCTGAACGATATTGCGCTTTTCCTGCGCGGAGCAACGGGGGTGTATCTGTCCGATTCAACGCGCGACGTTACGAAAGTTTGGTATCCGGGCGAAACCTTTTCCAACAGCAATAGGAGTAAAATGTATGGCGAAACGACCTACGTTTTTCCCGAAATTCGTTGGAAAGAAAAGCAAAGCAGCGAGAGCGATACCGTAAAGAAGAGAAGGGTGGAGTTTGACGGTCTTCGTACGGTATTGAAGGGCGGTACGCGTTGCTATTGTTTTGTAATGGACAATTATTATGAAAGAAAGAATAACGTTACGGGGTATCTTTATCCCGAGCTAATCATTGCCGATTGGTCGAATATGAGCAAGCGTTATTTGGACTATGGCAGCGCACGCAAAAACAATTCGTCCCTCTCCGAAGGGGTGAATCTCAATTCGGACGACTACCAAAATAAAGAGTATACTTGCCCGAATAATAACTCCTTGTATTTTCTCGTTAGGCAGAATCTCGACGATGAAAACCGTACGAATGCGCTTGAGATACATCTGACTGTAAGCAAAGGCGACGTATCTTATGAGGGGACGAAAACCATCGTTTGCGAAAACCTCGTTATCAATAAAGACGTGATCTATACGACGAATTTCCAAAAGTGGACGGGCAGCACGCTGAATAAAAGTGCGGCGGAAGCCACGACCAAGTCTTATACGAAGAAATACTACAGCGTTTGGTTCTCGTTAAGGAGCTGAAATGACGGTGTTGTTTTGCTTTTTGATTGCCCTTGTCGGCATCGTGATCGGAGGCTTTCTCGGTAGGGCGTCTTACGCACTCCCTAGGGGCGAGTATAGGGAGATACTCCGTCCGAAATGCCCTTTCTGCGGCAAGCCTCTTCCCGTTAAGTATTCCATTCCGCTGATCGGCTTTTTCTTCTCCGAAACGCGTTGTCCGCATTGCGGCGAAAAGCGCGCTCGATCGGTCTTTATGGGCGAGATCCTCTTCGGCGTCGCTTGCTTGCTGCTTTATCTCGTTTACCACTTTTCCTATCTCTTTTTCGTATATGCAGTCGTGGCGGGACTGCTGCTTTTATTGTCCTTGATCGACCTCGATATTCAAGAGGCGCCGCACGGCTTGCTCCTTGCGATCCTGCTTTTCGGCGTGATGACCTTCGTTTTCTCTTTTTTCGATTTTTCCTTGACGGGGACTGCTTGGTGGGAGCATCTCGTCGGGGCGTTCGTCATCAGCTTGCCGCTTTTTATCGTGATGATGGTGACGGGCGGCGTCGGTGGCGGAGACGTCAAACTGATGTTCGTTTTGGGATTGCTCCTCGGTTACAAGCTGACTTTGATCGGCTTCTTGATCGGGATCGTTACGGCGGCGATCGCGGCGATCCTCTTGCACTTCTTGTGTGACAAAGGGGGCAAATATCCGATCCCGCTCGTTCCCTTCCTCTCCTTCGGGGCGATGGTCTCGCTCCTATGCGGAAATGCGATCATCGAACTGCTCTTTTAGGCGTTTATCGATAAAAAACGAGCATTGACTTTTTATGCGCGAAGTGATATACTGATTATTGTGTAAAATCATTTTACGGAGGCATTATGAGCAAACTTACACTCGGACAGATCCTTTTGCAGAAAGGTTTTGTGAAACCCGCCGATTTGAAGCAGGCGAGGGAAGTGCAGATCTCCAATCCTTCCAAGAGCCTTGCCGAGATCTTGATCTCTCTAAACGTCACGTCGGAAGTGAATATTCTTTCCGCTCTCGCCGAACGTATGAACGTTCCCTTGATCGAGGGCACGATCTACGTCAACGATACCGACATCATCAAGTTGGTGCCGGAGAAAGTCGCGCGTAAGCATACGATCATTCCCTACAAGATCGACAAGAACAAGCTCATCGTCGCGATGCGTGACCCGTCCAATATGGACGCGGCGGAAGACATCAAGATGGCTGCGGGTATGGACATCGGTTTCGTCCTCGCGACCGAACCCGCGATCAACGATGCGATCGAGAAGTATTACGCCAACGTCACCGCACAGAAGATGGCGGAAGATATGAACGCCGAGGAAAAGGACGCGGCGGCGCAGGCGGCGAACGAACTCGACGATAGGGTGGACAGCGCCCCGATCGTCAAAATGCTGAATACCTTGATCCAGCAAGCCTTCGTTACCCACGCCAGCGATATTCACATCGAGCCTTTCCGCGATACCGTCATCATTCGTATGCGTATCGACGGCGCCTTGCAGGAGTATATGCGTATCTCTCCTTCGGCACACAAGAGCCTTATCACGAGGATCAAGATCCTTTCCAATATGAATATCGCCGAGAAGCGTATTCCTTTGGACGGCAGATTCGACTACACTTTTGAGGGTGAGCTGATCGATATCCGTGTATCTACCCTCCCGACCACATACGGAGAAAAGGCGGTGCTCCGTCTTCTCGGTACCGCGATGGGGCAGGATGTCAAGCTGACCGACCTCGGTATGCTCCCCGAGAATGCCGAGAAGTTTATGCGCGTTTGCGAAGCGCCGAACGGCGTGGTGCTGGTCACGGGTCCTACCGGAAGCGGTAAATCTACGACCCTTTACACCGTCTTGCAGGATCTGAACAAGCCGACCGTGAACGTCACGACCATCGAGGACCCTGTCGAAAAGAAGGTCTTTGGTATCAATCAGGTGCAGACCAATCACAAGGCGGGTCTCGACTTCGCGTCGGCGTTGCGCTCCATCCTTCGTCAGGACCCGGATATCGTAATGATCGGTGAGATCCGTGATAACGAGACTGCGGACATCGCGATGCGCGCCGCTATCACGGGTCACTTGGTGCTCTCTACGCTCCACACGAACGACGCCGTTTCCACGATCGCCCGTCTCGTCGATATGGACGTGCCGCCGTACCTCGTTGCCGCCGCTATGAACGGCATTCTCGCACAGCGCCTCGTGCGTAAGCTGTGCCCGAAGTGCAAAAAGAAGGTGCCCATCACCGAAGCGCAGAAGAATATCTTGAAGGATCCGAATATGGTCGAGGCATACGGTCCCGTCGGGTGCCCGAACTGCGGTTTCACAGGATATAAGGGCAGAACCTCTATTCACGAGGTTTTGGTGATCGATACCGGTATGCGTGAATTGATCACGAAGAACGCCACTACCGAAGAACTCCGTGAGTATGCCAAGAATACGGGAATGATCTTTATGGATGAAAACGTCAGGATCAAGATTAGGGAAGGTCTAACGAGCGTGGATGAGTATATGCGCACGATCTACACGATTTGACGAGTTCGTATAGCGGCGCGAATACTTCGCTACAAATTCATAAAAGGGCAGTTGCGTACGAAAAGCACGCGCCTGCCCTTTTCACGTACAAAAAAGCCCGTCGGATGCGGGCTTCAAGTTTTTACGGAGCGTCGGTTGAATAGGTGACGTTTTGACCGTCTTCGGTTTTGTAATACGTTCCTTTGTAACGGTAGGTCATTTTGACGATCGAATAACGGGAGATCGAACTCTTGGGATTGTCTGCATATTGGATATGCAGATAATTGTTACTGCAGGATTGGCAGGGGGTCGTCTTCAATATGATATAGCTATATCGCATATTGAGTCGCGTACCAAGCGCTTCCCTCTGCGGGGCGCCGGACGTACTCATGCCTTTGTTGATCTGATTGAAATACATCTCGGTCAGACGCCAGTAGTTGGACAAGGTCGTTTCCATGGATTTTCTCTGCGTATTACGCAAAACGGCGATCGTGGACGCAGTAACGATCATAGAAAGGATCGCGATGATCGCGATGACGACCACGAGCTCGATCAAGGTAAATGCTTTACTGTTTCCGCGTCTCCATATCATATGAATATTTTAACACACGGTTTTTTTATTGTCAATATAGTATATTGACAAGGAAGGGGTGCAAATGGTATTATAAGAATATGAATAAAATGGGGAAGTCTTTTAAGAATAAAAAAGGGTTTACCTTGATCGAGTTGATCGCGATCATGGCGATCATGGCGATCGCCACGGCGCTTATTTTGCCCAATATTCAGGGCATGATCGACAAGACCGAAGAGTCGAAGATCAAGAACTATTGCGTGGAAGCGGCGTCGACCCTGAAAGGCTATACCAACCTTTTGCTCGTCGGAGAGAGCAAGGTTCCCTATGAGGACAGTAAGGGCGTTTTGCAATACTACACGATCAAGGACAGCGAGTCGGGATTGCAGAGCGCTTTGAACGAATATAATCTGAATACGGCATTCCAGTACTTTGTCCTGTCTTACGTGACCTCAAAAGACACGAGCTCCAAGACCACCAACCCCACCGCCACGATCCAATCGGAGATCATCAATAAGAATATCGAGGCGAAGGACACGATGGCCGTTTGCGTCGAGAAGACCACCTCATCGACCAATACGAGGTTTGAGATATATAAGGTCATCGGTTTTTGGTATTTCAGTTATAAAAAGAATAAAGTCGTTTATACGTATTACGTTCCGACCATGCGTTGTGGGCAAGGATTCACCAAATTGACGGAAAGCGGGAAATAGGAGAGAGTATGAGAGAGAAAAACTATCGAAAAAAAAGGTTGACTCTGTTGCTGACGGTGATCGCGCTCTTGATCATCGTCACGTTTGCTTTTACGGCGTGTAGTCTATTCACCGATGCGGTGAAAGGGATCTTCTCGGGAGAGTCCGCACAACCGAGCGGTACTTCTGTTTCCGGCGACAAGGACGGCACGTCGACCGGAGACGGTGATTCGGGAGCAGGGACGGACGATGGTTCGGGAAGCGGTTCGGGTAGTGGCTCGAGTAGTGGTTCAGGCTCAGGGTCAGGTAGTGGTAGCGGCTCGGGTTCCGGGAGCGGTTCGGACTCCGGCTCGGGTTCGGGTTCGGGGAGCGGTTCCGGTTCGGGTAGCGGTAGTGGCTCCGGTTCGGGTAGCGGCTCGGGTAGTGGACCGAGCGAGCCCGTCACACCGACCGAGACCGATCTCGTGACGATCTCGACCTCATTGGTTTACGACAAGGCGAGCGGCAACGAGCTCTCGATCTCCGCCACGCATCCCGAGATGTATTTCGACAGTTTGATGGGTATGGGATTGACCGCCGCGAACGTTCGCACGGTCTCCGGTACCAGGATGGGGCACGGTGAATTGCAGGTCGACGGTTCTTATCTATGCTCTCTCGACGTCGGCACGTACGACTTCTACTACGTCGTGGAAGACAATAAAGAGGAGAAACATTACGAGCCTTTCGTTCTGACCGTCAAGAATACGGCGGCTGAGCCCACCGACGTGAAGATCGACTACGACATCGATTGCCCGAACGTCTACGTGACCTTTAAGTGCGATTGCGGCGGCAGTCATAAGGTGTATTTCGATGGGAAAGGAGATTATTCCGCAGCAAAGGGCGTCGATCGCGTTTTGATCGGTTCGATCGACAAGTCCACCAAGCATACCGCCCTCGTGGAATGTGCAAACGGGGCGAGCAGTTCCATCACCAAGGCGTCGCCCGACGCGAGTGCGGTCAGCGGCGGTTATCTTACCGACACCTATTCCTATATGGGGCATACCTCAGATCGTTACGTCGAAGACAACGACGAGGCGGTGAGGGTGTTCAATTATTTGATCTATAAAGGATCTTCGGATTCCTTAGAGACCTTCGTTTCGGACGGACTGGCAGGTTACTTCTCGTCGAATGAGCAGATCAACAATTATATGGCGATTTTGCAGCCTCAGCTGATCAACCCGTGGTCGGTCAATTTCGGCTTGAGTTGCAAAGGGAAGGTCGTCACCTTCTCCGTCTCGATCGGCGACGTCGGCATCATCTCTTCGGGCTACGAGGAGAGCAGGGATTACGATGATATTGAGGTCGTTTCCCACCACGTCCCGCAAAACGTGCGGGTCAAGGGATCGGCACTCCCGATCGACGCCAAAACAGCCGTCAACGTTCGCAACGTGAAAGAGCTTCTCTCCGCCGTCGAAGCGGGGTATAAGCCCGTAGCGGCAGGCGCGACACTCGCGATGTACAACGCGGCGAGAGATTTCTCATACACTTACTTGACCAATTCGATGTCCGACCTTGAGAAGCTGCACGTGATCTACGATTATCTGGCGGGCGAGATCGATTACGACTATTCCGCATTGAATCTTTATTACTTGGTCAATTCGATCGGCGGGAGATCCCTCTCCGATGCGAAAGCCTTGATCGACGACGCGTTAGAAGACGCCTCGCTCGGCTTCTCGGATTCGATGAAGGCGAAACTCATTGCCGCGCGTGATTCCGCCGCTACGACGGACGCGCTTTACAAGAGCTTGAAGACCGACTACCTCTCTCGTCTCGGTGCCTTCTCGATCGAGGGTGTGTTTACGGACGGCGCCGCGGTTTGCGAGGGTATCTCCTATACCTATATGCTGCTTGCGCGCATCGAGGGGATCGAATGCGTGCAGATCTCGGGCATTGCCAAGCAAGGAAAATCCGAAGTCGCGCACGCCTGGAATAAGGTGCATCTCGGCGACAAGTGGTACTGCGTCGACGCCACCTGGGGCAATATCTATATGGGCTCAACGAAATACGTGACGCACCGTTACTTTATGATCCCCGAAGACGTGTTTGCCGAGAATCACACGGAACATATCGGCAATGCCGTCGGCGTCAAGAACCTTGCGCTCGGTGATGCGGAATACTACAAGTCTGTCGAGACCGAAACGGGCCATTCGTTGTATATCTCGAATTACGCCGACTTGGAAGCGGCGGTTCGCTATTATGCGGCGGCAGGCAGCTACTATATGGAGTTTATGGTCGATCCCGATTACGACGTGATGCCCGAAAACGATCCCCCGCTGAAACGTGCTTTCAAAGAGAACGTCGCCGCGGGCTTTGCTTTGAATTACGTGCCCGAACGCGTCTTCATTGCGTATTTCACCTTAACATGATCCTTTCGACCGATACTCTGACGTTATATTTCAATAAGACCACTTTCGGCGTCGAACGTCTCTCGATCAACGGGGACGCCGAATGTCTGTCTTGGGTGCGCGGCAGGGAGTTTGCGCTCCCGTCCGGCAATAATTTTCTGACAAAAAGCGATTATGCCGCAGGCAAGATTTCGGGAGAGTTCTTGTTTTTTTCGGGCTTGACCTGCGCCGTGACCGTGACGGCGGATCGCGGGGCGGCGGTCTTCCGCTATCTATTCAAGAACGACACAAAAAAGGAGATCGAAACGAAGCAAGGCGAACTGGGGATCTATCTCCCGTTTAACGACGATTTCGACGACCCCTTGATCTCTCTTCGTCGGCGCGTGCACGCACACGTTCGCGCCGCGGGACAAGCCTACGTCTATTGCGAGCGCTATTCGGGCGATCTCCCCGCCTTGGGTTTGATCGTGACGAAAGGACGGAGCGACAGCTATTCACTCGAGCGCGGCGGCAAGAAATCTTCGCGTGGCAAGATCATTCTCGACCTTCCGGCATTGAAACTGGGCGTAAACGACAGTTACGAATTCGAGTTCGCGGTTTTCCCCTGCAATGGCAGAGAGGACTTTTTCAAGCGAGCGGATTCCTATGGCTTGATCACGATTCGGACGAGTGATTTGACGGTCTTTCCCGAGGAAGAGATCTCCTTGTCCTCTGACAAGGCGACCTATTTGACCCTGGACGACGAGCGCATTCCTTTCGTGGACGGAGAATGCCGTTTCGTTGCGAAAGGGTGGGGCGCTAAACGCGCTACGATCCACGGGGAAAAGGGATCGGTCGATCTCGATTATTTCGTCCTTTCTCGCGATCTTCCCGAGAAGCGAATCGACTTTCTTTTGGAAAAACAATATATATCCGAGGGCGGATCTCGAGGAGCCTTTACCGCTTACGATCCGACATCCGGCGAGCAGGTCGTTCGCGGCGGCGTACGCAGCCCGTTTTCTCTGGGCGGCACCCGCGCGACGCCGCTCTTTCTTTTGTTGCGAGCGGGAGAGAAGGGGGCGATCCCTGCCGATAAACGCGAAAAAATCGACGCTTCTATCGCTTTTTATGACCGTGAGATCTATTCGGGTGGCGGTGAGGTCGCGGACGACGTCGGCAAGACGCGTTCGTTTTTCGGCAAGAAATATTACCACTATCCGCTTTTTGCGGCGATCAAATACGAAGAATACCGCTACCTTGGGAATATTCCCTATTTGAAAGAAAGCGCGGCGATCCTCGACAAACTCTATCGAAGCGGATCCCTCTATGAAGTTTCGCCCGTGCTCTTAGTAGAGCGCGCGCTCCGCAAAGAGGGGGAGACGGCGCTTGCCGACGAGCTGAGAGCGGTCGTGGTGGAAGCCGCGGATCAACTGATACGCAGCGGGAATAAATACGCACCCTTCAAGGGACTTCCCTACGGTCCCGAGATCGTGTACGGTTCGCTCTCGACCTTGCTCGACGCTTATTTGATGACGCAAAACGATTATTATCTGCACACGGCGAAAGAGCATTTCGCGCGTCTCACAGCCTTCTCCTTCCCGTCATCGGACTATCGGACGGACGACGTGCCGGAGATATTCGAACGCGATAGAGCGAGCGGTCTGACCTACGATATGTCTCCGCATTATACCGTGGCTTTTTTTGCCCTCGTTTACGACAAGTACTATCGCGCTACGGGGGAGAAGGGCGCCCGCGATCTGTCCCGCCGCGCCCTAAAGAGTGCGCTGACCCTTTTCGGGGCAGACGGCGGTGGATCCAGGAGCAAAGCCGCGCCTCGAGCGGTGAACGATATTCCTCTTTCCGAGTATGAACAAATTTCTTACGGAGAGGACGTAGTTTTGTATTTGTTTGACTTGCTATTTGATCGGGAATAGCCTATAATAATCTATAGGAGGATAACGCAATGTCACTAACGAAAGAACAATGGATCTCTCTCGAAAAAAAGGCGTCTTATCTTCGTCACAAAACGGCAGAAGTCTGCGTTTGGGCGAATGGCGCGCATATCGGCGGAGCATATAGTAGTGCGGACGTATTGACCGCACTTTATTATTATGTGATGAACTTCGGCAAGGACAATTACCTTGACGAGGATCGTGACAGATTGATCATCAGCAAAGGCCACGCGGGTGTGATCACCGCGCCCATTCTCGCCGATCTCGGCATCGTGGACGAGGCTCTGCTCCCGACCTACAATCATACGGGTTCGCCCTTCGGCGTCCACCTCGACAAGAGGAAGGTCCCGGGGTTGGAAGCTTCCACGGGTTCGCTCGGACACGGCCTTTCCATCGGTCTCGGACTTGCGATGGCGGCTCGCTTGAGGAACAAGAAGTATCTTACCTACGTCCTTTTGGGCGACGGTGAGTGCGACGAGGGCAGCGTGTGGGAAGCGGCGATGAGCATCGCGCACTTCAAGGTCACGAACGTCATCACCTTGATCGACCGCAACCAATGTATGATCGACGGTCGCACCGAGGACGTGATGGGGCTCGAGCCTTTTGCGGATAAGTGGCGCGCCTTCGGGTTCGACGTGATCGAGATCGACGGACACAATATGGACGAGATCGTCACCGCGCTTGAGAAGGCGAAGGCGAATACGACCGACAAGCCGATCGCGATCATTTTGAATACCTTTAAGGGTGAAGGCGTCGGTTTTATGAGAGACAATTACAAGTGGCACTACGGCACGATGGATGAGGCGAAGCTCGCCGAAGCGCTCCGTGATCTCGACGAATATGAGAAAGTGCGTATCGCCAGAGCGGAAAAGGAGGGCAAATAAATGAACAAGTTTGCTATCATCGGATCGGAAGCAAGAAGTACGACGGAAGCCTTCGGTAAGGCTCTTTTGGAGCTTGCGGATCAGCATCCCGAGGTATGCGCGTTGTCCGCTGACCTTGCAGGATCGGTCAAAGTCACGATCATGCAGAAAAAGTACCCCGAGAGGGTCTTTGACGTAGGTATCGCCGAACAGAATATGATGAGTATGGCGGCGGGTCTCGCGCTCGGCGGGCTCGTTCCCTTTGCGGCGACCTTCTCGGTTTTCGCCTCTCTGCGCGACCTCGACCAGATCCACACCGACATCTGCTATCAGAACGCGAACGTAAAAATGCTCGGTTCGCACGGCGGCACGTCCTTCTCTCAGGCGGGTAGCACTCACCACGCTCTCGAGGACATCGCTGCGCTTCGCGGCATGGCGAACTTGACGATCATTTGTCCCGCCGACTATATCGAGACCCAGCTGGCGACCAAAGCAGTCTACGAGAAGTTCGGCCCGATGTATATCCGCATCAATCGTGGCACCGATTATGACGTTTACAATACTTACGATTACGGTTTCACTATCGGCAAAGCGGTTCGTATGTCGGAAGGCACCGACTTCACGGTCATCGCTTGCGGCAGTATGGTCTATCAAGCCTTGATCGCGGCGGAATCGCTGAAAAAGAAGGGCGTCTCGCTCCGCGTCGTGAATATGCATACGATCAAACCCATCGACAAGGACGAGATCATTGCGGCGATGAAGGAGACTGGCGGCATCATCACGGCGGAAGATCACAACGTGATCGGCGCATTGGGTAGCGCCGTGGCTGAGGTCGTTGCGGAGAACGGCGGCGCAAAGAAGTTCAAGCGCCTCGGCATTCCCGACGAGTTCTCCATCATCGGTGCGCGCAAGGACATTCTCGCGCATTACGAGATCGACGCCGCCGGTATCGAAAGGAACGTGCTGGAGTTGCTCGGGAAATAACGATCTACGATCTGAAGGGCGTGTCGCAAGACGCGCCTTTTTTTGTCCAAACGGCTTTCGCGCGCGTTATTTCCGTTATCTTGGTCAATACTTGCTGCGTATGAGTGTGAGCAGTCGTTTGATCGATGGTTTTTTTCTGTTATGCGGGGTAGCGCGAAAGGAAACTCCCGTTAAGTTTTATCGCAGAATGCGAAGAAACGCGATACGTCGAAAAAAGTACCCCAAGTGCCGTTACTCGGCTTGCGGTGTTAAGACGGAGCGGAATGTGTATTGCGGAATGCGCTACCTGACTTTTGTTCCGTCGAACGTCGAAACGGACAAAACCGTCCTCTATCTCCACGGGAGCGCTTATATGAACGAGCCTCGCGCCGCGCAATTGCGTTTCGCTGCGGAGATCGCGCGAAAGACGCACGCAAGAGTGCAGTTCCCGATCTATCCGAAGCTTCCCGACGCAACGGCGATCTCCTGCTTTGCCTTGCTGAACAATTATTTCGTGTTCTTGAGGAAAAAAGGTGAGGTCTTGTTGCTCGGAGACAGCAGCGGCGGGGCGCTCGCGCTCTCCTTGGCGGCGACTCGAAGCGACATCGATGCGGTGATCGCGATCTCGCCGTGGCTGTCATTATCGGTCGGCGAGGAAGGGCGAACCGTGGCGAGCGACGTTATGCTCTCGGTCGATACGTTGGATCGCATCGCACCGTTGTGGGCGCGAGATCTGTCATTCGAGGACGTAAGGGTGAGCCCGATTCAAGGGAGATTCAAGGGGAAAACGCTCTTTCTGATCTGTGGGGAAAAAGAGCTTTTTCGCCCCGACGTTTTGCGGTTTTGCGGAGCGCAAAGCGGGCAGGGTGCGACGGTAATATACCTCGAGGGTGCAGGACAACAGCATTGCTATCCGCTGATGCCTACTCCCGAAGGGAGAGATGCGCGAGAGGAGATCATTCACTTTCTTCAAAAGGGCATTTACGGGGATCGCCTATGAGATCCTTCGTCGCGATCGCTTTGCTCCTTCCTTTTCTCGTCGGGTTCGCGCTTTGTTCCCTTCCGCAGGATCGGGTCGCTCGGGTGGAAGACGAATTACACTATTCGATGGGGATCGTCAGGGAGCGCCGTCTCTTCGCTTTCGGCGATGAATCTTGCTCAAACGGCATTTCCGCCCCCTCTGTCGACCTGCCGATCGATCCGTACGATGGAGAAGAGGTCTCGATCTTTACCCGCCAAACGGGCAACGCGATCTTTTTATTCGAGAAGGAATCCGCCGATCTCTCCTTGTCCATCGCGGCCAAGATCCCGACGGAAGGGGAGATCGACTATCGCGCCTTCGCTTTCGAGGATAGGTTGCCCGTGCTGCTCGCCCCCTTGACGGATGAGGAGATCGTGTACGTTTTTGCGCGTATCGTTTCTTCCGCTACCGAAAGAGCGCCGATCGAAGGCTCGTTAACAGAAATTACCTTTGAAAAAGAAGAGGAGAGTTTACGCGCGTTTGCTCGCATCACGCTTGGACTCAAAGGGTTGATCGACAAATATCGTCTCGTCGGGTTGCCCGAGCAAGCCGTCTTCTCGGTTTCGATGACATTTTCTCTGAAAAACTCGTATATTTCCGTAGATTTCAATAAAACGTCCGTTTGTTGCGAGACGATGGATATCCCCGAAGCCGTCTTGCTTTTCGGTTGCAATTTGGCATTCGGCAGGAAAGATTATAAGGCGCTCTTCGGGAATGCGGTCAAAAATGTTTTCGTGAATGCGAGAATATATCGGTAAGGTATTGCACGCGCGCGCGTTTTGTGATAAAATTACAATGTATAACTATACAACCCGAGGTGCATAAATGCGCGTAAAGACCCGAACTCATACATATTGGATCGCCCTTCCGCTGATACTCCTATTGGCGTTTACTTTCTTCCTATTTGCCACCGCCGTTCCCAACGCCGCCGCTGACGACACGATCTATCTCGAAGCGGACGTAACGGTAGGGGGTGAACGGTTGCCGTCTTCCGTGGTCTATACCGGTGCGGCGTATGATTTCGGCTTCCGCTTATATCGCAGTACGAATCGCTCGCAATGGGAGAGCGAAAACGATGCCGACTGCATCGACAATTTCGAAATCCTTTATTATGCCGTCTCGGATCCCGATCTTGTGATCTCCAAGCCGCAATCCGTCGGCAACTATATCGCGCGCGTTACGGCGAAGGACGTCCTTTCCGGATACAAGAACAACGGCGAGCCTTCTCGTCTGATCTCCGAGGGCGTCGTCGTCGGGGAAAAGCGCTTTTCCGTCGTAAATGAAGATCTGAGTTTGTTCTGCACGCCGCTTGATCGTGTGAATACCTTGGTTCTCGACGACGCGCATTCTGCCGATTATTTCTATACCCAAGTCACGACGGGCGTTTCTCTGCTTTTGAACGGGCAACCTTTGACCGCAGGTGCGGGTAACGACTATACCTTCGTCGTTCAACGCCATAACGGTTCGGCTTTCGTTGATACCGCCTCGATCTCGACCGTGGGCACCTATCGACTGAAAGTCACGATCAAATCAACGGTGGATCTTTCGCGCACGTCGGCGACGACCGTTCTCGATACGTCGGGGGGAGACTATCTCCTTTATCGTGAGTTTTCCGTTACGCGCGCGACGGTCAGCTTGGGCTTGACGAATACGTCGATGTACGAAGACGCTCCGACCGCTGTCACCCTGACCGACGCGTCCAAAACGAAACTCTCCACCACGATCGGCGTATCTTACGCCACGGAAATGATCTTACTGTCCGATTCGGAGAGCGTCGGCAGGATCGTCGCTTCGCAGAACAGCGGAGCCTTGTCCTTCACGCCGACCCAAGCGGGAGACTACGTCTATCGCGTGATCTTCAAGTCGGCGAACGCCGGCTACGGCGTCGCTGTGGACGACTATATGGATCTGCCCTTCGTCGTGAAGAAAGTTCCTTTTACCGTCGTCTATTTCATCGACAACAGCAAGAGCAATCGGCTGAACTACGAGATCGTTCGTTCTCCGAGCGATACGGTCTCCCTTACGCCTGTTTTTTACGATCTGAACGGGCAGGAGATCACCTCTGTCGCGACGCAGACCGGTCAATGGAAGTTTACCGTTTCTTATAAAAGATACAATCCCACCCCGCCCGCAGCTTGGGAAAACGCCACGCCGATGGGCGCGGGACTTTATCGGGTCATCGTGACCTTCACGCAGGACGCGGAGATCGAGACCGGTTATACGATCACGTCGGGTAAGGTGATCACTCGTGACTTCCAGATCATCACGGACGGCGTCTTGACCGTGACGCCTTATCGCGGCGGCGTGTGCTACTATACGGGGAGCGCCGTAGAGCCGGAATTGCTCTTCCTCGCCGCAGGGGTTTCGGACGTTCCGTCGAAAGTGGACGGGAAATACGTCCTATCCTTCTATGACCATACGGGGGCTTCCGTTCTCGCGCCGACCGACGTCGGAGAGTATTATTTCGAGCTGAAGTTTACTTCGGCGGTCGCCGAACTCGGCGTGCCGGTGAACGCGGTATATCGCGGTGCCTTCTCGATCGTCTATCACACGATAGCAGTATCCTTCGGCGACGAGATCCTCTTTGACAACGGGGAGACGGGCGGGGCGATCACGCCGACTCCGACCTATTCGGTCAGTTATTATAAGGTCGAAGGCGATCTGTGTAAACCGCTTGCCGAGGCGCCGACCTTGGCGGGGACTTATCTCAAACGGCTGACTTTCACTTCGGCGGTCGCACAATGCCATATCGCCGTCGGAGACTTCGCGATATACGAATACTCTATCGCGGGCATCGCGGCGCGTTGCGAGATCTCGACGACCTCACTCGACCTCGTGTATGACGGCGGCGTAAAAGAGCCGACCCTCACCTTTACGAAGGGGGCGACGACGCCTTTGTCTTTGGTCGAATATCAGGATTATTCCGTTTCCTATTATAAGCAGAGCCTTCCCTGCGGCAAGCCGATCCTTGCGGGGAATTACACTTGCTTGGTCACGATCCTCAGGACGGACAGCGAGAAGGGGCTGACCCGCGGCGCTTACGTTTCCTCGAGTTTCACCATTCTGCCTCGTCCGATCGAGGTTTCGTATTCGATCTCACCGTTGAGCCTCGATCTCGTTTACGACGCGACGAACAAAACCTTTATTCCGCGCTTTACCGACGGGGGGCATCCCATCACCTGCGCCAATTCCGTGGAGTATGCGGAATACTCCAATACGCCCGCTTATGCTGCGGGAGCCTTCAAAAATGCCGGTAAGTATCTCGTACGGACGACCCTGAACGACGATAAAGAGGGGAGTTTGTCGCTTAACGATGCGACGATGGAGTTTACGATCGAGAAACTCTCTCTTGAAGTCAGATTCACGGTGCCTCTTTCCTATTCCGCGATGTGGACGGGTTCGGAAGTCTCTCCGACCGTGAAATACGTCGCATTGAACGGCAGATATGCCGACGATACGGCGCGTTCCGCATCCGCATTCGGCGTGTCGATCGGCGAGACCAAGACCTACTTTACTACGGAAGACGCCGTGCACTACGAGACGCCCGTTCTGACCCCGATCAAGACGGGATCTTATCTGCAGACGGTCGCCACGACCAATCCGAACCTGCGTTTCTACGCGGCGTCCGCTCTCGGGAATAATGGCAGTACCGTGACGGTCCCGACCTATACGGAGACCACGGCAAGTCAGATCTTCTCGATCATCCCCCGAGAGGTCGAAGTGTCGGTCACCTACGACGATGCCTTGTATTATACGGGAAGCGAAGAGGTGGATCGAAAGGGCGTGGTGTCCACGACCTTCAAGGCGTGCAATTCGACGGGGACGGCGTATAACGTCGCCGTGGTCGCGCACGCATTTGAAGCGAATGACTACAAGATCTATTACTATCCGTCCGATTACAGCGGGGTGATCAGCGGCGAGGGCTCGTTGACCGAACCCACCGAGAAGGGATATTACGTCGCTCGCGTCTTGATCGAACGCGACGGTGTGAACGATACCTACTTGACGAATGGCAACTATACCTTCAAATCGGGTAAAAACGCCGTCGGCGAGGATCTCGCAGGCGTGGCGATCTACGACGGGTGCTACGTTGATTTCGTCTTCCGTATCTCGGATCAAAACAAATTGGACGTGATCTACAATATGCCCGCGACCTTCGCTGCGAATGGGGAAGGGAAAGCGATTTCCGTTACCTTCCTTAACAATTTCTCTGAGGTCGGATTGATCGAGGGCGACGGCAAGGATTACAAGATCACCTACATCGATTCTTCGGAAAACGAGCAAGCGACGCCTTTCTCGGCGGTTGGTGCTTATCGCCTGAAGATCAAGTTCTTGAAGACGAATATCGCCTATCGTCTCGAAAGTTATTCCGGCGAATATGTAAAGGCGGAAAGCGCAAGCGAGCTGTATATTGCCGAGAACGATATGCTCCTATACGATTACGTCATTTTCGAGCCTCGCGAGTTGTCCGTGAATTTGATTGAACCCGCATCGCTCTACTACAATGGTTCGCCGAAGAACTATACCGCCTCCTTCACCGTTACGGAAGAGAAGGTCGAGTCCAACGTCACGTTGACCTACGGCACCCATTACAAGCTGGTGTATTATGCCTTGGTCGACGGGAAATACAATGCGTTGCTCGGCGCGCCGACCCTTCCCGGAAAGTATGCCGTAGAGGTCGCATTCCAGAAGGATCTCCTCGACTATACGATAGACGTCTCGGGGACGCCGCACGTCGTTACGACGGCGTATTTCACGACGATCAAAGAGGCGGGTGGCGTGTTCGAAAACGCGAAGACGCCGCGCGTGACCTTTACGCTCAATAGGGCGATCCTCGTGCTCGGAGGATTGCAAGCGAGCGATAAGGCGTTCGACGGAACGGACAAAGCTTCCTTCGTCGGTGCGCCGACCTTGTCCGTCAAGAAGGACGGAAACGTGGAGCTCGGTGCGATGGTAAAGGTTGACGGCATCTTCCCCTTCACCCTCTCGGGCGAGATCAAAGGAAACTTCCTCTCGATCTTCCCGGGTGACTCGATCGAGATCGACGTGACTTCGAATTATACTTTGCCGAGTGAGGCGGATCCCCTATATACCCTCGAGTATCCCGACTATACCGCTAAGATATCTAAGAGCCTCGTCCGCGTGACGCCGATCGACGTGACGAGAGAGTATAACCCTCTTGCGGTCAATAGCATCATCAACTATTCTTTGGATTACGACGTTGATACGATGGGCTTAGCATTCCCGTCGATCACGGCGGAGAATATGCTTATCGGCACGTTGTCTCACGAAGAGGGGAGTAACGTCGGTTGGTACAAGATCATCAAGGACACCCTTGCCTTTGACGATCTGATCGAGGGCGCCTATCCCGCAAAGAAACTGTCGGATCTCTTCGTCCTCGAGATCGAGGAAGCGGGCTATCGCATTACGGAGAGATTGATCACCGTTGCGCTTACCGAAGGGCAGAGCAAGGTTTACGGTGATTCGGATCCCAAGAATGCCAACGGAGAGACCGAGTACGGTGTGACCCTTTTGTCAGGCAGCTTGATCTACGGAGACGTATTCGTTTGCAAAATGACGCGTGCGGCGGGTGAAAACGTCGGCACCTACGGCGTCACCCTCTCGGATGCGAAGGTCGTAACGAAGGTGGGCGGGGTCGACGTCAGCGCGAATTATCGTATCACGCTCGTAAACGGCACTTATGAGATCACCAAACGCAGGCTGAAAGTCTCTCCCACGAACCAAACGGCTACTTACCTACAGGGATTCGATGCCTTCGCGATCGAGGTGTTGGATCTGGATAAGAGCAATCGCAACGTGACGCAAGAATATGTAACCGCTCCCACGGGAGACCGTTTGTCCGGCAAACTTGCGACGCAGGCGACGGACGATCCGCTCGTGTTCTCTATCTTACAAGGATCGATCACGGTAGTGAACTCTTCCGGCAAGAACGTCGCGTCGAACTACGACGTGGACTTCGATACCTCGCGCACGTACACGGTAGAAAGGATCGTGGTCAACGTGCGTATGGAGGCGCATGCCGATCGTAAGGTCTTCGGGGATAAAGATCCGATCATCTCCTTCTCGATCTCCAAGAGCGAACGTGAGAAACTCGGTGATCTGATATTGTCCGATTCCAGTTCGATCGGTCGACAGCCGGGCGAGGATGTAGGCGAATACGTTATTTATAGGGAATCGACCCCGGGAGAATCGGGCGGTTTCCACGTGATGGATGCAGGTATAGAGGTGTCGCAGTTCTTCAAGTTTATCGCCACCAACGTTACGACCGGTGTGGAAAGGTTCACGATCACCCCGCGCCCGATCATCGTTACGATCGAGGACGAGACCTACGAGAATACGGGTCGCGAGATCTTGCCCGTCATCAAATATTTGAATGAGAACGGCTCGAGGCTTTCCGCTTCGGTGTTATCCAAGTTGAAGGTCAATATCACCGTTCCGACCATCGCGTATGACGACGGAGAGAATCTCGTTACTCCGATCATCACGGGCGATGTGGCGAGCGATCCGAACTTCGAGATCACCTTCAAGGCGGGGACGATCACGCTCATCTATCTGCAAAACCGCGTAACCGCGACCCCGTTACCCGAAACCGACGAGATATACGCGGGCAGGGAATATCTGTTCGCGGGGATCATGCTGTACAAGACGGTGAAGTTCTATAAGCTCGAGACCGCGAACGGTGAGCAACCCGATCGCGCGGTGGAGATCACGCTCCCCATAGACGATACGATCAAAGGGGAAGGCTTGGTCGCGGTCGCCCTCTACGCCGATTCGGCAGCACACGCATTTGCCTTTGAACAGAGGGGACTTACGCTCGTCTATTCCGACAGCGGTGCCTATTATGTGGCGATCGCGGAAGTGCAGGAATGGTTCTACGTGATCTGGGGCGCCGTCCTGATCGCGGCGGGGGTCGTGATCTACTTCTTGATCAGGCTCATCATTATGCTCGTCAGGAAACACAAAGAGAAACACGGCAAAGCGCCCAAGAAGATCAAAGTCGCTAAGAAGCCGAAGGGAGTCAGCGCCTTTGCGCCGAACGCTGCCGGGAATACGGCGGCAGACGCGTCTGTCACGATGTCGGGCGAAGGTGGCGGAACGGACGATCTGTTCTCCAGCGAAGCGATCACCGTGGAAGAGCAGCCCGCTGCCGATTCGACGGCTCAGCCTGCGAACGATTTGTTCATCCCGTCGGGATCGGCTACCGATGCGCTGTTCTCGGATTCCGCCGAGGAGATATCCGCCGAGGGCTTTAGCGAGGCGATGGACTTCGATATTCCCGACCAAGATGCCTTTGCGGCGCCTTTGACCATTGACGAGAAGGCGAAGGAGAAGCTCGACAAGAAGGACAAGAAGGACAAGAAGGATAAGAAGGACAAGAAGAAAGAGAAGAAGGAGAAAGAGCCTAAGCAGGACAAAAAGAATAAAGGCAAGCCCAATGCCCCAAAGGGCTTCGTTCCCTCTTCCTTCAAGCCGAAGGGAGACAAGACGGGGGCGTATGCACCGACGCGTTCTTACCAAGACGATCTCTTTATCGACGAGGGAGCAGCTGCCGATACCGACAGCTTGCTCAGCGATGCGGCGATCACCTCGGACGATACCTCGATCCCCGTTCCGACTTCGGCGCCTTCCGCCAATGGAAATGCTCACGATGACGAACTCATCATTGCTCGCAGCAGCGGCTTTGCCGACGAGGATCCGGAAGATCCCAATGGCGGTGAGGGTGGCAACGGCGATATGCTCTAAACCGCCCGATCCTTACCTGAGAGCGATAAAAAAACCACCGCTTATGCGGTGGTTTTTATTGTTGTAATGGCGTTAAAAACGTTATTTCTCCACGCGGATCACGCTCGCGATCTCTTGCACGCAAGAGGCAGTTTCGAGCGAGGAGAGAGCCGCTTTGAAGGTGAGTTCGCTCGTCTTTTGCGTAACGAGCACGACGGTGGCTTGTCCGTCGGCGCCTTCTTTCTGCACCATCGAATCGATGCCGATCCCCGCAGAGCCGAGGATGCCCGTGATGCGAGAGAGGACGCCCGTCTCGTCCTTGACGATCAAACGAATGAAGTATTCGCTGTTGAAATCGTTGTTGAAATCTTGCGCTTCCGCTTCGAGGATGAAGGGGTAACGTCTGTGTCCCTCGCGGGTCGCGGCGGTCACGATGTCGGATACGATCGCGCTGCCGGTCGGCAGATCGCCCGCGCCTTTGCCGTAGAACATCAATTCGCCGACGTTGTCTCCCACGACGTAAATGCCGTTGAAGGCGCCGGAGACCTTCGCCAAGGGGTGATCGTCGGGAATGAAAGCGGGGTAGACGTGCGCTTCGATGCGACCGTTGAGGTTCTTGCTGATCGCAAGCAGTTTGACGGTCAAACCGAATTCTTTGCCGTATTTGATGTCTTGCTTGGAGACCTTGCTGATCCCTTCGCGGTAGATCGCCGTATAGGGGACGCGCTTACGGAATGCGAGGGAAGAGAGGATCGAGAGCTTGTAGGTGCTGTCGAATCCGTCCACGTCGGCGGAGGGATTCGCTTCGGCGTAGCCGAGGCGTTGCGCTTCTTTTAGGGTGTCGCCGTAGTCGCTTCCTTTTTCGCTCATGTTCGAGAGGATATAGTTGGTCGTGCCGTTCACGATGCCTTTGATCTCCAAGACGTCGTTCCCTTGCATGCTCTCGTGCAGGGCGCGAATGATCGGTACGCCGCCACCGCAGGACGCTTCGAAATAGATGCCCGCGCCTGTTTTCGCCGCGGCGTTCTCGAGTTCGGGCCAATGCTTGGAGAAGAGCTCTTTATTGGACGTTACGACGCTTTTGCCCGCTTCCAAGGCAGCGATCAGGAAGGATCTTGCCGGTTCGATACCGCCGAAGAACTCAGCGACGATCGCGATCTCGGGGTCGTTTACGACGTTTTTAATGTCACAAGATACCTTATCGAGCGAGATGCCGAGCGCTTGTGCTTTGGTCAGATCCTTCTCGAGGACGTGTCTGACTTCGATCTCCACGCCGTAATCACGCATGATGCTTTGTTTCTTGCTCTCCAAAATGCGGTATGTGCCGCTTCCCACGACGCCCAGTCCAAGCAGGGCGATGCCAACCTTTTTCATAGAGTCCTCCTATTTGTTTAGTTCGTAGAGTATTTGCAGACCTTTTAGTGTCAAGGCACGATCGTAATGATCGATAAACTCGGTTTCTTCGGAGAGGATCACGCTGGTAAGTCCGCCCGTTGCGATGACGGTTGCGTCTTCGCCGATCTCCTTTTTGATCTCCTTAACGATGTTCTCCACCAGTCCGCGATAGCCGTATATGATCCCGGATTGCATATTCGTGATGGTATTCGTGCCGATCGGGGAAGAGGGGAGAGAGAGTTCCACCAAAGGGAGTTGAGACGCACGGGAAACGAGTGCGTCCAAACTGGTCTTCATTCCGGGCGCGATCGCTCCGCCGAGGAAGACGCCTTCTCTCGAGATGACGTTGAAGGTCGTTGCGGTGCCCATATCCACGACGATGGCGGGCGCGCCGTACAGATGGTATGCCGCGGTCGCCGACGCGATCCGATCCGCACCGAGGGATTTGGGTACGGCATAACCGATCGTAAGCCCCGTTTTGAGCGAAGCGTCGATCATGATCGGCTTGATATTCATATAGTACGTACAGGCGTGTTCGATCGTATAGTTGAGCGTCGGGACGACCGAGCTGATAATGATGCCGTCGACGTCTTGAAAGGTGTAGCCGTGCGCCTTGAAAATATCGCGAAAAGCGATGCCGAACTCATCTGCGGTACGCACGATCGTGGCGGAGATCCTCCAACTGGAGCGCATCTCTTTGCCGTCGAATAGTGCGAGCTTGATATTCGTATTTCCTACGTCCATTGCCAGTAACATATATTGATTATATCAATATTTCTTGTTTTTTTCAAGTGTTTTATGCAATCGCCGCAGAATCTATGATCCGTTGTTGCCGTCAGGCGAAATTGATCGACAGGATACAGTAGAGAACCGTCCAAAGATATATTTTCGATAGGAGACTCGGAAAGCGCGCAAATCCCGCAGGGTCGCTCTTGGAGAGGAAGACGCCCGTGTTGTGGAGAGATAGCCCCAATGCCGCCGTCGCAAGGAAGAAAGAGGTGATCTCGTAGGTGAACTTGAAGAAGAAGAGCAGCGTGACGATCTCGGAGAGCCCTTCGAGGACGGTCAGCACGATCCCTTTGGGTAGGTCGCTCCGCGTTTTTACATAGAGTGCGAGAGAAAAGACCGCCGAAAGGTAGATCACTTCCATCATCGCACCGAAAAAGACGGGGGAGTGCGGTGCAAAATAGGGCAGGACCATTCCTGCGAGCCATTCTCCGTTTTCCTTGATCAAGATCGAGGAAGGGATCGCGACGATCAACTCGACCAGTAGCCCGATCGCGAGGACGATCGAAAACTTGTACCAACGCATGGTCTATCATATGTAAAAGAGACTTGGAAATATGCTCGTATCGCATCGCACGTTCGTCGCTTTCGCTCCTCTGTCGTAGGGACTTCTTAGGGACAAATAGGGGTGATAGAGGTGGGGAAAGAGGAGCGGAGCGGGATTTCCTTCTTTACAAGATAAAGGTGATATAGTATAATACTTGTATGAGAAAAGTTTTGTTGTGTTCCGCTTCCCCCCGCAGAAGGGCGCTGCTGGCAAAACTCGTCAGCCGATTCGACGTGACGAGGAGTGACGCGCAAGAGCGATCCACCTATCTGCGGCCGCATCTCAGGGTGATGGATCTTGCCAAGGCGAAGGGACGCTCGATGTCGGCGGGTGACGCCGTCGTCATCGCGTCGGATACTCTCGTCTACCGCAATGGGAAGTACTACGGCAAGCCTTCTTCTCGCGAGGAAGCGAGGGAGATGCTCGCGGAGTTGTCGGGAAAGCGCCACAGCGTTTATACCGGCGTTTACGTTGCCGTGGGCGGGAAGGAGATCCTCTTCTACGACAAAGCTACCGTACAGTTTTATCCACTTACTTCGGCGGATATAGACGGATATTTGGACGAATATGCGCCCTATGACAAGGCAGGCGCATACGGCATACAAGACGGTGTCGCGGTGCGTTCTTTTTGGGGCAGTTTCGATACCATTATGGGGTTACCGACGGAAAAACTCGGCAAAGTGCTGGAAGAAATAGGAGTAAGAGATGTATACGAATGAGATCGTCATAGACATGGGCTTCAGCGAGACGGTGATCGCGGTGCGCGGCAAGGGGGTCGTCCTCAAGGAGCCGACTCTGGTCGCTGCGATTCGCAGCAAAGGCAAGCATAAGTTCATCGCCGCGGGGATAGAGGCGAAACGATATATGCGTAGGCGTGATCGGGATTTGAACGCCACCCTGATCCACCCTGTCAAGGGCGGTGTGATCGAGGACGTGAATGCGGCGATCTGGATGCTGAAAGACTTTTTGCACAAGGCGATGCCGCGCCGTTTGTTCAGACCCCGTCCCGAGGTGATCGCGACGATCGCTTGCGGCACGTCGGTCGTGGAACGCAAGAATTACGAGAACGTTCTCGCTGCTGTCGGTTTGAAGAGTCCGATCTTGATGGAAGCTCCGATCGCGGTCAGCGGGCTTTTGGAAAACGAATACAACCTGATCGCTACGGTCGGAGCGTCTGTTTCGGACGTCGCGATCGTCGGGCCGAACGGGATCATCACGGGTTGCTCGGTCACGATGTGCGGCAATGCGGTGGATGAGAAGATCCGTAACTACATTGCGGACAACTATCGCCTTGGTATTTCGCATACGAGCGCAGAGGAATTACGCAAAAAAATAGGCACTTACCATAAGGGGCAGATCATGAGCGACGAGGTTTCGGGCAGGAATCTCGTGGACGAGACGCACTATCAAACCGAGATCACGTCCAATGAGATCGCGCCGATGATGCAATCGGTGATGAGTTCCTTTGCCTACGTGATCGAGAGCGTGACGATGATGTGTCCGGAGAAACATTGTATGGACGTCTACCACGCGGGGATCACCCTCTGCGGCGGGTATGCCTTCAGCGAAGGACTGTCCGACTTTTTATTTGAACGCTTGCGTATCGCCGTGAATGTCCCTAAGAATGCGGACGAGGCGATCGCGCTCGGAGCGCTTTCCTTTTTTGACGATAGAGACAAAATGTACAAAATGCTGTGATGCATTTCGGAATGATTGGGGCGAAAATATTATTTTATATAATATATAGCCCCTTTTTTATTTGACAGACTAATTGAAAAATGATACGATAATGATCGAGCCGCATGATACGGGTTCCCAAGAAGCGATCGCTCACCCCATTCAGCGAGACTGGTAAGAGGAGGTAAATTATGTACGCTATTATCGCAACTGGCGGCAAGCAGTATAAGGTGGAGAACGGCACGAGACTCGACGTCGAGAAGCTCGAGGCGAATGTCGGTGACACCGTGAAGTTTGACGTGCTCATGCTCAGCGATGAAAGCGGTGTGTCCGCAGGTACCCCGACGGTTGCCGGCGCTTACGCGGAAGCGGAAGTGCTCGCGCACGGCAAGGGCGACAAGATCATCGTTTTCAAGTATAAGGCGAAGAAGAACGAGCGCAAGCGTCAAGGTCACAGACAGCCGTTTACGACAGTACAGATCAAGTCCATCGTCAAATAATGACGAAGATCGTATTTCATAAACGAGGCGAAGATTTCGTCCGAATCGTTTCCGAAGGGCACACAGGATATGCGCAACACGGCGAGGACATCGTGTGCGCGGCGCTGTCCGCTCTCGTGCAAGGAGCAGCCATCGGCATACTCAAGGTCGTGGGAGTGAAGGCGGAGTATCGTGTGAATGAGGAAAAGGGCAGTTTGGATCTCGTGATCCCGAAAGAGATCGGGACGCAAGAGCAACACGACTGCAACGTGATCCTCGGGACGCTCCTGGCGAGCGTAAAGGACCTTCGAGAAGGGTATTCGGAGTACATTGAAGTGGAGGTAAAGTGATATGTTTATCAAATTGCAACTGTTCGCTCACAAGAAGGGCGTAGGTAGTTCGAGAAACGGCAGAGACAGCGCGGCGCAAAGGCTCGGCACGAAGCGCGCGGACGGTCAGTTCGTTCTCGCAGGCAATATTCTCGTCAGACAGAGAGGCACCAAGATCCATCCCGGCACCAACGTGGGTCGCGGCAAGGACGATACCCTCTTCGCTCTGATCGACGGCATCGTCCGTTTTGAGAGATTGGGCAAGGATAAGAAACAGGTCAGCGTTTACGCGAAAGCGGAATGATCGTGTTTGATCCGAAATGATGAGCCGCGTCCATTGTGACGCGGCTTTTTCTATCCTTAGCTTTTCGATAGGAAAAGACAATTCCTCGTCGGAAAATCCATTCAATGGATTGACTTATCCTTGATTTCGCATTACAATACTCGTATGCGGGAGTCGTTCAATGGTAGAGCACCAGCTTCCCAAGCTGGCTTTCGCGGGTTCGATTCCCGTCTCCCGCTCCATTAACGATTTGCCGTGACCGTTTGGTCACGGCATTTTGTTGCCCAAGCGAGGAACGCTTACGTTCGTCGATAGGGCAACAAAATGCATAGAGTGCGATAGCACGGGCAAATCGTTATATGGAAGCACACCACGCCGTGTAGGCGTAGGGAATATCCCGCAGGGAATATTCCCGTCAGTTGACGTGAGAGCGAGCAGGAAGGTAGGCTAGTGGAGAAAGCAACTGCTTGCGTTCATCGATAGGGCAACAAAATGCATAGAGTGCGATAGCACGGGCAAATCGTTATATGGAAGCACACCACGCCGTGCAGGCGTAGGGAATATCCCGCAGGGAATATTCCCGTCAGTTAACGTGAGAGTGAGCAGGAAGGTAGGCTAGTGGAGAGAGCAACCGCTTGCGTTCGTCGATGGGGCAACAAAATGCATAGAGTGCGATAGCACGCGCAAATCGTTATATGGAAGCACACCACGCCGTGCAGGCGTAGGGAATATCCCGCAGGGAATATTCCCGTCAGTTAACGTGAGAGCGAGCAGGAAGGTAGGCTAGTGGAGAGAGCAAGTGCTTGCGTTCGTCGCTTTGGCAACAAAATGCATAGAGTGCGATAGCACGGTAAAGAAATATGAGAAAAGCAGTTTTATACGTACATGGGAAAGGCGGAGACGCATCGGAAGCGGACCACTATCGCTCCTTATTTCCTACACATTTCGTCGTCGGAGCGGACTACTCGGGCGGCACCCCGTGGGAAGTCGCCAAAGAGATCATGGAGCAGATCTCCGACCTTGCCACCGACTATGACGAGATCCTCTTGGTCGCCAACAGCATAGGGGCGTTCTTCTCTATGAACGCGGACATCGAGCGCTATATCAAACGGGCGTATTTCATCTCGCCGATCGTCGATATGGAACGCTTGATCGTGGACATGATGAAGTGGGCGAACGTGACGGAAGGGGAGCTGAAAGAAAGATCCGTTATCCCGACGGCGTTCGGAGAGGACCTTTCCTATGATTATCTGACCTACGTACGCACGCATCCGATCCTTTGGCGCGTCCCTACCGAGATACTATACGGCGAATGCGATGAGTTGACCTCTTTTGATACCATCTCGGCATTTGCTAAAGCACACGGTGCGGGGCTTACGGTTATGCCTAAGGGGGAACATTGGTTCCATACCCCCGATCAAATGCGGTTTTTGGACAAATGGATAAGGGAAAGAGAGGGCGAAAAGCCCATCTGATCGCATTTTTACAGAGAATCGAGAAGAGACCTACCATTCTACGGCAAAATATGCTACACTATAGCTATGGTACACATCGGCAATTCGTGGGATGAAATACTAAAAGACGAATGGACAATGCCTTATTATCGGGAGTTGCGCGCCTTTCTCGCGGAAGAATACCGCACGAGGATGGTCTTTCCCCCCATGGGCGACATCTTCAACGCGTTCAAGTTCTGCGCTTACGAGGACGTCAAGGTCGTGATCCTCGGGCAAGATCCCTATCACGGAGAAGGTCAAGCGCACGGGCTTGCCTTTTCTGTCAAGAAAGGGGTGGAACCGCCCCCGTCCCTCAAGAATATCTATAAGGAACTGCAATCCGACCTCGGGATCGAACCGCCCGAACACGGCTGTCTGGAGTCTTGGGCTAAGCAGGGAGTATTCCTATTAAACACCGCGCTGACCGTCCGTATGGGACAGCCGCTCTCTCATAGGGGGAAAGGGTGGGAGACCTTCACCGATCACGTGATCTCGATGCTTTCCGCGAGGGAGAAACCGATGGTTTTTCTGCTATGGGGATCCAATGCTCGCAGTAAGAAGGGTTTGATCGACGCGTCGCGCCATCTCGTGCTCGAGGCGCCGCATCCGAGTCCGCTTTCCGCCTTTGCGGGATTCTTCGGTTGCAAGCACTTTTCAAAAGCCAACGCATTCCTTGCAAGACAAGGGGAGAGTGTGGACTGGCGCATTGATTGACAGCGATACGTTCTCGTGTTATAATAACATTATGAGTATGGAAAAACCGATTATTTGTGAGAATAATACCGTTTATGATTTCCGCGCGCATTGCAGGTTCAATTCCTTGATGGTCGGCAGATCGCAATGGGTGATGTACGCGGTCTCGATGGTGCTCGGCGCGCTGCTCGTCGCGACCTACTTTTTCCTGCATTCGCCGATCGTGTTGATCTTCGGCGTGATCATTCTCGTCTTGATCAATTTGATGAAATTCGTCTTTCAGCCTGCGTCTTTGAAAAAGACCTATGCACAGATCCTTTCGATCCGCGGAGAGATGGTGTTCGCCTTCCGCTTTCACGACGACAGTTTCGACGAATTATGCCGTAGCACGAAGGGAGAGCAAGGGGTAGAGGTCGCATACGACTTGCTGAAGACGATCATCGAGACCAAGGAAGAGTTCCTCTTCGTAACCAAGCAGAATACCGCCTTTTATATGCGAAAGGACCCCGATTACGAGTACGAAACGGGAGAACTTTCCAAGTTACTTTCCACATTAAAAAACTACCGCTATCGCGGCGTCAAGCCTAAGGCGACGGACGGCGACGCGGAAGCGAGCGGAAATGACGATTGATCGCACGTTTTGCCGCGAATACTTGACAAAATCCCGTCTGACAAGTAGAATATAATCACAAAGTAGATAAGCCGCGTAAAGTGTCGCAAAATGGGACGTTGTTTGCGAACGAAAGGGAGACCTGCGGTGGCTTGTTGCGTTCGTTGTGGAATAGAAGTATTTTTCAATGAACCTTCCTTTGTAATTAGGAGGTTTTTTTATATGAAGTTTACGACTAAGAATATAGCCTATCTTTCCCTGATCACAGCGATCTCCGTGATTATGAACGCTCTCACCTTGACGGTACCGGGGAGTGGCGTCGGCATTGCTTTTACCTATATTCCGAACTTCCTTGCAGGCTATTTCTTCGGCCCCGGCGCGGGCTTTATCGTGGGGGTGCTCGGCGATGTGCTCGGGTGTATCATCTGGCCGAAAGGGGCGTGGCTCCCGCTATTGACCTTGTCGGCGGGCTTGATGGGCGCGATCCCCGGGTTGATGCGTTATCTGCCCTTGAATGGGAAATGGATCTTGGTGCTCTCTTACCTCGCGACCTACGTCGTTTGCAGCGCGGGGATCAATACCTTCACACTGTGGCACGCTTATGCCGCGACGAAGAAGACCTTTTGGGTGTATTTCGTCGGCAAGTTCCCTGTAGGATTCCTCAATATGATCGCCAATCTCGTCCTGAATACCATTTTGATGCCGCTCTTTAATCGTATCTTGATCCCACGCATCGACAAGAAGGCAAACGCTGTCAGCGGCTGATCGCGCCGCTACTCGGGCGACAAACCGCTTTGACACGCTTTCTTTTTTTGCCTATCCTTTTTGATCCCCGATCTTGCCCGTCTTCGAAAGATCAATGCCGTCAAGTTCGGGATCGGTTTGAATGCCAAAAGCAATGCGTAATAGATCAGCGTGCCGCCTGCGGTCGCTACGGCGGCGGAGAGGAAACTCCCCGCGCCGATTTTCGTCGTAAAAACAAACAGGATCTTTACGAAAAGCGCGGTCGGAAAGGCAAGTGACAGCGTGATCGCAGACGGACGAAAGAGAGAGGGCGGCAAGGCTTGTTTTCGCGCTAAGAAGACCATTCCGAGGATAAAATCGACGAGGTGAAAAGCGCATTCGCCCACAGCGAGCGCGTATGTACCGATATATTTCGGCAAAAAGAGAACGGAGAGGATCAAGAACGCCGAAGAGAGGAAAAAGGAGACGAAGACCTTGCGTTCTTCTCCCAAGGAATTGAGCGTTGTATTGATAAAGCCCGACAAAGCGGCCGGGATCACCATTCCTGCGGCGCAGGCAATGAATCTGCCCGCCTGCGCGTCCTTAAAAAGCAGGATGCCGTATGCTTCGCCGAGAACGAGAAAGAGCGCGTAGAAGAGTACTGTGATCACGAAAATAAAGAGCAGGGATTCTCCGATACGCAGACGGAGATCCGTGAGATTTCCTTTTGCGGCGAGCGCCGCAGCTTCGGGTAGGATCACGACGGACAGAGCCCCCGTCAGGGAGAGAGGGGCGAAGAGGAGAGAGAATGCCATTCCGACCGCTCTGCCGTATTCTGCGGCGGCGTCTGCGGGTGTGGCTCCTGCTTTCACGAGTGCGGCAGGGAGTGCGATCGCGATGAAGGAAGAGATCAATCCTGCGGCAATGCGAATGCCCGTGACGGGTAGTCCCGCCTTGATGAGACGACCGGTTTCCTTCGGCTTGGCGAATCTGCCGCCTTTTACGAAATAGAGGATCAGGAGGATCCCCATTACGAGATAGTCCGTGACGGTGAAAGCGATGGTCAGAGCCACCTCGTCGGACAGATGAGCAAAGAGACTCGACAAGAAGGTCAAGCAGGCGACGATCTTGATGATCTCTTCGAGGAATTCGGTCACGCTGTAATCGAAGTATCTTTTCCTTCCCATAAAGTAGCCCCGCAAGAGCTGATAGAGCGCCGTACTGACGAGGGCGGGAAGGAGCAGGTAAAAGAGCTTTACGCATCTGCCGTCCGAAAAGAGGATCACCATCTTGTCGCGGAACAGCACCGCGCCGAAGATCAAGAAAGCGGTGACGCCGAGAGAGAGTAGGATCGCACCCGTCATCACGCCGTTTCCCGTGCTTTGGTCGCCTGTTTGCGCTCCGAGCTCCGCGATGCGTCTTGAAAGCATCGGGGGGATCCCCGAGGCTGCGAGCGTAGCGAATAGCCCGAACACAGACGCCGCCATCTGGAAGAGACCGAGTACTTCTGCGCCGACGCGTCTCGATAGATAGATCTTGAAGAGGAAGGACGTTAATCTCGTTACGATCGAGAAGATCATAATGAGGATCGTGCTGTTTTTTAGATTTTTCATTACGCCTCGCTATCCGTGCGGAATGCTATACTATATTATCGAAGGTGATGATTTAGTATCGAAACGTCGCGAAAGCAGGGCGTAGCCGATAGAAAGAAAAACACCGCATCGGTGAGATGCGGTGTTTTTAGATTGTTTTTAGGGATTACTCCTTGTACTCGTCACGCGCGGAACCGGTGGACTTCTTGGCGGTCGAGCCATCGTCCTTCTTGGCGGTAAGGTCGTATGCGGGTTTCGCTTCGGATTCTGGAGCCTTCTTCGGGCGACGATACTTCTTGATCAAGAGCACCACGATGACGGCGATCAAGATCACGGCAATCACGATCGAGGTGATATAGGTCCAGAGTAAGGTCGTATTCAAGGGAGTCTTTTCTTCCTCTTCGTCGCTGTCATCGGTTTCATCGGTTTCTTCGTCGGTCGTTTCCTCTTTGAGGACGGTCACGATGTTTGACAAGCGATAGGTCTTGCTCGCCTCGGTCAGGATCTTGTTACCGTTCGCGTCGAGAACGTCATCGCCGGCTTCGTTCTTCTCGTAGATCTCGTTATCGGCGGTAGCATTTGTGTATTCATTCTCGGTGATCTTGGAGAGACTGACGTTGTCGATAAAGAGATAACCCTTCATCTTGTTATTGTCGTCATCGTTGTTTCCGAGCTCGAAGTAGAGAGCAGCGGTCTCGGAAGAGGTCTTCTGGTTGTGGAAATAGAAGGTCAACTTCTTCCACTTGTTTTCGATACTTTCACCGTCTTCGTCGTACTCCGTATTGACCTCAAAGCTGATGGGTTCGTCCGAGAGGGAAACGTACACTTTCGCATAATCCTCTTTCGCGATCTTCGCGGTGCGGACGTATGCGGAGAAGCGATAGTAACAATCCGACTCCATGGAGAGGCTCGAGATGTAATAGGATTGATAGGTCGCCTTTCTGTTGTTGATCATCAAGACGTAGTCGCCGACCGTGGCGCCGTCTTCCATGCCTGCGTCGGTGAAGATGTCGGCTGCGGTCAGAGAGCTGCCTTCGGCAAGGACGTCCTCGCTGGTCTCGTTGCCGTTTTCGTCGGTGCTCTTCACGGTCTCGTAGATACCCAGATTATTTTTGCCGGCGGAAGTAACGTAAGCGTAGTTGTCCTTCGCGATGATACCGGAAACTTGGGTGTCGCTGTTCGAGCTGCTGCTGTTCTTCGCGCTGAAACCGGACGGGCTGACCGCGGTGTCTTTCGCGGAAGAATTGTCAAAGGTGATGGTCGTGAACTTGGATTCCTTGGTATCCGTTCTCTCGCTCGCTGCCTTGTATTCGTCCTCGGTCAGGCTCTTGAAGGAGAAGCTGTCGAAGAGGAGCGTGCCGCCGTACGCGGTGTCTCCGTTGCCTTTCTCACCGAAGTACAGCTCGAAGTATGCGCTGACGGAAGACAAGCCGGTCTCGACGATGAAGTTGTATTCGACCCAGCCGTTCTCGCTGCGGACGACGTGTCCGTAGATCGGAGTGTCGGTCGAAGTCGTGGTCACGTAGATCTCGCCGACCGTCTCGGTGTTAGGATCCAGGTCTTCGATCGCTTTCGCGTAGCACTTCAAGAGGTAGTAAGAGTTCGCGCTCAGGCTGAAGGACGGGCTCTTGACGGCAGGGGTGGTCGTCATATCGTTCTTCGCTTCGCCGTCAACGTAAGTGTTCTTGAGCTTGATCGATTTGCCGTCTCTTGCCGTGATGATGAGGAGGTTCGGCGCACCGAAGGAGACGTCCTTCGCCTTGGTCTTGTCGGAGAGGGTCTCGCTGGTAGTGGACCATTGATCGTAGATCGCGTTCGCAACCAAACCGAACTGGTCGAGATATGCCTGCGTTGCATTCACGTTGATAATGCCTGCGATCAGATCGTTGGCGACGAGTTCGTCATAGGTCACGTTGAGTTCGTATTGACCCTTCGCAAGGTCGGTCATGACGGAGAGGGTGAAATCTCCGACCGCGAGGTTGGCGACTTCCGTGGTGTTTGCCCACGAGATCTTGCCGGTCGCGGTGTCGATGGTCAGGTATTTGTTCCAATCCGCGGCGGTTCTGTAGGTGCCGTTGAAACTCGTACCCGAAATCGTGATCTTCACGATGGCGTTGTCCTTGATCTCATCCAGAGTGATGTTGTTCTTGTCGTTATCTTCCGCAGTCTTCGGCAGGGTGAGGCTGCTCTTGGTCGTTGCGGTGGACCAAGTGAGCAGGGTCACGGACAGAGAGTAGCTACCGTTTGCAAGCGCTGTAACTTCGGGGGTCTCCGCCCAATACACTCTGCTGGTCGCGTAATTGATCGTGAAGTATTTTTCCATCTCAGCCACGGTGTCGAGGGTCTTGGCGTAGTCGTCGGGACCCGCGATCGAGATTTTGGAGATAGACTTGCCCGCGAGTTCCGGAGCGAAATAGTGGTCGTCATTATCGGTTTCGCTCTTGGTCAGCGTGTAAGAGTTGGACGTGGAAGAATTCGCCCAAGTGAGCTTATTCGTGATCGCGTCGATCGAGAAGATCTTGTTCCATTCGGATTCGGACGCAAAGGTCTTGTCGTAATCGTCGGGTCCGGTCACGCGGATCGTGGTGATGGTTCTGCCGACCAGATCGGGAATGTCGATCGGGGTCGTATCGTCTTTGTCGATGTAATACTTCTTGCCCGCAAGCGTCTTGTTGTCGCCGTTCACGATCTTGTCCATCTTGGTGGTGCCGTAACTGGCGTCAACGTTGTTCGTCCAATCCGATACGCCCGCCGTCAGGTGAGTGTTACCATCCTTGTCGGACATCGCGACGAATCCGGTAGCGGGGTCGATCTCGGTGTTCTTGACGTTGTAGGAGTTGAAGTTGCCGTTCGTGATGGTCGCGTCATTCTCAGCATAGTCTTTCTTCTTGGCATAATCACCGGTGGAAGCCGAATTGTATTCGGTGTCGGTGATCTTTTCCATATTGATATTGGCGACCAAGAAAGCGCCTTTCTTGAAGGCGGAGGGATCGTACGCCGTACCCGAGCCGTTGGAGATCACGACGCGGATCTTTTTGGTGTTGCTCGTGGAGTTCGCGAGGACGGGCAGGGCGCCTTTCAGATAGAAACTGAACTCCGCATAGTCGTTCGTGGCTTCGCTCTTATAGGTGGAAGTATTGACGTTGAAAGAAGAGATCTCGTTGGCGTCTTCGTCCTCGATCCTCAAGGTAACGGTGTTGTTTTCATCGATACCGATCGTCTTCATCCAAACGGACAAACGATAGTATTGGTTCTGCTCGATGTTGATCAGGTCGGTCGTCTTCATCGTGTAGGCGGAGGGGATCGTGTTATTCACGATGAGCACGGGCGCGAAGGCATAGGGATATTTCGGGTTGGTGTCGATACCGTATTCCGCCTTGTTCTCGTCGGTCCATTCGGTCTGGTCGAGGGTGGCTTTGTCGATGATCTTCACGATCACGTCCTTCTTCTCCTCGTTGATCTTGACGCCTTCCGGAGCGGAGAACTCATATCCGTCCAAGTTTGTGAAGTTATTGTTGGCGATCAAGTTGTCCTCGACGGAGATCAAGTCGACGACTTTGATATAGTCGCTTTGATCCGCGAGGTTCTGTTTTTCATTGATCTCGGCTGCGCGCTGGTCGTCCGTAAAGGTCTTGAGTTTGGTGATGGTCAGCTTGTCGAAGAAGGCTTTGCCTTGGGTCAGGGTAGAGCTGTCTTTGTCGTCGCCGAGCCAGAGTTGGATCTCGAAGTCCTTGTTACGGACTTGGTTGCCGAAGACGTAGAAGACGACCTGCACCCAACCGTTGTTGGTCGCTTGGCTGGCGGTGGTGTTGACCACGGCGGAGGAATATTCGTCCGTGCCTTTGAGTACGACGCGCGCACCCTTTTTGGAGTCGCTGTTCTCGTCTACGGTCGCCTTGACCCAAGCCGAGATCTCATAAAGAGACGCAAGCTCGATGCGGATCTTCTTGTTGGAATAGTAATAGAATGCCGAGGGAGAATATTTCTCGTCCGAGGACTTATTGATGCCGAGGTAGAGGATGTTCTTGTCGTCGCTCTCGGCAACGGGCAATCCGGGATAGGTGCCGTAATCGGTGTCCGACCAATCGTCGGCAGAGGCAACGGAGAGGATGCCGCTCTTGTTGTTGCTGGTCGAGAGGGATTTACCGCCGACCTTATCCAAGGAGTGATCTTCGCCGGAGGTGTTTCCGTCCGCGACCGACCAGCTCAACGGGGTGTACGGGGTGGTCGAGGTATAGGTGTAGTTGTTGAACTCGCCGTCGGGGTAGAGCATAGAGACCTTTTTCGCGGTGGTCACGGTATCGTCGATCGTCACGGCGTTGTAGTCCGCTTCGGTGATCTTTTCCGCTTTCACGTCGTCGAAGAAGACGTAGCCTTTGACCTTGTCGGAGTCATAGCCGAGCGAAAGGGTGACTTTTACGGTCGTGGTGCCGACCTCAGGAGAGACCATATAGATCGTGTAGGTCGTAAAAGAATCCGAAGAGGGGATCTCCTTAAATTGAGTAAAGCCATTGTCCGAGGCAAGGCGGAAGGTCGCGCCGCCACCGCCTTCGATCACGGCTTTGACTTTGACGGCGACTTTATAGAAGGCGCCGGCGTCTGCCGAAAAGGTATTGGTGTATCCGTAGACGTTTGCTTCCTTGTTGTAGATCATCAGGACTTTTTCGTCCTTTGCGTCGCCGAACGGATTTGCCGCGTTGCCCCAAGAGGCGCTGTTCTTCACGTAGTCCGCTCCGGTGTCGATGATACCGGCTACCTTATCTTCCGAAGAATAGCCGTCGGGCGTATAAGCCGACCAGCTGTTGGGAGAATAGGGCTGCGTACTGCTGTCGCTGTATCCGGAGAAATCGCCGTTGGAGACGAGGGACTCAAAGTCGCTCGTCGTCTGATCGACTTCTTCATCCGTCGGCTCTTCGGTGTTGGTGCAGGCGAAAACCGTCAGCATCGTCGCGAAAGCGAGCAGGAGAACGAGTAGGGTGGTTAGATAGGTCTTCAAAGTTGCTTTTTTCATTTAATCCTCTCCGATTAAAATTATTGTACTTTACTAATTTTACCCCAAAGGCGGTAAATAATCAATTACTTTTTTATTAACTTTATAAAATAAAATGCGCGCGCGCTCGCAACCTAATTATTGTATGAATGCAGGGAGACAGAAAAGGGGGATAGCGAGGATCGCAGGAAGGATGTTTGCCGCCTTTCTTGCCGTTATGGCGGGAGGGGTGAACGCATTGTTCGGCGGCGGTGGCGGGCTTCTCGTCGTGCCTGCCCTCGAGACGGCACTCGGCGTCGATGAGAGAAGGGCGCACGCGAGTGCAGTCGCAACGATGTTACCGCTGTCGGTCTGCTCGGCGATCGTCTTGTCGCTCAGGGGGATGGGTGATTGGCGGCTTGCTCTGCCCCTGACGGTCGGGACTGCGTTCGGCGGGGCGATCGGCGCAATGGCGTTAAAGAAAATATCGACAGAATGGCTCTCCGTCTGCTTCTATGGCGTGATGATCTATGCGGGGATCAGGTATCTCGGATGAATGTGTTGTGCTTCGTCCTCGCAGGGGTCCTCGGTGGGGCGCTCGGAGGAATGGGATTCGGCGGCGGTACCTTATTGATCCCGATCCTGACGCTTGTTTTTGAGTTGCCGCCAAAGACGGCGGCTTGGTTGAATCTCATCGCTTTTCTGCCTGCTGCGTCGGTGGCGATGATCGTTCATTCGAAGGATCGATCGATCCTCTGGAAAGAGGTTTTCTTTCTTCTTTTATTCGCTTTTGTCGGGGTGATCCTGGCGTTTGCTTTGGGCGATCGTCTGTCCGATCGCTTGCTAAAAGGATTTTTCGGGTGGTTTTTGATTCTTTTCGGTGCTTTCTCGCTTTTTCGCGTTTTGTTCGGATTTTGCAAGAGAAAAGAGTAGAAAAATAATCATTATATGACAAGTAAAATATTCTATAAGTGGAAATGAGAGATTTTTTGATAGAAATCAAAGAAATATTTGAAAAAAAATATGTAAAATAAATATTTGTTTTTATATCCCATATTTACTTTTACTGTTTTTTTATGATATATTTAATATGCATATTAGGAGGCATCTATCTTGAGATTTACTTTCAAACGCGGGGTACATCCCGCAGGATACAAGGAATTGACGAAAGACATTGCGCTCGTCGACTTTCCGACCTCGGACGTCGTTTCCATTCCTTTGTCCCAGCACATCGGCGCCCCCGCCGCTCCCGTCGTGGAGATCGGCGCCGCCGTTAAGGTTGGCACGTTGATCGGGAAGGCGGCAGGCTTCGTTTCAGCCAACGTCTATTCTTCCGTCAGCGGTACGGTCAAGGGGTTTGAGACCAAGAGGACGGCGATCGGTTCGCGCGTCTCTCACGTCGTCATCGAGAACGACGGACAGTACGAAGAGGCATTTTTGGAACCGCTCCTTTCTCCTACTCGTGATGAGATCAAAGCTCGCATCGCCGAAGCGGGGATCGTCGGCATGGGCGGCGCGACTTTTCCGACGCACGTCAAGTTTTCTCCCAAGACTCCCGTTGACGTCTTGATCATCAATGCTGCGGAGTGTGAGCCATATATCACTTGCGACTATCGTCTCTGCCTCGAGAAGGCGAAAGAGATCGTCGAGGGCGTGAAGTATATGATGATCGCCTTGGACGTGAAAGAGGCTTATATCGGGATCGAAGATAATAAGCCCGATGCGATCGCGACCCTCAATGAGGTCGCGGGAGATCTTATCCGCGTCGTTCCTCTCGTCACGAAATATCCGCAAGGCGCGGAAAAGCAATTGATTTATTCGATCACGAAACGCGTCGTGCCTGAAGGGGCGCTTCCCGCCGAAGTCGGTTGCGTGGTGGATAACGCGCATACCGCATTCGCGATCTACGAGGCGGTGGCACTCGGCAAGCCATCTTTTATGCGTGCGATGACCGTCTCCGGTATGGCGTGCGAACGCCCCGGTAACTTTTGGGTCAGGAACGGCGTGACCTATGAGGAGATCGCCTCTTATTGCGGCATCACCGATCAGGCAAAGAAAGTTATCAGCGGCGGCCCGATGATGGGTTTTGCCCAGGCGGATCTCCTGCCCTCTTGCGGCAAGGGGACTTCCTCGCTCCTCTTTTTGACCGACGACGAGATCTCGGATGGGGACAAGCCTATTTCCGCTTGTATCAACTGCGCTTCCTGCGCTTCGCATTGTCCGATGCACCTGATGCCGATGTTTATCGAGAGGGCGGTGGACGCCGAGGACGCCGCGGAAGCGAAAAAGTTGCACGCGCTGTCTTGTTTGGAATGCGGGTGTTGCTCGTACGTTTGTCCGGCGTGTCGTCCTTTGGTGACCAGTATGCGCCGCGCGAAGAAACTCATCAAGGAAAAGGGGGTATGATATGAGTAAATACATAGTCTCGTCCTCTCCCCATATAGCGAACAAGCGCACGGTGCACGGCATCATGCTCGAGGTGCTTCTCGCGCTGTCACCGGCAGTCGTTGCGTCGGTGTATTTCTTCGGATTCTATGCCTTGTTCCTCGAGATCCTTTCGGTCGGGGCGGCGATGGGCGCCGAAGCGCTCTATAATTTGATCTTGAAGAGAGAGCAAACCGTCACGGACTTCTCCGCTGCGGTAACGGGTTTGCTGCTTGCGCTGAACCTTCCCGCGACGGTGCCTTTCTACGTGCCGATCATCGGCAGCGCTTTTGCGATCGTCTTCGTGAAGATGCTTTTCGGTGGAATCGGCAAGAACTTCGCCAATCCCGCGATCGTCGGCAGGATCTTCTTGCTCCTTGCTTGGGCTGCCGCGATGACTGCGTTCGTGCGGCCGATCATTTGGAGTGAAGGCGAAGCCTTCCTCTATTTCCGCTGTATCGTAAAAGGCGCTCCGGGGCTCAAGGATGTTGCGGCGGTCACGACCGCCACGCCGCTTGCCTCTCTGCGGACGGGCGGTATCCAAACGAATCAAGTGCTGTCGATGTTCCTCGGCGGCATCGGCGGTTCTCTCGGTGAAACGAGCGCGCTCGCGATCTTGATCGGCGGCGTGTATTTGATCGTGCGCCGCATCATAGATTGGCGCGTCCCCGTCACCTTTATCGGTACGGTCGCCCTCTTTGCGTTGATTTACGGCGCGGCGAAGGGTTCGGTGGGCGGATATATCCTGCCGTCGATCTTCGGCGGTGGCCTATTCCTCGGCGCCTTCTTTATGGCGACGGATTACTCCACTTCGCCGAATACCAAGACGGGGCTCGTCGTCTTTGCCTTCGGCTGCGGCATCATCACGTCGTTGATCCGATTCTTCGGCAGCTATCCCGAGGGCGTATCCTTCGCGATCCTCTTGATGAATATCGTCACGCCCTATATCGACAAGGCGTTCAAACCCCATCCTTTCGGATACGTCCGCAAGAAAGGAGGGCAGGCGAAATGAGAAAGAGCTTGGGTTACGAGATCTTTATGACCGCGCTCGTTCTCGTGGTCATCGCGGGCGTCGCGGGCGCATTGCTCGGCTTTGTCAATTCCGTCACCTATGTGGACGAGAGCAAATTGCTGACCGAGAAAGCCGAATCGTTCTTTGGCGGGAAATTGGATCCTTATTCCTCTCCGGAAGGCTTTATGGCGGAGACCACTTATGATCACGGCGACGTGATAGACGTCTTCCAATCCCAAAAGGGCGGAGAATCCTACGTCCTGATCGTAGAAGGCGAAGGCGCGTATAAAGGAACGCTTCGCTTGCTCGTGTGCATCACGAACGGCAGGATCGAGAAGATCGCGAAATACGAGGCGAACGAAACGCCCGGACTGGGGAGCAAGGCATTGGAAGAGAGTTATTTCAAGCAGTATTGCGGCAAGGTCATCACCCCCGATTTCAAGGGATTTGCCCTCGTGAAAGGCGAGACCCACGCTCCCGACGAGGTCAGCGCGGTCAGCGGCGCGAGCAAGAGCAGCACCGCCGTTACGAACGCCGTCAATGCCGCCGTAAAGTGGTATCAAAGCAGGATCAAGGGGGTGGCGAGATGAATAACAAGCGACTGAATATACTGACCAACGGCGTCGTGAAGAGCAATCCGACGTTCCGTCTCGTCCTCGGCACCTGTCCGACTCTCGCCGTGACGACGCAGGCGATCAACGGGCTCGCGATGGGCGCGGCGGTCACCTTCGTGCTTTTATGCTCCAACGTCATGATCTCACTCTTAAAAAGAGTGATTCCCGATCGGGTCAGGATCCCCGCCTTCGTGGTGATCATCGCGACCTTCGTTACCGTCGTGCAGATGATCATGCGTAGATATATGTCTTCCTTGTACGACGCGCTCGGCGTTTTCTTGCCGCTTATCGTCGTGAACTGTATCATCTTAGCGAGAGCAGAGGCGTTTGCTTCCTGTAATCCCGTTTTGGACAGCGCTCTCGACGGCATCGGTATGGGATTCGGTTTTACGCTGAGTTTGACCTTTATCGGTATCGTCAGAGAGCTCCTCGGCGCAGGCTCCTTCTTCGGCTTGCCGATCGGTTCTCTCGGCAATATCTCGATGACGGTCTTTATCTTGCCGGCAGGCGGATTCCTGGTCTACGGCACGTTGATGGCGCTCGTAAATTACCTGACAGCGCTTGCGGATAATCGAAAATACGTCCACCCAACGCACAAGGAAAGTGAAAAGGAGGCGAAAGTATGAATCTCTATTTCGTGATCATCATCGGTTCCGTTTTCGTCAATAACTTCGTCTTGAGCCAATTCCTCGGGATCTGTCCCTTCCTCGGCGTGTCCAAGAAGACGAATACCGCGCTCGGCATGGGCTTTGCCGTCATCTTCGTTATGTCCATCGCCTCGATCTTCACCTATCTCGTAAACGAGTTCGTTCTCGTGAAACTGGGGCTCGAGTATATGCAGACGATCGCCTTTATCTTGATCATTGCCGCACTCGTGCAGTCGGTGGAGATCGTGATAAAGAAGTTCAGTCCGTCGCTATACAGCGCGCTCGGCGTCTATCTGCCGCTGATCACGACCAACTGCGCCGTGCTCGGCGTCGCGCTGTTGAATATCGAGAAGGCGTACAACTTGTTGCAATCTTTCTTAAACGGCGTTTTCGCGGGCGTGGGCTTTACGCTTGCGATCGTGTTACTGGCGGGCGTGCGCGAGAGGATCGTTCCGAAGAACGTGCCCGAATCCTTCCGTGGATTTCCGATCACCTTGATCGCGGCGGCGATCTTGAGTATGGCTTTCAGCGCATTCTCCGGAATGTTCGGTATCGTATAAGGGGGTGGGAGATATGTTGATTTCGGTTAAACTGTACGCCGCTATATTGATCCCCGCCGGTGTGCTCGTTGCGGTCGCGGCGGTCTTTGCGGTGCTCCTTGCTTTCCTCGGACGTAAACTGGAAGTGAAGCGCGATGAGAAGGTCGTCGCCGTAGAGAGCCTATTATCCGGTGCGAATTGCGGTGGTTGCGGATTTGCGGGCTGTTCGGCCTTTGCCGAGGCGCTTGCGAACGGCAAGGCGGATCTGTCTTCGTGCAACGCCACGAGCAAGGTGAATAAGGACAAGATCGCTGCGATCCTCGGCACGGTAAACGACGGGGAAGAGATGTCTTTCGTCGTGTGTTGCAGCGGCGGAAATGCTTGTGAGGATAAATACGATTATCACGGATACGGCGACTGCGCCTCGATGGAACTGCTCGCCGGCGGTCGTAAGGCATGCCCCGTGGGCTGTATGGGCGCCGGCACCTGCGTGAAACATTGCGATCATCACGCTTGTAACTTGACCGATAACGGTTACGCGTCGATCACGGACGAGCGCTGTACGCTGTGCGGTAAGTGTTCTAAATCCTGCCCGAAAGGGCTGATCAAGAAGATCCCCGCTCGTGCGAAAGTGTACGTGGCTTGCTCCAATCACGGCAAGGGCAAGGAGATACGTTCCTATTGCAAGGCGGGCTGTATCGGGTGCGGAATGTGTATGAGGACTTGTCCCGAAGGGGCGATCACCCTCGTGGACAACCTGGCGGTCATCGACTATTCGAAATGTATCGGATGCGGAGCCTGCGCGGCGAAGTGTCCGTCGAAATGTATTAAGACGAGAGATTAACCACTATTAAAACGGAGGTATTGAGACGGATATGGAAAAGATAGCGATTATTGATTTGGGATCGAATACGGCGCGTTTGGTGCTCGTGAACATTATGGAAGGAGGGTACTTCATCGTCTTCGACGAGCTGAAAGAGAACGTCAGACTCGGGCAGGACATGGAGATCGACGGGTTCTTGCGACCCGCGAGGATCGAGCAGACCAAGAAGACCCTGCAGATGTTCCGCAGATTTTGCGATTCCAACGGCGTCGAAAAGATATTCGCTTTCGCAACGGCGGCAGTTCGCCGTGCCAAGAACCAAAAGAGTTTCTTGGAAGAAGTCGCCGTGACTTGCGGCATCAAATTGCGCGTCTTGACCGCGGCGGAAGAAGGGCAGTACATCTATACCGGCGTGATCAACTCGATGGACGTCCCGAAGGGCTTGATCGTCGATATGGGCGGCGGCAGCACAAAGCTCGTTTATTACAACCGCAAGACCATCTTGGAGCAGGCGGCTCTGCCGTTTGGCGCTGTTACGCTGACCGATATGTTCAAGGGACAGGATCTCTTGCCCGAAGAGCGCGCCTTAAAGATCGAGGAGACCGTTCGCGCGGAACTCGACAAGATCGAATGGCTCAAAGAGTTGGATCCCGACACTCAGTTCATCGGGGTGGGCGGTTCCTTCCGCAACCTCGGCAAGATCAGCCGCAGGATCAAGAAGTATCCTCTGAACGTGGCGCACGGCTACACCCTCGAAACGAGCGAATTCAATGCGATTTACGACACGATCAAGACCTTGCCTCTCGACAGAACGATGAAGATCAAGGGACTTTCCAGCACGCGTGCCGATATTTTTCCGAGCGCGCTTGCGTGTATCAGCAAGATCGTGAACGGCTACGGCTTCCAAAACATTATGATCAGCGGTTGCGGCATGAGAGAGGGCGCAATGTTCAAGTATGCCGTACCGTCGGTTGCGGAAAAGCCGATCTCGGATATCCTCGGATACAGCCTGAATACTCTCGTCAAGCACTTCGGATTGAATGAAGACCACGTTCGCCATATTATGGATCTGTCGATGCAGGTCTTTAAGCAGTTGAAAGTGCTGCACAAGCTTCCGCGCGCCTACGTCAAGGTGCTTCGTGCCGCCGCAATGCTGCACGACGCAGGCAGTACCATCAAGTTCTACGATCATCATAAACATACGGCGTATATCATCTTGAACAGCATGATCTACGGTCTCACGCACCGCGAGATCGTGATGGCGGCATACGTCGCTTCCGCCCACAAGGACGGCGTGCCGGTCACCGCGGATATGACGAAATACCTCAGCATGCTGTCCGAAGAGGATATTGACGCAGTCAAGAAACTCGGTCTGGTCTTGAAGATCGCGGAGAGCTTCGACAGAAGTATGAGCGGCATCATTACGGGCATCACCTGCGACATCCTCGGCGACAGCGTCATTATGAAGACCATCACCGAGAACCACGCGGATTGCTCGCTTGAGATCAACGATGCTCTGAATTGCAAGGCGGAGTTCAAAGCTTCTTACGGCAAGAATCTCGAGATCCTTTGATCATCGGTCGATCAAACGAGGGACGTACGGCGACAAGTCGTACGTCTTTTGTTTTGATGAAAAAGGCGTATCGCACTCGGAAAAAACGAAAAAGCAACCGATAGTTGCGGAAAAGCAAAGTGAAAGCGGTGGTTTCAAATAGGGAAAGTGCTATAATGATAACAGATATTCCGAGGAGGAAGAGACTATGGAAAAGAGAATCGCCGAAAGATTGACGGAATGCAGGAAGAAAGCGGGGTATTCGCAGGAAGAACTGGCGGATGCAATCGGAGTTTCGAGACAAGCGGTCTCCAAGTGGGAGCGGTGTGAAAGCTCGCCCGATACCGATAATTTGATCCAACTTGCGCGTTTGTATCATATCAGCTTAGACGAACTCGTAAACGGTGACGACGCGCCCGAAGTCGGCGAGGCGGCAATCAAGAGCGAAACGACCTCATTAGAAGAGAAACCGGACTACGTTTGGGAAGACGACGGTATGACCGTCGAGATCAAGGAAGACGCGATCACCGTGAAGAACGAGGACGGGGAAGAGAAGGTCTACGACAAGGCGGCGTGGAAAAGGAAAAAGGCGAAGGAAAAGCGCATCAACGTTACGGTCAGCAGCGTATTTGCGATCCTTGCCGTCGTCGCGTATTTGCTGATCGGCTTTTACGTCGAACGCGGCTGGGAATGCGCGTGGCCGATCTTTCTGCTGATCCCGTTCGTTGCGTCTTTGGTCGAGTTTTGTTTCTACAAGCGCCTTGCGGTCATCGCTTTCCCGTGCTTGGTCGTGGCGATCTATTGTTTCGTGGGTATGGCGTATTGGCTATGGCATCCCACTTGGGCAATGTTTATAGCGATCCCAGCCTACTACTTGATCGCGGGCAACGTGGATCGGGCAACGAGGTCGCACGACTACGAGGCGATCGACGATGCTTACAATAAAAAGAGCGGGAAGAACGGTCGCCCATGATGGGCTTTTGTCCCTAGAGCGTCCCTAAGAGGATGAAAAAAGGCGCGGATCGAATGGGTCACGCGCCTGTTTTTTGTCCGTGATATCGGTTACGCCACCGCTTCTTTCAGCGCGGTGAAGAGGGCGGCTTTCGCAGTCGCGGTTTTGGCTTCGTTGTCGAAGTCGAACCAGGGGTTCGCCCAGTCGAGTTCCGCTGCCCACGGGCGTATGCCCGCCATGCCGTTCTTTCTGCCCCAGGTGATCAGCTCCTTTAGGAACTTTGCGCCGTCCTCGTCCGTGAGCTTGTAGCCGTGGACTTCGTTATCCCACGAAGCGAAGGTGCCGGACGCCAGCCCCGATTCGTTGGCATAGCCGTATTCCGCGAGCATCACGTTGACGCCGAGTTCCTTGTTGCAGGCGAGAACGATCTGTTTGATTTGGGCGATCTTGTCGAGGATCACGCCCGTTGCGTTGGGATAGTAGCTGATGCCCGCTTGATCCACCTTATAGCCGTTTGCTGCGAGAGTATTAAAGTATTTGACCGTATAATCGGGTCCCCAGGTCACGGTGCTGATATGGGAAGAGAACTTTGCCTGCGGATAGACTTCCTTTATTCCTTTCGCAAGCGCGGCGAACATTTGCCCGTTGTAGCACCAGATATTTTCGGCGAGCCAGTCTGCGCCGAAACCCTTTTTCAGATAGGTGATCCAGAAGGATTTGCTCGTCGCCTTGGACACGTTGCTTTCAAGGGGCATCATCACGCCGCCGAATCCGTAATTCGTCTCGTTGCCGAGATCCCAGTATTCCACGTCGCAACCGAGATCTTTGATCTCAGCGGCGACCAATTTGCCGTATGCAGTCAATACCGCGCAGATCTCTTCGATCGTCAATTCCTTCCATTCCTTTCGTTTGCCCTCGTCGTCGGTCGGATAGACGCCGTCCAGTTCGGGATACTCCGAGAAATCGGGGTATTGCGATTCGAATGCGTCGCTGTATGCGGCGAAGCAACCGAGCTCCACGTTGATCGGCATGCCGAGTTCGGCGGCGACGACGCAAGCCTTTTTGGATTCTTCCAGACAATGCATTCTCGCGTGATAATAGTCGTTGACGGTTTCTGCGGGGTAGTAGCGGGTCGTATTGATGCGAACGTACATCTCGGTCGCGCCGTACGCGTTATACATTTCTTGCAAGGATTTTAGGTCGGTCGCAGTGCGGGTGCCGTCGCTATAGGTATAATCGTATTTCGCATAGTCCGTGCCGTTTTCCCAATGGTTCATCGCCGACATGGACACGCGGAAGTTTTCGACGGGATAGAGCGCTTCGTCCCCGAAGGTCTGATAATCGACGCCGCTTTTCGAGCGTATCAAGTTGCCGAGCATCGAGAGGGTGCCTGAAGCAACGGTTTGATCCTGCTTGCTTTTCGCGACGGCGATCCCCATTACGATCGAGAGGATCAGAATGATCACCATCAAGACCGAGCCTGCGATGATCCAACCTTTTTGTTTCTTGGTCAAATTAACTTGCATGGTTTCCTCCTGTGCGGAATTGCGTTCCGACAGGATCATTATAACACGTTGTATTCATCGCATTATTGCATATATGTTTCGAATATGATATAATTGTTTCAATCGAGGTTAAAAATGAGCAGTTCCATAAACTTATCCTATTTATGTAAAAATATTGCCAATTTGACAGGTATGCCCGTTCGCTTATACGAGGGGAAAGTGCGGCTTTCTTACGATTCGATCATTTCTCTGCCGAAAGATCCCTTTGTCCCTTATGAATCATCCGTGGCAGACGTCAACGGTCACGTCGGTTATTACGGCGCGTCGCACGACTATTATTACGGAATAGTCAATTTCGACGGAAAACGTTTGGTTATCGGTCCGTCGAGGCAGGTCCCGATCTCGGAGCAGGAACTGAAAGAGTTTGCGTTCGAGTGCGACGTTCCACACGTGGAGGTTGAAGATTTCGTGCGCGGAATGAAGAGTTTGAATCCAATGCCGCTGATGAGTATGTTGCAGATGCTTTGCATCGTAAATCATGTTCTGAATAACGGAGAGACGGTATCTTTAACGGATGTGACCATAATGGAGCACGAGCAAAATAGATTGATCGAATCGATCGGCGCCGAGGATGCGAGGCGCGCGATCGAGACGGCGGAAGGGGAGAACCTGCCTTACCCACACAATACGTCCGACGTAGAGACCTTTATGCTTCAAGCGGTGAGCAAGGGAGACGTTGCGGGTTTGAAGTCCTTTTTCGAGCAGGCGCCCGCCGTTCGTGCGGGGGTCATCGCACAGAGCGGACTTCGGCAGACGAAAAACCTATTGATCGTCACGGCGACTTTGGTTTCTCGCGCCGCGATCCGAGGCGGAATGGATGCGGAGTCTGCGTTGAGCCTTTCGGACGAGTACGTTCGTAAATGCGAGCTGGCGGACGACGTCGACGCGGTCACGAACCTGAATTATCGCTTGGTGCTGGATTATGCCGAGCGTGTGGAGCGTTTGCATTACGGCGATACCTCTTCTCGTCTGGTGGGCGAGGTCAATAAGTACTTGCGGCGACACCTCTCCGAGCCGATCACCGTGGGAAAAATGGCGAAGAGCCTCTGCAGAGGCAGGAGCCGCCTCTCTACGGATTTCAAGAAAGAAACGGGGGAGAACTTATCGGAGTATTTACTCAAACAGAAGGTCGAAGAGGGGAAAAGGCTATTGCGTTATACCGACAAAGCCTTGGCGGAGATCTCGCTTTATCTCGGTTTTTCCTCACAGAGCCATTTTTCCCGAACATTCAAAAAGTACGTCGGATTGACGCCCGGCGAGTATCGATCTGTGGCGCGAAAGCCCAAATGGGGTTAAGCTCAAAACCGATTTTTTCAGATTTGTTTATAAAAAAAGGACTTGGAGCGGACCAAGTCCCTTTGTTTGATCTTGCGATACTCAGCGAATCACTCTGACTTTCAGCGCATTCGCGGCGATGGCGGCTACGGTCTCGTCGGCGGGCGCTTTGTCGAGGTCGGCGATCGCGTAAGTCAAGTCGCCGCGCTTCGAGGCGGCGATCTCCACGCCGAGCGCCTTCTTGATCGTCTCTTCCGCATTCGCTTCGCGGGTGAGGACGGTCACGCGCACAGCTCCCTTTCTCTCTAGGGAGAGGTTAGGGCAGTTCACGCTGTTTTTGATGTTTCCGTTTTCGATATAATCCTTGAGCTCGGCAGACGCCATAACGGCGCAGTTGTCTTCCGCTTCGGGAGTGGAAGCGCCGAGGTGGGGGATCGTGACGATCTTGTCCGAAACGCCGATCACGGCGGGCATCGGGAAGTCGGTCACGTATTTCTTGACTTTACCTGCTTCGAGGGCGGAGAGGATCGCTTCGTTGTCGACGAGTTCTCCGCGCGCGCAGTTTACGATACGGACGCCGTTTTTCATCTTCGCGATGGAATCGGCGTTGATCATGCCGCGAGTCGCGTCGGTGAAGGGAACGTGCAGGGTGATGAAGTCGCTCGCCGCATACAGAACGTCGAGATCGGTCGTGAAGACCAGTTCTTCGCTGATGGACTTCGCTTTTTCCGCCGTGAAGAAAGGATCGTATCCGACGACTTTCATGCCGAGCGCAAGCGCCGCCTTGGTCACGAGCGCACCGATCGCGCCGAGACCGACTACGCCGAGGGTCTTGCCGAAGATCTCGGGACCGACGAAAGCCTTTTTGCCGCTTTCGACTTGTTTCGCCGCGTCTTCCTTGCCCTTGAGCCCGCCTGCGAAAGCGACGCCGCCGAGGACGTCACGGCAGGAGAGGAGCAGGGCGCAGATCACGAGTTCCTTGACCGCATTGGCGTTCGCACCCGGCGTGTTGAAGACCACGACGCCCGCGTCCGCCATCTTGGGCAGGGGGATGTTGTTGACGCCCGCACCCGCACGCGCCACGGCGAGCAGAGAGGGGTTGATCGGATATTCGTGCATTGCCGCGCTTCTGACGAGGATGCCGACGGGATCCGTCGCGTCGTCCGTAACGCGATAATTCGCTTTGTCCAGGTTATTGTAGATCAAGTCGCTGATCGGATTTAATTTTTTGATCTCGTACATACCGTTACCTCTTATTTGTTCTCGAGTTCAAACTTCTTCATGAATTCGATCAACTTCTTGACGCCTTCTACGGGCATCGCGTTGTAGATCGAGGCGCGCATGCCGCCGACGAGGCGATGTCCCTTGATCGAGACGAGGCCGTTAGCCGCAGCTTCCTTGACGAACTTCGCGTCGAGTTCTTCCGAACCCGTTACGAAGGGCACGTTCATGATCGAACGATCTTCCTTGTTGACGTAGTTCTTAAAGAGTGTGCTGTTGTCAATGAAATCGTAGAGCATAGCCGCCTTCTCGACGTTGATCTTGTTGATCGCGGAGATGCCGCCCATCTTCTTGATGTGGCGAAGGGTCAACATCGCAATGTAGATGCTGAATGCGGGCGGGGTGTTGTAGAGGCTGTTCTTGTCAGCCTGGGTCTTATAGGCGAGCATCGTCGGGCAAATCGGGAGTTCCTTGCCGATCAGATCCTTGCGGACGATCACGACTGTCAATCCTGCGGCGCTGATGTTCTTCTGCGCGCCGGCGTAGAGCAAGCCGAACTTGCTGACGTCGATGTCACGGCTCAAAATCTCGCTGCTGACGTCCGCCACGAGGGGGCAGGGGGTCTCGGGAAACTCTTTCCAACGGGTGCCGAAGATCGTATTGTTGCTCGTGATATGCACGTAGCTGGCGTCCTTACGGAAACTGTCGATCGTGACCTTGGGGATATAGGTATAAGTCTTATCCTCGGAAGAGGCGGCAAGCGCGATGTCTCCGTACTTTTTCGCCGATTTATAAGCGAGGTTGGCGAAGTTGCCCGTCACCACGTAATCGGCTTTTCCCGTCGCTGAGATCAAGTTCAGCGGGATCGCGTCGAACTGTTGGCTCGCGCCGCCTTGAAGCAGGAGTACCTGATAGTCGTCGGGGACTTTCATCAGTTCGGTGAAGAGGGCGAGGCACTCGTTATGGATGCCGTCGTACACCTTGGCGCGGTGGCTCATCTCGGTTACGCTCATTCCGCTGTTCTCATAGTCAAGAAAAGAGGCTTGCGCTTCTTTCAAAACGTCTTCAAAAAGCATGGAAGGTCCTGCGGAAAAATTGTAAACTCTCATAATATTCTCCTTTGAATATTTTATTCGCCTTTATTTTATATCATTATATTTCGGAAAGCAACTAAACGTGGATATATATTTTTTACGATTTCTCGAAAGTTTGCGATTTGATCCGCAACGGTTTTTGCTACGCTTTTATGCGGTCGGGAATGAAAATGCGCCGTAGATCACTTCTGCGGCGCAGGCTATCTTGTTTACAAAGTGAAAGTTCGACTATCCGATCCCGTTTCAGATCGGCATTCGCTCTTCCGCGACGTGATAATTCGTACTGTAGTAGGACAGAAGGGTGCCGATGTCCGACCAATAGCCTTTCATGATCTTCGCGTAGATCTGCCCCGGGATCGTGGGGAAGACGTTGCGTGCGAAATCTTGGAATCCCGATGGGATCTTCTTCAAGATCTCCTTCTTGAATACGTAGATGCCCGTCGAAACGACGTCGCTGATCGGGATGCGCGGCTTCTCGATAAAGGAGCGCACCTTTCCCGCGCTGTTAAGCAGCATCACACCGAATTGGGACGGATCCTTGACGCGGGTCGCGGCGATGGTCGCGAGCTTTCCGTGCGAGCGGTGAAAGTCGATCAGTTCTGTCAGGTTGAAATCGGTATAGGCGTCGCCCGAGATCACGAGGAAATCGTCTGCAAAAGCCGATGCGGCGCTCTTGACGCTGCCCGCCGTCCCGAGAGGCTCTTTTTCGATGACGTAATGTAGGTTTACGCCGAGGTCTCGTCCGTCGCCGAACGCCTCGACGATCTTTTGCGCCATATAGCCCAAAGTGACGGATATATCGGTGATTCCGTGCTTTTTCAACAGTTCGATGATATAGCGTAAGATCGGTTTGTCTATGATGGGCATCAAGGGTTTTGGGGAATGGTCGGTCAGGGGCGCGAGGCGAGTGCCTTTCCCGCCTGCCATGATCACAGCGTTCATAGTCACAGTCTCCTTTGCTCGTAGTATGTGGTTTTGCGTGCGATTTATGCCGCAAAGAGGTTTTTTTAGGTGAATCTCTCGAAATCCCACCGATTCGTGGGGTAAAGGCTTGACTGTCGTGATAATACTTACTATAATCTAAATAAAAAAGTTTCCGCGTTTACGCGTGATTATAACGGAGTTTTATGGCTAAGAAATTGAAAATAGGATTTTTGGGCGGCGTAGGCGAGATCGGTAAGAATATGACCGTGATCGAATACGGAGACAGCATCATCGTCATTGACGCGGGTTTGACCTTCCCGTCCGAGGAAATGCTCGGCGTCGACGTGGTCATTCCCGACTTTACGTATTTGGTCGAGAACAAGGAGAAAGTGAAGGCGGTCATTTGCACCCATGGCCACGAGGATCATATCGGCGCGGTGCCGTATCTTCTCCAGGTGGTGGATACGCCGACGGTTTTCGGCAGTACCTTGACCCTCGGACTGATCCGCGCCAAACTCGAAGAGTTTGACCTGAAGGCGAAGATGAAGACCGTCAGCGCGGGCAGCACGATCTCGATCGATTGTTTTAAGATCAAGTTTTATAAGGTTTGCCACTCCATCGCGGGTGCGCTCGCGCTCTCGATCGACACGCCTCAGGGCGTGATCTTCCATACGGGAGACTTCAAGATCGATCATACCCCGATCGATAACGAGAAGATGGATTTTGCGGCGCTCGCCGACCTCGGCAAGAAGGGCGTCAAAGTTATGCTTTCCGATTCCACGAATGCGGAGCGCCCCGGACACACGATCAGCGAACGCAAGGTCGGGGAGAGCATTTCCCGGATTTTTGCGGCGCACGCGGGGCGGCGTATCATCGTGGCGACCTTTGCTTCCAATTTGCACCGCATTCAGCAGATCCTCGACATTGCTGCGGCAAACAACCGCAGGGTCGTGCTCAGCGGCAGGAGCGTGATCAAGGTCGTCGAACTCGGAAAGACCCTCGGCTTACTGCGCTATAACGACAATTTGATCGTGAACGAGAGCGCGATGAAGAAGATCCCGCCCGAGAAGCTCTGTATCATTTGTACGGGATCGCAAGGGGAGCGCGTCAGCGCCTTGACGCGTATGGCGGCGGGTGAGCATCCCTCGATCACCGTCGGGATCAAAGACACGATCATCATCTCCGCGAGCGCCATTCCCGGCAATGAGAAGAGCATCTATAACGTGATCAACAGCCTCTACCGTCTCGGCGCGGAAGTCATCTATTCCGCGATCGAGGACGTGCACACCTCGGGGCACGCGCATCAAGAAGAGCTTAAGATGATGCTTTCCTTGATCAATCCCAAGTATTTTATACCCGTACACGGGGAGTTTCGCCATTTGAAGATCCACGCGGGGATCGCGCAGACGATGGGTATCCCAAAAGAGAATATCCTGCTCCCCGAGCTCGGTTGGAGCATCGAAGTCGCGAAAGACGGGCTCAAGAAGCTCGAGAATATCAAAGCCGGCAACGCCTACGTGGACGGTGACGCAGTCGGCGATCTCGAGCCGGTCATCAACGACAGACGTCGCTTGTCTGCGGACGGATTTATTATCGTGCTTTTGACCCTGAACGTCGAAAACGGCAAGCCGATGCCGCCTGAGATCATCACGCGCGGCGTGGCTTCTCTCAGCGAAGACAATATCGCGGAGATGAAGAAGCAGGTGCTCAATGCGGTCAAAAACATCAAGTATATCAATACCGACAATCGCGACGCCGTCAAAGCGGCGATCCGTCGCACGGTCAAGAGAATGGTCGGACCCAACGGGCAATCCTTCCCGATGATCGTTCCCATCGTCGTCGAGAAATAATGAAGACGGAACTCCTGTCTCCCGCCGGAGATTTCGAGAAACTGAAAGTTGCCTGCCACTTCGGGGCGGACGCCGTGTATTTCGCGGGCAAACGATTCGGACTGCGCGCTTATGCGGGCAATTTCTCCGTAGAGGAGATGAAAGAAGCTTTTTCCTATTTGCACGCGATCGGGAAAAAGGGCTACGTCACCGTTAACGTCTTTCCTTACGACGAGGACTTCCCCGAGCTCGAAGAGCATTTGCGTTATCTCGCCGAGATCAAGGCGGACGGTGTGATCCTCTCTGATCCCGGCGTGCTTTCGCTCGCTCGAAAGGTCGCGCCTTCTCTCGAGATCCATCTCTCCACGCAAGCGAATACGTTGAACGCGCGAGCCGCCGCATTTTGGGCGGATATGGGCGTAAGAAGGATCGTACTTGCCAGGGAACTTTCCCTCGATCGCATCGCTCGCATAAGAGAGGCGCTCGATCCCGCCGTCGAGATCGAATGTTTCGCGCATGGCGCGATGTGTATTTCTTACAGCGGTAGGTGCCTTTTGAGCAATTATTTGTCGGGGCGTGACAATTACAGCGGAGAATGCGTGCAGGCCTGTAGGTGGAATTACGTTTTGCACGAGAAGAGCAGGGACGCTCGCGAGTTCCCGATCGAAGAGGACGAACGCGGCGCCTACATTATGAACAGCCACGACTTAAAGACCATAGACATCATCGATAAAATGATGAAAGCGGGCGTAACCTCTTTTAAGATCGAAGGGAGAATGAAGACGGTCTATTACGTCGCTTCCGTTACGGACGCCTATCGTCGCGCGCTTGACGAGGCGGCGGAGCATCTTGACGACTATCGTTGTCGTCCCGAATGGGATGAGGAATTGTCCCTTGCGTCCAATCGCGGTTTCACGCACGGCTTCTTGCTCGGCGGCAAGGGCGGGAAGGACACGATCTCCTATGAGGATTCCCGTTCCGAAGGCGGCGCGACTTTCATTGCGAAAGTTTTAGGCTATGATTTTGAGAAAAGGTGTGCTATAATAGAACAAAGGAATCGTTTTTCGGTCGGCGATCGGCTGGAATTGATGCGGCCCGGACAAGAGCCGCGATCCATCTCGGTCGACAAGATCTATACCGAAAGCGGTGAGACGGTTTCGGACGCGATCCGCGTGCAGGAGATCCTCAGGATCCCCACGGAAGAGGTCGCGACGGAAGGCGACATCCTCAGAAGGAGAAAGGCGTGAGCATTCGTTGGAATCGACATTTGATCATACTGTATGACAAGCAGAGAGGTTCTTTGATCTGCGATGCTCTCGAGCAAGTGATCGGCTCCGCTTTCCCGGGGTGCGACGTCGTCACGGTCGACGACGCGGGTTATCTCGGCGCAGGCAATCGTTTTTGGAGAGTGAAGGCCTCTCGTTTTTACGCGGGAAAGGCGCCGTTTTTGATCCGTTGGTTCAGTAAGTTGAACGAAAAGAAGGACGCCAATCGCATCAAGACAGAACGGGATGCGATCTTGTCCGAGACGCCGGAGAAACTCTCTTTTTCCGATAGGCACAACGCCGCGATCGGTAGGATCGTCAATATTTTCAAGCGATTCCGTCCTGCCGTCATCGTCGCGACCAATCGCTATTCGCTGAAGTTGACCCTTCTTGCGCGTAGGATCACGGGTATGGACGTCAAGGTCGTTGCGGTCATATCGGATTTTGCCCTTTCTGGCGGGTTCGTTCGTTCGGGCGTGGATCTTTATCTCGTAGAGAACGAATCGTTGAAGGACGGATTGATGCGGTGTGGTGTGGATGGCGACAAGATCGTGATCTCGGGAATGCCTTTCGTCGAGAAGCAATCCGCCACACGTCCGCGCGAGGAAGCGAGAAAGCTCCTCGGTCTCAGCGGGGATCTACCGCTGGTGGTCGTGAACGGCGGAGACTATTGCACCTCGACCATCAAGGAACACGTGGAGCGTTTATTAAAAGAGCAGGGCAGATATTCTCTCTTGGTCTTGACCTACGGTAACGCTTCGATCCGTCGTCATTATAAAAAGATCGCCGAAGAGTACGACATAGAAGTGCTTTTCAAGCAAGAACTCGACTATCCTTTGGTCTTCGCGGCGGCGGACATCATCGTGAGCATACCCGATACGCATTTCGTGTTCTCCGCTTTCGTAAACAGCATCCCCGTCGTTTTGTTGGATGGGATCACCGTTTTGGAACACGACGTATATCGTTATCTCGTCGGCAACGCGCTCGTTACCCCTTCCAAGAACGCAGAGGAGACGTACGCCGCGGTAGAGGAATTACTGGTCGACGCGGAACGCCGCAAGGAAATGATCGAGCGCGAACAGCGTTATTACCTCAAACAAAAGGCGCTTGCGCCCACCTTGACGGTGCGTGAGTTCCTCGCGATCAACCCCCCGCCACCCGACGGCGAAGAATAGTTTTTACTTTTTTTCCTTTTTATCCTCATCCCTTTCTTCCGCCATGGCTCCGGCTTCGAAGTAACTGTTTGCGCGCGGGCTGTTGACCGCCTGTAACAGATGGGTCAAGAGGTACTGGATCAAGATGCCGAAGATCGCACCGAACCACATCACGGCGAAAGAGTAATTTCCGCCGATATTTCCGCCGTTTTGAATGATTGTTTGATAGAGCGTAACGCCGAGAAAACCGCCTGTCGTCGCGCTATATAAACAAGAGGAAAAAGTCCTTTTCGCCGTGCAGGCGCACCAAAGCCCGATCAAGAGGGAAAGTAGGATCGCAAGCAAACGCGGATCGAGTATCGTTACGGTGGAAAAATGCGTCGTGTAAGTAAATGCGATGCCCGCGCATCCGAGTGCGGACAGCGCCGCGCCGACGAGGTCGGAAATCCGTTCGATTCGAGACAGCAGGATATAAGTTGCTACAATGACGGACAAGACGCCGCCGAGATACAACGCGTAGTTGTCGGATAGGCGAACGCCCCCTCTCGCATTCAGTAGGACGATCACGAAGATAAAGAAGGTTGTGACGTAGTCGTTCAGCCCGAGACGTGCGGTGATTTTTTTTACCGCGCCGATCATCACGAGGACAGCGACGACGAGCAGCAGCATTTCTCCGATCAGCATATCGATAGGGTGCGAAAAGCGTGGGATTTTATCCCGCGGCGGCCCTAACGCGCATTTTTTATTGACTTTTCTATAAAAAACAAGTATTATTTTGTGTATTATGGACAGACAGGCGCGTATCGTGAAAAAGGTGCTTCGCGGCAGCGTGGCGAAGAAGATGGGGATCGAACCCGGCGACGAGATCGTATCGCTCGGCGGGTATCCTTTCGTGGACGACGCCGATCTTGCTTTTTACGAAGTGGACTCCGTTATCCCGATCACGATCCTGCGAGACGGCAAGGAGCAGTCTTTCGTGATCGAGAAAAGCGAGGATGAACCGCTCGGGATCGAGATGGAGCAGTCCGACTACATCATTCCCTGCAAAAACGATTGTATGTTCTGTTTTGTCCGCCAATTGCCCAAAGGAATGCGTAAGTCTCTCTACGTCAAGGACGACGACTATCGTATGAGTTTCGCGATGGGGAGCTACGTCACGATGTCCAACCTGACGGATTTCGATATAGATAGGATCAAGCGACTTTCGCTGTCTCCGCTCTATATATCCGTGCATTGCTTTACGCCCGAATTAAAGCGGCAGATCTGCAAGAATCCGCGCAGCGCCGAATTGTTCGACATCATGCGCTCTCTGGCAGAAGCGAACATTACGATGCATACGCAGATCGTGATGATGGAAGGGATCAACGACGGAGAGGAGCTCAAATTGACGATCTCCGAACTGGCGAAACTTTATCCCGCCGTCAAGACCGTCGCCGTCGTCCCCGTCGGATTGACCAAGCACAGAGAAGGGCTGACGCCGCTTTCGCCGATCTCGCCCGAAAACGCACAGCGCACGGTCGCTTTCGTCGAATCCTTCAATCGCGGTATGATCGAGAAGTACGGGGAGCCTTTTGCCTTCTGTTCGGATGAAATGTATCTGATCGGCGGCTTGGAGTTGCCCCCTTACGAATCGTACGGAGCCTTCGAACAGATCGAGAACGGAGTCGGGCTGGTCGCGGATTTCTTCGATTGTGCGAATTACGCGCTGGAATGCGGCGTTCTTCCCAAGGGAGAGTATAGCGCGATCACGGGGGTGTCCTTTGCGCCTCTTCTCGAAAAATACGTACGGGAACTCGAGTCGAAGTACGACGTAAAGGTGGACGTTTGTCCCGTCAGAAACGATTTCTTCGGAGAGTCGGTCACGGTGTCGGGACTGGTGACGGGTGGTGACATCATCAAACAATACAACGGAAAACTCAAGAAGGACGTAATCATACCGAAGACGATGCTGCGCGAGTTCAGCGGCGTATTCCTCGACGAGATCACGTTGGAAGACCTCGCGAAGTCGCTCCACGTGCGCGTGCACGTTGCGGAAGGCGGCGACGGCTTTATCAGAATATTAGGCGGTGAATCATGAGCAAACCATTACTTGCCATCGTTGGCAGACCAAACGTAGGGAAATCCACGCTATTCAATAAGATCGTGGGCAAGAGGATCAGCATTTCGCACAATACGCCCGGCGTAACGCGCGATAGGATCTATGCGGACGCATCGTGGTGCGGCTACAATTTTACGGTGATCGACACCGGCGGTATCGAGTATAAGAGCGAGGATATGATGTGGAAACACATTCGCACCCAAGCGGAAACGGCGATCGAGATCGCGGACTGCATCGTATTCGTCGTGGACGGGAAGGGAGGACTTCTACCCGACGATTATGCGATCGCCGATATGTTGCGGCAGTCGCACAAGCCGATCGTGCTTGCCGTGAATAAACTCGACAATCCGTTTGAAACAGCATACGAGTTCTATGAACTCGGGCTTGGGGATCCTTTCGTACTCTCCGCCGAGCACAATATCGGCATAGGCGATATTCTCGAGGAAGCCTGCAAGCACCTTAAGAAGGTGGACGAGGCGGCGGAAAACGACGACGCGATCAAGATCGCGGTCGTCGGCAAACCCAATGCCGGCAAGAGCTCGCTTGTCAATAAGATACTCGGTACGAAGCGCACGATCGTCAGCGAAGTCGCGGGAACAACGCGCGACGCGATCGACTCTCCCTTTGAACACGGCGGAGATAAATATCTCCTGATCGATACGGCGGGGATCAGACGCAAACGTAGCGTAGAAGAGGACGTCGAGTATTATAGCGTGCTTCGCGCTTTCGGGGCGATCAAGCGTGCGGACGTGGTCTTTATCGTCGTAGACGCCGAAGAGGGCTTGACCGAGCAGGACGTCAAGATCGCGGGGAAGGTGCACGAAGAAGGCAAAGCGAGCATCGTCGTGATGAACAAGTGGGACAAGATTGAAAAAGATACCCACACCGTCGAGGTATTTAACAAGGACCTCAAAGAAAAATTGAAGTTTATGGACTATTTCGTCCCCGCCTACGTCTCCGCATTGACGGGAAAAAGGGTGGAGAAACTACTGGACGAAGCAAAACGCATCGCGGGGAATGCCAATCGCCGCATTGCAACGAGCGTCGTGAACGACGTCATTATGAATCTCGTCGCGATGAACGAGCCGCCCACGAAGAACGGACGTCGCCTGAAACTCTTTTTCGCAACGCAGGCGAGCGTTTGTCCGCCTACCTTCGTGGTCTTCGCCAACGATTCGACCTTGATGCATTTTTCGTATCTCCGTTATCTCGAGAACGGATTGCGTGAAGCCTTCGACTTCGAGGGAACGCCGATCCGTGTAATTGTGCGTGACAAAACCGACGACACGCAGTATAATAATTAATCGGAGGCTTATATGAAATACGAGTCGATGACCAATGAAGAACTGAAAAAGAACTTATCCGTCGAGAAGAAAAGATACGACGGTTTTCTCAAAGAGAAACTTGCCCTCGATATGTCGCGCGGAAAGCCCGCCGCAGAGCAACTCGACCTTTCGGCGCCCCTGTTGTCCGCATTGACTAAGGACGTCAAGTTCCCCAAGGGTCAGGATTACAGAAATTACGGTCTTTTGGACGGCATTCCCGAGCTGAAAAAGCTCTTTGCCGAGCTGTTCGGCATACCCGAAGAATACGTTTTCATCGGGGGGAACAGTTCGCTGAACCTGATGTACGATATGATCTCCGACGCGATGCTTACGGGCGTGCTTGGATCCACGCCGTGGGTCAAACTGCCCGGAAAGGTCAAGTTTATCTGCCCCGTGCCCGGTTACGATCGCCATTTCAATATCTGCGAAAAGCTCGGGATCGAGATGCTCTCGGTTCCGATGAACGAAAGCGGTCCCGACATGGACATCGTCGAGGAGCTCGTTCGCACCGATCCGTCCATCAAGGGGATCTGGTGCGTGCCTCGGTTCTCCAATCCCGGCGGGGTGGTCTATTCCGACGAGGTCGTGCGTCGTTTGGCGAAGATGAAGACCGCCGCGCCCGATTTCCGTATTTACTACGACAATTCCTATTTCGTCCACACGCTTTCCGATGATGCGCCCGAGCTTCTGAATATCTTTGACGTTGCGAAAGAGGCGGGAACGGAAGACCGCATTTATATGTTTGCGTCCACCTCCAAGATCACCTTTGCGGGGAGTGGCGTCTCGATGATCGCGGCGTCTCCTAAAAATATCGCTTCCATCAAAGAAAAAATGGGGTGGAAGACCATCGGATTCAATAAGGTTTGGCAGTACGCGCACTATCTGTATTTGCAATCCAAAGAGCACGTACTTGCCATTATGAAAGAGCAGGCGAAACTCATAAGACCGAAGTTCGACGTGGTTTTGGATGCCTTCGACAAGGCGTTCGGCGACAGTTCTACCGTCACTTGGAACGCGCCGAAGGGCGGCTATTTCATCTGCTTGAAGTGTATGAACGGCACGGCAAAGAAGATATGGAATCTCTGTAAGAAGGTCGGATTGACGATCACCCCCGCGGGAGCGTCTCATCCTCTCCATAACGACGATTCGGATTCCTATCTCCGCATTGCGCCGACGTATCCTTCCCTTGAGGACTTGAAGAAGGCGACGGACGTCTTGGTCACCGTCGTAAAGATCGTGACGATCGAGACGTTGCTTGCCGCACAATAATCGCTTGAAAAGGCGCCGTTGTGGCGCCTTTTTTAGTTGCATTCTGCTGTTTTTGATTATTTTTTTTTAAGAAAAAGTCATTTTTTTCCAAACGTTTGACTTTTGCTTCTTATTGTTGATATAGTTAATTTGTATAAATATGTAGGGGTGGACTATGCTTCGTTTAGACAATATCGTCAAGATATATGCATCCGGTGATTCCGAAGTGCACGCGCTCAAGGGAGCAAGCATCGCTTTTCGCAAGAGCGAGTTCGTTTCCGTGCTCGGGCATTCGGGTTGCGGAAAAACCACCTTACTCAACATCATCGGCGGATTGGATCACTATACGAGCGGCGATCTCGTGATCAACGGCGTCTCCACCAAGGAATATAAGGATCGGGATTGGGATAATTACCGCAATCATTCGATCGGATTCGTCTTTCAATCCTACAATTTGATCCCACACCAAACCGTTCTCGGCAACGTCGAGCTCGCTCTGACGCTCTCGGGTGTGAAACGCGCCGAACGTCGAATGATGGCGCAATCCGCTCTCGTCAAAGTCGGTCTCGCCGATCAGATCCACAAGCTTCCAAACCAGCTGTCCGGCGGGCAAATGCAACGCGTGGCGATCGCACGCGCTCTCGTCAACAATCCGGACATCATCTTGGCTGATGAACCGACGGGCGCTCTCGATACCGAAACCAGCGTGCAGGTCATGGAGATCCTAAAAGAGGTATCGAAAGACAAGCTCGTCATCATGGTCACTCATAATCCCGAACTCGCGGAGCAGTACAGTACGCGTATCGTTCGGTTAAAAGACGGTGAGATCATCGCAGACAATATGCCGTATGACGACGAGGCAGAGGAGCAAGCACTCGCGGCAGAAGACGAGTCGGTTGTGCGATCGGATCAGGGGGAAGACGAGGTCAAGACCCAAGAGGACGCACCTTTAGACGCACCCATTCCGCAATCGAAGAAGAAAAAGCCCAGCATGTCGCTTTTTACCGCCTTTATGCTCTCGATCCGCAATCTGTTTACGAAGAAAGGCAGAACCTTCTTGACGGCTTTTGCGGGCAGTATCGGGATCATCGGCATCGCGTTGATCTTGTCCCTTTCCAACGGGTTCCAAAACTATATTAATTCAGTCGAAGAGGACACCTTGTCCGGCTATCCCTTCACGATCTCTCGGAGCAATTCGAGCCTTGGCTTTGAGGACTTGATGGAAGTCTTTACGAATTCGGGGTCTCCGACCGACGCGACGCCTTATCCCGACGTGAAGAATATCTATTCCGATACCCTCGCGTCCAGCCTTCTGAAAAAAATGCGCGAAGCGGCTTCGGTGAACGATCTCAAATCCTTTAAAAGCTGGGTCGAGCAAAACCAATCCCGCTTCACGTCCTTGGTCAACGCCATAAAATACGGTTATCACACGGAATATTGCATATATTCGATGCGAGAACTGAGTGACGGCAGAAAGTCCATTACGCAGCATTATCCGATGGACCTCTCTTCGCTTCAAAATAGGTACGAAATGTTCGAGGGCACGATGAATAATCTGTCGGTTTGGGAAGAGCTCGTGGACAATCAAGCCTTCCTGGATCAACAATATGATTTGATCGCAGGTGCTTGGCCTATTGCAAAAGGGGAAAACGGGGAAGTGTACGACGTGGTGCTTTCGGTTGACCGCTACAATCGTATTTACGACTATTTGCTCTATGCGATCGGTCTGATGTCGCTGGAAGAGATCATCACCAATTACGATGCGGTATCCACGTCGTATTCTTTCGACGAACTGCTCGGCAGGGAATATAAAGTCTTGCTCGCGGCGGAAAAGTATCAGAAGGATGAAGAAGGGAAGTGGGTGGAGAAGAAAGACAGCTCCGACTATATAAAGAATGCCGTTGATAATGCGATCACGATCCGTATCGCGGGTATCATTCGTCCGAAAGAAGGGGTGACTGCGGGCAGTATGACCGGCGTCATCGGATACACGAGCGAGCTCACGAAGTATATGATCAACAAGACGAATAACCTTGAGATCGTCAAAGAGCAACTTGCCAACCTCGAAGTCAACGTCTTGACCGGCTCGGCTTTTACCAAAACCGATACGCTCGGCAATACCCTTTCGACCCTCGGCGTGGCGGATCCGGAGACTCCGTCGTCTATTCGTTTTTACGTAAAGGGATTTGATGAAAAGCAGGCGTTGATCTCCCTGATCGACGAGTATAACGCCTCGGTTGCGGAGACCGATCCGGACAAGGTCATCAAATATACGGATGCCGTCGCGAGCCTTATGAGTTCGGTGAATACCATCGTCAACGCGATCTCCTACGTGTTGATCGCCTTCGTTTCCATTTCTCTGATCGTTTCTTCCATCATGATCGGGATCATAACCTATATTTCGGTTTTGGAGAGAACGAAAGAGATCGGCGTTTTGCGATCGATCGGCGCAAGCAAACGGGATATAACGCGCTTGTTCAATGCGGAGACCTTGACGGTCGGGTTTATGTCGGGCGTGATCGGCGTCGCCGTGACCTTGCTACTCAATATTCCGATCAATTTGATTATTCATTCCTTGACGGATTTGTCCGGATTGGCGGCGTTGCCCGTTTTGGGTGGCGTGGCGTTGGTCGCGATCAGTATGTTCTTATCCTTTATCGCGGGCTTTATCCCCTCGAAGATCGCGGCAAAGAAGGATCCGGTCGTTGCCTTGCGTACGGAATGACCTTTCGGTTGACGTAAATGAAATTGCTCATAGCCAGTAACAATAAGCATAAAGTCGCGGAGATCAAGAAGATCTTGTCGGGCAAGTTCGACGAGATCTATTCTCTTGCGGAGTGTGGGATCGACGCGGATCCGAAGGAGAGCGCTTCGGATTTTCTCGGGAATGCGAGGATCAAGGCGCGCGAGATCGCTCGCCATACCGATCTTGCCGTCGTCGCGGACGACAGCGGACTCGAGGTCGAGGCGTTGGACGGGGCTCCTGGCGTCTATTCCGCAAGGTATGCGGGAGAACCTTGTTCGGATGAAAGGAACAACGACAAACTGCTGCGCGAAATGGCGACGATAACCGATCGTCGGGCGCGCTTCGTCACCTGTATGGTGCTCCGCTTTCCGAGCGGAAGGGAGATGGTCGGCGTAGGGGAAGTCAAGGGAGAGATCCTGACCGAGCGTAAGGGACGAAACGGATTTGGCTACGATCCGTTATTCTATTCTTACGAGCTCGGCAAATCCTTCGGTGAGGCGACGGACGATGAGAAAAATGCCGTCAGCCATAGGGCGCGCGCGCTTTCCGATCTGATGAGGCAACTATGACTCGATTGGCTGTCTTTTCCGATCTACACGGTGATTCGCATATGCGGATGCAAGCGGCGTTCGATTGCTACGATTACGTCGTATTCCTCGGTGACGGACTGACGAAATTGCGTTCGTTTATCTATGATTATCCCGAGAAGTTTTTATACGTTCGCGGGAACTGTGATATTTACGAAAACGAGGCGCCCGTACAGTTGATCCTGGACTTTGAGGGCGTCAACGTCCTTTTGACTCACGGACACGTGGAACGGGTGAAGAACGGACTGATCCCCCTGATGGTCGAGGCGCAGGTAAGGAAAGTGCAGGTGGTTCTGTACGGTCACACCCACCGTCCCGAGATCGAGGAGCACAACGGCATTTTGTTCGTAAATCCGGGTACTGCCGCCGCATATTACGGGGAGAAAGGGACCTATGCCGTATTGACGATCGACAAGGGGAAGTATTTTGCCGAAATCATAAAAAATGATTGAATATTCTTGACAATCGTTTTTGCGATATTGTAATATTGAAAACGCTGCTACTGAAATGCGTGCGAGTGTAGTTCAACGGTAGAATCCCAGCCTTCCAAGCTGGTCGTGTGGGTTCGATTCCCATCACTCGCTCCAATCGTGCTGGGTGACCATGGGCCAGTAGCTCAGTTGGATAGAGCAACGGCCTTCTAAGCCGTAGGTCGGGGGTTCGAGCCCCTCCTGGCTCGCCAGCACAAAAATATGAATAATGGTGGGTATAGCTCAGCTGGTTAGAGCGCCAGGTTGTGGCCCTGGAGGCCGAGGGTTCGAATCCCTCTACTCACCCCATTTTATAACCGTTGGGGTGTCGCCAAGCGGTAAGGCACGAGACTTTGACTCTCGCACTCGTAGGTTCAAATCCTGCCACCCCAGCCAAAGCGAACTCGCTTATCGGCGAGTTCTCTTTGAAATTAAAGGGCAGGATTTGAACGAGAGCGGTTGTTTTAGGCGCAATTCTTTCTTTCGTTTATAAAATAATGAACGCGACAAAAACAACGAGAGCGAAAAGAAAACACCATAATATGGTGTTTTCCGCGATGACCGAAGGATATTTCGCCATAAGCAAATAACGAGTATGTCAAATGGCGAAATATTCAAGACTAGAAAACGCCACGGTGCGGCGTTTTTAGCGGCTGACCGAAGCGAAGCGCGAAGCAGAAAGCGCGCGAAAACGTCATTGCTTCGCGAAGAGCAAGAGGAAATCCTGCCACCCCAGCCAAAATGAACTCGCGGTAGCGAGTTTTTTTGTCTTTAAGAAAACGTTGACACTTTTTCTCCTTAAAATGTAAAATTATAATAGCCCTTTAATCGGAGTAAAAAATGAAAAGAATCTTTATAGCGATCATTTGCGTCTTTCCTTTAATAGCAGTGTGTTTTGGATTAACTGCATGTATGGGTTATACCACACAAAAACCTTATGACGATGCGGATAAGTACCTTGTAGGGTCGCAAACCTATGAAGTGTCGGAGCTTGTTCGGTTGAACGTGGACTGGAATGTCGGTAAGGTGACCCTTATCGAAGATGAAACTTCGACTTGTGTTACGCTCACAGAGGAGAATGCTCTCAGCGACGACAAAAAAGTGCACAGTTACTATCACGATGGAGTTTTGGATATTCATTTTTGGAAATCCGGATTGCGTGATATGGTGCGCGAGAAAGAAAAGCACCTGACGATCACGTATCCGAGCGTGCGCGATCTTCGCGTGGAGATGACCTCGGGGGATGTTGTCGCAGACAAATTGACGGCAGAGAACGTAAGTATCAAGATGACTTCCGGAGATGTTGATATTAAAAAGTTGCAGTCCGTTTCCTTCGCGTGCCGGATGACCTCCGGCGATCTCGCCATTGACGAAATGGAGAGCAAAGAGATCACCTTTGAGATGACGAGCGGCAAAGGGAAGTTCGGTTCCGTGAACGCCGAAACGGTCACCATGTCGCAGACTTCGGGCGATATCGTCGTAAGAGAGATGGAAACGAAATCCTTTTCTTCGGATAGCACCAGTGGGGACTTGGATATTGCTTTCACTCGCGTAGAAAGAGCGTCTGTTTCGATGACGAGCGGCGATACGGAGATAAAGTTGCCCGAGAAGGGGGCGACTGCTTCCATCGCGATGACCAGCGGCAGTTTTAAAAGCGATCTCCCGTATGTCGTTGACATGGGAAAATATATATTCGGAGAAGGGGAATGCGAGCTCGGCATCAAAATGACAAGCGGCAGTCTGCGGATCAAATAAGGGGAGAGGACATTGTACGAATGAATAACTATTTGGGATATTGCGGATTGGATTGCGAGAAATGCGAGGCGAGGATTGCGACCATCCATAACGACGACGCGCTCCGTCAAAAGGTCGCGAAAGAGTGGTCGGCGATGAACGGGATCGAGATCACGCCCGCGATGATCAACTGCGTCGGGTGCAAGATCGACGGACAACGCACGTATTTCTGCGACGTGATGTGTCCTATCAGGAAATGCGCGGCAGAAAAAGGTGTTGAGAACTGCGGAAGGTGCGAGCTCTTTTCTACCTGCAAAACGGTGGAGATGATCACGAAACACAGCGAAGAAGCCTTGGCAAATCTGAGCAATCAATAAGAGGGAGCAATTATGTCGACATCCATAGACTATTTCGAGTTTATCAAGGAACAATTATTCGATAATCCGGAAGTATCGTATCGTCCGATGATGGGAGAGTATATCGTCTATTATGGCGGCAAGGTCGTAGGCGGACTATACGATGATCGCTTGCTCGTGAAACCGACGAAGAGCGCAATCGCGATTTTGCCCGCTGCGCCCCTCGTTTCTCCCTATGAAGGGGGTAAAGATATGCTCCTTGTCGAAGAGGTGGAAGATCGGGATTTGCTCAAATCGTTGCTTGCTGCGGTTGCCGCGGATCTGCCCGACGGTAAAAAGAAAAGATAAAAAGGGGGAGCGGTCGCTCCCTCTTTTATAAAAATAATAATTCTTGTTCTCGTTTGTTTTACAACCACATAGGAATATGCTATTATTTTAGCGCAAAGGCTGAAAGGAGAGAACGAAATGGACGAGTGGTTGAACGTATTGCTGGGTGTGCTGATCCCATTCTTCGGGACTTGTTTGGGTTCCGCCTGCGTCTTCTTTATGCGTGGCGAGATGAACCCCAAACTCAAGAAGGGGTTGACGGCGTTTGCCGCCGGTATCATGGTTTCCGCGTCCTTTTTCAGTTTGATTCTGCCCGCTATCGAAGAGTCGAGGGATATGGGGCGTCTGGCTTTCGTTCCGTCCGTGATCGGCTTTTTGATCGGTATGCTTTTCTTGCTTGCCCTTGACATCTTGATCCCGCACATTCATAACGACAAGAGCGAAGAGGGCGTCAAGAGCGGACTCAAAAATACGACCAAGATGTTCCTCGCCGTCGCCTTGCATAATTTGCCCGAAGGTATGACGGTCGGCGTGATCTTCGCCGGGTGGCTTTATGGCAATCAGAGCATCAGTTTGATGGGCGCTCTCGTGATGTCGATCGGTATCGCGCTCCAAAACTTCCCCGAAGGGGCGATCGTTTCGATGCCGCTACGCGCCGAAGGTATGGCGAAAGGGAAGACCTTTCTTTACGGCGTTCTTTCCGGTGTGATCGAACCGATCGGCGCCGTTCTTACCATCTTTTTCGCGTCGGTATTTCTCCCCGTTCTCCCATACTTATTGGCGTTCGCGGCAGGCGCAATGTTCTACGTCGTGGTCGAGGAATTGATCCCCGAAACGGCGAAGGGCGAACATACGAACGTTTCCACGGTCTGTTTCGCGATCGGATTCGTCGTAATGATGGCGCTTGACGTCGGTTTGGGTTGATATTCGCAGTTTTTTCGGTTTATTTCGTTATTCTTTTTGTCTGATTTGTCGATACTTTTCATCATTCAAAGAGGGGTATCGCTATGTCCGACTATACCGACAGACTTACGGATCTGTATTTTGAGGATCTGCCTAATAACCGAGAGGTCGGCGAGGCGAAGCGAAAGGTTCGTCTTGCTCTGTCCGAGGAAGGGAAGGCGCTTTCTTTCGAGCAGATTGTGGCGCGGTATCCTTCTTTGGATTCCCTCGGTACGCTCGGCGGTTTTTTGCCCGAAAGGATCGCCGAATGGCGCAAGCGGAGCGGCCGCCGCGACATTGTGTTTTCCTTGATCCGATTGATCGTGTTTTTCTTCTTTTCCCTCGTTTTTTGGTTATTCGTGCTGTTTGGGACGAACTTTCTGTGGGACGAATTGACCTTTCCGACTTCTCCCTTTTGGTGGGCGGTCGGGGGTTACGCCGTCGTCTGCGGCGTTTTCGGTATGCGTATGGGAAAACGGCGGTTTAAGCATGGATCTATGGCGAAAAAGTGCGTCGCCGTCTTCCTCGTTCTCTTGCTTTTGTACGGTTGCTATGCGCTGATGACCGCAAACCTTTGGTATCCTCAACCCTATATCAATTCCGTCCCTTCCGTTGCACACGTCCTTTCTCCGATAGAATACGACGAAGCCAACGGCGTGTTTTCGATCACCTCAAAGGGGGATCTTTTCAAGATCCTGCACTTGACGGATATCCACCTCGGCGGAAGCGTTTTTTCCCGTACGGCGGACGTAAAGGCGCTTAAAGCGTGCTATGCGGAGATAGAATATACAAAACCCGATCTCGTGATCGTAACGGGTGATCTCTGCTCGCCGATGGGGGTGATGTCGTTATCCTTGAACAATTATACCCCGATCCACCAGTTCGCCGCTTTGATGCGAAATATCGGTATTCCGTGGGCGTTCACTTACGGCAATCACGATACGGAGCGCTTCGCCTCGGTAAATAGCGACGTGGTCGAAGCCGAGTTCAAGACTCTCTCTTTTAAGACCTCTGGTACCTTGCTTTATCCCTACGTTCAGCCTAGGATCACGGGTCGAAACAACCAGTTGATCGAGATCAAGAATGCAGACGGCACTTTAAATAACGCTCTCTTCCTTTTGGACTCCAACGCCTATACCGGCGAAGGGCTCAACGCTTACGACTATATCCACGACGATCAGGTCGACTGGTATGCTTCCGAGATCGCGCGGCTAGAGGAGAGAGAAGGTCGGCAGATCGCCTCATTGGCGTTTTTCCACATTCCTTTGACAGAATACCGTATCGCGTACGATCTTTACCAAGCGGGAAGCGACGAAGTGACCTATCATTTCGGCAAGATCGGAGAGACGGCGGGCGGACGGATCAGCTGTTCGGAGTATGACAGTCGGTTGTTTGATACGATGGTGGCACTCGGCAGTACGAAAGGCGCCTTCTGCGGACACGATCACTACAATAACCTCTCCGTGACCTATCGCGGAATCCGCCTGACCTACGGAATGAGCATCGACTATCTCGTGATGCCGGGCATCTCGAGAAATACCGAGCAGCGGGGAGCGGAACTCATTACCCTTCATCCCGATTCCTCTTGGGATCTTGAGCAGATCCCTTTGACGTCGATCTCGTAATAAAAACTCACTATCGTAAATATATTTTTTCTGAAATCGGAGTTTAAAACATTTGCGCGCACGCGATGATTTTGATATACTGATATACGGAAAAAATTATATCGCGGTTATGCCGTCGATCGGATAGGAGGAAAAATGAAGAAAAATCAGTCTAACAGGAAGGTTCAGTTTACCGAAACCGTACTTCGTGACGCAAACCAATCCTTGATCGCAACGAGGCTTCCCATCGAGAAGTTCGAGGGGATCCTCTCCACGATGGATAAAGCAGGATATTATTCGGTGGAATGCTGGGGCGGTGCTACTTTCGACAGTTGTTTGCGCTTCTTGGGCGAGGATCCGTGGGAGAGACTTCGCAAGATCAAAGCGGCGATGCCGAATACAAAGTTGCAAATGCTCTTGAGAGGTCAAAACCTTCTCGGATATAAGCACTATCCCGACGACGTGGTGCGTAAGTTCGTCGAGCGCTCGGTCGCAAACGGCATCGACATCATCAGGATCTTCGACGCTCTGAACGATATGCGTAATATCGAGGTCGCCGTCGACGAGACCATCAAGCAGGGCGCGATCGCATCGGGTGCGATCAGCTATACGACCAGCCCCGTACATACGTTGGCAAACTTTGTCGAAGTCGGTAAGACGATGAAGAAGATGGGTTGCGCGACGATCTGCATCAAGGATATGGCGGGCGTGATGGGTCCGCAGGAAGCGTACGACCTCGTCTCCGCTCTGAAGGACCAAGTCGAACTTCCCGTCGTACTCCATACCCATTGCACGACCGGTCTTGCTTATATGACCGCGCTCAAGGCGGTCGAAGCGGGCGTCGACGTGATCGACACCGCGACGAGCACTTTCTCCGGCGGTACTTCGCAGCCCGCGACCGAGACCCTCGCGTATGCCTTGCGTCAGCTCGGTTACACCGTCGATCTTGACGCCGACGTTTTGAAGCAGATCAACGACTTTTTCAAACCCGTATTTGCGGATTTTGTGAAGAGTGGGACCTTGAAAGCGAAATCCCTCTCCACCGACACCAACGCCTTGAGCTACAAGGTGCCGGGCGGTATGCTCAGCAACCTCTTGTCTCAGCTCGAGCAACAGAACGCTTTGGATCGCTTGGAAGAGGTACTGACCGAGACCCCGAAGGTCAGAGAAGACCTCGGTTATCCGCCCCTTGTTACCCCTATGAGCCAGATGGTCGGCGTTCAGGCGACCAGCAACGTGCTCTATGGCAGATACGTCAACGTCGGCAAGGAAGTGAAGGCGTATCTCCGCGGCGAATACGGCAGGGCGCCCGGCAAGATCAACGAAGAATTGAAAAAGCAAGTCCTCGGAGACGAACAACCGATCACTTGCCGTTTTGCGGATACCCTCGAGCCCCAGTTTGAGAAGACCAAGGCGGAGCTCGCCGGCGTCGCGAAGAGCGACGAAGACGTCCTCTCCTATATCGCCTTCCCGCAGGTCGCGGAGCGTTTCTTTGAAGCGCGCAGGGAGAAGGAAGAGAAGAAGGTCTCCTATACGATCGAAAAGGTGGAGGATTGAGTATGTCGCTTTTGATGGTGGAGACCAAGAACTTCGAACTATCCGAAGGCTTCCTCTATGCCTTGATCGGATTCGTTCTGGTTTTGGTCGTTTTGGTCGTTTTGATGGGATTTATCTATCTCCTATCCTACGTCGTTCGCAAGTTTGACGGTAGGGGCAAGAAAGGTGCTCCCGCGCCCGCGCCCGTTTCCGAGACGGCGCCTGCGCTTGCGCCCGGGTCGAGCGGCAGCGTGAAACTCTATAACGTGGACGATCGTACCGCCGCGATGGTGATGGCGATCGTTGCGGACGAGATGCAGACTCCGCTGAATGAACTGAAGTTCATTTCTATCAAAGATGTTACCGAGGAGGATAAATAATATGAAATATAAGGTCAAATTGAATGGCAAAATATACGAAGTGGAAGTAGAGAAGGGCAACGCGGAACTTCTCTCCGAATACGACGCGATTTCCGCGCCCGCTGCGGCTCCCATAGCCGCTCCTGCGGCAGCCGCTCCCGCGCCCGCCGCGGCTCCTGCGCCGACCGCTTCCGGTAATGCCACGCCGTCCCCTCTTCCGGGTATGGTTGTCGCTGTGAAAAAGAACGTCGGAGACAAGGTCAAAGCAGGTGAGGTCGTGATGCTGATCGAGGCGATGAAGATGGAGAACGAGATCACCGCGACCAAAGACGGCACCCTGGTCGCCGTTCTCGCTCCGAAGGGCACGCAGGTGCAGGTAGGCACCGCGCTTTTCGAGATTGCGTGAGGATGATATGAGTGCTGTAAACGTTGTTGAAATACTGAGAAATCTCGGGGAGAGTTCGGGTTTTGCCGACATCCATTGGCAACAGATTGTGATGATCGCGGTTGCCTGCGGACTGCTCTTCCTCGGGATCGCGAAAAAGTTTGAACCTTTGCTCCTCGTGGGCATCGCGTTCGGTATGCTGATCACCAACTTGCCGGGTTTGACCGGCAGCGACGCGCTGTTTCATTCCGATCTGTGGTTCTCGAACGGCGGTGCGATCGATTACGGTGAGGTGCTGTTGCACGGCGGCTTGCTCGACGTCTTGTACATAGGCGTTAAAACGGGATTGTATCCTTGTTTGATCTTTATCGGCGTCGGCGCGATGACAGACTTCGGTCCTATGCTCGCCAACCCGAAATCCTTGATCCTCGGCGCCGCCGCGCAGCTCGGCATTTATATGGCGCTGATCTTGGCGATCGTCTTCGGGTTCTCCGGTAACGTCGCCGCTTCCGTCGCGATCATCGGCGGGGCAGACGGTCCGACTGCGATCTTCGTGACCAAGACCCTCGCGCCCGAAAAACTCGGCGCGATCGCGATCGCCGCATATTCCTATATGGCGTTGATCCCCTTGATCCAACCGCCGATCATGCGCGCGCTTACGACCAAGACCGAGCGTATGATCAAGATGGATCAATTGCGTACCGTTTCCAAGAAGGAAAAGATCATTTTCCCGATCGCGGTCACGATCATCACCTGCGTATTGCTCCCGAGCGTTGCGCCGCTTCTCGGTTGCTTGATGTTCGGTAACCTCTTGAAGGAATGCGGCGTGACCGACAGACTCTCCGATACCGCCCAAAATGCTCTTATGAACATCGTCACTTTGTTCCTCGGCATTTCGGTCGGCGCTACGGCGGTCTATTCGAGTTTCTTGACCTTGGATACCCTCTTGATCGTTGTGCTCGGTCTCGTGGCTTTCTGCTTCTCGACCGCCGGCGGTGTGTTGATGGGCAAGCTTATGTGCTGGATCACGAAAGGCAAGATCAACCCCCTTATCGGTGCGGCGGGCGTTTCCGCGGTGCCGATGGCGGCTCGTGTGGCGCATAACGAAGGGAAGAAGTGGAATCCCGACAATTACCTTTTGATGCACGCGATGGGGCCGAACGTCGCGGGCGTGATCGGTTCCGCCGTTGCGGCGGGCTTCCTGCTTGCTTTGTTTTGAGATAGCCGTTTAACGGAAAGTATTTCGCGAACGCCTATTCGGGCGTTCGCGTTTTTCTTTTTTTTATGCGGATTTTTCACGCGTTTCTCTTATTGGCGTTCTTCGTTTGTATTCGCTTATTTCCCCAAAGGATTATTCCGAGTTTGCATAAAAAAGCGTTTTTGCAAAAATGCTTATTGAAATTATAATATTTTTATGTTAAAATATATTATAAAACGCGCGGAGGCAAGTATGAAGAGAGTCAAGATCGTACTGTTCAGTCTGTTATGCTTGGCAATGATAACCCTTTGCTTTTTCGCTTGTACCGATAAGAATAACGATCCCGGCGAGGGAGAATCGACGCAGATCCCGCCCGTGACGATCACCGCCGGCGAAGACGGCATTTCCTTTTCCCATCCCGACATCCACTATTTCTTTTTCGCTTTGGACGGTGGCGAACGTGACGAGACGCTTTCAGACGGCGTCGTTGATTATTCTAATACCGTTGGGAAACACACGATTCGCGTATTCGGCTTGGATCTGACGGGGAAGGAGATCGGCGTTGCTCAGTACAGCTATACGACGGTTGCCGTCGCTCTTTCCGATATTTCCGTTTCCGGCAAGACGGTTTCTTGGGCGGCGAAGGCGAGAAGGGTGCTCGTCAAGGATGGCACGGATTTTATCCCCGTGACCGGCAACGACTATACCACCGAGATCGACAGCGGATCTGTCCGCGTGAGAGCGGAAGGCGGCTTCGACGTTGCCACGAATACCTATTATACCGGTGATTCCGTTACCAAAACCGCGACCATCGTCTCGTCTGATCTGACGGTTCTGGCGTCGCCCGTGATCTCGGTCGAACTCGAGGCGCTCGATCCCGAGGAAGTGCAACGGCTGGCGTTGCCTTCTTGGTCGATCTCCGTCAAGAGAGTGAAGTGGACGACCGTTTCCTCGGCGACGAAATACGCTGTTTCATACGACGACGGAGCCTTTAACGTGGCGACCACCGCGACTCTTTCGGACGACGTGGGTCGTCACACGATTCGCGTCAAGGCGCTCGGCGACGGAGAGCGTTACGAGGACAGCGTCCCCGCCGTCTATCAGTACGAAACCGTGAAGTCTGCCGATCCCGACGTTCGCAAAAGCGATTTCAACGTCGCTACCATCGGGTTCGACGCTCCCGCTTGCTATTATTCCGTTGACAATTTTTCCTATCAAGCAATAGAGGATTTCGTTTCCGACGGGAACAAGGGCAAAACCAAGACCTATCTTTTCAATGCCGGAGAATCCGTGACCTATTATTTCCGCGCTTGGGGATTCGACGCGGCGAATAAGATCAACTACGTCGTGAGCGATCCGGTTTCGGTTCCCTTCCTCGCACCCGCGACGCGCGAATATGTCTTGGAAGACGGCATTTCGGCGGAGATCGCCTCGCGTTGGACTGCGGAAAAGAAGGCGGGGAATGCTTGGGCGGCTTTGACCGATCGCGTCTCGTACGGTCGCGACTACGAGAAGACGTCCGTTATGAAATGGAGCGTCCCCCTTGGCGGCGGTGAATATCGTTTCTCGACCGCGCTTGATGTTACGCGGGCTTGCGATTATCTTTCCTTCCGCTACTGCGGCGACGGCGCTGCACGCGTGCGTTTGATGCTTTCTTCCGACGAAGGATACTATGTTGAGCGCGATCTCGGCATTTTGCCCGATTATTGGCAGGTTTATACGCTCAGGCTCGATGCAGCCGAATGGATGGTCGGCGGGACAGATCTTTCGCTTGCCGCGCTGTGGGAGAAACTCGACGCTGCTACCATTCGTCAGTACGACATTGCGGGACTGCTCTCGAACTTCGTCTCGATCCTCGAGATATATCCTCGCTTTGATACGCTGTCCTTCCTGATCGAAACGGTGGACGGACGGGGCGATCTTTCGACGCACCTTGCGGACGATCTCATATTTGGCTACGACGCGGAGATCGAGGATGGGATCTTGCAGCCCCTTTTCGCTCTCGGTAATTCCTTCGTTGCGGAAGAAGAAGTCAATACCGTACGCAACGAGATCCTGTTTTTCCTCGACGAAGACGATGCGTGTAGGATCTATTCCACCGCATTGGAAAAGAACTTCGTTTTGAGCGGGAAATACGTCCTCGACGAGAAGAATGCGACCGTAACCGTGCAAAAAATGACGAAAAAGCCGAAGGCCGAAGGGGAAGAATCCTCCGAAGACGAGTGGGAGATCATCGGAGAATCCGACTTCAAAATCGTATTGTCTCTGACGCGCAACGGCGCGGGCGCGGCCGTAGTGGAAGCGATCGGCGCACAAGCCGCGCATTTCCTCGCCTGTGAACCTTTCGTCGCTACGGCGAATTTGTCTGAATCTTTCGTCGGCGAATCGGACGAGGAATACGACGAGGATAAATGGACGGCGTATTCGCTCTCTCTAAACGGTGAGGCTTCGCCGCTCACTTCTTCACATATTTTCTACGACGAAAGAGACGGGCTCCCCGTCCTGCGCCTTTCGGTCGGCAAGGATATGCACTACAGATTCCTCTTCAAAGAGCCGGGCAGCAGTTCTTCGGGACTTGCGAACAACATCGGCATATATCTCGGCAATTGTATGGAGGAAGCCGCACCTCTTTCTATAAAGATCATTGCGGTGGACGCAGACGGCTTACGCCATTATTTGATGGGTAGTGAAGGCGCTTTCGGCACGATCTCCGTGACGGACGGGTTGCAACTTTTCTCGGTGCCGCCGCTGAAGGCGATCACGTTCGCGGCTCTTGAGATCGAAGTCAGGAACAATACCGAAAACGCTCTTGCGTATCTGTACGTAGGGGATTTGTCTGTCACCTATAAGGCGGATCCGTCCCTTTTCTCGGGCTATCCCGAACCGACGATCCTTGCGGAAGAAGGGCTCTTCACTTTCGTTTACGAGGAAGAAAACGCGGTATTCGAGTATTCTCTGAACGACGGAGAATGGATCGAGGCGACGAACTGCAATATCCCATTCGTTGCCGGCAACTACAAACTCTGCGTCAGAGCCTTGATCGGAGAGGATAGGGCGCCGTCCAAGATCGCAACTTATCCGTTCAAAGTGGAAGAAGTCTACGTCAAGGCGGTTTCCGTATTTATCGAGGAGAAAGGGCAACGCGCGACGTGGGAATCCAACGGCAAGATCTCGATCTTCGTCGGCGACGTTGACTCGGTCGATCAAAGCGGTGAGTACCAAGCTCTCGATATGGCGGATGACGGTATCTACGATTACGTTACCGCCAAGAACGCGATGCTGCATATCCGTGCGGAAGGTTATCGCTACCAAGATCAATTCGGTAACGACGTGTATTGCGTCGGTACGCAGGAAGTCTCCAAGAAGATCCTCGTCGACATCGTCCTCGACGCACCCGTCGTAATGGGCGGGCAGGAAGGTCTGTATTGGGACGCCGTTGACGATGCGAACGCCTACTCGGTTTCCGTGAACGGCGGCGACTATGTGACGCGCGAAGATCTCCGTTATCCGTTCGCGATCAGCGAGGGCACCTACGTCGTGCGCGTGATGAGCGTGCGCTTGGACGACCAGGGCGAAGTGTCCGCTTACAGCAACTATATCGAATATACATACAGCGTTATGAACGTAACGCTTTCTCCGCTCGCGAAAGAGAAAGCGACGGTTTCTTGGCAAGCCGTTGCTTACAAGGCATATTTGAAAGTAGACGTTGCCGACTTTACCGAGCAGCCGCTTTCGGGCTCTTTCCGTGCGACCGCGGTCGGTGCGAATCAAATCACGATCAAGGCGATCGCAGGTTACGACGAAGAGAATAGGATCTATTACTACGCCGCGAAAGACGTCACGAGGAGTGCCACCGTGGAAGTGAAGACACTCTCCGCACCGACCATCTTGGTGAATGCGTCCGAGACGGGGCTATATTGGGCGTTCGTGACACAAGACCCGGAGAGTGGGGCGATCACACAGATCACGACGATCCAGGACTACGCGAGCACCTATCCGGAGGTGACATATCGTATCTCGATCAACGGCGGCGCTTGGGCGCAAGCGACCGAGTATCCTTTCCCCGAGACCCCCGGCGAGTATTCCGTTCGCGTGATGACGGTGGGGAACGGAGAAAATCTCCGCGATTCAGAGTCGTCCGAGCCCTATACCTTCACCGTTCGGGCAGTCTCTCTCGTGCAATCCGAGAAACCGAATTATATAAGGCAAGCCGAGAAAGAAAACGGCGGTAGCATGATCACATTCGATTACACGGCTTTACACGTTTATGAAAAGATCGGAGAAAACGGCGTAGAGAAAGAGACCGTTGCCACCACATTTGAAACGAAAGATAAGACCGTACTCTATTCCCTTCGCGTCGTGGGCGGTTGGGACGACGAAGATCGCATCTTTTATGCAGGAAGCGAGATAACGCAGTCGTGGAACGTCATCGTTCCGATCAAATTGCTCCCGCCGATCCTCTCGCATTCCGAGAACGGCGTTTCTTGGTCTGTCGTCAAGCACCAAGAAAAAATGGTAACGGGCTACAAGCTCACCGTAAAACGCAACGGGGAGCCGTTTGACCAAAAAGAGTTTACCAATCTCACATCCTATTCGTTTGCGGATTACGGCGTATACGAAGTGACGGTTCAAGCCGTGAATCCCTCTATGTCCGAGCAATATCCGGAGAGCGAGGCGGCAGAGATCACCTATTCGGTCGTCGAAGTCTATTTGAGTTCTCTCCGTTTGGACGGAGCGGTCGTTCGTTGGGACTATCGCGCGCTCAACTTGTATTTGGCGATCAACGACGTCTACGATATGGCGAACCCCTATAACGATACCTTCTTTGCCAATGAGAACGGTGCCGACGTGAAGATATCCGTAAAGGTCAGCGGCGGTTACGATTACGAAAAGGTCGTGATGTATAGAGGAAGCGCGGATCCGCAACACCTCGACATTCAGTACAGCGAGTTACTCTCGCCGAAACTGAGCGTGCATCAGGCGGGGGATAAACTCGTGTGGGATGAAGTCTCCCAAGCGGGCGGATATGCCTATAAGACCCTATCTCCCGATGCAAGCGACGAAGACATCGAAACGGCGATCGAGGATGGGGAAGGTTGGATCGCTACGGACGGTTGCAAGTATGATTTCGAAGCGGACGAAGCGGAGCATCTGGTGCTTATCAAGGCAGTCCATCCCGAGAACTCCACGATCACGGACAGCGCGCCGTCAGTGTGGCGTTATAGTTCGAGTTCCATCTATTTGAGCGATATTGAAGTCGTAAATGGGGTTGCGAGTTGGAGCAAACGCGGCTTTACTTCGATGCGGACCTATCCCACGCTCGGCAGTCCGATCGGTATGACCGATTTTGAGACGATCGAAAAGACTACCTATGCCCCCACGGCGACGATCTACGTCGACATACGTTGCAGGGCGGGATATGACGCGGCTAACGACGTGTACTATCACGACGAAACGATCCAAAAGACGGAGAAGATCATCGTTCCGATCTATCTCGAGAAACCTACCGTTCAAATGGAAACGGCGGGCATCATCCTGACCAACGTGGACAATGCGGACGCCTACAAAGTCAGCGTGAACGGCGGGGAATACGAGGTCTACGACGCGGATCGTATCGAATACAGCGATGCGGTCGGCTCCTATACCGTGCGGATCCGTGCTTGCAACACCGATCAGCCCGAACAATATCCCGATAGTGAAGACGTTACTGTCGTCTATGACGTGCGTACGGTATCGCTTTCCGCCATCACCGCCGAGAATGTTTCCACCGCGGGCGGCGACGCCCACTTTACCGCCGACGGACTACTGTCGATCGGCACGAACGGGACGGATTACGAACCGCTCTTGCTTGATTATAGCGGGGCTACTTATACATATGATTATCATTTGACCGCTACCAAAACGGTTTACGTTAAGGCGGCGTGCGGCGTGCGCGTCCTCAATGATAGTAGTGCGGTGAGGTACGTCGGCGACAAGGATCTTGCTACCGACAAAAAGATCATCATACCGATCACCCTTGCAAAGCCGACCTTGAACGAAACTTCGACGATCCTCGAGATCCGTTCCGTTGCCAATGCAGACAATTATTTGGTTTCGGTGGACGGCGGAGCGTTTACGCCGCAAACCGCGACGACGGTAGCTTATGCCACAGCGATCGGGGATCATTCGATCTCGGTCAAAGCGCATTCGACGCGTGGCGACGGACAGTACCTTGACAGCGAGGTGGCTACGGTATCTTATAAGACGGTAGCCGTTGCGCTCTCGGATATTACGGTGAGCGGCGCGACCTTCTCTTGGACGGCGACCGCCCATACCGTCAAGCGCAAGGTAGGGAGCGCGTCCGCCGTTGAAACGACCTCGAACAGCTATACCGCCACCGCATCTACTACCCTCAAAGTGTCCGCATACGGCGGCTATCGCTCTAACACCTATTATTACGGTTCCACGATCGATAAATCCGCTTCTGTGACCATCGTGAATCTCGGCGCGCCCGCGCTCTCGGTCAGCGGCAAGAATATCACGTGGTCTGCCGTGTCGAATGCGAAGGAGTACGCGATCAGGGTCAATAGCGGAAGTTGGAGCTATCAAACGGGTACGACCTATGCTCTCGCCTCCCAGGCGGGATCATACACGGTCAAAGTCAAAGCGGTGAACCGCAGCGACGACACCGTACTCGACAGCTCCGAAAGCTCGATCACCTATACGACCAAGACCGTGACCCTTTCTAATATTTCGGTATCGGGTTCGACGGCGACCTGGTCCGCTACGGCATATAAGACCTATCTGAAGGTCGGATCGGGGAGCTACGCCGCGACGACTGCGACTTCCTATACGCCCACTTCGGAAGGTACGTTTGCGATCAAAGTAAAAGCGGAAGGCGGCTGGGACGCTTCGAGCAATATCTATTATTATGCATCCGCCGCGATCGAGAAGTCCGCCAGCGTTACGCTTGCGACTCTCGCAAAGCCCACCTTGACCACCAATTCCAAGGGAGTCACTTGGGCTGCCGTGTCGAATGCTTCTACCTATTCGGTCAAGGTAGATAACGGAAGTTATAAGAACCAATCGGACAAGAGCGTCGCATTCTCGACCTCTGTCGGAACGCATACCGTGTACGTCAAAGCGATCGCTGCGGCGAATAGCGGTTATCAAGACAGCGCCGCCGCGTCCTTTACCTACGAGACCAAGCAAACCTCGTTCTCCTTCCTCACGTCGTCCGCCACTCGAGTGACGTGGGCATATACCGGACTGAAAGCCCAGTATTCGACGAACGGCGGTTCTTCCTTTACCGATACTACCCTCACGGGTTACACGGCGACGGCAACGGGGTCGGTTTCCTTCCGTGCGGTCGGCGGATGGGACGCGGCGGGCGCCGTCTTTTACAACGGCACGACGTCGGCTCAGTCCAAGAGCTTTACGTTGCCCGGTTTGTGCATCGCCAATAACTTCGAAGGCAGCGTCAGCGGTTGGACGAAAGAGGTGTATAACACTTCGTGGGCGACGAGCAACAATATCGTGATCAGTTCTGTGACCGATGCGTACGGCGCGGGTTCTGCGATCAAGTTCAAAACCTGGCTCAACGGTATGGCGTATCGTATCGGATACCAATTCGGCGATTTGCCCGCTTCTTATAAGTCGCTCAGTTTTGACGTCAAATTGAACGACGTCGATGCGAGCGGCACCTCGCTTCGTTTCCAAGATTCGGCGAGCGGCACCTACGTCGACTATAAGCTATCCAACCTCAGCTTGTCGCCCGGCATTTGGTATCACGTTAAGGTCGGATTCGAGGACTCCAATTTGATCATCAATTCCGGCGGCTCGGAATACACCGCGCCCAAAGCCAAAAAACTACTTGGCGAAAAGTCCTTCTATGAGAAGATCAAGGCGCTCGACAAAATGTATATCACCGTGAAAGGTTCGAAGAACAACGGCGTGACCGTACAGACCTATTTCGATAACTTCCAATTCTCCACCGAGACTTGCAGTTCCGCAAGCAAAACGGCGATCAATCCGATCGAGCTGACCTATACCGACGGAACTGTCGATTCGGAATACACGAACAGCAAGTGGAAGCAATATGAGTACAAGAACAATGGGTATTCCGCCACGAACTTGAAGTTGAAGATAGAAAACGCGGAAGGCGACAAGGTGCTCAGCTTGTATGCGGGTTACAGCACCTATAAGATCACCTACAACGAGGGCGGGTCGAGCCTCGGGACCTTTAACCATTTCGCGATCGATCTCGGATGCGAAAGCGCGGCTACGGTCAAATATCGTATTGAACTCGTCTGCAAGGACGGATCCGTGATCTATGCTGCGGGTGGCGCCGAAACGATGGCGACCATCGCTTCTCCCGCAGGAAACGCGGGGCTCAAGACTCTAACTTTCAATTTCGCGGCAAAGGAGATCAAATCCATCACGATCTACGCGTCGGCGGGGAATGGGAACGGGCACCTCTTTATGGATAACCTGACCCTCTCGAAACTATCGTAAACGATCCGCGAAAAGCGGCTTGAATAACAAGAAAAAGGACTACGAAACTATGGCAAAAATCATCGGCGAAAATCTCCCTAACATTCCCTGGCAGGAGCCCAAGGGAAACGAGCATATCTGGCGCTATAACAACAATCCGATCATTTCACGCAATCCGATCGAAAACGTGACGCGCGTATTCAACAGCGCGGTCGTTCCTTTCAAGGGCGGATTTGCGGGCGTCTTCCGCGCGGAGACGAATAACGGGATCCCTTATCTGTATTTCGGCAAAAGCGATGACGGCGTGCATTTCACATTTTCCAAGGAGCGCATCGTCTTCCATACGAAAGAGGGCGGGGCGTACAAGTTCGAGTACGCCTACGATCCGCGCGTCGTCAAGGTCGACGACGTCTACTACGTGATCTGGTGCGACGGTCAGCACGGTCTTCCCGTGCTTGCGCTCGGCAAAACGACGGATTTCGAGCGTTTTGAACTCGTTTCGCATCCCTTCCTTCCGTTCAACAGGAACGGCGTCCTTTTCCCGCGCAAGATCGACGGCAAGTACTATCTGCTGTCCCGTCCGTCGGACAATGGTCACACCCCCTTCGGAGACATCTATCTCTCCGAATCGCCCGATCTCGTTTACTGGGGCAATCACACGCGTTTGATGCAGCGCGGTTACGAATGGTGGCAAGGGCTCAAAATCGGCGCCGGGTGCGCTCCGATCGAGACGACCGAAGGCTGGCTCCTCTTCTATCACGGTGCGACGCAGACCTGCAACGGATTCGTCTACAGTATGGGCGGTGTGATCCTCGACAAAGAGGATCCGCGTAAGGTCAAATATCGTTGCGGCAACTTCCTGATGACCCCCGAAACCGAGTACGAAACCGTCGGGTTCGTTCCCAACGTCATATTCCCGTGTTCGGCTCTTACCGACGCCGCTACGGGCAGGATCGCGATCTACTACGGCGGCGCGGACACATATGTGGGTCTCGCGTTTACCACTATTGACAGGATCGTTGATTATATTGTAAAATATTCAAGATAAGGATTTTATAAGTCGGCAATTCGTTATCGGCTGAAAAATGCAAGGAGAGAGGTTCGGAGAGAACGGTTTGAAAAATGAATAAGAAATTGATCATCGACAGTTTAAGTCCCCTGAACGACATCGGAAACAGAACAAGGAAATCAAAGTACTTGATTTTAATGATCATTCCCGCGATCATCTTTTACGTGATCTTCTGTTATTTCCCGATGTACGGCATCATTATCGCCTTTAAGGATTACGACCTTGGCGGCGAGATCCTCACCAGTCCTTGGATCGGATTCGATAACTTCCGAAGCATTTTCAGTTTCCCGAAGTTTTGGTCCGCTCTGAAAAACACCGTTATCATCGGTGTGTCCAAGCTCTTGATCAGCTTTGTCGCCGCGATCTTGATGGCACTCCTCATCAACGAGATCCGTCTTCGCGTTTTCAAAAAGACCTTCCAAACCGTCGTTACCTTCCCACACTTCCTATCCTGGGTCATCGTGGCGGGATTGGTACTCAATATTTTCGGTCCCGCGGGCATCATAGACTCGATCGCACAAGCGGTGAACGGGGGCGAGAGTATAGAGCTGACGCACGATCCTGATTTCTTCTTGCCGATGATATTCAGTACCGACGTATGGAAAGAGGCGGGTTGGAGCAGCATTATCTACCTAGCTACGATGGCGGGTATCTCTCCTGAACTCTACGAAGCGGCGGACATCGACGGCGCCACGCGTTTTCAAAAGCTGTGGCACATCACGCTCCCCGCGATCAAGCCGACGGCGATCCTTCTTTTGATCCTTTCGATCGGCGGCATTCTCTCGGCGGGCTTCGACCAAATCTATAATATGTATAACTCTGCCGTGATCGATGCGGGCGTCGCGGATATTCTCGATACCTATATTTATCGCTCCACGATCCAACAGGGCGGTTTGTTCCCGGGTGAAGGCGCCGCGGTCGGCTTATTCAAGTCGGTCGTTTCCTTCATCTTGGTGATCATGGTGGATAGGATCGCGAAACTCAGCGGAGAGAGGGGGATCATATGAGAAAGTTCAAAGACATCGACTATTTACCTCTTCGTCCGAAGGGCGGCACCTTCGACAGCAAGGTCGGCACGCTCGACTGGGTGCTTTTCGCTTTGCTGTTCATCTATGGGTTGATCATCATTTATCCTTTCTACAACGCTTTTTTGATCTCCATTTCGCCGGAAGAGGTGTATAATTCCACCCCCTTCCTGCTTTATCCCAAAGCAGTCACCTGGAGTAACTATGCGACTGTTTTTGCCGATCAGGAGTTCTGGAACGGATTTAAGATCACGTTGATCCTACTCTTCGTCGGTACGGCGTATCAATTGTTCTTTACGGTTATCACGGGTTACGCGCTTTCGCGAAATAAGTGGGTCGGCAAAAACCTTGTGATGAACATGATCCTCGTGACGATGTTCTTCGGCGGTGGCTTGATCCCGTATATGGCGCTGATCTACAGCCTCGGGCTGAATAACTCGCTGGCGGTACTTATCATCCCGGGTGCGATCGACACTTACAATATGCTATTGATGCGTAACTATTTCGCGTCGCTTCCTCCCGATCTCGAAGAGTCGGCGAAGATCGACGGCGCAAACGATATTCAGATCTTCTATAAGGTCTATCTGCCGATGTCCTTGCCGATGCTTGCGACGGTCGGTTTGTTCTTTGCGGTCGGTAACTGGAACAGTTGGTACAACGCGATGCTCTTTATCAATAAGCCCGAACTGCGTCCCTTACAGTACGTGCTCCAGCTCAAGATCACGCAAGCCTCTTCGCAGGTGGACAACCTCGTCATCGACGACAAGTTCTCTGCCGAAGGGCTCAAGATGGCGTCCGTGTTCTTCACGATCGTGCCGATGATGTGTTTTTACCCCTTCTTGCAAAAGTTCTTCGTCAAGGGCTTAGTGGTAGGGGCTATTAAAGGATAAAAGTAAAAGGATTTTAGGAGGTAACTATGAAAAAGATCTTGGCTATCCTGGTGTTGGTTTGCGTTCTCTGCGGTTGCTTGGCGGGATTCGCCGCTTGCAAGAAGAGCGCGAGAGCGGACGACGTGATCTATATTCGAAACCTGTATTTCGGCACTTGGTCCGACTTTGACGACGAATGCACGAAGTGGATCGAAGAGAAGTTCGGCGTCAGATTCACCGACCCCGCAAACGACGTGAAACCCGCGTCCTACGATTTCAGCAACTGGACGTCGCAGGTGAACAGCGACTTGATGGGCGATCTCCCCGACGTGTTCGAGGCGGATATCGACAGCTATAACTTCAGTAGCACCTACGCCAGATGGGCAGGTAAGAAGATCAAAGCGTTGCCTGATGAAGTCTTCAACGTGAACGGCAGGTGGAAATACCTTGCCAAGATGCTGAATAATTACTCCGACCTCGAGTATCTCAAGATCGACGGAAAGCTATACGGCATTCCTCTCGCGAGAAACGTCAAGGAGTCCGACGTGCCTTTCGCTCCCTTTACTTACGTTTATCGCAGAGACGTTGCAAAACAACTTCACGTTTATCAGGAGGATGACGTCTACACGTGGGAGCAATTCTTGAATCTCTTGGATGCCTTTGATTCCTATGAGCCTTTCAGCAAGTACGGCGCGATCGGCGACTCCGAATGGGCATACCCGTCCATCATGAACTTCTACAAGACTGCGTCGCATTGCTTTGCGACCGAGAATGGTCAGATCGTCAATAACTATATGACCGAACAGTATAAGACGGGTGTGAACGAGATCAGGAACAATCTCTCGAAATACTATCTGAATAAACAGATCGACTATTCTCAGCAACAGAATATGGTGAAGGAAGAATACGTCTCGAAGCAGCATATCGGCGTTTTCTACGAGAACCTCACGATGTCCAACTACCTGAAGATCCTTGAAAAGTATAATTATGATGAGGACAAAGCCGCATTTATGAAGGTAATGGGTCCGGACGACAAATATGCTCTCGAAGAGCAAGAACAATGGTTCTCGATGAGCCTTATCAACGCTGACGTTTCCGATAAGAAACTTGAGAGCATTCTCGATATTATGGATTGGCTCCTTTCGGAAGAGGGTACGCAAATGGCTCTCTATGGCATCGAAGGACAGGATTACGAGATCGTGAACGGGGAGGTCTCCTTGATTGATTCCGTCGGTTCTCTGTGGCGTAAGGGTAGGGATGGCGAATACACCGCTTCCGCGGCGAATAACGGCGCTCGTTACCTGCGCTATATGGTCACGCTCGGCAACGACCTCGTCGATAAAGACCCGATCATTCACGGTTCCGCGCAGAAGAAACAGACCTACGACATTATCCAAAAGTGGACGACAGATATGATGACGGCATACAATTCCTCTAAACTCCGTATTCTCGGCGAAGATCCGCAGGTCAAGTGGATGAAAACGCCCGTGAAGGAGAGGAACGTCTCTTCGTTGCTGTCCGAAGCCAATACGACGGTCATGAACTATACCTTGATGGCGTCCGAAAAATCCTTCGGTTACGATAACTACTACGTCAAGAAGATGACCACCTCGGAATGGCAGAACGTGCTGAAAGAGATCAACGACAATTATAAAAAATAAACTATAAAAAGGATCATATGAAAAAGATAATTTCAATCTTATTATTGATCGTCGTCGTCACCGTCTGTTTCGTCTCTTGTAAAGAGACGGCGGGCGAAGTCACGTTCGGATCTTCCGATATCTTGACTTCGTCCTTTGACGGTCTCGGCGTGGAGTGGGGTACCTACGAGGACACCAACAAGATGATCAAGGGGTCTTGGTCGCGCGTGCTTAGCGCCGTGGATCGGCTGAATCCCACCCTCGTTCGTTGTATGACCAACCTCGACTGGTTCGTGACCGACTTCGACAATAAGGGCACGAAGGACGACTTCAGCGACGACACTTGGAGTTACAACTTCAACAATAAGCAGATGGCGAATGCCTCGGACATCCTCGACTATTGTCAGGCGAAGGGCATCAAGGTCGCCTTTGGCGTGTGGAACGTGATCGGCAACGTCGACCCCGAGAAAGACGCGTACGGTATGATCGAGAACGAAGATCCCGATCCGCGTTGGGCTAAGATGAACGCCGACTTGATGGAATATCTGATCAAGGTCAAGGGCTATACCTGCATTCGTTGGTTCGTGAATACCAACGAGCCGAACGTACTCGGCAGGAAGGGCTCTTCCAAGAACGCCTACGGTTCCTTTGACAGATGGGCGGGAAATATGCGTAATCTGCGTAAAGCCTTCGACGACATCGGGTTAAAGGATCTTTCTTTGGTCGGTGGCGACGCGACGAGATACATCGAGACCGAGAAGACCTTTATGACGAATGCCGCCAAAAATCTATCGGACATCCTCGATAACTACGGCGTACACGTCTATGCGAACTACAGCGAACTCGCAAAAGGGCAGTTTGAAGTGTATTTTTCCGATCTCGTCGATCTTATAAATGCCAAGGACAGCGCCCTCGGCAAGTCCAAGAATATCTACATCTGGGAATCGGGTCTCCTTTGGGGTAAAAATACCGATACCGACTGCAACGAGTATATCACCGACTATGCGTACGGTCTGTGTATGGCGGACTACACCGTGCAGGCGATCCTCGGCGGCGCGAACGGCGTCGTCTATTGGGACCTTGACGACGCGATGCACTATATGTACAGCGAGGAAGGCAATACTCCCAAGGAATGGGGTATGTTCTCCACCCTTGCGACCGCCGATTCGGATATGCAGGAATATCGTCCGTGGTACCATTCCTCGGTGCTATTGACCAATCTTCTGCGCCCCGGATATACGATCTACGGCAAGTACACGGGTTATGAAGCCGTCCGCGCGATGGCCGCGGTCTCTCCCGATCGCAAGCGTGGCGGCTACGTCGTGGTCAACAACTCCAAGGACACCGTGAAGGAGAAGATGATCCTGAACGATAAGGTGGACGGCGGTGATAAGCTGTATATCTACTATTACAACGAGAAGATGCTGAAACTCGGCACGGACGGATTCGTCGAACCGAACTACGTGATAGACGGCACCCTGAATACCGAGCTCAATCTCGAGATCCCGGGCAATACGTTGGTGGTCGTTTCCAACGAAAGGATATAGGTGAATTATGAAGAAACTTGTATTATTTTTGATCCTTATATCCATTGCGCTCGTCGCAGTCGCTTGCGCGAATGCGATCGAGTCGGACGGCGAACCGATCGAGTTTTCGCCTTCGCAGAAATCGGGTGACATTGCCGCATTCTCATTGGTCAGTCCCGTGGAGAACGCCGTGTTTACGACGGTGCCGACCTTCAAGTGGGACGCGGCTCCGAATGCGGATTCCTACATCTTGGAGATCTGCACCTCGACCGAGTTCGCGATGAAGACCCAAGAGGGCAACGAGACCATTAAGCAGATCTATCTGAAAAAGACAGGTTTGATGAATAATGAATTCGAACTCACCGCGAACTTAAAGAAAAATACCAAATACTATTGGCGCGTTACCGCAGTCAATGCCAATCGGAAACAGACCAGCACTGAGGTCTTCTCCTTTACCTATAATGCGATCGAAGTGGACGAAGTAGCCGTATCTGTCGGTTATGCCGACGAATGGACCGTGCACGAGGCGGGGTCCAAAGCGACGGTCACTCGCGATCAAAACAACTTCTTCCGTAACGGAAAGGACGCCTTGCGCGTTTCCTTCGACAGCGAGGACACCCAACGCGGCGAAGAATACGTCACGTACAATGGATGGGTGGTCGTCACGCGCAGTTTGGAAATGGAGTTCTACGGCATCGACGCTTTCTACTTCAATTTCTATTACGCGGGCAACGACGCAAAGGCGTATTTCCGTGTGGTCGACGAAGACAACGACTATTGGTATTCCGAGATCAAGATCTCGAAGAACGCGCGTCAATCCGTCATCATTCCCTTGGATGAGTTCATTCATCGTACGGAAGGGGTTTCTATCGGTAACGGAGAGTTCGATTACAACTATTTGAAGACTGTCGAACTCGTCTTTGAAAAGGTGGACGGCGACGGCGTTGCCTATTTCGGCGATTTCCGTGCTGTCAAGTATGAGAACTTCAAGGATATGTTCATCGACGAGATGGATTTTACCGATCCGGCGTACAGTCATTCCTTTGAAAGCTACAACTTCGGTTTGACCGAGACCGAAAACGGCGTCACGATGGCGTTCAGCGGACAAGCGAACGAACAAAATGCCAAGGGAATGCAAGGTTACGGTATCCTTCGCTATCAAATCGGCAAGATGATCGTTAGCGGAGATGCCTTTGAGTTTACGCTTTCCTTCACGAACGTGCAAAACTTCCGTAATTCGAACTTCGTTTTCCGTATTATCGAAGAAGACAATGATCGTTGGATCTATTCGATCAAGATCTCCGACGTGCCCGAGGACGGCAAGATATTACTGCCGTTTACGGCGTTTACGTTGCACGAGTATAAGGGCGACGGACTCCGTCAATTCGGCTATATCAAGGAGTTCCAGTTCGGTATAGACAAGAACTATTCGGGCGGAGCGATCACGATCACCGATCTGAAACTGGTGTCCTTGTCGAAAGTACCGGATTTGGATATTTATACGGTTAAGGTCGGCAACGACGGCTTGATCGACAACTTCGAATCTTATACGCCCGGTTATAAAGTGCTTTACAAGTGGGATCTCTCGGCGGTCAACAAGGACGAGGCGATCGAAGTTTACTCCGATACCGCTCTCGGCGCCAAGAACCACGCGGCGAAAATGGGTTACAAGACGGATTTGGACGCGGCGCGTTATCGCGTGAACTTCACGGCGGTAAACGATTTCAATGCAATTTGCATTGATGCGAAAGACTTGTCTTACGATAGTGCGGACGCGACGATGATCGTCTATCTGCATACCGCCATTGACGAACTGTATTCTTATACGATTACGAAACTTGCGGACGATTGGAAGACCTATACGATCCCGATCGCGGCTTTCTCGTTGGACGCCAAGTCTTCGGGAAGGGGCACGATCACGATCGAACGCGTAACGGGCGTATCCATCGCATTCCAGTACTTTTATCGTAGCGCAAAGTACAATTCCGGCAACTACGTTTGCGTGGATAACGTCAAGTTTATCAATGCGGAGAATCTCTCTGAAGAGCATTCCGTTACGGAAGTGGAAGTTTCGGGCAAGGTTAAGATGTCTGCGACGAATAATCAGATCGCCGTGATCAGCGCTTTCGATAGCGAAGACGAAGACGTTGTTTGGGAAGTGAACCAAGGAGCGATCTCTTCGGGCGATATGGCGCCGAACTCCGCCGCGACTCTGTCGAATCAAACCGCATCGGGACAGGGTGGATCGCTGAAACTCGATTACAAGTCAAAGATGGTAGCGCCTTTTGCGGCGAGTATGGTCGTAGATAAGAGCGTCTCCGTCAAGGGAGTATCCTTCTTGATGAAAGGAGACGGTAAGTCGCCCTATGTCGAAGTGATCCTGTATGCGGGCGGGAAGAGCTACGTCTGCAAGAACAACACGATCGAGGACGGCTGGAACGTCTATTCGATCGGTTTCTCGAACTTTACGACCAACGACGAGAACTCTACCGCATTTACGGTGGAGAATGTCGATACGATCACGGGCATTGCGATCTACGTTAAAAACAACAACGGCAATTATGTCGCTAGCAGCATTTATTTGGACGAGATCTATTTCGACAACTCGATTCAATTGACAACCAAAACGACGACGGCATACGCCGCATAATGCATCAAAGGTGGACTGAAATGAAACTGATCAAATACGATAAAAACCCGATATTGACCGCGAAAGGCGACTCCTGGGAAGGGCTTTGCGTGCTGAATCCCGCCGTGATCTACGACGAGGAGAGCAAAGAGTTCAAAATGCTGTATCGTGCGGCAGGTAACGATCTGACCCACTATATCTATCTCGGACTTGCCGTCAGCAAGGACGGATACAACTTTGAGCGCGTGTCGGACAAGCCTGTGCTTGCGCCCGACGTGAACGGACCCGACGGCGGTTGCGTCGAAGACCCCCGTTTGGTCAAGATGGGCGAGTACTACTATTTGACCTACGCTTCTCGAACCTTCGCCCCCGGACAATACTGGCGTGAGGATTGCGAATACTTCGGATTCAAACCCGAAGCGGGTCCTACGATGCTGATCAACAACAATAGCATCACGAGCCTTGCGATCAGTCGTGATCTGGTGAATTGGAAGAAACTCGGTCGAATCACGGACAGTCGTTTGGACGACCGGGACGTCTATATCTTCCCCGAGAAGGTAGGCGGCAAGTTCGTGCGCCTTTCCCGTCCGATGGAATGGTGCGGCAAGGGATTCGAGAATGAGAATCCCGCGATTTGGATCGCCTTTTCGGACGATCTGCTGGAATGGGGAACCCCGACCCTCTTGATGCAGGGTAAAGAATGGTGGGAAGACGCCAAGATCGGCGGTTCGACCCCGCCCGTAAGGTGTAAATACGGTTGGATGCTCCTCTATCACGGCGTCGCGAAGAAGGACGGAGGTTATCGCGTCGGTGCGGTGATCCTCGACGAAAAGGATCCGACTAAGGTGCTTGCCCGTACCAAGGATTTCATTATGGAGCCGGAGTATTCCTTTGAAACCGACGGCTACTATAACGGTTGCGTATTCCCGACGGGGATCGTGGTCAAAGAGGATACGATGTACGTCTATTACGGCGCGGCGGATAAGTTCGTTTGCGTTGCGACCGCTCCTTTCGAGGAGTTCTGCGAATCAGTATATAAAGAGGGGAAACTATGAAAAGACTGAGCATAGCATTGATCCTTACGATTTGCCTTCTGTGCGCTTTTCTCCTGCCCGCGTGTAAGGGCGGAGATACCTACAGTTATACGCCGCTCGACGTGACTGTCAGGTATCTGACGAATATCGAAGGGGAAAAGGTGACTTTGTCATCGGGACGTGAGGCGATCGGTGAGAACGTCGTATTCCATACCGAGAACGCGAAGACGGGCGACATCATCACGCCGCCGACGAATACGCCGACGAGAGCGAGTTATGAGTTTAAGGGCTGGGCGCTCGACAAAGAGGGCACGACGCTGTTTGATTTCACTAAGCCGATCACGGGTAGCATAAACCTTTACGCGAAGTGGGAACACGAGAGCGGTGAAGCCGCCGCTCTCGCGTATAGCGAACCGCGCTTGACCTTCTCGGAAAAGATCGACGAGAGTAAGCCGTTTGACCTTTACGGCATATGCAATCAAAAGATCACTAACGCCACAGTTGACCTTACGACGGCAGCGATCAACCGTTTGACGGCAAAAGCCTCGAACGTCAAGGAATTATTGAATTACACTCGTGCGTCTTCAACCGTTGTGAAGTCCGCTACCTATGCCGATGGCGTCGTCACCGTGACCTATTCGGTCGGCGGTGTGGATACCGAGACCGATATTACGGTAAACGACGTGACCGCGACAGAAAAGTACGTGATGACTAACGCGACCTACGAAGGCAAGGCGAAGAAGTACGAATCGACAGACTTTAAGGATTATGCTTCGTACAACGTGATCATGGGCGGCTCTTCCTCGATGGAGAACTGGAGCACGTCGGTCGACGATATGAAGCCCGTCACGACCAAGAACGTCGGTATCGGCGGCACGAGCGCTATTCAATGGTTGACCCTTTCGGATCGCTTGATTATGCCGTTTAATCCCAGGACGGTCGTCCTATACGTCGGTATCAACGACATCATCAACTACGGCAAAACGGGAAAGACGACCGGCAACAACTTGATCGCTTTGTTCGATCATATCCACGACTGCTTGCCTGACACGACGATCCACTATATTTTGATCAACCACGTCCCCGGCTACTATACGGGGGCTTATGCGACCTATATCGACACGGCGAACGAGGCGGTGATCGAGTATGCCGCCACACATTCGTTTATGAATATCATCGACGCGGGTAGCGTGCTCGAGAAAAAGTCCGGCAAGTATTCCGAGGCGTATTTCCTCAGCGATAAACTCCATATGACCATCGCGGGATACGAGCTGTGGGGCGCCGTGGTGAAAGAGGCTGTGATAGAGAAAGACAAGGAGTTATACGGCAATGATTGAGCACAAGATCGATATGTATCGCTATGAACCCGAATTGCAGACGATCATAGCGAAACAAGGCAGGGAATGCAAGGTGCTTTTCTACGGAAGCAGTACGTTCGGCATCTGGAAAAGCATGGAAGAGGAGTTCAAGGACTATAAGGCGATCAACGCGGGATTCGGCGGATCGACCTCGGACGAAGCCTTGTTCCACTACGAGCGCGTGGCGAAACCCTTTGCGCCCGAAGTCGTCGTGTGGTACTACGGTGACAACGAACCCGTCTGTTCTTATACCGTAGAGGAGAGCGAAGAGCTCTTCCTTGCGACGTGGGAAAAGTTCGTAAAGGATTTCCCGGGCATTCGGATCATCACGATCGCGACCAAGACGAGTTTTGCGCGCGACGAATATAAGGATTTCGTGCGCGAACTCAACGCATGGCAAAAAGAGCAGGCGGAGAAACTGCCGTATCTGACCTATATCGAGACGGCGGATATATGCAAGGACGAGAAGGGCGAGTATATCTTCTCCCACTATCTCGACGACAAACTCCATTTCGGTCCCGAGGGCTATAAGCTTCTCGCACCGAGGATCAAGAGGGCGCTTGACAGACAATGATCTTGATTCGTGAGGAAGAAAGAGCAGAGGCGGAACGCCGAAAAAAAAGACTCCTGATCGCCTACGTTGCAGCGGCGTGTCTATTCGTCGCGGCGTCGCTTCTTCTCTTGCTTCTTTCTCCGGTTCGATACAAGTTGTTCCTGCTCGGAGACATTCTCCTCAGCATTTTGTTCGGGTTCGGTTCGATCTACTTCTTCACGATCGTTTTCGACTTCGTGAGCAAGAGGTCTAAGCTGCTCGACAAGCTCGCCGCCGCTATGACGGACAAGGAATACGGCGTCTTCTTGCGAGAAGAGGACAAGATGACGGTCGAAGGGCTGGAAATGCGGGTGGTTTACTTCCTGATCCGCAGCGACGAACGCGAATTGCACGTGTTCGAAAGCGAGGTTTCCTTTGAGAAGGAGAAGCGTTATCTCCTGGAGATACGGTGCGGCGTGATCACGTCGATCGGTGATGCGGATGAATAAGCGCTTTTTTGAAAGGTTGCCCTCGGAATGGGTGAAATACGTCGTGGTCGTGATCTTGTCCGTCGCTCTATGGATCTGGGCGTTCGGGCTCTATCATGCGCCCAAGGAGAACGAAAAGATCGAATTGTTCTTTGCGGGTGAGGTGCGTGATTTCGCTTTTGAGAAAGAGGCAGCCGACGCATTCGACGAACTTCGATCCGTAGAAATATCTTATGCGGATCCTTCGCTCAGCGTTGCTTTCGAGCAGAAATACTCGGTCGTGGCGATGACGGTATCGGACGTCGTCCTGGTGCCGGAAAGCATCGCGACCGTCACGGAATGCAAGCGTGCATTCGTTCCGATCTCGGGGATCGGCGAAGCGTTCATGCAGGAAGACATCGCATACGGCGTATATCTTTCCGACGCGGCGAAGGCGCGGCTCGGCGCCTACTTTAAGTTCCGTGAGGAACGCTACGTGGCGTTTGCTCCCGCTTCCTCTGTGAATGCGGGGAAGGAGACCGACCATTCCTTGAGATTCATCGAATGGCTCGTGAGGTGATATGTTCAAATATAAGGGGCTGAAAGTAACGGAAGGTGACGCGGATCTTCCGAAGACGAGAAAGGAACTCCTAAAGACCGTCGTTCGGGACGATTTCTACCTTCTCGCCGAACTCAGCGTGCTGATGTTCCTCTTTTCGATCCCCTTGGCTCTCGGCTTCGTGTGGGAGATCCTGGCGCTGACGGGCACTCCGAACGGCGAAGCGTCGAACGTCTTTTCGATCGCGTTCTATATGGGGCTGATCGAGATCCCTCTGTTCGGCATTCGTTACGTCGGACGTTACGCCGCGTTCGCCGTGATGAAAAAGAGAGTGCATAACGAGGCGGGTTATATCAAAGAGATCTTCTTCGAGGGATTGAAGAAGGGCGCTCTGCGCGGCTTTTTGATCGGGTGCGTTCTCGGGTCGATCGTATTCGTGTGGCAGATCGCTTCCATTTACGTGGTCGCGTTCAACTCGAATACCTGGATCAAGGGGCTGGGGATCGGTACGACCACGCTGATCTTTATGATCGCGTATGCGGCGGTGGAATACTTCCTCTCTACGGACAATTTCTATGAGTTGAAGTTTACCGGCGCCTTGAAAAACGGACTCTCTTTCGCGATGATGCATTTCCCGCTCTCGGGACTGTACTTCCTCGCGACGATGGGGATCCCCTTCATCCTGACCTTCATTTCCACATGGTCTTTGATCGGGATCGCGGCGGTGTTCGCGCTGTGGGGAGATGGCTTTACGGTGCTCGTCGTGACATTGTACAGTCACGCGCTGTTTGATCGATATATAAACTCGGTGTATTACACCGACTATATAAATAAAGGTTTGTCGGCGGAAAAGCCGTCGGACGAAAAGGAGAAAAAGAATGGCTGATTTGTTACTCGAAAACATCTATAAGGTGTACGAAGGCGGTGTGCGCGCGGTATCCGACTTTAACCTGAAGATCGCAGACAAAGAATTCGTGGTTTTCGTCGGACCGTCGGGATGCGGCAAGAGTACGACTCTTCGCATGATCGCGGGTCTCGAGGAGATCACCTCGGGTAGCCTCTTTATCGGCGGATCCAAGATGAATGACGTCGAGCCGAAGGACAGAAATATCGCGATGGTCTTCCAAAACTACGCGCTTTATCCGCATATGACGGTATTCCAAAATATGGCGTTCGGATTAAAGCTCAGAAAGACCAATCCGAAAGAGATCGAAAAGAGGGTCAAACGCGCCGCGGAGATCCTCGGCATCACCGATCTGCTCGCGAGAAAGCCGAAGGCGCTCTCCGGCGGACAGCGCCAGAGGGTGGCGCTCGGACGTGCGATCGTGCGTGAGCCCAACGTATTCCTGCTCGACGAGCCTCTTTCCAACCTCGATGCAAAACTGCGCGTGCAGATGAGGGCGGAGATCACGAAACTGCATAAGCGCCTCGCAACGACCTTTATCTACGTCACGCACGATCAGACCGAAGCGATGACGATGGGCGATAGGATCGTCGTCATGAAGGACGGCTTTATCCAACAAGTCGATTCCCCCGCGACGCTATACGAACAGCCGCGAAACGTATTCGTCGCGACCTTCCTCGGTTCGCCGCAAATGAATATCTTTAATGCAAATCTCCTGAAGATCGGTTCCCTCGGCGTCTCCTTCGGGGACAATCATACCGCGACGTTCTCCGCGACCAAGGCAAAACAGCTTGCAAACGAGCGTTATATCGGCAAGGAAGTCTTGTTCGGCATTCGTCCCGAGAATATCAAGCTCGGCACAAGCGGGATCAAGGCGAAGGTGGACGTTGTCGAGCATCTCGGCAGTGAGACCATCGTTTATGCCGACGTCGCAGGGTTGGAGTCCGACGTGATCGTGAAGGTCCCCACCAATTACGACATCGTCGAAGGTATGGACGTCAATCTCGTCTTCGATATGGACAAGTCGCACTTGTTCGATATCGAGACCAAGCAATCCATCATGGGCGTTCCCGACGTGAATCGCGTACCTTGTGCGATCCGCGGCGAGGAGTTGATCCTCGGCGAAGATAAGCAAGAAGAGGAGGATACGAAATCCGAGAAAGGAGTTGTCAAAGCGATGTTGCCCGCCTCGATCACGGAAAAGTTCTTCGATTTCACCTTGCGTGACCTAACGGAGATCCGCATTCCCGCGACCGAGGTCTCCTTAGAGCCCGTGCCCGAATGTATCACGTTCAAAGCGAAGATAGATTTCACGGTGCAGGGTAACGATTGTATTGCCTTCTACGTGAAGTCCGACATCAAGAAGGATTATTTCGTCTTCCGTGTAAAGAACTCCTATTTCGAGCAGGCGAAGAAAGCCGTGCCGAAGGCGGGGGAGACCATCGACGTTTACGTTCCGTTCTCCGTGATCACCTTTAACGACAAAGACGGACTCAGACTCAATTCGCGCGAGAAGGTCTCGGAGAATACCGCCGATTGCCTCGTCGCGACCAAAGAGGGCAAGACCACGATCACCGTCGGCAAGACGAAACTCGTCTACGACGATCTCGGGGTGGAAGACGGTGCCTATACGATGAAACTGATCTCCGACAAGATCGGATTCGTCTATAGCAAGAAGTATGCGAAAACGAATAAGATCAAGCTCGTGAGTGAGAAGAATACCGTGAAAGCGAAGGCATACGACGAGGACAGGATCGGCGACAAAAACGCCGTATTCTGCGCGGTCAAGGGCTTTGAGAATTACGTTACCGCAGTACTTCCCGCCGATTTCTCGGTCTATAAGATGCCCGTTTTCAAATTGGTTATCAATAAAGACAGCTTTGAGCTGATCAAAAAATGAGGTTAATATGAGAGACACGAAAGCATTACTGAAACTGTGGAAAGAAAAAGTCACCGAAGAGGAACTGGCAAAAGAACTTGTCGCCCTTGAATCCGACGAAAAAAAGGCATCCGACGCCTTCTATCGCGACCTTGAGTTCGGCACGGGCGGCTTGCGCGGCGTACTCGGCGCGGGAACCAACCGTATGAACGTTTATACGGTCGGAAAGGCGACGCAGGGACTTGCCAATTATGTTTTGAAGCATTTTGCGGAAGGGAAAAGGAGCGTGGCGATCAGCTACGATTCCCGTATCCACTCCGATCTGTTTGCCGAGCGCGCGGCGGAGATCTTTGCCGCGAACGGGATCAAAGTCTATCTGTATAAGACGTTGATGCCGACGCCGTGTTTGTCCTTTGCCGTACGCCGTCTCGCTACGAGCGCGGGCGTTATGGTGACCGCTTCGCACAATCCTGCCAAATACAACGGTTACAAGGTGTACGGTGCGGACGGCTGCCAGATCACCGAAGCGGCGGCGACCGAGATCCTATCGGCGATCGAGGCGACCGACGTGTTCGAGGATGTGAAGCGCATCGATTTCCGAGATGGTCTCCGTAGCGGCGCGATCGAGTATATCGCGGACGAAGTGCTGACGGAGTTTATCGAACGCGTAAAGAAGGAATCCGTACTCGGTGACGAGAAGGCGGATCGCAGCGCAAATATCGTCTATTCTCCCTTGAACGGTACCGGACTGGTGCCCGTCACGCGGATCCTCAGGGAAACGGGATTCAAGAATGTCACCGTCGTCAAGGAGCAGGAGCTCCCCGACGGCAATTTCCCGACTTGTCCCTATCCGAATCCCGAGATCAAAGAGGCGCTTGCGCTCGGTCTCGATTACGCGCGTAAGACCAATGCGGACATTTTGATCGCGACCGACCCCGATTGCGACAGAGTGGGCATCGCCGTCAAGGACAAAAAGGGCGAATTCGTCCTCTTGACAGGGAACGAAGTCGGCTTCTTGCTACTTGATTTCATCGCGTCGATGCGTATTAAGCACAACGCGATGCCCACGGATCCCGTCTTCGTGAAAACCATCGTGACGAGCGATCTCGCGGAAAAGATCGCGACGAGTTACGGCATTCGCACGATCAACGTATTGACCGGTTTTAAGTATATCGGCGAACAGATCGGCTTACTTGAGAGCAAGGGCGCGGAAGATTCCTATTTGCTCGGTTTCGAGGAGAGCTACGGCTACTTAACGGGTTCGTACGTGCGCGATAAGGACGCGGTGGACGGCGTGTTTATGATCGCGGAAATGTTTGCTTATTATCGAGCAAACGGTATTTCGCTCCTTGACAAATTGTCGGAGATATACGCAAAGTTCGGACATTACGTGTCCACCTTGGAGAGCCGTCAGTTCGAGGGTGCGGAAGGCTTTGCGAAGATGCAACAGATCATGGACGAATATCGCGCCGCTACCGAGGCGGAAGGCAAAAAGGTCGTTTCGAAAAAGGACTACTCGAAAGGAATCGACGGCTTGCCGAAGTCCAACGTGATCAAGTTCACTTTCGAGGACGGCAGTACGATGGTCGTGAGACCGTCGGGTACCGAACCCAAACTGAAGATCTACCGTTGCGAGATCAAGTAAATGTGATCGAGGGCTTGCAAAATGCAAGCCCTTTTCGTTTGATCGAACTTTTTTCGTCAAAAATAAGATATAACAGAGAAAACGCAAGACAGATGCGTTTTTTTGTATTATAATTATTTATGAAATAATTATTTCGGAGAGGATCTATGCTGGAATTACGAGACGTTAGCTTTTCCGTTCCCGAAGGAGCGGGCGGTGCCAAAGAGATCGTTAAGAACGTTTCTTTGAAGGTAGAGAAAGGGAAATTGGTCGTGATCACGGGCCCGAACGGCGGAGGAAAGTCCACGCTCGCTCGCCTGATCATGGGCATCGAACGGCCGACCTCGGGGAGAATACTTTTTAACGGTGAGGACATCACCGACAAGTCCATTACCGAGCGTGCGAAGATGGGCATATCTTTTGCCTTCCAACAGCCCGTCAAGTTCAAGGGATTGAAGGTCATCGATCTACTGCGTATCGCGAGCGGACAGCGTTTGTCTGTCGGCGACGCTTGTAAGTATCTTTCTTCCGTCGGACTGTGCGCTCGCGACTATATCGAACGCGAGTTGAACGCCAGCTTATCGGGCGGCGAGCTCAAGAGGATCGAGATCGCGGAGATCTTGTCTCGCGCTACCGCCTTGTCGGTATTCGACGAGCCGGAAGCGGGGATCGATCTGTGGAGTTTCAACAACTTGATCGACGTCTTTGAGAATATGCGTAAGAATATCAAAGACGGTTCGATCATCATCATTTCCCACCAAGAGCGCATATTGAACGTAGCGGATGAGATCGTCGTAATCAGCGGCGGGCAGGTGGATCGGGTCGGTCCCAAAGATCAGATCCTGCCTACCTTGCTCGGTTCTTCCACCGTGCAAAACTTCTGTACAGGTACGGCGAAGAAGGAGGACGTATGAAACTGGACGAATTGCAACTCCGCTTGCTGGAAGAGATCGCAGAACTGCACGGCGTGCCCGAGGGTGCGTACAATATCCGTTCGGATTCCGAATCCGTCGGTCGCCGTTCGACGGAACATATCGTCATCACGTCGAAAAAGGAAGTCAGCGGTATCGACATCGAGATCAAAGCGGGGACCAAGAACGAGAGCGTCCATATTCCCGTCGTTATGACCAAGAGCGGACTCAAAGAAACCGTCTATAACGACTTTTACGTCGGAGAGGACGCGGACGTCTTGATCGTCGCAGGGTGCGGTATCGACAATTGCGGCGCGGGCGACTCGGAGCACGACGGCGTGCATCGTTTCTTCCTCAAAAAAGGCGCAAAAGTTCGTTACGTTGAGAAGCACTACGGCCAAGGAGAGGGGAAAGGAAAGCGCATTTTGAACCCCGTTACGGAAGCCTATCTTGACGAAGGCGCCGAAATGACGATGGAAATGGTGCAGATCAAGGGGGTGGACGACACCGAGCGCAAGACGGTGGCGAACCTGAAAGCAGGTGCGAAACTCGTCGTTCGCGAGCGTTTGATGACGCACGACGAGCAGCGTGCGATCTCTCTCTACGACGTGGTGCTTGACGGGCAGGACGCGACGGCGGACGTCGTTTCGCGTTCCGTCGCGAAGGGTCGTTCTTTCCAGAAGTTCGACGCGAAGATCACGGGGAATGCACCGTGTTACGGTCATACCGAATGTGACAGCATCATTATGGAAGCAGGAAAGATCCTTGCCGTTCCCGGGTTGCAGGCGAATCACGTGGATGCGGCGCTGATGCACGAGGCGGCGATCGGCAAGATCGCGGGGGAGCAGCTGATCAAGCTGATGACCCTCGGACTGACAGAGCAGGAGGCGGAAGAGCAGATCATAAACGGCTTCCTCCGTTGACCGCTTTTATACTGTGTATAAAGAGATTCGTTGCCTTTCGTCGAAATAGCGCATTGCTCGCCTTGACGACGGGGTGCCGAGCAGATATAATTAGTTTATCGAGGTGAATGACTATGTATAAGATACTCACGAAAAAAAGTCTGAATCCCACCGTAACGATGATGGAGATCGAGGCGCCGCTCGTCGCGAATAAAGCGAAAGCGGGGCAGTTCATCATTCTGCGCGTGGACGAAGAGGGCGAGCGCATCCCGCTGACCATTGCCGGCGCCGATAAAGAAAGCGGCGCGGTTAGGATCATCTTCCAGATCGTCGGTGCCACGACCGAGAAGCTCAATCATAAAGAGCAGGGCGAATCCATCCAAGATTTCGTCGGACCGCTCGGCATGCCCACGCATATCGAGGGAATGAAGAAGGTCTGCGTCGTAGGCGGTGGCGTCGGTTGCGCGATTGCGCTTCCCGTCGCGGAAGCCTTGCATGCCCAAGGAACGGAAGTGACGAGCATAATCGGGTTCCGCAATAAGGATCTCTTGATCCTTGAAGATGAGTTCAAGGCTTGCTCTGACAAGCTCGTCGTGATGACGGACGACGGATCTTATGCGCGCCACGGCAATGTGACCGTTCCTCTCAAAGAGATGCTGGACGCGGGCGAGCAGTTCGATATGATCATCACGATCGGACCCTTGATCATGATGAAGTTCGTGACCTTGACCGCGAAGCCGTACGGCGTCCCCGTCACCGTCTCGATGAACCCGATCATGATCGACGGCACGGGTATGTGCGGCGGTTGCCGTTTGACCCTCACGCAGGACGGCAAACGCGTGACCAAGTTCGCTTGCGTGGACGGACCCGATTTCAACGGTTACGAAGTCGATTTCGACGAGGCGATGTCTCGCGGCAGAACCTATTTCGATTTCGAACGCAAAGCGCACGAGAAAGTTTGCAATCTGTATAAGGGGGTGTGACCTATGCCGAATATGAATCCGAAAAAGAACGAAATGCCCACCCAGGCTGCCGACGTTCGCGCACATAACTTTAACGAAGTTGCTCTCGGCTATGAAGAGAGCGTTGCCGTCGACGAGGCGAACCGTTGCTTGAATTGCAAGACCATGCCCTGCGTGTCGGGCTGTCCCGTCAATATACATATCCCCGAGTTCATCGCGAAGATCCGCGAAATGGACTTCGAAGGCGCGTATAAGATCATCACACAGACGTCCTCTCTTCCCGCCGTTTGCGGCAGGGTATGTCCGCAGGAAACGCAATGCGAGAGCAAATGCGTACGCGGCATCAAGGGAGAAAGCGTCGGTATCGGCAGACTCGAAAGGTTCGTTGCCGACTATCATAACCTTTACTCTAAAGAAGCCCCGACCGTCCCCGAGAGCAACGGGCATAAGGTCGCGGTGATCGGTTCCGGTCCTTCGGGTCTTACTTGCGCGGGAGATCTCGCCAAGAAGGGCTACAAGGTCACGGTTTTCGAGGCGCTGCACCTCGCGGGCGGCGTGCTCGTGTACGGGATCCCCGAGTTCCGTCTCCCGAAGTCCATTGTACAAAAAGAAGTCGACACCTTGAAAGCGCTCGGCGTGGAAGTCATGACCAACGTCGTGATCGGCAAGACCCTTACGGTGGACGAGCTGTTCGAGCAAGGCTACGAGGCGGTCTTTATCGGATCGGGCGCAGGTTTGCCGAACTTTATGAACATTCCCGGCGAAGCGCTCAAGGGCGTGTATTCCGCCAACGAATTCTTGACGAGAAGTAACTTGATGAAGGCGTATAAAGATGAACCGGACACCCCGATCATGAAAGGCGGCAAGGTCGCTGTGGTCGGCGGTGGCAACGTCGCGATGGACGCGGCGCGCACGGCGCTTCGTCTCGGTGCGGAGAAGGTCTATATCGTCTATCGTCGTTCGATGGAGGAACTCCCCGCGAGAAAAGAAGAGGTCGAACACGCGATCGAGGAAGGTATCGAGTTCCGTTTGCTGACCAATCCCGTGGAGATCCTTGGTTACCACAATGAGGCTGATCCCCGCGACCCGAAGAACGGTTCGGTCACGGGCATTCGTTGCATTGAAATGAAACTCGGCGAACCAGACCAGAAGGGCAGAAGGCGTCCCGTCCCCATCGAGGGATCGGAGTTCGATATTGACCTTGACGTCGTCATTATGGCGATCGGCACTTCGCCCAATCCGCTTTTGAAGAATACCACCGAAGGGCTTGAGGTCAACAGTCACGGTGGCATCATCGTGAATGAGGACGGTCTCACGTCGCGCGTAGCGGTCTATGCCGGCGGCGACGCCGTGACGGGCGCAGCGACCGTTATCTCGGCAATGGGCGCGGGCAAAGTCGCGGCGAAAGCGATCGACGAATATCTGAATAAATAGTCGAAACTGATCAAAAAAGACGCAAGACAAAGCCTTGCGTCTTTTTTTATTCTTCTTATTTGTCTCCGATGTCGGTACCTTTGGTTTTACTCTCTTCGTCTTTCGGTTCGTCCCCGTCGCTGTCAGCCTCGTAGGATTTGGTCGCTTCCTCTTTTGTTTCGAGCGCACTCATCTCGGCGTCATTTGTTTCGGGAGTTTTCCTTTTGATTTCCCAATGCAATGCCTTGGAAAGGCTCTTATACACGAGGAAGGTGATCACGCTGACCAGTCCGAGGCGAAGCAGATTAAAGGGGAGTACCGCCGCGGATAGGTAATAGAGATAGAAGGTATCGCGGGTCATCGAAGGGTAGAGCGGGGCGCACATCGTTACGATCACGTCGAAGTTTCCGCCGAAGAAGAACTCGACGTAAAAGGGGACGGAAACGAATCGATTGAGGAGGAGGGCGCCCGCGGTGCCAAAGATCGTTCCGATGATCAAGCCGATCACGGCGTTACGTTTGCTCTTGTTGTGGCAATAATAGATCGAGGCAGGCAAAACGTATAGGATGCCGAGGATCATGTCGGTGATCTCCCCGACGAAAGCCGTGCCGCTAAAGGGGAACTTCAGCAAGCATTTCAAAATGATCACGACAACGCCCGCCACGGGACCTAGGGAGAACCCCGCAAGGATCGCGGGAAGTTCGGAAAACTGCATATCGAGAAAGCTCGGGAAGATGAAGGGTAGAGAGAACTTCAAGAGCAGATAGAGAATAAATGAGATCGCGGTCAATACGGCGACTTTCGTTAGGTACGCAGGAGTGATCTTTCTTCCGAATTGTTGTAGTTTTTCTTTCGCGTTCATATTCGCCTCCTATAAAAAACGCTCCGACACAGATCGGGGCGAAAAAAGGCGATAAAAACCTACATTTTGCTTCATCCGGACTATACCGTCGGTGCAGGAACCGCCCCTGCTCAACCCTTGCGGGCTCGTGGACTATACCACCGGTGGGGAATCTCACCCCGCCCTAAAATGTATCTATCATTACTTTATTTCCTTACGCTCAAGATGTCAAGCAAAAACAATATGAAATCGCTTTTTTCGGGGAGATCGGGAAAAACCTTGCGCCCGATCGGGAAAAACGCTATAATCAAGGTATGGAATATATCACGCATTCGAGAGAGGAGACGATCGCCGTAGCGGAGAGTTTCGCGGCGCGCTTGCAGGGCGGAGACGTCGTGCTTCTTTCGGGTGAACTCGGCGCGGGAAAGACGACATTTACCAAGGGGATCGCGCTCGCTCTCGGCATCACGGAGCCGGTAACTTCGCCGACCTTCACGATCATCAAGGAGTACGAGGGGCGAGAGCTGGATCTCTATCATATGGATATGTATCGCCTTTCGGGCGATCTTACGGAGCTCGGGCTCGAGGACTATCTCGGGAACGAAAAAGGGATTTGCGTGATCGAATGGTGCGCGGTGAAGGATTTTCACGCACGCGTCATCGAGATACGATTGGAGTATGCAGGCGACGGTCGCAAAATCACGATCGATCCGCCGATCAAATGGTGAACATGAAAGGTCTTATCTTGGATACGACGATCAAGAAAGGATATGTAGCGGCGTTTGACGGGGAGCGCGAGGCGGTGTGCTATTTGGATACCGCTCTTTCCACGCAATCCGCGTTGATCCCCGCTTGTCACGCCGCCTTGAATCGTCTCGATATGACTGTCTCGGATTTCGACGGGGTCGCTGCGGTGGTCGGTCCGGGTTCCTTTACGGGGATCAGGATCGGAGTTACCTTTGGTAATGCGCTTGCCTATGCGCGTGCGTTGCCGCGATTCGCTTTCTCTTCCTTTGACCTTATGAACGCCGTTCGACCGACAGCGCCCGCGTTTTCCATCGAGGCGGGGCACGGGAGCTATTATGCTGCTTTCAGAGAAGGCAACGGGCTCTTCGAACGCAATGCGGACGCCCCTGAACTCCCGACGGGGACGGTGGATCAATCCGAGATCATGGCGGAGCTGCCTAGGGGCGCGTTGCTCGTTGCGAGGCGCGCCTTTGAAAATAGGGCGTTTTCCGTTTGCGCGCCAACGTTCGAGACCGATCTTTTGCGCCCGAACTATATGCGAAAGTCTCAAGCGGAGCGCTTGAAGGACGAGAAGAAATGATCTCGGAACTCTCTTTTCGATCCGCAGAGGAAAAGGATGTCTCGGAGATCGCGAGAATCGAGGCTCTTTCTTTCAAGACCCCTTGGAGCGTGGAGATGATATTGTCCGAGATGAAGGAACCCATCTCGCATTTTACCGTTGCGACCACCGAGGAACGGGTGATCGGTTATTTCGGATATTTACACATTTTGGATGAGTTGCATATATTAAACGTGGCGGTCGATCCCGATCACAGGGAGCAGGGCGTCGGCAAACGGCTGATGGCTCGGATGCTTGAGGAAGCGCGAGCCTTGTCCGTTCGTGCGATCACCTTGGAAGTCCGCGAAAGCAATCAATCCGCGATTCGACTTTACGAGCGGGCGGGATTTGTTCTCGCAGGCGTCAGACCGCATTACTATACGGATAAAGAAAACGCGCTCATTTACTGGTTGGAGTTATAGGAGGCTAATATCAATTACCTTGACTACGGAACGGGCAGGCGCCTGATCTTTTTGCACGGCTGGGGCGGTGAAATCGCCTCTTTCAAGGGACTTGCCGATCGATTATCCGCACGATTTCGAGTAACGCTCGTGGACCTCTATGGTTTTGGGAAAACGCCGCACCCGAATTACCCGCTGTATATTGAAGACTACGCGCGCGGCGTGGAAGAAGTGATCGCCGAGACGGGTGGCGGAGAGGTCGTGCTCGTCGGTCACTCCTTCGGCGGACGGATCGCGATGCGTCTCGCCGCGAAGTGTCCGTCGGTCGTCGGTTTGGTGCTGATCGACAGCGCGGGTGTGATCCCACGTCGCGGCTTGGGTTATTATTTGCGCGTCGGAGGGTATAAACTCGCTAAGAAACTTCATCTGAAAACGAAGATGCAGGGGAGCCCCGATTACGCCGCTCTTTCCGGTGCGATCAAGGGGACGTTCGTAAACGTCGTCAACGAGAGCAGCTTGCCCGACGCAAAAAAGATCGTCGCGCCGACCCTCTTACTATGGGGTAGTGAGGACAGGGACACGCCACTCTATATGTGTAGAAAGCTACAGCGCACGATTCGGGACTGCGAAGAGGTCGTATTCAAGGGAGCAGGGCATTTCTCATATTTGGATCGTCCGGATCGAAGCTATTTGTTGATCAAGGCGTTCGCGGAGAGCGTATGATGGCGTTGATTGTCATTTCGGCGGGGATCGCCTACTTTTTGTCACTACCGTTTGCCTCTATTTTGCAAGGCGCGAATTATCGTCTCGACGTGTATTTTCGTAGGGCGAAGAAGGGGCTCGTTATTTGCGGTGGTTATTTCCTCGCTTCCTTTGTCGCCGCGCTCCTCGTCTATTCTTTTTGCAAAGGATTGCTCCGTGTCGCCTTGTACGGCGTCCTATATCTTTCGACGGGTTGTTTTACTTATGCTATACATAAAAGGATGCGATTGCATCTGACCATGACCAACCGACTGGCTCGCCTTTTGATCTTATTGATATTGCTGTATGCGGCGATCTTCTTCCCCTTGTATTATGTGTCTTTGAACGCGCTGTGGTCGGTGCTTCCCGCCTTGTCTCCCTTTGTGCTTGCCGTTGCGGCGCTCCTCTCTTCGCCCTTCGAGAAGATCAACAATAATCGATACTTATCGAGAGCAAAAGCCTTACTCGATCAGACCAAGGCCGTCAAGATCGGGATCACGGGGAGCTACGGAAAGACGAGCGTAAAAAGCGATTTAGAGCAGCTGCTTTCCTCTTCCTTCCATACGCTGGCGACGCCTGCGAACTATAATACGCCTCTCGGGATCGCAAAAACGATGGGATCGAGCGAGGGCAAGGAAGAGATTTTATTGCTCGAAATGGGAGCGCGCAGGACGGGAGATATTATCGAGCTGTGCCGGATGACGACGCCGACGATCGGAGTGATCACGGGCATCGCTCCCCAACACCTCGAGACCTTCGGGAGCTTGGAGAGGATCGCCGAGGAAAAAAATCAACTCGCCCGCGCGATTTCCCCCGAAAATACCGTTTATTATAATATCGCGGACGATTGGGTCAGGCGCCTTTACGACGAACGCGTCGGGAAAAAGGTCGGTATAGGTTTCGAGCGGGCGGATAGGTTGATCGAGAATATGGTCGTTACCGACGGTGGAACGAGATTCGACCTAGTCGACGGAGAGACGAGGCGGACCTTATCCGCGCCCTTATATGGGAAAGCCGCGATCGCGGATCTTGCGATCGCCTGTGCAATCGCTCTCGATCTCGGCGTTCCTTTCGATCGATTGAGTGAAAAGGTGGGGCGGCTGGTTGCGCCGCCGCATCGATTCGAAGTGACGTCATCGGGTGGGGTGACAATTATCGACGATAGTTATAATATCAATCCGATCGGCGCTTCGTCCGCCTTGGAGTCGATTTCGCTGTTTCAAGCCAAGCGTAGGATCGTCTATGCGTCGGGGATCGTCGAGCTCGGCGCGGACACGGAGCGAGAAAATCGAGCGCTCGGGACGAAGATCGCCGCTGCTTGCGATCTTGCGATCATAGCAGGTGGAAAGTACGGTGATCTCGTCACCCAAGGTATCCTTAGCGCTGAGCCGAGTTTCTCAGTCATACGAGTGGAAGATACGGTGGAAGCAACCGCAAGTTTTCGCCAATTGTTGCGCGAGGGCGATCTGCTCTTGATCATGAGCGATCTGCCTCGTGACTATCTCATTTAAGGAGTTGTTTATGAAAGTCGGAATATTGTTCGGTGGTAGGAGTTACGAACGCGAGATCTCTGTGATCACCGCGGTGGAAGCGGCGTCTATCTTGAAAGGAAGCGCGGAGATCTATCCGATCTATGCAGAAGACGGAGAGTTTAACCTACTAAAAGGCGAGTTCTCGATCGAGTCTTATACGGAAAACCGCTTGAAACGAAAGAAGGCGTCCTTTGGGAAGCACAATGGGCGCGGTGTACTTTTCGCAGGTGGAAAGAAGATCGAGATCGACTGCATGCTGATGTGTTGTCACGGCGGCGAGGGAGAAAACGGCGCCTTTTCTGCCTTGATGGAGATCTATGGTATTCCCTATACTGCATCCTCGGTCGCATCCTCTGCCGTTACGATGGACAAAAGACTGACCAAGATCGTCGCGGAACATAGCGGATTCTCTTGTGCGAGAGCGGTATGGGGACGCCGCGGAGAGGACTTGCCGGAGCGTGCTAAGTCGCTAAAGTATCCCTTGATCGTAAAGCCCGCACGGCTGGGCTCGAGCATCGGAATAGAGGTCGCGCACGACGAGACAGAGTTGATCCGAGCGATCGGGACGGCGTTCTCCTTCGATGAAGACGTGATCGTCGAAGAGGTCATAGAGGAGGCGGTAGAACTGAACTGCGCCGCATTTACGGAGAAGGGGGAAATCGTCGTCAGCGGGGTGGAAAACCCGCGTTCTTGGCACGAATTCCTGACTTTTGACGAGAAGTATCGCGGCGGCAAGTATAAGAGTGGGGCGCGTTTGGTCAAGGGCGAGCTTGCGGAAAGAGTAAAAGTCGAGACGGAGAAAATCTATCGCGCGTTTGAACTATTCGGGATCGCACGCGTTGACTTCCTCTATTCGGAGAAAAAGGACGCGCTTTACTTGAACGAGATCAATTCACAGCCGGGATCGCTTGCCTATTATCTGTTTGAAGAGGTAGGTATCGACTTTCGTGCGTTGCTGTTGAGAGTGCGCGAGGAAAGCATGCGCCGTGAAAGGCGGAAAGATATAATTTCTTTTAATAGCGGGGTTTTACAGAATCTATCCGCTTCCGCGTACAAATAGGGCTCTATCTCTTGCAAAATAGGGGTTTTCGGTGATAAAATACATTTATTAAACGATCGGAGACGATATGGACAAAATCAAGATGATCACTCCTATTGCAGAGCTCGACGGCGACGAGATGACTCGCGTCGTTTGGCAATGGATCAAAGACATTTTGATCCTGCCTTTCGTCGACCTCAAATCGGAGTATTACGACCTCTCTCTCACCAATCGCGAAAAAACCGCTGATCAAGTCACGAAGGACGCTGCAGCGGCGATCGATAGGCTTGGCGTAGGCGTAAAATGCGCGACGATCACGCCGAATGCACAGCGTGTGGCTGAGTACAATTTGACCAAGATGTGGAAGAGCCCGAACGGTACGATCCGCGCGGCGCTTGACGGCACGGTCTTTCGCGAGCCGATCATGGTCAGCGGCATTACGCCGTTGGTTTCCGGTTGGACAAGCCCGATCATCATCGCTCGTCACGCCTATGGCGACGTGTATAAGGACGTCGAGGCGATCTGCCCGAAAGGCTCTAAAGCCGAGCTCGTCGTCACCGACGGTGACAAGGAAACGCATTATTTGATCGCGGATTATCAAAAGTCTGCGGGCGTCGCGCTCGGAATGCACAATTTGGATGGGAGCATCCGCAGTTTCGCAAAGAGCTGTTTTAACTACGCTCTTTCTAAAAAGCAGGATCTGTGGTTTAGTTCCAAGGATACGATCAGCGCGACTTACGACCATCGTTTCAAGGACATTTTCCAAGAAGAATACGATCTGAATTACAAAGACGCGTTTGAAAAGGCAGGTATATCCTATTTCTATACCTTGATCGACGATGCTGTGGCGCGTGTGATGCGCAGCAAGGGCGGCTTTATATGGGCGTGCAAGAACTACGACGGCGACGTGATGAGCGATATGCTCGCAACGGCGTTCGGCTCTCTCGCAATGATGACGTCCGTCCTCGTTTCCCCCACGGGGAAATATGAGTACGAAGCGGCGCACGGCACCGTGACGCGCCATTATTACAGACACCTCAAAGGGGAAGAGACCGGCACCAATCCGATCGCGACGATCTTCGCTTGGACGGGCGCTCTCGCAAAGCGGGGCGAACTGGACTGTGCGCCCGAATTGACGCGTTTCGCTCGTTTGCTCGAAAAGGCGACGATCGACACGGTGGAAGGCGGATATATGACGGGAGATCTCAAGGCGATCTTCCGTAAAGAGGGCGTGGAACCCGTTGCCCTCACGACTAAGGCATTCTTGCAAATGATCGCGGACAACCTCTCTGAGGCGCTGTGAGCGAGTTTTGCAAAATATATTTAAGGAGCGGAAAAATGAACAGTTACGTCAACAAAGTTTTGGAAGAGTTGAAGGCAAAGAACCCGAACCAACCCGAGTTCCATCAGGCTGCGACCGAAGTCCTCGACAGTTTGTCCCCCGTGTTTGACAAACATCCCGAGTACGAAGCGCGCGGCTTGCTCGATATGCTTGTCGAGCCGGAGCGCGTCATCCTTTTCAGGGTGCCGTGGGTGGACGACAATGGCAAAGTTCAGGTGAACAAGGGTTACAGAGTGCAGTATAACAGCGCGATCGGACCCTACAAGGGCGGTCTCAGATTCCATCCGTCCGTGAACCTCTCGATCTTGAAGTTCCTGGGCTTCGAGCAGATCTTCAAGAACTCTCTGACCGGTCTGCCCATCGGTGGCGGTAAGGGCGGTAGCGACTTCGATCCCAAGGGCAAGTCCGAAAATGAGATCATGCGTTTCTGCCAGGCTTTTATGGCGGAGCTGTATCGCCACATCGGCGCGGATACCGACGTTCCCGCAGGTGACATCGGCGTCGGCGGTCGTGAGATCGGCTATATGTTCGGTTACTACAAGAAGCTCGCCAACGAGCACGTCGGCGTGCTGACGGGTCGTGGCTTGTCCTACGGCGGCTCTCTCGCGAGAAAGGAAGCAACCGGTTTCGGCCTCGTCTATCTTGCCAACGAGATGCTGACCCACTTCGGTCATTCCTTGAAGGGCAAAGTGGTCGTTGTTTCCGGTAGCGGCAACGTCGCAACCTATGCGGCGGTCAAGGCGACCGAGCTCGGCGGCAAAGTTGTGGCGATGAGCGATTCCAACGGCTATATCTATGATAAGAACGGCATCGACATCGAGCTGATCAAGGACATCAAGGAAGTCCGTCGCGGCAGGATCAAAGAATACCTGGTCAAGCATCCCGACGCGGTGTACGGCGACAACTGCCGTGACATCTGGACGGTCAAGTGCGACGTCGCGCTTCCGTGTGCCACGCAGAATGAATTGGACGAGAAGGGCGCTGCCGCTCTGATCAAGAACGGTGTGATCGCCGTGGCGGAAGGTGCGAATATGCCGACCACTCTCGAGGCGACCAAGATGCTCCAAGACGCGGGCGTTCTCTTCGCTCCCGGCAAGGCTGCGAATGCGGGCGGCGTTGCGACCAGCGCGCTCGAAATGGCGCAATCCAGCGGCAGACTTTTCTGGAGCTTTGAAGAAGTCGATGCGAAACTCAAGAACATCATGATCAATATCTTCAAGAACATCAGCTCCGCCGCTGCGGAGTACGGTCAGCCGAAGAATCTCGTGCTCGGCGCGAATATCGCCGCGTTCAAGAAGATCGCGGACGCGATGATGGCGCAAGGCATTTGCTGATCGCAAACCGAATAAACCAAAACCCAAAAGTCCCTCGACGACCCGTCGGGGGACTTTTTTCACATATTCTCGCTTTTTGCAGTATCTTATACTATGAACTATGCGGAATACGAAGAACGGATCAACTCGGTAAAAAATTATGCCGAGCTCTTTACGGTAGGATATAGTCTGCTTTCGCAGCCGATCTACGGCGCGCACGTCGGCAGTAGCTCAGGTAGGCAGGTCATCGTGCAATGCGCGATCCACGCTCGAGAGTACGTAACGACCCTTCTTGCTGTTGAACTGACGAAATACTATGCCACAACGCCTTTCGGTGGCGGCGCGTACTTTATATATAATATGAATCCCGACGGTGTGCGCCTCGTATTGGACGGGGCAGGGTTTCTGCCTTGCGAAAAACAACGCGATTTTTTATTGTCCGTAAACGGAAGCGAGGATTTCTCCCGGTATAAAGCAAATGCGAACGCTGTAGACCTGAATACGAACTTCGACGCGAAATGGGGCGGTGGGGCGTCAAACCTTCGCTGTCCCGCTCCCGAGAGCTTTATCGGCTACTACCCGATGAGCGAAAGAGAAGTGAACGCGCTCGCGGAGTTTACGAAAAGGATCTCGCCCTATGCGACGATCTCCTACCATACGAAAGGCGAAGTGATCTATTACGGCTTCGACGGACAAAAAGAAGATAGCCTCGCTCGTGACGAGGCTATCGCTTATCGTTTATCTGCCGTTACGGGCTATACGCCGATCCTGACTGCGCAGAGCACGGGTGGCTATAAGGACTGGTGCATCGAGAAATACGATATACCTTCTTTCACGATCGAGGTCGCACCGAACAATGCGACGCACCCTGTCACAGAAGAGTATTTGCCCGATTTGTTCGAACAAAACAAGAATGTTTTACCGACCTTGATCCAATGATCATTCGCTGAAAGCGCGAATGTTCGAGAGGATCTTTGCGAGCTTTTCTTCGTTGGTGGCGAGGCGCTCCTTTTCGGCATTGACGACTGCTTCGGGGGCGCGTGCAACGAACCCGGGGTTGCCGAGCATACCCTTGGAACGAGCGATCTCCTTCTCGAGAGAGGCTTTCTCCTTTTGCAGACGCTCGATCTCCTTCTCGTAATCAATGAGGTCGCCGAGAGGAATGAAGACTTCGGCTGCTGCGGTAACGGCGGTGCTGACTTTCTTTTCCGCGACGTAAGTGGCGTCGTAGGTGACTTTCTCCACGCCCGCCAGCTTTGCAAGGTACCCTTCGCCGCTGCGTATGAGGTCTTCGCGCGCAGTCTTAACGGTGATATGAATGCGCTTTGCGGGAGCGACGTTCATCTCCGCGCGAATGTTGCGGATCGCCTTGACGATGTCCATGACCGCCTCGAACTCCGCCTTTTCGGTCTCGAAATACAGCTCCTCGCGGAAGGTCGGATAGGACGAGAGCATGATGGTTTTTTCATGCACGGGGAGAGAAAGATAAATGTGCTCGGTCACGAAGGGGATATAGGGGTGAAGCATCTTCAGAATGCCGACGAGAGTATAGTAGATATTCGACGCGGCGTTTTGCTTGATCTTCTTGTCTTCCGAATAGAGGGAAGGTTTGATCGCTTCGATATACCAATCGCAGAATTCGCTCCAAACGAAGTCGTAGAGTTTCGCGCCGGCAAGTCCGATCTCGTATTTTTCGAGATTTTCATTCACGGCTTTCGCGGTTTCCTGCAAGCGGCTGAGGATCCATTTGTCCGCGATGGTCTTTTCGGTCTGTTCGACGGGCAAGAGCTCGACGCCGTCGAGATTCATCATCACGAAACGAGAGGCGTTCCAAACCTTGTTGATGAAGTTTCTCGCGCTTTCGACTTTTTCTTCGTAGAAGCGGGTGTCGCCGCCGGGGGCGATGCCGTTTGCAAGGGAGAAACGCAGGGAATCCGCGCCGTATTTCTCGATCACAAGCAAGGGGTCGATGCCGTTGCCGAGGCTCTTGCTCATCTTTCTGCCGAGCTTGTCACGGACGATGCCGTGGATCATCACCTTAGAGAAGGGGATCTCTCCCATATGCTCGATACCGGAGAAGATCATTCTCGCGACCCAGAAGAAGATGATGTCGTACGCGGTGATCAGGACGCTCGTCGGATAGAAGTACTTGAGATCCTCGGTCTTCTCGGGATAGCCGAGCGTGGAGAAGGGCCAAAGGGCGCTCGAGAACCAGGTGTCTAATACGTCCTCGTCCTGCTTAAAGTGCGTCGATCCGCATTTCGGGCATTTTGTCGGGGTCTCTTCGGATACGACGAGTTCGCCGCACTCTTCGCAATAGTAAGCGGGAATGCGATGTCCCCACCAGAGTTGACGGGAAATACACCAGTCCTTGATGTTCTCCATCCACCCGAAATAGACCTTGGCGAAGCGTTCGGGGATAAACTCGATGTCGCCTTCTTTTACGACTTTGATCGCCGGTTCCGCCAGGGGCTTCATCTTGACGAACCATTGCTTGGAGATGATCGGCTCCACGCTGCTGTGGCAACGATAGCATTCTCCGACGTTGTGCTTATAGGGTTCTTTCTCGATCAAAAGCCCGAGAGCGGCGAGATCTTCTTCGACCTTTTTGCGGGCAACCATTCTGTCCAGTCCGCAGTATGCCGCGCCCGCTTTCTCATTCATCGTACCGTCGTCGTTCATCACGCGAATGATCTCGAGGTTATGACGAAGTCCGACTTCAAAGTCGTTGGGGTCGTGGGCGGGGGTGATCTTCACGGCGCCGCTACCGAAGTCCTTTTCGACGTATTCGTCCGCGACGATCGGGATCACGCGGTCGGTCAAGGGCAGGGACAAGGTCTTGCCGATGATGCTCTGATACCTCTCGTCCGAGGGGTTGACGGCAACGGCGGTGTCGCCGAACATCGTCTCGGGACGGGTGGTCGCTACGGTCAAAAAGCCCGAGCCGTCAGTCAGCGGATACTTGATATGCCAGAGGAAACTGTCCTGCTCGCTGTATTCCACTTCCGCGTCGGAAAGGGCGGTCTTACAGCAGGGGCACCAATTGATGATCCTGCTCCCGCGATAGATCAAACCCTTGTTGTAGAGATTGACGAAGACGCGCTTGACGGCTTTGTTGCATTTCTCGTCCATCGTGAACGCCTCTCTCGACCAATCGAGGGAAGAGCCGAGTTTCTTCAGTTGTTCGACGATCCTGCCGCCGTACTGCTTTTTCCACTCCCATGCCGCCTTCAGGAATCCCTCTCTGCCGAGCGCTTCCTTGGACGTGCCTTCCGCCTTGAGTTTATCCACAATCTTGACTTCCGTCGCGATGGAAGCGTGGTCGGTGCCGGGGAGCCATAGGGTCGGGTGCCCCTGCATACGCTTAAAGCGGACCATAATGTCTTGGAGAGTATTGTTGAGCGCGTGCCCCATGTGGAGTTGTCCCGTGATATTGGGCGGGGGAATGACGATGGTATAAGGATCCTTTTTCGGATCGATATGTGGGGTAAAATACCCTTTTGCCATCCATTCGGCATAGAGTTTATCTTCAAATTGCGAAGGGTCGTAAGTCTTTTCCATTTCCATAAGTCAGTCCTCTGTTCTCAAAATTTTAGATTCAGATCTTGTTTGTCTTTTAGTGTGTTATTCAGCTGTTTCGCGAGTTTCGCCGCGTAATCGATCAAGGCGATATAGGCAAGTAGGGTTCCGATCGAGAGGATCACGGTCGCGACGATCCGAAAGGCGTCGTATTCCGCTCCGACAAAGAAACTCATCAGCAATCCGACACCGTTCGTGAATGCGGCGGCTTTGCCGTAAATATTGCTGTGGACGACGATCGTGCGTTTGGCAAGGATGACGCCCCATATCAGCATAAACAGTTCTTTTGCGCCGAGAGCGATCGGGAAGAACAAGAAGAGCATACCGATCGAGGAATGTTCGATAAACTGGTTTACACACAGACAGACCGCGGCGGAGACTTGGAGCAATTTGTCCGCAAGGGGATCGAGCATCTTCCCGAGGTCGGTGATGAGCGAGTATCTGCGTGCGATATAGCCGTCTACGATGTCGGTCGCCGACGCGAAAAGAAAGATCGAAAAAGCGATATACACGTTCAAATTGGCTTCGCCGGAAACCGCGAAAAATACCGCGATAAAGGCGGGTACGCACAGGATCCGAACGTAAGTCAGTATATTCGGAACGTTATAAAAGTCTTCCTTTTTGATATGTTTGCTCATTAGTATAGATTTTATATCTTAATTACTTTTATGTCAATCGAAAAAACGATTCGTGACCATCGCCGCGTGATCGTGAGGCTTTTTAGGAAAAAACATTTCGCTGCGTTCGAGAATAATATGGAATAGATCATTTTGAAAGGAGATTTTCTATGAAAAGAAAAATCATCGTAACATTACTTGTCGTTGCCTTACTGGCGCTCTCCGTCTCGTTCGTCGGATGTACCAAGGCGAAAGAGGACGTGATCAGGCTGAACGAAGTCACGCATTCCGTCTTCTATGCGCCTTTATACGTCGCGATCAACGAAGGCTATTTCGAGGAGCAGGGCATCACGATCGAACTAACGAACGGCGGTGGCGCCGATAAGACCATGACCGCGGTGCTGTCCGGGCAGGCGGACATCGGCTTCTGTGGGCCCGAGGCTTCGATCTACGTCTACAACGAGGGCAAAAAGAACTACCCGATCGTGATCGGACAATTGACCAAGCGGGACGGTTCTTTCGTGATCGCGCGTAGCGAAATGGCGTCCTTCGACTGGTCGACCGCATTCGTCGGGAAAGAGATCATCGGAGGCAGAAAGGGCGGTGTGCCCGCGATGGCGCTCGAGTATGCTCTCAAGAAGAACGGCTACGTCGACGGTGAGAATATGCGTATCAATTACGACGTGCAATACGACTTGATCTCCGCTGCGTTTGACGGCGGAACGGGGGATTACTGCACGATGTTCGAGCCTGCGGCAACCAATTTCGAGCTTGCGGGCAAGGGCTACGTCGTCGCGTCGGTCGGTGAAGAAGCGGGGGATATCCCCTACACTTGTTTCTGCGCCGAGAAGTCCTATTTGGAGAAGAATCCCGACAAGGTCAAGCGCTTCCTCGCCGCGTTGCAAAAGGGTGTCGAGTACGTCAAAAACAACGATGCAGGCACGATCGCGAGGTCGGTTTCCCCGTCCTTTGCGGATACCTCGCTTTCCGTCTTGACTTCTGCGATCTCGAATTACAAAAGGATCGGCGCTTACGTGGACGATATGAAGCTGAAAAAGGCCGATTTCGAACATTTGCAAGACATCATCATTTCCGCCGGCGTTATGACCAAGAGAGCGGACTACGATAGGCTTGTGGATAACGGTTTCCTCGGCTGAGAGCGGCTATACAAGAGAAAAAATGAAAGAAATACTGAGGCTGAATGACATATCTCACGTCTATCACGGGAAAACGGGCGAGACCAAGGCGATCGAGAGCATGACCTTCGGAGTGATCGAAGGAGAGTTTTTCGGGATCGTCGGACCGTCCGGAAGCGGGAAAACGACGTTGCTTTCGCTCCTTGCGGGGATACTGAAGCCGTCGTCGGGAGAGATAGAAAGAAATATCTCTCCCGCAGAGATCGGCTATATGCTCCAAAGAGATCATCTCTTCGAGTGGCGGACGATCGAGGACAACGTCCTAATCGGACTGGAGATACGCAAGATCAAAACCAAAGAAAACGTCGATTATGCATTGTCGCTTTTGGATAAGTACGCGCTCGGAGAGTTTCGTCGCAAAAAGCCGTCGGAACTCTCGGGTGGAATGCGGCAGCGCGTTGCGCTCATAAGAACGCTCGCACTTCGCCCCAAGCTCGTCCTGCTGGACGAACCCTTTTCCGCGCTGGACTTTCAGACCCGTTTGACCGTGGCGGAAGACGTCAGGAGGATCATACGCGAAGAAGGGATCACGGCGATCCTCGTCACGCATGACATCAGCGAAGCGATTGCTCTGTGTGATCGGATCGCGGTGCTTTCGGCTCGTCCCGCAACGGTCAAAAAGATATTTGAAAATACGATAGAAAAAGGTCTTTCCTCGATCGAAAGGCGGGAGCATCGGGATTTTGCCGCGCTATTCCGCGAAGTGTGGAAAGAATTGGAGTTTACAGATGAAAAAAAGAAATGAGACGTACGGCGAAGAACATCGCGATTATTTGAGAAAAGAGCGCCGAAAGACGGTCTTTACAGTCGGAATGCAGATCCTATTGCTCGTGCAATTTTTCGTCGTATGGGAGCTGCTTTCGCACTACGAGGTCATAGACAGCTTTATCTTCAGCGCGCCGTCCAAAATGTGGGAGTCCTTCCTCGCTTTATCGAGAGAGGGCGTGTTGTGGCGACACGTCGGGGCGACTTTGCTCGAGACGGTGATCGGGTTTTTGTCGGCGACGGCGATCGGGCTGCTGGTCGCGATCCTGTTGTGGTGGATCGAACCCTTGCGTCGTATCCTCGAGCCCTATATCGTCGTCTTGAACGCGTTGCCGAAGATCGCTTTGGGGCCGATCATCATTATTTGGGTCGGCGCGGGGAAAGCCGCGATCATCGTGATGGCGATCTTGATCAGCGTGATCGTGACGATTATCAACATTCTAAACGGATTCTTGTCGGTGGATCCCGATAAGATCCTATTGATGCGTACGCTGTCCGCTCATAAAGGGCAGATCCTTGTAAAACTCGTTTTGCCGTCTAACGTCTCTTGTATCATCGCCGCGTTGAAGGTCAACGTCGGCATGGCGTGGGTGGGCACGATCATGGGGGAATACTTGGTCAGCAGAGAAGGGCTCGGCTACTTGATCGTGTACGGCGGGCAGGTATTTAACCTGAGCCTCGTGATGTGCGCGACGGTCATCTTGACCATTCTTGCGGCTGTGATGTACTTCTGCGTGCTGATCCTCGAAAAGATCGTGTCGAGGTAACAAAAGGAATATTCCACAAGTCTTATTCAATACTTATAATAATGCCCTCTGACAAAGATCAGAGGGCAGTTTGCTTATTGTTCGTCGCCGTATTTTTCGACGGAAACACCCGCTTCTTTGAACATTTCCATCGAGAACTCATCGGGATAGCCGTATTTGAAGATGACCCTGCGGATCCCGCTGTTGATGATCATTTTACCGCAGATCGAGCAGGGCTGGTGAGTGCAATAAATCGTGGCTCCGTCTACGCTGATACCGAGTTTCGCCGCTTGAATGATCGCGTTTTGTTCCGCATGAACGGCGTAGCAGAGTTCGTGTCTCGTACCGCTCGGGATATTCAGTTTGCGGCGCAGGCATTCTCCGCGATCTTTGCAACTTTTGATACCGCTGCCCGCACCGTTATATCCGGTGGTCAAAATGCGCTTGTCGCGGGTGATCACGGCGCCGACTTGTCTGTTCTCCTGGAAACAGCTGCTCCAAGTGGAGACCTTTTCGGCGAGATCCATAAATCTGTCATCCCATTTATCCATACTTTCACCTCTTTTGGATTTCTGTTTTTTACTTTATCATATTTTTTCCTTTTTTTCAACAAAAATGTTCTCGCGAAAGAGGGGGGATCGCGGTGGCAGTTTTTGACGCAGGAGTTTATTTTGCATACTTTTGAGCGAACAGCGAATAGGAATGCAGTATCATAACCGAATAGTACCTTGCGTCGGCGACGAGGGCTGACGATCCCGAGATCAAATTGTCAAAGGCCCCTCTTATCTCGGCAAGTAAGACTTTGTACTCGATTTGCGGCGTGGTTTCTTTCCCTCGTATATTCTCGGCGTACTTTTCCTGCGTGGCTATGATCTTTTCTCGGTGCTTTTTGATCGCGTGGATCATATCCTCTTCTCCGTATTTGCCCGAGGCGAGGTTGTTTGCCGCTTCGTACAAGACGCGGTATGACTCGACGGACAGATCGATCGAATCGGACATACAAGAAAAGTCTTCCCTCTCAAGGTCGAGAAGTGGGGCGCGGAGCGTGTAAACTGCGTAATTAGCTTCTTTATCGGCGACCTTTTTTGCGTCCGATTCCTCTTCGTAGACGCTGAGGATCACGTAGAATGTCTCTTGATCCTTTAAGACGTATCCCGCGCCGCCCTCTGCGCGAATGGACGCGGCGTTTTTATAAGCGATCGCCATATCGTCAGTCTTCATGGCGTAGACGGCATAGTAGGAGCTCGCCCCGTCGCTCGTTTTCCCCGTGAAAAGGGAGACGTACTGTGAAAGCGTGCTTCGCCCCGAGATGAGATCGGCGCCGATCAAGGTCAGAGAGAAGGCGAAGACTGTGATCAATACGGTCAAGAGGGTCTTTCCGCGGGAGGATTGGCGAGTTTTCTCGTTTCGTTTGTCCTTCTTGGGATCGCTCACGGCGCCGCGTCGCTTCGTCCTCGCGTCCACGACGACGTGTTCTTCGGAGGAAGAGATGCGCCCGAGTACCGTATATTCGTTATAGTGGGTGCGATTGTATTGGTTCGACTCGTTCATACCCGATTCTATGGGGGCAAATGGCGGAATATGCGTTTTTATCGATCTATTTCGTGGAAAAGGGCGCAAACTATGTGGTGAAAGATCGAATATCGAACGGCTTTTTCCAAAATGCGGAAAAATGCTTGTTTATTATTTTTATTTTATGCTATAATCATAATACCGTGCTATGCGGGGAGCCAGCGGTGCCCTATACCCACAATCCGCTATAGTGGGGCAGAATGCTTTTCTCGGCTTGTGTTATGGAAGGCTGAGCGGCGCAAGGAATGTTGATCCCGGTGTCTTGTGCAACGAAGACCTGTGAACCGTGTCAGGACCTGACGGTAGCAGCACTAAGCGGCGTTCGTCGTGTGCCATAAGGTAGCTTCGGAGTAGTCACCTACGTTCGTGTCCGCTTCGGTAATGCCTGTCAAAAAAAGATGCACGGTACCCTTTTAATATGACGCGACAGCAGTCGCATACGGAGATTATAAATGGACAGAGACAACAAGATCGCAGTCTTGGTGGATGCCGAGAACGTGTCGGAGAAGTACGCGCAAGATCTTCTCGACGAAGTCACGAATTACGGCATACCGACCTACAAGCGAGTGTACGGAGATTGGACGAAATCCCAGCTCCGTAATTGGAAAGATTCTCTCTTGACCTATTCCTTCACTCCCATTCAGCAATATAGCTATACTTCCGGCAAAAACTCTTCCGACAGCGCGATGATCATCGACGCGATGGATATTCTCTATTCCGGCAAGGTGACGGGATTTTGTCTCGTGACCTCGGACAGCGATTTTACCCGTCTTGCGATGCGCCTGCGTGAAGCGGGTATGCTGGTGCTCGGTATGGGTGAAAAGAAGACGCCGCAACCATTTATCAAGGCGTGCGAGAAGTTTATCTATCTCGAAGTTTTGAAGAATGCGGAAGAGAAGTCGGAAGAGAAACCCGAGAAAGAGGAAAAGCCCGAGAAAGAGGGCGCCGTACAGAAGAAGGAGAAGAAGACCGCGGAGAAACCCGCCGTGTCCGTCGTGCCCTTGAAGAAGGTCCGTGCGGTGATCAAGGACATCGTGAACAGCATCGGCAACGACGAAGGTTGGGCTTATCTTGCCGACGTGGGCAACAACCTTTCCAAGAGAATGCCGGATTTCGACTCGAGAAACTACGGTTATCGTAAACTCATCGACCTCGTCTCCACGTTGAGCGGATTCGAGATCAGCCGCATTCCCGTCGGAGAGGGTGGCAAAGTCAATAAAATACTGATCAAGATAAAATGAACTACGCTTCGGCTTTGCCGAAGCGCCGTTCTGTATTAGAAGAGGCTGAATATGTTTAACAAAGTGGATACCGGATTGGATTTTTGCGGCCGCGAGAAAGAAGTTCTCGACTTTTGGAAACAACACGACGTTTTCCGTAAGAGCGTTCAAGCAAACGAAGGAAAAGAAGAATACACCTTCTACGACGGACCGCCGACGGCGAACGGAAAGCCGCATATCGGCCATATTTTGACCCGCGTCATTAAAGACATCATTCCCCGTTATCGTACGATGAAAGGCTATCACGTCGAGCGCAAGGCGGGCTGGGATACGCACGGTTTGCCCGTGGAACTCGAGGTGGAAAAGACCCTCGGCATGGACGGCAAGCAGGACATCGAGCGTTACGGGATCGAACCATTCGTCAAGAAGTGCAAGGAAAGCGTTTGGAAATATAAGGGCGAATGGGAAGTGATGAGCGACCGCGTCGGATATTGGGCGGATATGGACAATCCGTACATCACCTACGACGACAATTATATTGAGTCGGTTTGGTGGGCGGTGAAAACCATTAACGACAAGGGGCTCCTCTATAAGGGACACAAGATCGTGCCGTATTGCCCGCGTTGCGGCACCGCGCTCTCTTCGCACGAAGTGGCGCAAGGCTACAAGGACGTGGAAGATATGACCGTGACGGCGAAGTTCAAGGTCGTCGGGGAAGAAAAAACCTATTTCCTCGCCTGGACGACGACCCCTTGGACGTTGCCCTCGAACGTAGCTTTATGTATGAACGCGGCGGAAGATTACGCCCGCGTTAAAGTCGGCGACGAGATCTATATTCTCGCGTCCGCGCTCGTTCCCGCCGTGATCGGCGAGGGCGCCGAGATCCTCGACGTCAAAAAGGGCGCCGAATACGAACACAAAAAGTACGTCCCTCTCTTCGATTACATTCAGGGTACGAAAGAGGCGGAAAAAGCCTACTACGTGACCTGCGATCCCTACGTCACCTTGACGGAAGGCACCGGTATCGTGCATATCGCGCCCGCGTTCGGTGAAGACGACGCGAAAGTCGGCAGGAAGTACGGTTTGCCTTTCGTGCAACTCGTGGACGAGCGGGGCAGATTCACCGAGCAGGTGAGTGACCTCGTCGGCGTCTTCGCAAAGGACGGAGACAAAGTCATCATCGAGAAACTCGCGAAGAGCGGCCTTTTATTCAAAAAGCATTTGCATACGCACAGCTATCCTTTCTGCTGGCGTTGCGATACGCCGCTGCTGTATTATGCGCGCAGTTCTTACTTTATCAAGATGACCGCCGTTCGCGACAACCTTCTCAAGAACAACGCCGAGGTCAACTGGATCCCGCCGACGATCGGCTCGGGCAGATTCGGCAATTTCCTCGAGAACGTCATCGACTGGGGCGTTTCCCGTGAACGCTATTGGGGTACGCCGCTTCCCGTTTGGGTGTGCGAAGACTGCGGCAAGACGCACGTCGTCGGCAGCAAGGCGGAACTTTTACAACTTTCCGGCAAATTACCGTCTGAACTGCATCGCCCGTATATCGATCGCATCACCTTTAAGTGCGAATGCGGCGGTACGATGAAGCGCACGCCCGAGGTGATGGACTGCTGGTTCGACAGCGGCTCGATGCCCTTTGCGCAATTGCACTATCCTTTCGAAAACAAGGAAGCGTTCGAAAAGCATTTTCCCGCCGATTTTATCAGCGAAGCGGTGGATCAGACGCGCGGTTGGTTCTATACCTTGATGGCGATCTCGACCCTTCTTTTCGACAAGGCTCCCTTTAAGAACTGTATCGTCCTCGGTCACGTCGGAGATAAGGACGGCATCAAGATGAGCAAGCATAAAGGCAACGTCGTCGATCCTTGGAGCGTCCTTGATAAGCAGGGCGCCGACGCCGTCCGTTGGTATTTCTATACGGGCAGTTCGCCGTGGCTACCGTCCCGTTTTTACGCCGAGGCAGTCTCCGAAGCGCAACGCAAGTTCATGGGCACCTTCTGGAATACCTACGCCTTCTTTACTCTGTATGCGAGCATCGACGACTATCAGCCGCAAAACTATAAGCTCGAGGATTGCAAGCTGACCCTGATGGACAGATGGGTCTTATCTCGCTTGAATACCCTCGTGCAGAGCGTAGATAAGAATCTTGCGGAATATAAGATCACGGAAAGCGCTCGTATGATCGGCGACTTTACGGACGAACTCTCCAACTGGTACGTCCGTCGCGGCAGGGAGAGATACTGGGGCAACGAGATGACGGAAGACAAAGCGGCGGCTTATACCACCCTTTATACCGTGCTTGTCACGATGTCCAAGCTGATCGCACCCTTCGTACCGTTTATGGCGGAGAGCGTTTATCGCAATTTGGTCGTGAACAACGATAAGAACGCGCCGATCAGCGTGCACCTCAACGCATTCCCCGTCGCAGACGAAAAGTATATTGATAAAGAACTCGAGAAAGAAATGTCTTTGATCGAGAACGTCGTCTTCCTCGGCAGAGCCTGCCGCAGTAAGGCAAACATCAAGAACAGACAGCCGCTTTCCAATATGTACGTCAAGACCGACGTCGAGGTAAAGCTCGAAGGAATGCTCGAGATCGCCGCGGAAGAACTCAACGTAAAGAAGATCACGCGCGCTTCGGACGGGCAGTCCTTTATCACTTACGAACTCAAGCCGCAACTCAAGACGTTGGGACCGAAATACGGCGCTTTGCTCGGACAGATTCGCAATTTCCTTATGACTGCGAACGCAGCTGAGATCGTTGCCGCGGTGAAAAACGGCGGCGTCTATAAGACCACCCTCGGCGGAGCGGAAGTCGAGTTCGCCGAAACCGATCTCTTGATCTCCACCAAGAGCGGCGAGGGCTTCAGCGCCGAATCCGACGGCAAGATCACCGTCGCGCTCGATACCTCGCTTACGCCCGAACTGATCGACGAAGGATTTGCGCGCGAACTCGTCTCCAAGGTGCAGACGATGCGTAAAGAGGCGGGATTCGAAGTGACCGACCACATTCGTTTGTCCATCGTCGGCGACCAAGATATGAAACGTATCGTCGAAACGTACGACGTATGCGGCGACGTCCTTGCCGACGAAGCGGTTTATGCCGCCATCGATGGTTATTCCAAAGATTACGACCTCGGCGGAAAGCAAGTCAAGATAACGGTATGCCGCATTTAGCAGAAGGGTGGAGCGATTACGAGATCATCGCCACAGGCGATGGTTATAAACTCGAGCGCTGGGGCAAGGTGTACTTGTTGCGACCTGACCCTCAGGCGATTTGGGCGGCGCCCTTCGACCTTTTTTCCTATCCGAAACTCAATGCGTATTATCGCTTGGAAGCGGGGAAAAAAGAGGAAAAATGGGTGATCTTAAAGCCCTTTGAAGAGGAGTTTACGATCTCGCGCAAGGGATTTGTCTTTCACTTGAAACTCTCCAAGAACTTCAAGCATACGGGACTATTTCCCGAGCAGGCGGCGAATTGGGACGATATGATCGCCTTGATCCGCGGCGCGAAGCGAGAGATCAAGGTCTTGAACCTCTTTGCTTATACGGGCGGAGCGACGATCGCCGCAGCTTCTGCGGGCGCGTCGGTGACGCACGTTGACGCCGCACCCGCCATGGTGGATCGCGCCAAGAAGAACGCCGCTTCATCGGGGCTTAAAGATCGTCCGATCCGATATATCGTCGACGACTGCTTGAAGTTCGTGAACCGTGAGATCCGTCGCGGCAATCGTTACGACGCGATCATTATGGATCCCCCTTCCTTTGGAAGAGGCCCCGACGGGGAAGTGTGGAAACTCGAGGAACATCTCTATCCGTTGCTGCTTCGCACGGTGGAAGTGCTCTCGGATAAACCACTCTTCTTCCTGATTAATTCATATACCACGGGATTGCAACCAACCGTGATCGCAGACCTCTTGAAACTGACGTTAAAGGGGAAAGGACGTTTCACGGTAGACGCGTACGAGCTCGCGATCCCGACCGACCAAGATATTGAGCTACCGTGCGGATGCAGCGGCGTCGCTACGTTCGAACAATAGATACGAAGGTGAACTGTATGGCTGTGACCTATCATGACATTCCTATCATTTACGAAGACAACCACATTATCGTCGTGGTGAAACCTTTTAACGTGCCTTCTCAAGAGGACGCCAGCAAGGACCCCGATATGCTGTCCTTATTGAAAGACTATTTGCGCGAAACCTATGCCAAGCAAGGCAACGTTTATTTGGGGCTCGTGCACAGACTTGACAGACCGACAGGCGGCGTGATGGTCTTCGCCAAAACGAGCAAAGCCGCGGAACGCCTTTGTGAGAGCATCACCTCGGGCGATTTCGAGAAGCGCTACTTTGCCGTGCTTTCCGACGTTCCCCGTGAAAAACGCGGCAGACTCGAGAACTACCTTGCCAAAGACGAAGTGAAAAACATCGTTTCGGTCGTTCCGATGACGGTCAAGGGCGCGAAACAAGCCGTCCTCGACTATAAGATCTTGGAGAAAAAAGAGCCGCTCTGCCTGGCAGACATTCACCTCTATACCGGCAGATCGCACCAGATCAGGGTGCAGACCGCCTATATCGGCTGTCCGATCGTCGGAGATCAGAAGTACGCGGGAAAGAAGTATATCCGCGCCGAGCATTTGGCTCTGTGGAGTACGGAGATCAAGTTTACTCATCCTACCAAGAAAGAAGTGATGGTTTTCCGTGCTTTTCCCGACGACACGGCATTCCCCTGGAGTGAGTTCGACATCGAACGCCACCTCAGCATCAAAATGAACTGAGATATGCTTATTCAGATCACGAAAAAACCTGTAAAGAGATATTCTCCGAACCTCGAAATGGGGCTCGGCTTTTCTCAAGTACAACAGCGCAAAAAGGAAGGGCAAACCAACTGGAAGATCATCAATACTTCCAAATCTTATTTCCGCATCGTCATAGAGAACGTCTTTACGTTCTGCAACGTCGTGACCTTTATACTCGTCGCGATGTTGTTTGCGATAGGAGAGTACAGCGATACCTTCTCCTCTTTGATCATTCTCTGCAATATCGTAGTCGGCATCGTGCAGGGCATCAAGGCGAAAAACGCCGTCAAACGCCTTACTTTCAAGGTCGACGCGGACTTTACCGTGATACGAGACGGCAAACGAGTGGAAGTGGCGGCAAGAAATATCGTTCTCGACGAACTCGTCGTCTTGCGTGCGGGAGCGAAAGTGCCGGTGGACGGTTATATTCGCGAAGGGTCGGTCGACCTTGACGAATCCATTTTAACGGGCGAATCGAATATCGTGAAGAGAGGGGTGGGAGACTATATCCTCTCGGGCAGCCACGTCCTGGTCGGTGAAGCGATCGTGCAGGCGGATAAGGTCGGAATGGAGAGCAATATCCACAAGATCGGGCACGCCGCCAAGCGCCTCAGCAAGCCGAAGAGCAAGATCTATTACGCATTGAACTTTATTATTAAAATCATTAGTATGATTTTAGTCCCGCTTGCGATTGCCTCTTTCTTCGTGAACTACTACGCCTCGGGTAGCAGTCTGCACGACGCGCTCAAATATACGGCGGCGTCCGCGCTCGCGATGCTCCCGGTCGGTATGTTCTTTCTGACCAGTTGCGCGCTTGCGGCATCGGTTTTGAAGTTATCGCAAAAAAATACCCTCGTTCAAGACCTATACGGCGTGGAAATGCTCGCGCTCGTCGATACCTTGCTACTGGATAAAACCGGTACGATCACGACGGGTGAAATGCGCGTCGTCAATAAAAAGGTTTTCGACGAGAGCGTGAACGGTGAGGAGATCCTCTCCGATCTATTGGCAGGCACGAAGGACGTAAACTCTACGGCGCGATCCTTGCGAAACTATTTTGAGGGCGGAAGCGCGGAACACATAACCTTTGCGTTGCCTTTTTATTCCGGCAGAAAGTACGGCGGCATCACCTACGATAACGGGGTTTCATACCTTCTCGGAGCGCCCGAGTTCGTCTCTTCTTTTGAAGGAGAGGTAAAGGACTATGCGGAAGCGCGCTATCGCGAAGGTCAGCGCGTCGTCCTGCTCTCGAGAACGGATGGAGACGTCTTGTTCCCCGATCTGTCGAAATGTACGCCGATCATGGCTGTCGCGATCGAAGATGAGATACGCGACGACGCCCCGTGCACCTTGCGTTGGTTCAAGGATAACGGCGTGAAGATCATGGTGATCTCGGGCGACGACGCTCGTGCGGCGGCACGTATCGCGGGCAAAGCGGGCGTGGAAGGGAGCGACAAGTATATCAACTGCGCCGATCTCGACGATATGGCGCTCAAAGAGGCGATCGGCAAATATACGATCTTCGGACGCGTGACTCCCGAACAGAAGGCAAAGATCGTCAACGTTTTACGCAAGAAAGGGCGCACCGTCGGTATGGTCGGAGACGGCGTAAACGACGTACACGCCTTGAAGAGCAGCGATTGCAGTATCTCCTTCGGCTCCGCGAACGAAGTGGCTCGCAGCGTGGCGGGCATCGTCCTTGTAGACAGCAAGTTCAGTTCTCTCCCCGCTGTCGTTGCGGAAGGGAGAAGGGTGGTCAGCAATATCGAGCGCGTTTCCTCGCTGTACGTTATGAAAAATCTCTTCACGATGATCTTGACCACGATTTGCCTATGTATCGGTCGGCTCTTCCCGTTCTCGACGTCGCAAATGTTGATGATCGAGGTCTTCGTGCTCGGCTTCCCCGCGCTTTTCCTTGCTTTGCAACCGAACAACGAAATGCCCGGCGGTAACTTCGTGCAAAAGGTCTTGAAACGAACTTCACCCGCGACATTCTCGCTGTTGTTCTCGGTCTTGGCGACCTATTTCCTGTTCTGCGATATTCTGGATATTCCCGACGCGATGCTTTCCACCGTAGGAGCGTTGACCCTCGTGTCGTGTGGTTTCGTCCAGTTGATCTTCTTCTGTTTGCCTCTCAATAAATACCGCGCTACCGTGATCGGCTGTTGCTTTGCCGGATTTATCGGCGCAGTGTTTATGTTGTATGGGTTTAATATGATCGGTTTGACCTATGTTTCTTTCGAGACCGTCCCGATCTCGGGTACGGCATTCGGTGCGATCTGTATCGGTGTGGCGATCTGTGTCGTCTTGAACCTCCTCTTCCACTTTATCTTGGGTAAACTGCGTAGCGACGATAAGATCGCGATCCCCTTCTATCTCGAGAGCTATTATAAGGACGACGACGAGATCGGTTCTGATCGTATCACGAAATGATCGTATAAATTAGGTGGAAGTTACCCTCTCATCTGTTAAAATCTCTTAATAACCCTTGTGTTCGTCGAAAAGGTGTGCTATATAATAAGTATCGACCTGCGTTGTGCGAGTAACGGAAATGTCACAACCTCAATACTTTTTAGGGGAGGCGAAACGCGACGACGGATGTCAGGCCGCATCTCACCAGCGGAAGGCAGAAGCGTCGGATAGCCTATACCCAACCTGCAAACGGCGGGTTAAGTACAGCCGCGAGACGGCAATGCGGGCACAGCGATCATCGCATAGAGAGACTTCGAGTGAAGTCTCTCTTCTTCTATATTTTAAGTTATTTTTCCGAACACAGAAAAATCATTATACAGTTAGCGCGCGCGTGTGATATAATCAAATTACAAATCTAATTTGGGAGGAAACTTTTAATGCAATATTCACGCGAAGTTGATGAAATGGTTTGCGTCAAGAAAGGTCCTAACCATGGTCCCGCTCCCATTCCCGAAGAGGGCAAATGGGTCCAAGCCAAGGAGATCAAGGACATTAACGGTCTTACGCACGGTGTCGGTTGGTGCGCGCCGCAACAGGGCGCTTGCAAGCTGACCTTGAACGTAAAGGACGGCATCATCCGCGAGGCTCTCGTCGAGACTCTCGGGTGCTCGGGTATGACCCACTCCGCCGCGATGGCCGCCGAGATCCTGCCCGGTAAGACCATTCTCGAAGCCTTGAATACCGACCTCGTTTGCGACGCGATCAATACCGCGATGCGCGAGCTCTTCTTGCAGATTGTTTACGGCAGAACGCAGTCCGCTTTCTCCGAGAACGGCCTCGTGATCGGCGCCGGTCTTGAGGACCTCGGAAAGGGTCTCCGTTCACAGATCGGCACGATGTATTCCACCGAGAAGAAGGGCGTCCGTTATCTCGAGATGGCGGAAGGCTATGTGACGAGGCTCGCTCTCGACAAGGAGAACGAGGTGATCGGTTACGAGTTCGTGAAGCTCGGCGTGATGATGGATCTCATCGCGAAGGGTACGTCCGCTGACGAAGCCTTGAAGAAGTGCACGGGCACCTACGGCAGATTCGCCGAAGGTGTGACCTTTATCAATCCGCGCAAGCAATAAGGAGGGCAAAGATTATGGCTATCACTTTTGAAGGTTATGAAAGAAGAATCAAGCAGATCAATGCCAAACTCGCCGAATACGGCATCGCTTCCCTTGAAGAGGCTCGTGATATTTGCCTGAAGGCGGGTATCAACGTCGAAGAGATCGTGAAGGGCGTGCAACCCATCGCGTTCGAAAACGCCGTTTGGGCTTATACCGTCGGTGCGGCGATCGCTCTCAAGAAGGGCACCAAGAAAGCCGCGGACGCCGCCGAGGATATCGGTATCGGTCTCCAGTCTTTCTGCATCCCGGGTTCGGTTGCGGATCAGCGCCAAGTCGGTCTCGGACACGGCAACCTCGCCGCGATGCTCCTGCGTGAGGAGACCGCTTGCTTCGCGTTCCTCGCAGGTCACGAATCTTTCGCTGCGGCGGAAGGCGCGATCGGTATCGCGAAAACGGCAAATAAAGTGCGTAAGAATCCCTTGCGTGTCATCTTGAACGGTCTTGGTAAAGACGCCGCTTTCATCATCAGCCGTATCAACGGTTTCACCTACGTGCAGACCAAGTATGACTACTATACCGGCAATCTCCAGATCGTGAAGGAGACGGCTTACAGCAATGGTGAGCGTGCGAAAGTGCGTTGCTATGGTGCGGACGACGTCAGCGAAGGCGTGGCGATCATGCGTCACGAGGGCGTGGACGTTTCCATCACGGGTAACAGCACGAACCCGACTCGTTTCCAACATCCCGTTGCGGGCACCTACAAGAAGTGGTGCGTCGATAACGGCAAAAAGTATTTCTCCGTCGCTTCGGGCGGTGGCACGGGCAGAACGCTCCACCCCGATAATATGGCTGCAGGTCCCGCCAGCTACGGTATGACCGATACGATGGGCAGAATGCACAGCGACGCGCAGTTCGCAGGTTCCTCTTCCGTTCCCGCGCACGTCGAGATGATGGGCCTCATCGGTATGGGTAACAACCCGATGGTCGGTGCGTCCGTCGCTCTCGCAGTTGCGGTCGAAGAGGCGCAAAAGTAATATTTGCTTTAGAGAAACAAGCGTCGGTTCGCCGACGCTTTTTCTTTTACTCAAGTTATGGCATTGACGAAACTTTGACAAAATGATATGATACAGTTATGGATACGAACGTTGTGACATACGAACAAGCCGTCGATCTATGCAATCGTGCGGGAATGCGCTTTTTGACCTACGCTAAGAAAGTGGAGCGGGGTGCGGAAGCGGATGAGACCGAAGTGAAGCACGATATGTTTTTATTGTATTTCGAGGCGGCGAAAAGCGGCCTTCCTCGCGCGCACTATAATCTCGGCGTCTGTTATCATTTCGGCATCGGCGTCGGCGTGGATCACGAAGAAGCGATCAAAAACTACGAGAAGGCGATTGCGGGAGGTAGCACGGAAGCGCTCGTATATCTCTCCAAAATGTATGCGGTCGGCGAGGGAGTCGAGATCGACAGGGCAAAGGCGGATTCGCTCCTTGCGGAAGCTGCCGATAAGGGTAATCCGACCGCTTGTTTCATCCTTGGGGGCCACGCCGCCAACGATAAAAACAGCGCATTGGCTCTTTCTTATTTCAAAAAAGCCGCTGAAAGCCACAAAAAATACAGTTACTGTTCTTCCGTATCCGACGCACAGAGCGGCAAGGACTACGAATCCGCTCGCGACGGCGTAGGCAGAAACCTCTCGAAGTGCCTTTTCTTCGCGGCGTATCTGACCATACTCGTCTTGCGCGTCAAGGCAGATTACGAAAAGGCTGTGGAGTGGCTCAAGATCGCTTTCTATGAGTGCGAAATGCCCGAGGCGACCATCGTCCTTGCTCATGCCTATACCTATGGCGAAGGGATTGCGCAGAACTTCGAGGAAGCGGAAAAATACGTCAAAGCCGCAGAAGACTACGGCCTACACGGCGCTTCGGACGCACGTGACGACCTGGAAGAAGTGAAAGCGAGAGTAGAGGCGCTCAAAAAAAAGAACAAAAAGTAAAATACTTTCTCAAAACACTTGCAAAACCTTGTGCCATTTGATATAGTATTAACGTTAAGCCTCGTTAGTCTAGTGGTCTAGGACGCTGGCCTCTCACGCCGGTATCAAGGGTTCGAACCCCTTACGGGGTACCAAAAAGCAGGTCGCAGGAATGCGACCTGTTTTTTATGGTTTTCAGACTATTTTTCGTTTTTATACTCATTGACTGACTGATGTCACAGGTTTGTGGTATAATCAATATAACCGATTGATTAAAAATCGGTCGGAGGCAACGTATGATCTGTTTTCTTACGAGTAGGCCGGACGATCCCGATACCGGCGCATTGAATCCCGCCAATCGCTTTACGGAGGAATTGCGCCGTTGTTTTCCCGATCCCTGTCACGCTGTGTTCGTTTGTTCCGATCCCGATGCAACGATAAAAACCGATTATTATGCGAACGCCTTATATGGTGCTTTCGAGCGAGCGGGGTTTTATTTTGATGATTTTTGCGTTTTGGACGGAAGGAACGCGGAGCGGGCGGCTCAAGTGATAAAAGCATCCGATATAATCATCCTTGCAGGCGGGCACGTACCGACACAAAATCGGTTTTTTCGTGCGATTGCCTTGCGGAAATTGTTGAAAGATTACCGCGGCATCGTTATCGGAATCAGCGCAGGCAGCATGAACGGCGCCGACGTTGTATATGCGCAACCGGAAATTGAGGGAGAATCGATCGATCCGTTATATCAAAGATTTTTAACGGGATTGAACCTCACGAAAAGGATGCTTTTGCCGCATTATCAGGACAATAAGGACGATTTGCTCGACGGGCGCAGGATCTACGAAGATATCGCTTATCCGGATAGCATCGGTCGTGCTTTTTACCTGATACCCGACGGTACGTATCTTTATATTGCGAATGGAAAGGAAGAGTTGCGCGGAGAAGCGTATTTGTTGCAAGAAGGACGTTTAACAAAAATATCCGAGGATGGCGGCGTTGTCTTGTTATGAGTTTTACGTCATAAGAAAACAAGTGTCGGCTAACACTTGCCATAAGACGTACGGAATGATATTATAATAATTAATAATAACCTAGGAGTACTGCTATGAACGTAATGGACACCCTGCGTGAGAGAGGCTTTATCAAACAGACTGTTTTTGAAGAGGACTTGTATAAGTTACTCGGATCGGAAAAGGTCAGTTTCTATATCGGATTCGATCCGACGGCGGATAGCCTGCACGTAGGTCATTATCTCGCGATGATGGCGATGAGCCATATGCAACGGGCGGGACATCGTCCGATAGTCCTGATCGGCGGAGGTACGGGTATGATCGGCGATCCCTCGGGGCGTACCGATATGCGTAATATGTTGACCGCCGAGACCGTCAAGCACAATTGCGAATGTTTCAAAAAGCAAATGAGCCGTTTCTTCTCGTTTGAAGGCGATAACGCGGCGATTATGGTCAACAACGGCGATTGGCTCCTCAATCTCAATTACGTTGACTTTTTGCGTGACATAGGGTCGCTTTTCAGCGTGAATCGTATGTTGACTGCGGAATGCTACAAGAACAGAATGGAGAAAGGCTTGACCTTCCTCGAGTTCAACTATATGTTGATGCAGAGCTACGATTTCCTCGTGCTCTTCCAGAAATACGGTTGCGTGCTCGAATGCGGCGGCGACGATCAATGGAGCAATATGCTTGCCGGCGCCGATCTCATTCGTCGCAAAGAGGGTAAGGACGCTTTCGCGATGACCTTCCCGCTCCTCACGAACAGCGAAGGGAAGAAGATGGGTAAGACGGCGTCGGGTGCGGTGTGGCTTTCGGCGGAGAAGACCTCTCCGTACGACTTCTACCAGTATTGGAGAAACGTCGAGGACAGCGAGGTCCGCAAGTGTATGAAACTTTTGACCTTTATGCCCTTGGACGAGATCGAGGAAATGACCGCGCATCAGGACGAACGTATCAACGCGGCGAAAGAACGCCTTGCCTACGAGATCACCAAGATCGTACACGGCGAAGACGTTGCCAACGACGTGGCGCAGAAAGTCAAAGCGGCGTTCTCGGGCGACGTCGATAATATGCCGACCAAAGAGCTCCCCGCGACGACGATCAAGATCGTGGATATTTTGGCTGAAGTCGGATTCGCTCCGAGCAAGAGCGAGGCTCGTAGGCTCGTTCAAGGCGGTGCAGTCAGCGCGGACGGCGTCAAGGTCACGGACGTTATGGCGGAAGTGACGGACAGCCAGATCGCAAACGGTTTCCTTCTTTCTAAAGGAAAGAAAAATCGCTTGAAGGTCACTTTTTCTAAATAAATGTATTATAGCGTAGGGGCGAGAGAGACCAAAGCGGAAACATCCGTCAAGCATAGCAAGTTCCTTGCATTTTGTTCTCGCGTTGAGAACGAAGAGCAGGCGGAGACCTTCGTAAAAAGCATCAAAAAGCGTTTTGCAGACGCCACGCACGCCCCTTACGCCTATCTTTTGGGGGATCGCGCCGATAAATCGCGCGCAAGCGACGACGGCGAGCCGTCGGGAACCTCGGGCGTCCCCATTCTCGAAACAATCAAAAAATCAGGTGTGACGAATGCCGCCGTCGTGGTTGTCAGATACTTCGGCGGGATCAAACTCGGTACGGGCGGTCTCGCCAGGGCATACGCTGATGCCGCCGAAGGGGCGATCAAAGCCGCGGGCAAGGTCGCATTCGAGATGTGCGTCCTTTATCGCATTCCTTGTTCATACGGCGATTTGGCGTCGGTGTCGAACCAGGTTTTTTCATTCGGCGGTAGTTTGCAAAATACCGATTATGGGGATAACGTGACCATCCAAGCGGCGATCCCAAGCGACCAAAAGGCCTCGTTTCTGTCGGGATTGGCGGACGCTACCTCGGGGAAGGTCGTTGCCGAACCGATGGACGAAGGATATTTCGAGGTGAAATGATGTTAGACGCTTTTTTGATCGGCAACAATACCGATGAGAAGGTCAGAACGGGTGTGACCGTCGTGCTCTGCCCGAAGGGCGCGGTCGGTGGCGTCAGCGTTAGGGGCGGCGCGCCTGCAACGCACGAAACCGATCTTTTGCGTTCCGAAAATACGGTGGAGTCCGTCAATGCCGTCGTGCTGGCAGGCGGGAGCGCTTTTGGGCTGGAATCCATTTCGGGTGTCATGCGCTACTGTTACGAGCAAGGGCTCGGCTACGATGCGGGCGGCAATCGCGTGCCGATCTGCACGGGTGCGGCGATATACGACCTGGAATACGGCTCATTCGGGTTCCCCGATAAAGAAGCGGGTTATCTCGCGGCAAAAAGCGCAAGCGCCGTCGTCGACTGTGTCGGACGAGTGGGCGCGGGGTGCGGCGCGACGGTGTCTAAACTCGCGGGAATGCAGAACGCGGTAGCCTCGGGAATGGCTGTCGTTACGGCGAAGCGGGGCGAACTCGAGATGGCTGTCGTGACCGTCGTCAATGCCCTCGGCAATATCTACGACCCGATGACGGGCAGGGCGATCTCGGAAGTGATCCCATCCGAGAAAGGTGCGACACACTCAAATACGACGATCTCCTGCGTGATCACGAATGCAAAGATCACCAAGGCGCAGGCGAATAAACTTGCGGACGTTACACAGGACGCCTATGCGCGCACGATACGTCCCGTTCATACGGGGTTTGACGGTGACTCGGTCTTCGTCCTTGCAGGCGGAGAGGTGGAATGCGATATGCTTACCTTGCAACTATTGGCGCAAGAACTCTGCGAGAGCGCGATCGTAAAGGCGGTAAAGCAATGATCAGAATGGTTAGCTCGTTGACTGCAAAGAGTGCCGATGCGGAGACCATTCGTAACGGCATATCCTCAGACGAATTGATGCGTAGAGTTGCGGAGGGCGTCATGGAGAATGCTCCTTTGAAAGAAGGGCGGACGTTGATCCTTTGCGGAAAGGGCGGAAACGGCGGCGACGGATATGCCCTGTGGCTCCTGATGAAGGAAAAGGGCTTATCCGTTGACGTAATGGATTTCGGTGAAAGCAAGCACGAAGGCGCGATCAAACTGCGAAATCAATGCAAAAGCGAGATCTTACGATACACGGAAGATGCGGATTTTTCCGTATATAGTAATATAATCGACTGTATGTTCGGCATCGGTTTGACGCGCGCCCCACAAGGGGAATACCTCTCTGCGATCAAGAAAATCAACGCGTCGGACGCCTTCGTTCTCGCCGTGGATATTGCGAGCGGGCTGACCTCAGACGGTGGGATTGCGCTCGGAGAAGCCGTCCGTGCAGACGTAACGATTGCGGTTCAGGATATGAAAGCGGGACATTTTCTTTCCGACGGATTGGATCTCAGTGGGGACGTAGGGGTTCTCAACATCGGTCTCGCTCCGTCCGATCCCGATCTGTTTATGGTGGAAGAGCAGGACGTCGTATCCCTATTTCCTCCCTTGAAACGTAACGTCCATAAGGGTACGCTCGGACGACTGTCGATCCTAGGTGGATCGGTGCCTTACTCGGGCGCCTCGGTACTCGCAGAACTCGGGGCAACAGCCTTTGCGCTCGGAGACGGGCTCGTAAAACTCTGCGTTCCGGAATCCATTTTGTATCCCGTAATGAATAAGATCACGGAATGTACGCTCCTATCTATGCCCGATCACGATGGGCATATCGCCTTCAATGCGGCGTATTTGGACAAAGCGATAAACGGAACCAATGCCGTTCTGTTCGGCAACGGCGTAGACGTCAGCGATGACGGGAGAAAGGTATTGTGCTATCTGGTCGAAAAGGTCGACTGTCCGCTCGTTTTGGACGCGGACGCATTGAATATGCTTTCCGATGATCCGTCTTTGTTGAGAAAACGCCGCGCGGCGACGGTTTTGACGCCGCACCCGCGTGAGATGTCAAGGTTGATGGGGGTTCCAACCGACGAGATTCTTTCCGATCCTTTATCCTATGCAAAAGAGTTCGCGGCTCGCTACGGCGTGATCGTGCTGTTAAAGGGCGCATCTTCGATCATAACGGACGGTAAAAACGCCTATCTTTCGGCAAGCGGTTCTCCCGGTATGGCGAAAGGTGGGAGCGGCGATCTTTTGGCGGGCGCAGTTGCAGCATTGATCGCTGGTGGCAGAGAACCGATCGTCTCCGCTTACGGTGGGGCATACATCTTGGGGCTTGCGGGGGAATCCGCAACAATGGAAATGGGGGAATATTCCGCGTTGCCGTCCGATACTTATCGCCATATTGCGCGGGTCGTAAAAAATCTGTCGGACAGGGCGGCTCGTTGATCGCCTATTCAAAAAATCCCAAACTGATCATCAAAGCGTCGTTGACTTTGTTCATCATCGACAGCGGTAATTCGCCGATCTTTTCGCGAAGACGTCTTTTATCGATTGTTCGGATCTGTTCAAGAAGGACGACGGAATCTTTCGGCAAACCGTATTCACCTGCGGAAAGTGCGATGTGCGTCGGCAGTTTCGCCTTTGTCAGTTGGCTCGTGACAGCGGCAGCGATCACGGTGGGGCTGTACTTATTCCCGACGTCGTTTTGCACGACGAGAACGGGGCGCACCCCTCCTTGCTCGCTCCCTACGACGGGGCTAAGATCGGCATAATATAATTCACCGCGTTTGATCGTCATCGCGTCACCTCACGTTTACCCCTTGACGCTCATTACATTGTATGTACGGGCGAATGCGGGTGTCCGTATAGAGCATTCACCACCTCGAAAAACTTTATACTTGCAAGCCTCGCAATAATATGTTAATATAATAATTAGTTATTTATTTCGGTCAGACCGAAAAAGGGGCAAATATGGCAGTTACGATCAAAGAATTACTGAAACTTGCGCTTTCGCAGAAAGCGTCCGACTTGCATATCACCGTGAAGTCCGCACCGGTCCTTCGTGTTTCCGGTCTCTTTAAATATTTCAAGACGCCGCCTCTGACTCCCGCCGATACCGAACAGATGTGTCGGGAGATCTTGGACGAAAATAACTGGGCGAAATTGCAAAAGTTCGGCGAAGTGGACGTCGCCGTCGCGCTCGGCGAAAACCGTTTCCGTGTCAACGCATTCCGCCAAAAAGGGTGCTATGCGATCGCGATTCGTACGATCAACAGCGTGATCCCGTCCTTCCCGGCGCTTGGCTTGCCGAATACGATGCTCGAGCTGTGTAATAAGAGCAGGGGCATCATTTTGGTGACGGGACCGACCGGTAGCGGTAAATCGACGACCCTCGCCTCGATGATCAACTATATCAACAACAATCGTAACGCGCATATCATCACCCTAGAAGATCCTATCGAGTATTATCACGAACATATCAAGAGTCTCGTGAATCAGCGCGAGATCGGCAACGACACGCGCTCTTTTGCGGCGGCGCTTCGCGCATCCCTTCGTCAGGACCCGGACGTCATACAAGTCGGCGAAATGCGTGACCTTGAGACAATTTCCACGGCAATCACCGCCGCTGAAACGGGCCACTTGGTTATGAGTACCTTGCACACGATCGGCGCCGCGAACACCGTTGACCGTATGGTGGACGTTTTCCCGTCCTATCAACAAGCGCAGGTCAGATTGCAGCTCTCGATGGTTTTGCAGGCGGTCATTTCCCAGCAACTCATCCCGAAAGCGGACGGTTCCGGACGTGTTGCCGCGCTGGAGATTATGTTGAATCACCCTGCCGTCAATGCCTTAATCCGTGAGGGAAAGACCCACCAAATCGCAAATACGATCATGACCAACCGCAACACGGGAATGATGTTGATGGACGACTCGATCGCGGCGTTCCTGCGTCAAAATATCATTACGAAACAGAACGCTCTCCTCTATTGCGTTGATCCCGATTATATGTTGCAACAAGCGAAAAACGGTTAAAGGTTTTTCTTTCTCGGAAATCCTATATTTTTCGAGAATATCGCTTGACAAACCGAGGGTAAGCATTTACTATATTCATTGTCATTCGCGATCATGGCGGAACTGGTAGACGCGTACGTTTGAGGGGCGTATGGGCAACCATGGGGGTTCAAGTCCCCCTGATCGCACCAAGAGCACTTGTGAAAGCAAGTGCTTTTTGTTTTCTGTGGGGGACTTGAACGGGTCGGCATCGGTGACTGAAAACCTGAGTTTATTAGGTAAGTCGCCGACAAACGCGGATAAGCGTTTGCGACCCCGGCGAGAGATAGACGTCCCCCTGATCGCACCAAGAGCACTTGTGAAAGCAAGTGCTTTTTGTTATTTTGTGGTCAATGTTGTTTTGCGGAAATGATAGGAATTACTATTATGTAAATGTTCTTATTACATATTTTATGAAAGCAATTTACATTTGATGAGGTTAGCGGTTATACTGATACTATGATCAGGAACGTGCTATTGGATCTCGACGATACGATATTCGATTTCAAGGCGTGTGAGCGACTGGCGCTTTCTGTCGCCTTGAGATCCTTCGGCATAGCGTTCCTGCCCGAGGATCTATCGGATTACAGCCTGATCAATGACGGTATGTGGAAACGATTTGAGAAGGGCGAGATCACGCGCGGCGAGCTTATGATCAAACGCTTTGAGATCTTTCTCGCAAGATATGATGCGTCCGTCTCTCCGACCGAGTTTGCGGACGGTTATATGCAAGCATTGTCCAAAACCGACGTCTTGATCGACGGCGCGGAAGATGTTTTGCGGATATTGTCGGAAAAATACGATCTTTATGCCGTAACCAACGGGTATGAACGTACGCAAATGGGGCGCATTCGCCGCTCGGGGATAGATCGGTATTTCAAGGAGATCTTTATCTCGGAGCGCGTGGGCGCCGTCAAGCCGAATAAGGACTTCTTCGATTATTGCGCACAACAGATCCCCGATTTTTCGATAGAGGAAACCGTGCTGATCGGAGACAGTCCAACGTCGGATATTCGCGGCGGGAACGCCTACGGACTATATACGATCCGTTATAATCCCGCTTCGCTTCCTAATCCGTCGGACGCGATTCCCGACCGTGAGATACGCTCGCTGACCGAGCTCCCGACGCTGTTATGCCAACTATCCGCCCGAAAGGGGTCATAGCGGGTGCGGGACGCGAAATATGATCTAATATGAAGAAAATATATTTGATTTTGACAAATACAGGTACCTTCGTTTCGAATTTGATTCGCAAACATACGGGGGATATATACAATCACGTTTCGATCTCGTTGAAACGCGATCTGTCCGAGATGTATTCTTTCGGCAGACTCAATCCTTACATTTTTTTCTATGGCGGCTTCGTCGTCGAGAGTCCCACGCGCGGAACCTTCAAACGCTTTCGCAAAACCGTCGCTCGCGTCTACGAACTCGAGGTGGATGACGAGGCTTTTGGCGTGATCGAGAGAGAGGTCGCCACCTTCGTTGCGGAGAAAAAACGCTTCGGCTATAATTATCGCGGGATCATTAAGGCGCGCAAGAACATCAATTATCAAAAGGATAAAAACAGATTTTATTGCAGTCAATTCGTGCACTATTTGCTCGTAAAATCCAAAGTCATTTCGGAAGATCGGTTCGACGGAGTCGTTACGCCCGAACGGCTGTCCTCGATCGAGGGGTTAAACCTCGTTTACGAAGGACCCTTGCGCGAATACGAGTATTCTCAGGATTGATTTTTCCTTTTCAGGCAACTCTTCCTCTCGCCGTTCATATAAATCAATATGAAAAAGCGCGCCAAAAGAGGTCGAAAGGTGTTGACTGCTTTGTTGGTCGCCGTGATCGCGGTGACCTTTTTTGTCGCGGTGTTGCAAAGAAACGTCAGACCTGTGATCTTTACCTATTGCGACGCTTTGATCGCATCTCTCGGAATGGAATCCATCAATGCTGGAGCCGCGGACGTGGTCGCCCTTTATGAGTATTCGGATTTCGTCGACGCGGTGACGAGTGAAGAAGGGAAGATACTCTATATGGATATGAATACGGCTATGGTCAATGGGTTCGTCCGCAGTTTGGCACTTCGATGCGAGAATGCCTTGAACGCCCTTGGAAAACAGACCGTTTCCGTGCCGATCGGTGCCTTTACGGGGTCGGCTTTGATGTCGAATCGCGGCCCCGAGATCGACATTGACGTGACTTTCTTTTCTTCGGTGAAGTGCGATTTTGTTTCTGCGTTTGAAAGCGTCGGGATCAACCAAACGAGGCACAGTATTTATGCTCGTATCGACGTCTTATTCAATACCGTTCTCCCGATCGCGGAACACGAAATATCCTTGAGCAACCGCATTCTCGTCGCGGAGAATCTGATCGTCGGCGATGTGCCGAACGTTTACGTAGCCGGCGAGAGAGGAATGGAGTATTTGGACTTGATCCCTTGAGGAATAGACGATAATTCCCCCCAACATTTCTTGACACTTATTATAATAAGTGTTACTCTTTTACTATAATACTTTTCATACGGGAGTCGTTATGTTAGAGAAAATCAAAGAATTGTTGTCCGCATTGAAAGCGAACGCGGATAAATCCGAGTCCAGCGCCGACGTGAACGAACTTCGCGTGCGTTTCCTCGGAAAGAACGGGGAATACACAGGTCTCCTTCGTGGTTTGAAGGACGTTGCCCCCGAAGAGCGCGGAACGATCGGTAAATTGATCAACGAAGGGAAGCAAAAGATCGAGGCGATCCTCGCCGAAAAAGAAGCCTATTTTAAAGCGAAGGAACAGGAGCGCAAGCTGAAGTCCGAAAAGATCGACGTGACCCTGTCCAAGGGCTACACGGTCGGCTCCACGCATCCGATCACGAAGGTCAAAAACGAGATCCTCGATACCTTTATCGGGCTTGGTTTTGCGGTCAAAGAAGGCCCCGAGATCGAGACAGATTACTATAATTTCCAGACCCTCGGCATTCCCGAGGATCACCCCGCGCGTGATATGCAGGACACCTTCTACGTCGGTGAAAAGATATTGCTTCGTACGCATACTTCGCCGATGCAGTCTCGTACGATGCTTTCCGAGAAGCCCCCGATCCGCATCGTCGTTCCCGGCAAGGTCTATCGCGCCGACGACGACGCTACGCACAGCCCGATTTTCAATCAAATCGAAGGCTTGTGCGTGGAAGAGGGCATTTCTCTGGCGCATCTGAAGAATATGCTTGAGATCTTCGCGAAGTCGACCTTCAGCAAGGATACTAAGGTGCGTTTCAGACCCTCGTATTTCCCCTTTACGGAACCCAGCGTAGAAGTGGACATAAGCTGCACGATGTGCGGCGGAAAAGGATGCCGTCTTTGCAAGGGGACGGGGTGGATCGAGGTGCTCGGCGCGGGCATCGTGAATCCCGTCGTTCTCGAGAACTGCGGTATCGATTCCAAAAAATACAGCGGATTTGCGTTCGGGTTCGGTATCGATAGGATCGCGATGTTGAAGTACGGGATCCCCGATATTCGTTTGATGTACGAAAACGACGTGAACTTTTTGAAGCAATATAAGTAGGAGACAGTATGAAAGCACCTTTAAGTTGGTTGAGAGATTATGTGGACATCGACGTTCCCGTTGACGTGTTGGCATCAAAACTCGTCGGCGCCGGTTTTGAGATAGAGGATGTCATTCGTCCCTCGGAGCAATACGTTAATATAAAGGCAGTCAAAATCCTTTCGATGGAGAAGCATCCCAATGCGGACAAGCTACAGATCTGCCAAGTGGACGCGGGGGATAGGAAGCTCCAGATCGTCACGGCGGCGAAGAACGTCTCTGTCGGCGACGTGGTCGCGCTCGCGATCGGCGAAGCAAGGCTCCCCGACGGCACGATCATCAAAAAAGGGGAATTGCGCGGCGTTCCGAGCGACGGTATGTTTTGCGGCGGTTCCGAATTGAAACTGACTGCCGGGGATTATCCGCAGGCGGGGATCGACGGGGTGTTTATCTTCCCCGAAGGAGTGCTCCCCGGAACCGACATCAATGATTTCCTCGGCACGAACGACGTGATCCTCGACGTTTCCGTTACGGCGAATCGTCCCGATTGTAATAGCATCATCGGTATCGCCCGCGAGATCGCCGCAGTCCTCGGCGTTCCGATGAAAGACACATTTGCCTTGCCCGCATTCGAGGAAAGGGGCAATATCTCGGCTAAACTGTCCGTGCAGGTAGAAGAGCAAGAGCTATGCCCCCGTTATCTCGCGAAGATGCTCTCGAACGTTAAGATCGCTCCTTCGGACGAACTGATCAAACGTCGTTTGCGCTTGGTCGGATTGCGCCCGATCAACAATATCGTGGATATTACCAATTACGTTTTATTTGACATCGGACAACCCATGCACGCATTCGATCTGCGCTTTATCAAGGGGGATCGGATCGTGGTCAGAAGGGCGACGGATGGGGAGAAGATCGTTACCCTCGACGGCACCGAGAACACGCTTAGCGCGCAAAACCTCGTGATCGCGAATGCCGAAAAGCCGATGGCGGTCGCCGGCGTGATGGGCGGTGAAGAGAGTGGTATCGCGGACGATACGACTGAGGTCGTATTCGAATTTGCGCGTTTCAAGCGCGATAACGTTCGTAAAACCGCGCGTACTCTCGGTTTGCATTCGGATTCTTCCGCAAGATTTGAAAAGGGCATTGATTACGTCAGTCAGGATCTGGCATTGATCCGTACGATCCAGCTGGTCACTCGTCTCGGCGCAGGCAGTTTCGTGGGCGGAAAGATCGATTCTCTTGATAAGGTGATTCCGCAAACGGTTTTATCCGTCAAGAAATCAAAGATCGACGAGATCCTCGGCATCGAGATCCCGACCGAAGAGATCTGTCGTATCCTTGCCGCTTTGCAATTCGACGTCACCGCGAAAGGCGACGATCTGACAGTCGTTGTGCCATTGTATCGCGAAGATATCGTCGGTGCAAACGACATTGCGGAAGAGGTCATTCGCATGTACGGCTACGACAATATCGTCGGGAAACCCTTGGATGGTAAGAAGCTCACGCAGGGCGGCAGAAATCCGCGTGATCGCGTCGTGCAAAAGGTCAAAGCCTTCTTGTCCGGACTCTGCGGACTGTCCGAAACCTTTTCCTATTCCTTTATTTCGCCGAAGTTCGCGGACGAGTTTATGCTCTCGGAGCAGGATCCTCGTCGCAATTTGATCGAGATCTTGAATCCCCTCAGCGAGGACGTCTCGGTGATGCGTACGACCTTGGCTCCGAGCATGTATTCTATATGTGCGTCGAACTATTCGCGCGGCGTAAAGGCGGCTCGATTCTACGAGATCGGAAAGCGCTATTTCCCGCAGTCTCTGCCGATGACGGACGTCGCGATCGAGCGCGAGACGCTGATGCTTGCCGCATACGGCGAGAAGGAAGACTTCTATTCCTTGAAGGGTACCTTTGAGGCGCTTTGTGACCGTTTTAACGTTGCGGTGGACTTCCGTCCTTCCGAAGAGCCGTTCCTGCATCCTTTCCGCCAAGCGGAAGTTTTCATTGGCGATAAGAGCATAGGATATATCGGCGAGATGCATCCCGCGATCACCAAGCAGAGAAAGTTCGACACGAGGCTGTATCTTGCGGAGATCGATCTCGACCTCTTTATAGACGAAGTCGTCGACTTCCTTCCCTTCGTTCCGGTCAGCAAGTTCCCCGCGATCGAGAGAGATCTTGCTTTCGTGGTCTCGGATGAGGTCTTGGTCGGCGATATGCTCAAGGCGATCCGTGCAAGCGGCGGCACCTATCTTAAAAATGCGACGGTCTTTGACGTCTATACCGGCGTCGGCGTTTTGCCCGGGAAAAAGTCGGTTGCCTTTAACCTCTATTTCCGCAAAGAGGAAGGCACGTTGGACGGAGAAGAGGTCAACCTTGCCGTTGATAATATCTTGAAGGTAATGGCGGAGTCTTTCGACGCTAAACTCAGAGATTAAAATGGAGATCCTTGCGCCCGCTGGTTCCATATCCGCTCTCAAGGCGGCGATCAAAGGCGGCGCCGATGCCGTCTATTTGGGACTTGGGGAGCATAATGCGAGGATCAAATCCAACGATTTCAATACGGATAATCTCTCTGAATGGGTGGGCTATGCCCACCTTTTCGGTGTAAAGGTCTACGTTACCTTGAATACGGCGGTCAAGGACGAAGAGTTTTCAAGGGTGTTGTCTCTTGCAAAATGTGCGGCGGAAAGCGGTGTTGACGCGCTGATCGTCTCGGATTTGGGACTTGCCGCCATCTTGTCGGAGTGTAGCGATATTCCTCTCCATTTGTCCACCCAAGCGGGGGTGCAGAACTCGTGGGACGTTCGTGCCCTGAAGGGGCTAAGAATAAAACGCGTTATCCTTGCGCGTGAAACTCCGATCGACCGGATTAAGGAAATAAAAAGACTGGTTGATGAGGTCGAGATCTTCGTGCAGGGCGCAATGTGCGTTTCCTTCTCGGGCGGATGCCTACTCGGCAGCGTCGTATACGGAGCCAGCGGGAATCGTGGCGTATGCAATCAGGGTTGCCGTTTAACCTATACCGCATACGATGAAAACGGAAGGGAATTGAAGAGCGGGAAATTGCTCTCCCCGTACGATTTGTCTTTGGGAGAGAAGGTCTCCGAATTGCCTTCTATGGGCGTGGATAGCGTCAAAATAGAGGGGCGTCTCAAGCGGGCACAATACGTTTACAGCGCAACCAAGTATTATCGTGAGATCTTGGACAGCAAGGATCCTTCCGATGCGCTCAAGGAGCTTTTAGTTAGCTATAATCGCGGTTTTTGCGACGGTTATACCTTGGACAAAAGTAAGCGAGTTATCAATCCTTTGACCTCTTCTCATCTCGGGATCGAGGTCGGATCGATCGAGCGTGTAATCGATCGAAAGGGGTATAAATATGCCCTCGTTCGCTCGAATCACCTTTTTGAAAAAGGCGATGGGGCTAAGATCCTCAGGAAAGGGGTCGAGGTCGGCGGTAGCGACGTAACTTCGGTTCGTGTCGTCGGCGAGTTGCAAGAGATCCCCGTGAGTGACGGCGTCTCCGCGCACGACACGGTCTGTCTGACGACAGATCATAATAAGGTCGAGGAGGCGGAACGTTTCATAAATACCCTCCCGATCGACCTGACCGTTTGCGGTGGTGTCGGCGAGAAGTTGCGTCTGATGGCTGAGAGCGGCGATATTTGCGTTGCGGTCGAAAGTCGATCCGAGGCAGAGCCTTCGCGTTCTCCGGATAATGCCGCGCTTTTGGGCAAGCTCAAGAAGGTAGGCGGAACGGATTTTACCGTTCGCAGCTTTACCGATTCGCTTTCCGCTCCGGTGTTTCTTAATCCCAGCGAGTTGGCGGAGCTTAGGAGAAAAGCTTTGTCCTTATTGCGAGAGAAGATCATCGCCGCCGCTACTCCGAATCATCTTTTTACAGCACCGACTCTTCGAAAAGTACTGCTCGATAAGAGGAGAGAAGGTCTGCTGATCGTTGAAACAGAAGACGTGGCCACGATTTCTTCCGTAAAGGCGGATGCATTCGTGCTCGATCCCGCGGTCGCGGACGTTTGCTTTCTCTCGGAGCAGGTAAAACTTGCCGGAGAGCGAGACTGTTACTTGCGCCTTCCGAAGATATTGCGCGAAAAGGAGATCTCTTATTATGAAGACCTAATTCGGTCGATCCCGACCCTTGGGATCTATGCGGAGAATCTGTATGCGGTCGCTCTTGCTCGCTCCTTGAAACGGCGATATATCGTCGGGTTCGGTATGAACGTTTTTAACGAACAAACGATGACTTTGTTTGAGGATGCCGATCACGTCGCGGGCTCGGTCGAGTGCCATACGGTGGGGGATATGACCTTCGCGGCGGGGAAAATGCGATTGATGAGTTTTGCACATTGCCCTTTCAGCGTCGTATACGGCACGAAATGCGCGTCTTGCGATCGATCCAAGACCGAGCTCCGCTATCGTTCGGGAGAGCACGAGTATCTGATTTTAAGAAGACAAGGCGCTTCGTGCGTTTTTACGATGTTTGAAGACCGTATCACGCGGCGTGCGCTTCCCGATCAAAGGATTTCGGTATATTATAGCGTTATCGGCTTGAACCCGAAGGAAAAGCGTGTTATGATGGAATATATTTCGGAGGGACGGCGTGAGTAATTCGGTCAAATCGTTGGAACTGGATAAGATCCTATCCGCTGTGGCGCTGTGTGCGGGAAGCGAGAAGGGAAAAGAGAGGATCCTCGGGACGGAGCCGTCGGGAGATCTTTTGACCGTGCGTTCGTTGCAGAATGAGACCGAAGAGGCGTACTATGCGATGAATAGCTGCAATTGCTATCCGTCTTTTGAGGTAGATGAGATCACAGAGTGCGTCATGCGCGCGAAGAAACTCTCGATGCTCACGATGGGCGAATTGCTTAAGATTGCGAGACTTTTGCGGTTGACGAAGAATCTGAAGAACTCGATCGCGAAACTCGATCCCGAACACGCACCGATCCTCACCGCATTTGCAAATAGGCTGTATTTGCAAAACAGCTTAGCCGAAGAGATCGACCGCAGTATCTTCTCCGAAACCGAGATGAATGATTGCGCTTCCGATAAGCTCGCGGCGATCAGGCGCGAGATCAAGCGTAACGGTGAGCGATTACGCGCTAAGCTCAATAGCTATATTTCGATGCCGGAGTATCGTAACGCCCTTCAAGATACCCTCGTTACGATGCGCGGCGATCGCTACGTTATTCCCGTTAAAAGGGAGTTCAAAGGTGCAATAAACGGTTTGGTGCACGATCGATCCGCTTCGGGAGCTACCCTCTACGTGGAGCCGATGGCGATCGTGGAGATGAATAACGAACTCAAGATGCTCCTGGCGGACGAAAAGGCGGAGATCGATCGCATTTTGCGCGAGTTTACTACGCGCGTTGCCGTGATCGCGGACGAACTCCTCTCGGACTATGAGATCATCGTCTCACTCGACGTGATCTTCGCCAGGGCGGCTTATGCGATTGAAACGAGGGCGACTTTGCCGATCCTGAATCAACGCGGCTATATCAATATAAAAAAGGGAAGACACCCTCTGATCGACAAAGATCGCGTCGTGCCCGTCTCGCTTTCTCTCGGAAAAGAGTACTCCGTTCTCTTGATCACGGGACCGAATACGGGCGGAAAGACCGTTTCGTTGAAACTGGCGGGCTTGTTCGTATTGATGGCGGAATGCGGTCTCTATCTTCCCGCAGAAGAAGAGAGTGAGGTGTCGGTCTTCGAGCAGGTCTTTTGCGACGTTGGCGACGAACAGAGTATCGAGCAAAGCCTTTCTACCTTTTCCTCGCATATCAAAAATATCGTTGAGATCATGTCGCGGTATAACGAGAGGTCTTTGGTGCTCTTAGATGAGCTCGGAGCGGGCACCGATCCCGACGAGGGAGCCGCCCTTGCCGTCTGTATCACGGAGCGGATACGCAAAAGCGGTGCTAAGGCGATCATTACGACCCATTACAGCAAGCTGAAAGAGTATTCATACAGCACGGACGGGGTGGAAAACGCCTCGATGGACTTTAACCCAGAAACCTATGAACCGACTTTCCATTTGATCATCGGGATCCCCGGAACGTCCAATGCGCTCCAAATCGCGGCGAGATTGGGGCTTGATCCCGAGTTGATCTCTGAGGCGAAGGCTGCGGTCGGGGATAACCGTGTGAACTTTGACGAAGTCTTACAATCTGCGGATCAGGCACGGCGTGCCGCCGAGACCGAAAGAGAGGCGGAAAAACGTCTGAACGACGAGTTGCGTGCAGAGAAAAGGGCGCTCGAAGAAGAGAAGAACCGTCTTTTCGTCCAAAGGGAAAAGATCGCCGCAACGGTGAAACAAGAAGTTAAACGTCGTGTGAGCGAATCTCTCGAAGAAGTCAACGATATACTCGCTCAACTCAAAAAGTTACTCGAAGATCCACAGCCGAGAGATTATTTCGAGGCAGCAAAGCTGAGAAAGCAGATCGAGGAGATCGCCAATCGTGAAGACGTAGAAGACGAGGACGTCGCTCCGGATCTGGTCGGCGGCGTTGCGGACGTCGGGGACGAGGTCTATATAAAAAAGATCGGCAAGATCGCTCTGGTGACGGGGTTGAAACGAAACGGTGATTACGTCGTCAAGATCGGTAACTTTACCACGACGGTGAAGCGAAGTGCGGCACAGAAGGTGAAGAAGGGATGAGGTACGACTATAAGATCGTAGATGCGAATACGAGCGTTGGATTCGCCAAAAGGGCGTTGCTTTATATAGCATTGCTCTGTTTGATCGTTGCGTTGGCTCTGATCGTTTTGTTTATTTTGTTTGAGCGTTATCTCGCATTGTTGGTACCCGGCGGAATGCTCCTTGTTGCAGCAGTAATCTGGGTCGTGATGGGGAAAAGGGTGAGCTTCTTTTCTTATCATTTCAAAGAGGACGTTCTCGAAGTGGAAGGAAGTAATGGTAAAAACGTGACTTTGATGCTGCAAAAGATCGAGGATAATAAAAATACGGAAAAATCGGACTTTTCTGATAAGAGTATTATGAAACTATGCTTTATTGATAGCAAAATAGTATCGAAAAATGGCGTAAATGATAACAGTAAAGCGCCGCTTTATAGGGTAATAACCCTTGGTTCGAATCGTTATTTGCTCGCGCTGGACGAGTATGCGGACGCTTTTCTGGGAGAACACAAATGAACTATTTTTACTTCGACAACGCTGCGACGACAAGGGTAAGAGATGGTGTAAGGGAGATCGTGGAAATGCACAACCATGATGCCTACTATAATCCTTCCGCTAACTATCTGCCTGCGATCGAGGTGCATAACGAGATCGAATCGGTCAGGGCGTCTATCTTGAAATCGATCAAGGGATTCGGTGGGAATCTCTATTTTACTTCCTCGGGGACCGAGGCGGACAATTTAGCATTATTCGGTTCAAAAAAGCGGAAAGGGTGTAACGTCGTTATCTCGGCGGTCGAGCATCCTGCCGTTTATAATGCCGCAAACGCCTTGAAGGATATGGGGGTAGAGGTGCGGATCGCTCCCGTAAACGGTGCGGGGGCGGTGGACGCCGAAGCGTTCGGCGCGTTGATCGATGAGAATACTTCGCTCGCATCCGTCATGCATGTGAATAACGAAACCGGTGCGCTGAATGACGTAAAAAACCTTTGTGCGCTTGCTAAACGCAAGAATCCACGCGTTCTTTTCCATTCCGACGGCGTACAGGCTCTCGGTAAAACTCCCGTGAATCTGTCGGAGCTCGGGGTGGACTATTATACGATCAGCGGGCATAAGATCGGCGCGCCGAAAGGCGTTGCTGCGCTTTACGTAGCAAAGGGTCGCTCGATTTCGCCGATTTTGTATGGTGGCGGGCAGGAAGACGGCGTTCGTTCTTCTACGGAAAACGTCGGCGGTATCTTGTCTTTCGGCTATGCTGTATCGCGTTCGGTCGAAGAGTTGGCTGATTTAACCGTGCGTTATCGCGAGTTTGCCGCTTGTTTGCGCGATAAGCTTTCCACGATCGACGATATTCGTTTTCTTTCTGACGAGGAGTGTATTTCCGGAATCTTGACCTTTGCATTTAAGGATCTACGCGGTGAGGCGATGCAACATGCGCTCTCTGCGGAAGGTTATTTGGTCGGAACGGGCTCGGCTTGCTCCGCGCGCCGCGCGAACGATCGTATTCGTAACGCATTGGGGCTCGATAAAGCCTATTCGGGCGGCGTGATCCGCGTTAGTTTCGGCAGGGATAATACCATTGAGCAGGTGGAAGGTCTCGGGGACGCTGTCCTCGCTATCTACCGAAATATGAAAAAATATATAAGGAAATAATATGGAAAAAGTCATTCTTTTGCGTTTCGGTGAGATTTATTTGAAGGGGAAAAACCGCTTTGCCTTTGAAAAGCAGCTTTTGGACAATATCGAACTGGCGTTGCGTGGGCTGAAATATCGCTTGGCGCGTATGCATGGCAGGTATTTGATCGAAAACCTCGATCCGAACGACGTTACGGAAGCGGAATTGCGTATAAAAAAGGTCTTTGGTTTGATTTCGTACAGCGAAGCGCTGAAGATGCCGACCGATCTTGAATCTATGAAGCGGGAGTGTTTGGCATATCTGCCGGAAAGCGGCACGTTCCGTTTCACCGTCAACAGAGCGGATAAAAAGTTTCCTTTGAATTCGCAGCAAATCGCGACGGAGCTCGGAGGAGCGGCGCTTGCGTATAATCCGGCATTGAAGGTGGACCTTTTCTCGCCCGATAAAGAGGTTTTCGTCGACGTGAGAGAGGAAGGCTGTTCCTTTATTTTCGCCGATAAGGTACCTTGCGCGGGCGGAATGCCGGTCGGGTGTTCCGGGAAGGGCGTGGTTCTTCTGTCGGGCGGGATCGATAGTCCCGTCGCGGCGTATCGTATGGCGAAGCGAGGGCTCAAAATGTACGGCGTCCATTTTCACAGCTTTCCATATACCAGCCCGATGGCGAAGCAAAAAGTCGTTGATCTCGCTAAGATCTTGTCGGAATATCAGGGCGGATTTCTCTTATACGTCGTCTCGTTCACCGAGATACAGCAACAAATACACGAACATTGTCCGGAAGAATATATGATCACGATCATGCGGCGTATTATGATGCGTATCGCGGAAAGGATCGCTATTAAGGAAGGGTGTGGGAGCATCACGACGGGCGAGAGCTTGGCGCAGGTCGCGTCGCAAACGCAGGAGAGTATCCGAGTGACCAATGAAACGGTGACCGAACTACCGGTCTTCCGTCCGCTGATCGGTATGGATAAAGAGGAGATCATCGCGACGGCACGCGAGATCGGGACCTTTGATAAAAGCATCGAACCGTACGAGGACTGCTGTACGGTTTTCTTGCCAAAGTATCCCGTGATCAAGCCCAAGCCCGAGTTGATCCGCGCTGCGGAGAGTAAGATCGATTATGAAGCGTTGATCGATGCCGCAATGGAATCGACGGAAGTGATCAAGCTTTGACCGACGCGGACGATCTTCGTCTTTCGATAGACGGTTTTCCCCGCGTTTTTACAGATCAATTCCAGCTTTGCGAGAGGGAAAAACTGCGGCTCGAGATAAAAGCCCGATTCGGTATAAGGGCATTCTTTTCCGTTCAAATATGCTGAATATTCTACGTTTTTGAGCTTTTTGTAGCGTATATACGTTCCGTTTTTGCCCTGAGTGGTCGAAAGGTCTGCGAAAAACAATGCGTCAGGATCGATGGCGTCGAAACGGTAGGTTCGAGGCGCTAAAACCGCTTCGGTTGCTCCGATCGAGTGTTCGGAGCGTGGGACGAGTTTGTGCATCTCGGTTTTGATGATCGAGTCGATTTCGATAGATCTCACGTTCATTGGCTTGAAAAAGGGACTCGGTGTATGGTCCGAATAGAGCGATTTTAGGGTCGAACGTACGACTTTCGTCGGAAGGTTCCCGCCGGTCAGGGTGTTTGGGAGAGGGTTGTCCTTGGATCGAGAGGAAAATCTGCATACCAGGGTGTGCTGTGTGGTGTAGGCGGCGCACCATGCGTCGGAATTGCCCGAGCCTGCGGCGACGGTCCCTGTTTTTGCCGCGATTTCATAGGGAAGTTGGGAGAGCTGCTTAGCTGTACCCGAGTTTTTGCACTCCATCAACATCGTAGTCGTTAAATAGGCTGCTTCCGCTGATAAAATACGTTCTTTCTCATATTCTCGTCTGAATAACGACTTGCCGCTTTTGTCGGTAATTTTTCTTATAAATGATAGCGTATTATGGGCGCCGTTGTTGGCGAGGCTCGTATATCCTTCGCAGATTTCGGTGGTCGTAGAGCCGTAGGTCGTTCCGCCGAGCGCTAAAGCGAGGTTTTTGTCCTTCTCGGATAGAGATATTCCCGCTCGAATGAGTGTGTTCGTTGCCTTTTCAATGCCGATTTCGTTGAGTATGGATACGGCAGGGATGTTTAAGGAATGGGAAAGCGCGTATTTTGCGTCGATCCATCCATAGTTCGTGTCGTTGTAATTGGTCGGTTTGTAATTTCCGAAACTCGTCGGCGCGTCGTGGATCGGTGATGCGGGGATAAGGGTACCGTCTTGTATCGCCGTTGCGTATATAAACGGTTTTAAGAGGGAACCGGGCTGGCGTTTTAAGGGTTTATTATCAAAATTGCTTGCGTAGGCGACGATACCCGAGAGCGTATTGTCTGCGATGATGATTTCGTTTGAAGACGGGGTGGGTAGACCTGTCTTGTATCTGTCGATCGCTGCCTCCGCGGCGGCTTGTGCTTTTGGATCGTGGTAGGTGTGGATGTTGATCTTATGATTCTTTTGGGTTGTAAAACCGAGCGATTTTAACTCGGATAAAGTCGAATTGAGGTAAATGCGAGAGTAATTATTATAAAAATCGCCATAATTTAATACAATATCCAGATCAATCGCACGATCATATTCTTCTTCGGATAGGTATCCTTCTTGCTTCATTAAGCCGAGGATCATCTCGGCTCGTTCTTGATTGGCGTCCCATTTTTCGATAGGGGAATAACGTGATGGGTTGGCGATAATCGCGGCGAGTGTTGCCGCTTCGCGAGGATTTATCTCATCGGTCGATTTGTTTAAGTAGGCGGTGCATGCGTTCTTGATGCCATATATCCCTTTGCCGAAATAGAGGACATTGAGATACATTTCGAGGATCTCGTCCTTTGTATATTGCTTTTCCAGTTCTATGGCGATCTTGGCTTCTTTTAGCTTCCTCTCGATGCTCTTTTCATTCGTGAGATGTGTGTTTTTCACCAGTTGGCAGGTGATCGTGGAGCCCCCTTGACGAAATGACCCCGCCTTGACGTCTTCTATAACAGCGCCGACGATCCGCTTGACATCGATCCCATTATGCTGATAGAACCTTTTGTCCTCAACGGAGATAAACGCGTTTATGACGTTTTCCGAGATCTCCTCTATCCGCACATATTCGTCTTGGTTGATTATCCTGTCGTTTATGTCGTAAAAGGTTACGGAAGATGGCGTCGGAAGGAGCGTATTATCCGCTTTTGCGTCTTTTGTGATGGCGTATATCAACGAAATCGATACGATCAAAATGAGGGTTGACATCGAAAACAGTATGATGATTGCGATCCTTCGACTTTTCTTCATGGTTCTTAGTATGGAAAAAAGACTAAAAAATAGTTGGTTTTTGTTGAAATATTATATTTTTTAATTTATACTTTTTATATGTATAAATACCATATCGTCACTTACGGATGTCAAATGAACGTCCACGAATCCGAGAAGATCGCGGGGATGCTGGTCGAACTCGGATATCATGCGGTTTCCTCTCCCGAAGAAGCCGATTTGATCGTCTTCAATACTTGTTGCATTCGCGACACCGCCGAAAAAAGGGCGTATGGCAATATCGGCGCGTTGAAACCGCTTAAAAAGAAGAACCCCGATCTGATGATCGCGGTCGTCGGTTGTATGACGCAACAGAAGAATGCCTCGAACGCACTTCTTTCCAAGTTTCCTTTCGTAGATATCGTTTTGGGGACCAATTCTTTGGATCAATTGCCGATCCTTTTGCAAGAAAAACGGCAAAAGGGTTCGTTGATCAGGGTCAACGAAGACCCGACGGTGGATCCTTCGCTCGAACTGCCGATCTATCGCACGAGCGGCACCAACGCGTGGGTCAATATTATGTACGGTTGCAATAATTTTTGTACCTATTGCATCGTGCCTTACGTCCGCGGTCGCGAGAGAAGCAGATCTCTCGAAGAAGTGGTTGCAGACGTGAAGCAGCTGATTATGGAAGGCTACAAGGAAATCACGCTTCTCGGGCAAAACGTGGATTCCTACGGGCACGACCTATCCGATGGCTCCGATTTTGCTACGCTATTACAGCGCATTGACGCATTGCCCGGGAAATATCGCGTTCGTTTTATGACCAGCCACCCCAAGGATTTCGACAGAAGGACGGTGGACGTCATCGCGTCCTCTTCTCATATTTGCCACAATATCCATCTGCCCGTGCAGGCTGGTAGCAACGACGTCTTAAAGAGAATGAACCGCAAATACACCGTGGAGCAGTATCTCGAGATCGTTGACTATATCAAGTCCAAAATGCCTGACGTCGGTATCACCTCGGATATTATGATCGGATTCCCGGGGGAGAGCGAGGCGGACTTCGAATCCACGTGCGATCTCGTAAAGAAGGTGCGCTATTCCAACGCATTCACCTTCGTCTATTCGCCTAGGAAGGGCACCCCCGCCGCCACGATGGAGCAGATCTCCGCCGCGGTGAAAAAGTCCAGGATCACCCGTCTCGTTCAATTGCAAAACGATATTACGAAAGAACTGTCCGAAGGATACATAGGCGGTACTTACGAAGTATTGATCGAGGACGTCAATCCCAAGTATCCGGGCACGGTATGCGGTCGGACGGATTCCGGTCGTTTGGTCACTCTCACGGGCTCTCCCGATTTGATCGGTTCTTTCCTGATGGTCAAGATCACCAAAGCCAGAAGCGCTGCTTTGTTCGGCGAAATGATAAAGGAGTAAGTATGAAGTTTTCGGAGATAGATAAGGAACAGTTGTCCCCGATGATGCGTCGTTATTACGACACGAAAGTTCAGTATTCCGATGCCATACTGATGTACCGTCTCGGCGATTTTTACGAGATGTTCTTCGACGACGCGGAGACCGCCTCGCGCGAACTCGAATTGACGTTGACGGGTCGGGATTGTGGGTTAGAGAATCGCGCGCCGATGTGCGGCGTCCCTTATCACGCCGTGGACGGTTACGTGGCAAAACTGGTCTCCAAGGGCTACAAGGTCGCGATCTGCGATCAGGTCGGCGCTGTCCCCACGTCGGGAAAAGAGATCATGGATCGCGAAGTGATGCGTGTCATTACCGCGGGCACGGTCATTGACGAAGGTATGGTCAGGGCGGATCGTGGGAACTACCTCGTTTCGATCTATCTTTCAGAGAAAATCGTCGGCTTTGCCTGGGCGGATATTACGACGGGAGAATTCAACCTTTATGAGAAGAAGAGCGAGGACGTCGTCTCCGTGCTCGATAATTTCTTCGCCGCAGTCGGCCCTTCCGAGATCATTGCCAATGCGGAAGCGTGCGCTTATAATGATAAAGTACCGTCCTTGTACAGCGGCAAATATCCCAAAATGCAGGCTTATTACGATTGGGCGTACAAGTATAACAATGCTTGCGACTCCTTGAAAGCGGCGCTCCACGTGGCGACCCTCGACGCGTTCGACGTCACGGACAAGAAAGCAGCCGTATCCGCCGCCGGCGCCCTCAACGAATATTTGCACGAGACGCAAAAACGCGCTTTGCCGCAGTTCTCTAAGTTGAGTTATTTCAACGAGGGCAAGTATATGCTCTTGGATAGTGCCGCGAGGCGAAATCTTGAACTCGTCGAGACGAGCAAGGATCGGAAAAAGCAAGGCTCCTTATTGTGGGTCATCGACAAGACCGACACGAGTATGGGCGGCAGAATGCTGCGTAAGTGGCTGGATTATCCTTCTTTGGAAGAGAAGGTCTTAAACGCACGTTTGGATGCGGTAGCCTATTACGTCGAGCACGCCGAAGAGCGGGCAAAAATCAAGTCCATTCTCTCGGAGCTAAGGGATCTCGAACGCTTTGCGGGACGATGCGCATACGGCAACGTCTCTCCCTCTGATATGTATCAGATCGCATTGACGTTGATGCGATGCCCCGAACTCAAAGGTTTGCTCGCGGAAGTCCGCGTTCAAATGATCAAAAAGATCGCGTCCGTACTCCCGTCGAAGACGCCGCTTGCGGACGAACTCCGAAAGGCGCTTGACTCCGAGCATTGCGGAGCCGAATACAAGCGCGGCGGATTCATCCTTTCGGATTACAATAAGGAACTCGCCGAATGTCGTGCGGCGAAACAGCACGGGGACGAATGGATCAGGACCCTCGAATTGACCGAAAAGGAACAGACCGGCATCAAGACGCTGCATATCGGATACAATAAAGTCTTCGGGTATTATATCGAGGTCAGCAAGTCCAACGTGGGGCTCGTGCCTTTCCGTTATCATCGCAAACAAACATTGGTAAACGGTGAACGTTATATCACCGAGGAATTAAAAGCGATCGAGGAAAAGCTGTTGACGGCGGAAAGCCGCGCACTCGAGATTGAGCTCGAACTATTTGAATCTTTTAAGAAGATGCTTGCGAACGAAGTGACGGATATGCTCAAAATCGCGAACGCGATCGCGGTGCTCGACGCCGTGCTGTCCCTCGCGACCGTCGCCAAAGAAAACGATTACGTCCGTCCGACGATCGGTAAGTCCGTTAAACGCATTTACGTCGAAAACGGGCGTCATCCCGTCGTGGAGAAGATCGTCGGCACGCGGAATTATATCCCCAACGGCGTAGACCTTGACGACTCTTCTTCGACGATGATCATAACCGGTCCGAATATGTCGGGTAAAAGCACCTATATGCGTCAGATCGCCTTAATCACGTTGCTTGCTCATATCGGCAGTTTCGTGCCCGCGACCAAGGCGGAGATCGCCTTGACGGATCGCATTTTTACCCGCATCGGCGCAAGCGACGATCTTGCCTATTCTCAAAGTACCTTTATGGTCGAGATGATCGAGGTCGCCTCGATCCTGAATAACGCCACGCCGAAGAGCCTCTTGATCCTCGACGAGATCGGCCGCGGGACTTCTACTTATGACGGGCTCGGTATCGCCTGGGCGGTCATGGAGTATATCGTAAAAAAGATCAACGCAAAAACGCTCTTTGCTACTCATTATCACGAGCTTACCGACCTGGAAAGTCGTCTGCCCGGTGTGAAGAATTACCGCGTTCTTGCCAACGAAATAGACGGAAAAGTCGTCTTCCAGCACAAGGTCGCGCGCGGAGAAGCAAGCAAAAGCTTCGGCGCGGAAGTTGCGTCGCTCGCAGGGGTGCCCGAAACGGTCGTCAAGAGGGCGAAAGCGATCACGAAGATCCTCGAAGAAACTTCGAAATATCGAGATACCAATCAGATCATGATGCAAGGTGAGATCGGGAAAGACGACGTCGTTCAGAGTAGTTTGTTCGAGGGAGAGAAGAACGAGACGCTGGAAAAGATAGCCAATGAACTCAAGGAGATCGATATGAACGGCATATCGCCGATCCAGGCGTTCTCCATCTTGGCGGATCTGGTCGCGAGGGTGAAGGGATGAAGATCGTAAAACTGGACAGTAGCGTTTATAATAAGATCTCGGCGGGCGAAGTCGTCGAACGTCCCGCGTCCGTCGTCAAAGAGTTGACGGAGAATGCGATCGACGCGGGTGCCACCGTGATCGAGATCTTCGTCAAAAATGGCGGTTTGGACGAGATCAAAATCCTGGATAACGGTTGCGGCATCGAGAAAGAGGATATAAAGACCGCTTTCTTGCCGCACGCGACGAGTAAGATCCGCACGGCGGAAGACCTTACGACGATCTCCACGCTCGGTTTTCGCGGAGAGGCTCTGCCGAGCATCGCGTCGGTTTCGATGGTGGAGATACGCACCAAAACCGACCTCGACGATATGGGGAATACTCTGAAACTCCGCGGTGAAGAGGTGTCCGAAGAGGGGATCGCCGCAATGAATCGCGGTACCGAGATGCGCGTTTCGAATCTCTTTTTCAATACGCCCGCCCGTCTGAAGTTCTTGAAGACGCCTGCGGGAGAGCTTGCGGAGATCAAGTCCACCGTGATCAAGCTGATCTTTGCCAATCCGACTCTTTCGATCACCTTATCGGATGACAAGGGCGTCATTTATCATTCGGAAGGTACGGGGCTCGGTGAGGCGATTCGTTCGATCTTCAGCGAGGACGTTTGGCAAAACCTTCTTCCTTTGGACTTTACGAAAAACGGCATAACCGTAACGGGGTTTGCCAGCAGAAGCACCTACTTTAAGATGAATCGAACCTATCAGATCGCGATCGTGAACGGCAGGGTCTGCGACAATAAACACGTCACGACGGCGATCTCAACCGTCTATCAGCAATATTTGATGAAGAGGAATTATCCCGTTACCGTCCTCAAGATCGACCTTGATCCTTCGGAGATCGACGTGAACGTCCATCCGACCAAAGCGGAGGTGCGTTTCAGCGACGGAGATCGTGTATTTTCAGCCGTTTATCATGCGATCAAAGACGCCGTCGAAAAGGATCTTACGGAACGCAGACTTCAATTCGATACGATCTCGGACGAAGCGGAAACGCCGATCGCTCCCGTGTCGGAGCCGATTTCGATTCACTCTGTGCAAACGGCAGAGCCGGCGCCTAAGTTTGCTTTTGATCCCTTTATCGGTTCGTCGCAAGAGGATTTTCACGAGGATACCCCCATCTTGTCCGGAATGAGGGAGAATCTTCAAAAGGTGCGCGAGGCTACCGCAAAAAGCGAGATCGTCCAATCCGAACTCAGCGAGACCAAGGAGATGTATCGCGTGATCGGACAGGTATTCGGCACTTACTTGTTGCTCGAATACAGAGATAAGTTCATCATCGTCGACCAGCACGCCGCCGTCGAGCGCTTGCGTTACGACAGATTGACTGCGGAGTTCGATAAAGGCGTTGCGGTGCAACCGCTTTTGATCCCGCTGATCGTCACGGTTTCCCCCGACGAATATCCGATCGTCGAAGGAAAACTCGAGGCGTTATCTCGTATCGGCGTGGAGATGGTTCCCTTCGGAGAGGATCGATTCAAACTGTTGGCGATCCCCGAGATCCTCAAGGAGATCGACCTGGACGAGCTCGTGAAAAATATTTTGTCCGACGCGGCGGAAAAGGAAGATAGGATCATTCGCGATCGCCTCGCTTACGCCGCATGTCGCAGTTCGATCAAGGGTAACACCTATTTGACCGATGAGGAGATCGCCGAATTGATGACGGCTTATTTCAAGGACGGCATCCCGATGCAATGCCCGCACGGTCGACCCGCGTATTTCGTCTATACCAAGAAAGACCTGGAAAAACTCTTTAAGAGGATCGTATGAAATCGTTATTGATCATCGGCGGCGCAACGGGAACGGGAAAATCGGCACTCGCCGTCGCCGTAGCCAAAAAGATCGGCGGCGAGATCATTTCAGCCGATTCGATGCAGATCTATCGAGGACTGAATATCGGTACGGCGAAGATCACGCAAGAGGAAATGCAGGCGATCCCGCACTATATGATCGACATCGTGGAGCCTACCGATCCGTTCACCGCAGCGGATTATAAGAAAAAGGCGTCAGCTTTGATCGATGAGATCGCGGCAAGGGGAAAGGTGCCTATCCTTTGCGGCGGGACGGGACTGTATATCAACGCTGCTTTGTACGATCTCTCTTTCTCGGGAGAATACGACGCCGAACTGCGCCGAAAACTTCAAGAAGAATCAAAACTCAAAGGCAAACACGAGATGCTCGAAAAGCTGCGTGCTCTCGATCCCGAAGCAGCGGCACGCCTGCACGTAAACGATGAAAAGCGCGTGTTGCGAGCGATCGAAAAGGCGCTCACGGGTGGAGAAAAAGAGAATGATCTCACTTCTCCCAAATATCCTTATCGCTTCTTCGTGACCGAAATGCCGCGTGAAAAGATGTATCGTCGGATCGAGAAACGCGTGGATCAGATGATCGCGGACGGACTCATCGGAGAGGTCGAGGGCTTGCTCTCGAGAGGGATCGGCTACGACAGGCAATGTATGCAGGCGATCGCCTATAAGGAATGGGCGATGCGCGACGCGGGGCTCAGTGACGCCGAGATCATCGAATTGATCAAGAAAAACACGAGGAACTATGCGAAACGGCAGGTAACCTGGTTCAAGCAATATTGCGATGCGATCCACATCGATATGACCGAAAGAAACATAGAAGAGATCGCGGAAATGGTCGCGACAGAATACGGAGAGAATTGACGATGAACGAAACACAAGCCATTGCTTTGCTGAAAGAATGTGAAAGAGATAATAAGGCGCTCTTTGACGAGATCGACGAGACCGCTCTATATAATACTGAAAAAGTACTTGCGGCTTTTCGCGAGTGTCGCGTTGCGGAGCGGCATTTGAAGGGCACGACGGGTTACGGCTACGGTGACATCGGCAGAGAGACCTTGAACAAGGTGTTTGCCATGACCCTCGGTGCGGAAGACGCGATCGCTTCGCCGTATTTCGCGAGCGGCACGCACGCATTGAAGGTTTCGCTGTACGGCTTGCTCCGTCCGGGCGATACCTTGCTGTCTGTAACGGGTGCGCCGTACGATACGCTTATGAGCGTCATAACGGAAAAGGGGATCGGTTCGCTTGCCGACTATAACGTCACTTATAAACAGGTCGATCTGACCAAAGACGGCGATTTTGACTATCCCGCAATCGAAAAAGCGCTTTCGTGCGACCCCAAGATCGTCTTTTTGACCCGTTCTCGCGGTTACAGCGACAGAGACGCGTTCTCGATCGAAAGGCTCGGTAAGGCTATTCAATATATCAAAGCGCGTTCCCGTGCGATCGTCTTCGTGGATAATTGCTACGGGGAGTTCACGGAGAAAAGCGAACCGACAGCCGTAGGTGCGGACGTCATCGTCGGCTCTTTTACGAAAAATATCGGCGGTGGTCTCGCTCCTTCCGGTGGGTATGCCGCGGGCAGAAAGGATCTCGTTGAGCAAATCGCCTTTAGCCTGACCGCACCGTCGCTCGGGACAGAGATCGGATCCTACGCGCCGGGCTATCAAAACTTTTTTCAGGGGCTGTTTTTGGCGCCGCACGTGGTGGCTTGCGCTTTAAAAGGGAGCATTTTGTTCGGATCGGCGTTTGACAAGATGGGGTATCGCACCATTCCTTCACCCGGCAAGAGATGCGGAGACATTATTCGCTCGATTGTCTTTGAAGATCCGGATAAATTGATCCGTTTCTGCCAAATCATCCAATCCGTCTCTCCGATCGACGCTTACGTTTTGCCCGAGCCATGGGATATGCCCGGCTATAAAGAACAAGTCATTATGGCGGCAGGCACTTTTGTGGGCGGCGCTTCGCTCGAACTCACGGCAGACGCGCCGATCAAACCGCCTTATATTGCATACGTGCAGGGCGGCTTGACGATCGAGCATATCAAACTGGCTTTGATAAAGTGTATTGAAGAGTTCGGCGATCAATAACGGCGAACCAGTCCGACCAACACCCCGAGAATCACGGCGTTGTCCGTGATGATGTCCGACATCGTTTTGTTTTCGGGATGCAGGACGAAATGATCCTTTTCCTTATAAAAACGCTTTAAGGTGACCTCGTTTTCGATCAAAACGGCGGCAATTTCGCCGTTTTCCGCTGTTTCTTGGCTACGAATGATCACGAAATCACCGTCACCGATGCCGACTTCGATCATACTGGTTCCGCGAACGCGAAGCATAAAGAGCGTGCCGCCTTTGCCGAAAAAACCCTCGGGAAGCGGAACGTAGGAATCAATGTTTTCCACCGCAAGGATCGGCGTTCCGGCGGCAATGTCGCCGAGTAACGGAACTTGTTCGACCTTGCTTTCACCGACCACTTCGATACAGCGCTTCTTTTGTTTGCTATGTCTGATCAATCCGTTTGCTTCCAGTTGTTTCAGATAATAAGAAACGGAAGCCGTGGATTTGATCCCGAAATGCGTTTGGATCTCGCGAACCGTGGGCGGGAAACGATTTTCCCGTTGAAAGATGCGAATATAGTCGTATAATTCCTTTAATTTGTTTTCGATCGGGGCTTTCATACCGATAGTATATCACAAAGAAAACACGATGTAAACATCTGTTCACAAAAAAATAAACAAATGTTCGTCGAAAGGGTGATTAAGAATTGGGATCGTTAGGATCGTTGGGGTCGTTGGGATTGTTGGGGTCGTTGGGATCGGTCGGTTTGATCGGCGCATCGCTTTGGTCGGGCCGCAGGACGGTCGCTCTCGCCGCGGCTTTCAAGATATCTTCGCTCATCGCGGCATAGTGTTTCTTCGTGGTGTTGACGTCTCGATGCCCCAGAACTTCGGCGACGACGAAAATGTCGCCCGTGGTGTGATAAAGATTTGTTCCGTATGTGCTGCGAAGCTTATGCGGTGTGATCTTTTTGAGAGGTGCGATGAGTTTGCTGTACTTTTTGACCAGCTTTTCCACCGCGCGGACGGTGATGCGCTTTTTTTGAAGCGAAAGAAATAGGGCGGGTGAATCGACGTCTGCGGCGAGGCGATCCTCTTCCAGATAGCGGCGCAGAGCGTCCGCGACTTCTTCCGGGAAATATAGGATCTTACGATTGCCGCCTTTTCGCGTGACCGTGAAAGAATTGTTTTTGAAATCGAGATCGTCGAGATCCAGTCCGACGCATTCGGAAATACGAATGCCGGTTCCGAGAAGTAGCGTGACGATCGCGACGTCACGAAACATCGTCTTTTGATGGTAGGATTGTTCTCTCGGAGAGAGTTTTCTACCGATCTCGACTTCGTTTAAGAGCATCGGCACCTCGGAGCCTTCCAGCCGAATGATCTCTCGATCGTGGATCTTAGGCGTAGACACTTTGCTTGCTACGTTGCTCGTTAGCTTGCCTTTATTGAAGAAATACTTGAAAAACGAGCGTAAGGACGAGAGTTTTCGCGCTTTGCCGCGTTCGTCGTTTTTGTATTCCTTGCCGTTGAAGACGTAATAATTCAGGTATTCCAAAAAGGATTCGATATGCGTTTGCGTTACTAAATCCAGCTGTGCGAGCGTAAAAGTATCGAGCGTGTAGGAACGAAACTCGCGAACGTAGGACAAGAGATAGTCGAAAAAGATCCTGAGATCGTATGCGTATGCAAGACGCGTAAGGGGCGTCGTGTTGTTTTCGACGCCGATAAAGAATTCGTTGCAAAAGGAAGGTAACTCCTCGCGTATGGCGCGGATCTTCATCGTAACGGATTTATTCCTTTTGTCGAAATAGCTTTCATCCATATATAAAGTTTATCATGAATCCGCGTTCGTGTAAAGATAAATCTGGATCGTCGTGATCCGAGCCAATGACGACAAATTGACAAATTGTTTTAAATTATTTGCTGTTTGAAAGTAATTCCCCACTTTTCGAGGTATAACTATTCGTAAAAGTTGTGTTTTGCGAATAGTTTAGCAATGGATAAAAACTTTGTCGAAACCTTCCCCCACCCCGAAATCGTGCAAGTTATTCCCCGATTGCTCTTGACACAGAGGGTGGTAAAAAAGTAAAATAATTACAAGGAGTGTGCTATTTTGGAAAACACGGTTAATACTGATCTGATTCGGGATCACGTCGATTCCTTCATACTGAGGTTTTTGGCATCCGGCGACAGCTATGGATACGACATTCATAAAGCGATCTCCAATGCTACCGAAGGCGTATATGAGATCAAACAGCCTACCCTTTACAGTTGTTTGAAGCGTTTGGAGAAGAACGGATTTATCACGTCCTATGACGGGCAGACCTCTAACGGCGCTCAACGCAAATACTATTCCATTACCGATAAAGGTCGCGAGTTTTTGAATATCGACATCGTGCAATGGGAGTTTTCGCGTACCCTGCTCGATCGCTTGCTCTCGGATAAGCAGATCGATCTTGCTTCGGTCGAGCACCCCTTTGATCCGAGCGAACTGCGTCCTCGTACGAGACGCGGCACGGGTGTGGCCGCCGCCGCTACAACGGACGGCGCCACTGAGGACGTCGATGCCATGCCGGACGCCGACGGTGACCCGATCGCCCCGTCCGAAGCCGATTCGCAGCAACAGATCGGCGAGGCTCAGCCTGCCGTATTGCAACAGACGGATCCCACTCAAACCGCGCCCGAACCCCCTGCTCCCGATCCGCAATCTTCCGTAGCGGCGGATGATGCGTCGGTCGAGCCGAATCAAGCGGTCGAGTCCGCGCCTGCCGACGCACTTTCTTACGATTCCACCTTGCAAGCGACCCAGCTTGACATCGACTCATATATCGAAGATAGGGATAACGCGCCGAAAGAAAAGCCGATCTTGGCCGATTTCTTGCGCGATCACCTGGAGAATAACGCCGACGACTATCTGACGCCTCTGAACGAGCTTTTCCGTGAAGAGCCCTATCTTAACGAGCAACGTCCCCCCGTCTATCAAGAGGAAGTGCCCGAGGAGCAGCACGCGAGACAAAATGCTTACAACTACGGTGAACTCAAGGAACGCGCTCAATCGGAAGGCTACCGCTTGCTCCCTTACTCCAAGGCGGTCTCCACGTCCTATTATTCGATGAATTTCATCTTCTCTGCGAGGTTGAGACGTGATTCTCTCGTCCTTCTCTATTTGGTGATGTTGGCGGAAGTTTTGATCTCCTATTTCGCTCTCGATCGCTTTGCCGGTCTCGGTTACGTTTTCTATTTGGTGGTAGGTTGCGTATTGCTTCTCTGCCCGATCGCGGGTGTGATCTTGTATTTGATCAAGCCCGATAAACGCATCCGTGCGGAGTTCGATCTGAAATCATCGATCTCGGGTATGATCATGTTGACGATCAACCTCTTTATCGTCAGCATGCTCTTCGCCTTCTTCCTTTTTAAGGCGGATCTCGGGCGTCCCGCTACGATGATCAAACCGATCTTGTATCCTACTTTCTTGTTTATCGATCTGCCGATCTATACCCTGATCTACGCCGCCCTTTATAACACGCGCCGTTATCATTTGAAATAAGAGTTTTGACGAAAAAGAACGGACCTCATAACGGGGTCCGTTCTTTTTGTTATTATCCTTGATGGTCAGATGTCTTTTCTGTCAGCCAAAGCGCGCGCCAGGGTCGCCTCATCCGTATATTCAAGGTCGCTCCCCGTGGGCAGTCCGCGAGCGATGCGAGTGGCTTTGACGCCGAGCGGCTTGACGAGCATTCCGATATAGAGTGCCGTCGCCTCACCCGCTTGATCTGTGCCGGTCGCGATGATCACCTCATTCACGCCGCCTCGATTGATGCGCTCCAAGAGTTCCTTGATACGAATGTCCGATACGCCGATCCCTTCGAGGGGGCTCAAATGCCCGTGTAAGACGTGATAAACGCCGCCGAAGGATTTGGTCTTTTCCAGGGCGATGACGTCTTTGGGTTCTTTGACGACGCAGATGACGCTTTTGTCGCGCTTTTCGCAGATCTCGCAGATCTCACGATCGGTATAATTGCCGCATTCTTTGCACAAATGAACGTTTTGCTTGACCTGCTTGATCGCATCGCAAAAGGCGGATACCGATTCCACGGGCATATTGATCATAGCAAAAGCATATCTTGCCGCCGTCTTCTTCCCGACGCCCGGTAACTTGGTAAACTCGGCGATGAGCCGGGAGATCGGCTCGATATATTCCATCTCAGAAGCCTCCGCCACCGAGCATTCCGGAGTACGGACCCATGATCTCCGCCGTTTTCTTGTCGACGGCGTTGAACCCGTCTTGGAGTGCGGCGACGATCAGATCTTCAAGCATTTCGACGTCCTCGGGATCGACCGCTTCGGGTTTGATCTTCAAAGAAACGATCTTCTTCTCTCCCGTCAGCGTCACTTCCACCATGCCGCCGCCTGCTTGCGCGGTGAACTGGGTATTTTTGAGCTCTTCTTGTTTGGCGAGCATATCGCGTTGCATTTGCTGTGCCTGGCGCATCAGTTGCGCCATATTGCCGCCGCCTCCGCCGAAGCCGTTAAACTTTCCCATTGTGTTATTTCCTCCTTATATTTATGGATTCAGCACCCGAAAAGAGCTTGATTATGTCCATCGTGGACAATGCTCCGGGCGTTTCGTCGTCAAAATGGATCATTTTCACCTCGACCTCTTGTTCCATCTCTTCGGAAACGATGCTCTTCAAAGCGGCGAGATTTTCGGGCGTATCGCAAATCGAATAATCGGATTTATTGCGGAAAGCGATGACGAACTTTCCGTCTTTCAGATTGAGGAAACAACCCTTTTCGTTACTGAGCGCCAGGTACAAGAAGATCAAGGATCCGTCCTTGAGTGCGAGCAGGATCCTGCCGCGCAGTTTCATCATTTCCTTTTTGGTCTCTTCGGGTAGATAATCCATCACGTCGGCGCCCTTCTCGATCGTCATGACGGGCGGCTCATCGACGGATGGGGTCGCCGTGTCAAAGGGTAACGAGCTGATCGCTTCCGCCTTGTCGGGATCAAACGGTAGATCCGTTGCTTCCTTCGATGGGTCGATAGCGGGTTCCGACGCGTGCGGCTTTACGGGCGCGGAAGCGGGATTCTCTGCGGGTTGTGTGGTCGGTAATTGCTTTTTGATCGCGTCGTAAGTCGGCTTCGCGCGAGGCGCGAGCTCAAGATCGGCGACCTTTTGTTCCAAAGAGGCGATCTTCGCAATGAGATCGGACAGATCCTCGCCGGAAAGCATTGCCGTCTTGATGATCGCTGTTTCCAATAGGATCTTCGGTTGGTTGCTGTAACGTGACTTCGCCTCTACGCCGGAAAAGATGTCCAAAGCGCGCATCAGGGCTACGTCGCTGAATGCGCGCGCGATCTCCTGTGCGGCGGAAAACAGTTTATCCGGCAATTTTAAGGTTTGATTTGCGTTTGCGTCGTGTTTTATGATGATAAGATCGCGGAAATACTTGGTCAGATCTCTGGTCAAAAGTTGGACGCTCTTGCCGAGAGAGGACGCCTCTTCGATCAGGCCGATCGCTTCCTTGATGTCCTTGGATAAAGCGGCGAAGGCGATCTTTGCGATAATCGTTGGATCGTTGGCGCCGAGGACGCCCAGAACGCTCTCGTAATCCACGACGTCGGAATAGGAGACGCACATATCCGCAACGGATAATGTATCGCGCACGCTCCCCTCTCCCGCCGCGGCGATGGCGGCGATACCTTCCGCCGTATATTTGACGCCTTCGTTATCAAAGATACGAGCGACGTGCTTTTCGAGCGTCTCTTGCGGTACGAGGTGAAAATCGAGACGCAAACAGCGGCTCATGATCGTGGCGGGGATCTTCTGTACTTCGGTCGTAGCGAGGATAAACACCGCGTGTGCGGGCGGCTCCTCGAGCGTCTTTAACAGAGCGTTGAACGCCGCGCCGGAAAGCTGGTGCACTTCGTCGATGATGTAGACCTTATACTTGCAATCGACGGGAGCGTATCGCACGTTATCGCGGATCGCACGGGCGTCGTCGACAGAATTGTTGCTCGCCGCATCGATCTCGACGACGTCCAGACCGGCGCCGGACTGGATCTTGCGGCAACACTCGCATTCCCCGCAAGGAGAGCCCTCTCGTGGGGACAGACAGTTGATCGCACGAGCAAAGATCCTCGCTACCGAGGTCTTGCCGGTGCCGCGTGTGCCGGTCAATAAATAGGCGTGGGCGATATTCCCGCTCTTGATCTGATTGACCAGCGTTTTGGTGATATGATCTTGTCCGATGACTTTCTCAAAGGTATCGGGTCTGTATTTTCGATAAAGTGATTGATACATAGTATTCCCACATGTATTATACTATATTTTTCCTATAATATCAATGTTTTTATCTCTTCTCATTAAAATATATGATTTACAAACCGACGACGAAACATTATAATAAAATCACTATGAACGATCTCGTCTCTATTGCGAAAAGTTCCGTTTTTTATCGCGTGGCGGTTCGATCCTTCTTCGACTCCGACGCGGACGGAATCGGAGATCTCCGTGGGCTGATTGCCAAGTTGCCCTACTTTTTGTATCTCGGAACGGACAGCGTGATCTTGACCGACGTGATCGAATCGGATCATGACGGCGTAACCGACTTTTGCCGAGTGGATCCCGCAGTCGGTACGAACGAGGATCTGGAAGAGCTGATCGCCGCGATGCATTCCGAGAATCTGAAAGTGTATCTCTCCTTTTCGCCGATTTTTACGTCCACAGCGCATTCTTGGTTTGAAAAAAGCGCCCAAAGTCCCGATTTGAATCATTTTCGTGAGTATTACGTTTGGAAATCGGGAAAAGACGCTAAAGGCAAGACTCCACCTGACGATCGCAAGACCCGCTCCAAAGAGAGTGCTTGGACTTTCCAAAAAGGGTATTGGTATTTCAGCGAATCGGGAAAGGGGCGCCCTTCTCTCAATTACGACAATCTCCGTGTGAGAAAAGAGATGCTTGAGGTTCTGCGCTTTTGGCGGGAAAAAGGCGTGGACGGTTTTGTGTTTGAAAACGCGCGCCTGCTTCCAAAGTCTCCTGCAACCTTCGGTGCAAAGCCGCTTTACACGAATTATGACGATACGTTTTCGGTGGGTGCGCCTCTGTATCGTCTTTTGCGCGAGATCGCCGAAAGATTTGCTTGCGACTTTCCCGTTTTGTTGGATTCGGATGGGATCGATCCCTCGTTATTTCCTTTTATATTAGATGGTGAGTGTCGCGTTGCCGATCAGATCCTCTTCGATCAGCCGATCGATGAAATCGAGAATAAATCATTCTCCTTTAAAAAGTTTTTGAAAAAGTATCTCGCCTTGCAAAGCGATGATCGGATCAAGAAGATCGGTCTCGTCTTCGGTAACGGCAGCCACGATCGCTTGTTGTCGCGGGTCGCGCGCGAAAAAGACGGCGCCGAAGCGACCAAGATGCTTTGTGCCCTGCTTCTGACCGCGCCTTCCGTTCCCGTGATCTATCAAGGAGAAGAAATCGGCATGACCGATCTACCCAAAAAAGCAGTCGATCGTTCGACGATCCCTTGTCCGAACGCGCGCGCTCCTTTCCAATGGGACAATAAGAGCAACGCCGGGTTTACCCTTGCCCTCTATCCCTTTTTACCCGTAAACGAGAATTATCATTCGGTCAACTGCGCCGTGCAATCGGCTAAAGACGACAGTCCGTTGTGTTTTTATCGAAAGATCATCGATTTTCGCCGCAATTCATCGGCTCTGTCAGAAGGAAACTTTGCGGACTATTCGAGCGGTGACGTCGTTGCTTTTACCCGCGAAACGAATGAAGAGGCCCTTCTCGTCGTTGTCAACACCCTTGCTCGCAATTTGAATTACGCCGTTCCCGCCGTTCTGGCGAATCGACGCGCGGAGTGTCTGATCAGTTCTTGCGCCTTGGTCGGGAAGACTCTGCACGAATCCATCGGGCTCAGACCTTACGAAGTCCGTATTTATAGGTTCTCTCGTTCGTGATCAGACTTTTGTCTTGGCTTTAAAGATCAAACTGATAACAAATCCGAAGAAGATCGCCGAAGACAGCCCCGCTGCCGCGGCTTTCATGCCGCCCGTCAGCGCGCCGAGCAGTCCTTCCTTTTCTACCCCCTCTATCGCTCCTTTTGCAAGCGTCGAACCGAATCCCGTGATCGGGATCGTGATCCCTGCGTTCGCGAAATCCTTGATCTCATCGAATACGCCGATCGCCTCGAGCAAGACGCCGATCAACAGAAAAGTCACGAGGATCTTTGCCGAAGTCATTTTCGTCAGATTGATCAAGAGTTGTCCGAGCATACAGACCGCCCCGCCAACGAGGAAAACTTGTAAATAAGTCAGAAGCATCACTCGTCCTCCCTCTCGAACGCGACCGCATTCGCTATGCCCGGAATGGTCTCTCCTTGTAGTGACGATAGTTTGGAGAGGAGTGCCCCCGTCGGCACGAGCAACAGCCGTTTGATCGCACCCGCACGCATATGATGCAGAAAATAGGAATTAAAGACCACGCTGCTGCAACCCGCTCCGCTGCCGCCTTGCGGGCAACGTTGCTTTTTGTCGTAGATCATCGCGCCGCAATCCAGGTGAACCGCACCGGCTTTTATTCCTTCGCTTTCGAGGAGCTTTAGGAAAAGGCGACTGCCGTAAATGCCGAGATCCCCCGTCACGATATGGTCGTAGTAGTCCACCGAGCGAGAGGTATCTTGCAAGTGTTTCAGCACGGTTTTTGCGGCAGCGGGCGCCATCGCCGCCCCCATATTATTAGCGTCGGATATGCCGAAATCGACGACCTTGCCGATCGTGGCGCTTTCCACGAAAATGTTGCTTCCTTCCTTCCCGAGCAGGCTACAACCTGCCCCCGTGACTGTCCATTGGGCGGTCGGTGTCATTTGCGTGCCGAGTTCCAGAGGATAACGGTATTGCCGTTCCGCCGTGGAAAAATGACTGCTCGTGCTCGCCGTCGCCGTGCGAATGTATCCGCCGTCGATCAAGGCTGCGCCGACGATCAGCGCTTGACCGAAGGTGGAGCAAGCGCTGTACATTCCGATGAAAGAGATGTCGAGTTCGCGTGCGGAAAAGGAACTCGTGATGATTTGATTCAGGAGATCTCCGCCGATATTGACGTCTATATCTTGGGGCGTCATGCCTGCGGCGATGATCGCACCCGAAATCGCGCTCATATGCAGTTTGCATTCGGCCTTTTCATAGGATCTTTGACCGAAATCGTCTTTCCTTAGTCGCTTATGAAAGTAGGGATCGAGCGGCCCCATGGATTCCTTCGGACCCACGATGGAATAACCGGACAAGACGCGCGGTTTATTATTAAAACGAATGGTTTGCGTGCCGAAGTTCATTTTATCGCTCCGATCAACCGGTATACGAAACCTACCGCCACCGAAGAGGCGACGCCGCTGACGATGATGGGTCCTGCGATCACGAACATCTTGCACATAACGCCGAAGACCATGCCTTCCGAGCGGTATTCCATGGCGGGAGAAACGACGGAATTGGCAAATCCCGTGATCGGTATGATGGAGCCGCCTCCCGCGTATTTGCCTATGCGGTCATAGATGCCGAATCCCGTCAGCAATGCGCCAAGAAAGATCATCGCTGTCGACGTGAGTTGCCCGATCACCTTTTCATCGCTCTTCGGTAGGAGCAATTTGAAAAGATCGGAAAACCCTTGCCCGATCATGCAGATCAACCCGCCGACGAGAAAAGCGAAAAGAAGCGTTCGACCTTCTTTGCTCTTCGGGGCGAGCTTTGCATTGAGTTCATTGTATTCCGTTCGACTTATCATTTCTGACGCACTCCTCCGATATGATTTGGTGATAACTCTCCGGTTCGTCGTGATTTTTGGGCTCTAAACGTTTTTCTTTCGGCATTTCCTTATCTTTCATAGCGTAAGTATCGGCTCGATCGAGTCCCTTTATACAAGACAACGTCGACAAAATAGTGCGAAAGGGATAAAAAAGCGGCAAAAGCGACCTGTTTCCGCTTGCGCTATGCGGGTATTATGATCTTCGGAGGAAAGTATGGAGTTCAAACGGGAATTGCAAAAAGGCGTGATGACGGTCACGCTCGGCGGCGAATTGGATGAAAAGAGCGCGCGCGAAACGCGCGAATATCTGGACGACAGCATAAAACGCTATCGTTTTGAGCGAATGATCTTGGATTTTAGCAACGTGGAGTTTATGGACTCTACGGGGATCGGCGTTCTGCTTGGACGCTACAACCTCTTGAAGTCAGTCGGCGCCGAACTCTGCGTGACGGGGATCAAGCCGCAGATCGACAAGGTATTTCGCGTCAGCGGACTCTATCAAATCATAAAGGCGGTATGAAAATGAAAGTAACTAATCACGTGAGAATGGTTTTGCCCGCAGAGGTCGGGAACGAAGGGTTCGCTCGTGCGGCGGTCGCGGCGTTTTGCGCCCCACTGTGTCCGACGGTGGAACAGATCAACGACATCAAAACGGCGGTATCCGAGGCGGTGACCAACGCGATCGTTCACGCATATCCCGAGAAAAAAGGAGAGATAACGGTCGAAGTTGTCATCTATGATGACAAGATGGTATCGATCCGTGTTTCCGACGAGGGGATCGGTATGGCGAACGTGGACGAGGCGCGCAAGCCCTTCTATACCACGAAATCGGCGAATGAGCACAGCGGAATGGGGTTCACGATCATGGAAGCCTTTATGGACGCCATCGACGTAGCCTCCGAGCTCGGGGGCGGAACGATCCTGACGATGAGAAAGAATCTGAAAGAAAATGCTTGATCACGATCAAACGATGCAACTGATCCGTGAGGCGCAAGCGGGCGACGAGAAAGCGAAGTCTCGCCTCCTGGACGAGAATATGCCTCTGATCAAGAGCATCGTAAAGCGATACAGAAATACGGCGATCGAGTACGACGACCTACTCCAGTTAGGATCGCTGGGCTTATATAAGGCGATCATGCACTTTAATCAAGCTTTCGGGGTGCGGTTTTCCACTTACGCAGTCCCGATGATCTGCGGTGAGATCAAAAGGCAGATCCGAGACGACGGTCCGATCAAGGTTTCCCGTGCGACCAAAGCGCTTGCCCTGCTGATCACGAAATACACGGACGCCTTCCGTGCAGAGAACGGGCGCGAGCCGACGATCGACGAGATCGCAGAGCATTTCAAGATAGACGCCTACGAAGTCGTCTTTACGATGGATAGCGCGAAGATGCCGGTATCGCTCTACGAAAAGTTCGACGACGAGAGCGGCGGCTACCTGATCGACAATATCCGAACGGTCGATAAAACCGAAGACCTGATCGACAAGATTATGCTGAAGGAATATATCGATAAACTGGACGAACGGGAGAAGAAAATCATCTTATTGCGCTATTATCGTGATAAAACGCAGAGCGAAGTCGCGCAAATCCTCGGGGTCTCTCAAGTGCAAGTATCCAGGCTCGAGAGCAAGATCCTTGCCGGATTAAAAGAGAAATTATCATAATATAAGCGCGTTTTCATAACAATATACACGATATTGTGGCTAAAATAACATAAAAAGCCGTTTCAAGCAGGATGTGCTCGAAACGGCTTTATTGCAGGAATATCTCAATCAACAATTGCGTGAATGAAGTCGCTCGCGTCAAACGGCAAGAGATCTTCCTTTCCTTCCCCGACGCCAACGTACAAGACGGGAACTTCCATTTCATTGCAGATCGCGATCACGACGCCGCCTTTAGCCGTACCGTCGAGTTTGGTCAGGATGATACCGTCGATGTCGATCGCCTCTTTAAAGATCTCCACCTGCGATACGGCGTTCTGTCCCGTCGTCGCGTCCAAAACGATATAACTGCGATAATCGGCTTCGGGATAGTCGCGTAATACGACCCGGTTGATCTTTTTGAGTTCTTCCATCAGGTTTTTCTTATTGTGTAGCCTGCCTGCCGTATCGATCAAGAGAACGTCGGTCTTTTTCGCCTTGCAAGACGCGATCGCATCGTAGACGACCGCCGCCGGGTCCGCGCCCTCTTCGTGTTTGATGATCCTGACTTTGCTTCTTTCTGCCCAGACGGTCAATTGTTCCGCCGCTGCGGCGCGGAAGGTATCTGCGGCGGCAAGCACGACGCTTTTCCCAAGGGAAGTGAAATAATGCGCCAGTTTGCCGATCGCCGTCGTTTTGCCGACGCCATTTACGCCTGCGACCAAAATACACAGCGGATAATCGTATTCCGGGATCTCGTAATCGATCATTTCAAGCAAGATCTCGGAAAAGACCTCTTTTGCGTCCTCTGTCGTGGAGATCCTCTTTTGGTAACAGCGTTCTTTCAACTCTTCCGTCGCTTGTTGTGCGGTTTCGGTACCGACGTCGGCGGAGATCAGCGCCATTTCGAGTTCCTCGTAAAAGTCGTCGTCTAAGGCGCGACCTTTAAAGAGTTCGTATATCTTTTTAGAGAAGGCTTCCTTCGTGCGCTTGAGTCCTTGTGCGATCTTAGAGAAAAACCCCATTTTTATGCTCCTTGCGTGCCGATGTCGCTGAGTTTTACGGCGATGACTTTAGATACGCCCCGTTCTTCCATCGTTACGCCGAAGAGTTCGTCGGCGAGCTCCATAACGGGTTTTTTATGCGTAATAACGATAAATTGCGTATCACGACTGTATTTTTTCAGATAATTGGCGAGCAGGATCGTGTTGCTTTCGTCCAGAGCCGCTTCGATCTCGTCCAGGATCGAGAACGGCATCGGCCTGAGCTTCAAGATCGCAAAGAGGATCGCGATGGAAGTCAAGGCTTGCTCGCCACCCGACAAGGAATGCAGGTTTTGTCTAGCTTTACCGGGCAGTTTGACGACGATGTCAACGCCTTTTTCCAGCTCTTCGGAGCGCTCCGGATCGGGATCGACGAGGACGAGGTCAGCCGTGCCGCCGCCGAACAGATCGGAGAACGTGCGTTTGAAGTTCATATTGATATTCTCAAACGCGATATTGAACTTAGAAAGCATCTCGTTATTCATCGTTGCGATGAGCTTTTCGAGATCCTCTTTCGCCTTTTGCAGATCTTCGACCTGCGTCGAGATCTCTTGGTGGCGTGCGAGTACGTTTTCGTAATCCTCGAACGCGTTGAAGTTGATGCTGCCCAGCGCCGTGATCTTGCCTTTCAAACTGGCGATCGCGGAAGGCGCGGCGGAAGGAACGAAGTTCTCCTCGTCACGCATCGCGAGCATTTCCTCTTCGCTCATTTCGTATTCGCCGAGTACTCTGTCTCTGAGCGTCGCGAGATCGCTGTCGATCTTCTCGACCTTGCTCTCTTCGCGGGCGCGTTTGTCCATGATGGCGTTGATCCCGTCGTTTACGGTCTTGCGTTCGTTCTCGATTTTGCTTACGTTCGCACGGAGAGCGGCTTTCGCCATATCTTTCACAGAGAGTTCTTTCTCGATCTCGTCCAGACGATCTTGCTCGCTCTTGGAAAACTGCAAAGCAGGCGCGGAGGACTTCTCTTGGTCGAGATCTGCTTTAACTTTCTCGGCATTGTGACGCTTTTCGGAGATATCTCTGTCGTAAATGGACTTCTGTTCCTGCAACCGCTTGACGTCCTCTTCGATGCGGGTGATCTCGAGTTTGAGCGAGGAGGCGGCGACTTGCGCGTTGGTCACGGCGGAGCTCAGAGAATCGCGCATTTTACGCATATTCTCGATGTCTTGTTTGGAGGCTTGCGCTTGTCCTTCTGCGGACGCTTTCTTGCCCTCGATGTCCAGATTGAGATCTTCGTTTTGAATGATCTCCTTACTGATCGAGGCGAGGCGTGCGGTCAGTTCGTCGTATTCCTTTTGGTCGGCGGTCATGCGCTCGTTGGTCTCCGCGATCAACTTTTCGCTCGTGGCGATCCTTTCGGTCTCGGTTGCGACGTCGAGATCGATGGCTTGCAGATCGTCGCGCATAGAATAGATCTGATCTTCGATGGATTTTGCGGTGCGCTCTTTTTCTTCGACTTCTTTGCGGAGATTTTCCTTCTTGACGAAGAGATCCTTCAGTTCCGCCTGCGCGTCTGAAAGCTCCCTTTCTTTGCTGAGGTGGAGCGCGGTCTTTTGCTTTCTGCTACCGCCGGTGATCGTCCTTCTCGGGTCGATGATGTCTCCGTCGAGGGTCACGATCTTGACGCCGTAATCGTAGCGATCCGCCATTCTGCGAGCGCATTCGAGATCTTCGGCGATAACGGTCCTGCCGAGCAATTGTGCGATGACTTCGTAGTGGCGCGCGTCGTATTTGATGAGATCCGAGCAGATGCCGATCGCTCCTTCCATATCCAGTACGCCGCGATACTCGTACGCAAGATTCTGCGGACGAGCCTTATTGGCGGGGATCATCGTCGCGATGCCGTATTCGTTCCTCTTTAGATAGTTGACGATATACACGGCGTCGGTGTCCGTGGGGGTGACGATGTGCTGGACGGAAGCGCCGAGCGCCGCCTCGATCGCAACTTCGTATTCCTTGGGGACTTTGATGAGTTGACCGACCACACCCTCGATGTGTCCGGCAAGTTCGGGATCTTTCGCCGCGTCGTTTAAGAGTAATTTGACGGAAGGTTGATACGAGTCGTGTTGCCCGACCATCTCCGCCAGGGCGTGAACGCGCCCTTCTTTGCCCGCGTATTCGGCATTCATCGCCTCTAAGGAGCGATTTGCAACATATAGCGTTTGCTTGAGTTCGTTGTATTCACCCGACAGCAAGGCGCGTTTTTCGCGAATGGCCGCTTTCTTCTTGGTCAAAGAGGCGACCTTTTCGTCCGACGCTGCCTTATTCGCCTCTTCTCTTTCGAGGATCATCGCAGATGCCTTGATCCCGAGATCCAGAGAGGCTATCCTTTTCCGCAGGGATCCCGCTTCCGCGTGTAATCCCGCCAGGGAGGACTTGACGTCCGACAATCTGCCGAACACGTCGAACACTTCGATATTGGAGCGCTCGATGTCGCTTTCGTTCCCGACGATCGCTTCGGAGAGAGCCATCAATTTATTATTGAGTTCATCGAGACGGGTGTCGGCAAGATAGCTTTCTTTCCTGCGAATATCGAGGATGTTTTCCGCCTCGTTGAGCGTTTCCGTCGTGACGTTCGACGCGTTTATGAGCTCTTCGAGCTCATGGTCCAAACGTTCCGCCGCTTCGACCAAATGGGCGATCTTATTCTTATAAACCGCCATCAAGCCGCTGTTCTTTTCGCTGCTGACCTTCAATCGTTCACGCTCTTCCATCAAGGAACGAACGGCTTTTTCGTTATTGTCGATCTCTTCGAGGGTTTGGTTGTTCAGAGCGGCGAGACGCAAAGACTCGCTTTCCTGTGTGTATAGTTCTTCGGTGAAGGCTTTGACGTTCTCCGCGATCTTTTGCTTTTTGCGGATGCTGTCCTCTCTGGAATAGAGATAATAGTTGATCTCTTGATAGCGCATTTGCTCTTTGTACTCAAAGAACTTCTGCGCCGCCTCGCGTTGTTTTGCGAGGGGAACGAGTTGGCGTTCGAGCTCCGTGCAAATGTCGCTCAAGCGCGTGATGTCTTCGGACGAACGCGCGAGCTTACGCTCGGTTTCGATCTTCTCCGCTTTGGTCTTCGCGATGCCGGCGGCTTCTTCGAAGATCTGACGTCTGTCGAGGGGTTTCGCGTCCATGATCTCCGCGACTTTGCCCTGCCCGATGATGGAATAGCCGTCCTTGCCCGCGCCGCTGTCACGCATCACGTCCAAAATGTCGCGCAAACGGCAAACGTTATGATTGAGGAAATACTCGCTCGTGCCCGAGCGATACAACTTGCGGGTAACGGTGACTTCGTCACGATCGGTGCGGAAAACGCGGTTCGTATTGTCGAAAACGAGAGAAACTTCGCAATAAGACATCGGCTGACGCTTTTCGGTGCCGTTGAAGATGACGTCTTGCATCTTGGCGCCGCGTAGAGCCTTGGCGCTCATTTCGCCGAGAACCCAACGAACGGCGTCTGCGACATTGCTCTTGCCGCAGCCGTTCGGACCGACGATACCCGTAAAGTTGTTTTGGAAGTCTATTACGGTCTTGCCGGCGAAGGATTTGAATCCCTGGAGTTCCAGCCTCTTGAAGTTGATCATTTTTCTCCCGTGAAAAGCGTAGTTACACTTATACTTCATAAGTATAACATATAAAAATATATAAATAAAGCAAAAATAAATATTTACGGGAGAGTTAGTTGACTTTTAAGGAAGCAAGCGCGATGCGGCAGGCTTCGTTTTCCGCCTGTTTTATAGTTTTGCCCTTTCCGACGCCGCCGCTCTTGCCGCCGACGTAGACTTCTACGGTAAATACTTTCTTGTTATCCGCACCCGACGCCGTAGATGGCGCATGGTAGGAAAGATGATTCTTTTCGCAGTATTCTTTGAGTTTGGTCTTGTAGTCGACGCCTGCCGACGGCGCCATGCGGATCGTGCGTTTTACGAAAGAAACAGCCTCTTCCGTTCCGCCGTCTAAGGCGATCGCGCCGGTCAAAGCCTCATACAGATTGCATTTGATCCTATCGGATAACGAACAATTCTTCTTTCGACACAATTGTGAAAGTCCGAGCATATCGGAGAGCGCCGCAAGCGGGGTTTGGGAGACCATGGACTTGCGTATGTCGGTCATTGCGCCCTCGCGTTCGTTGCCGGTGTGATAAAGTAGATCGCTGACCGCGTATCCCACGATACTGTCACCCAGAAACTCCAGCCTTTCGTAGTGGTTATTGGGGTCGAAAGAGGAATGCGTCAATGCACGTATCAACAGAGATCTATCTTTGAAAGTATAGCCGATTTTATCGTACAATTCGGACAATTCCATCATTTTTTCAAGTCCTCTGACAGGCGATCCGATACCGAGCCCGTGATCATATCCGCGACTTGGAGGATCGCACCTTTTATAGACTTTGCTTTAGAGGCGCCGTGTGCCTTTACCACGGGTTTTTTGAGCCCGAGGAATGCCGCGCCGCCGTGTTCGTTGTAATCGAGTTTATGCTTTAGATCCTTGAATACGGGTTTTAACAAAAGTGCGCCGAGTTTCGCACGAGTCGAAGAGTAAATGCCCTCTTTCAGAAGAGCGAAGATTGCATTCGCAGTTCCTTCCGCCGACTTGAGCGCAATATTTCCGTTGAATCCATCGGCGACCACGACGTCGACCTCACCGGACAGGATGTCCCGCGCTTCCACGTTACCGACAAAGTTGATCGAGGGTTCGCCGGCAAGGAGCGTGTGCGCTTCTACCGAGAATGCGTTGCCTTTGGTCTCTTCCACCCCGTTATTGAGTAGTCCGACGCGTGGGTTTTCGACATCGTAGACTCCCTTTTGATAGGCTGACGCCATCATGGCGAAGCCGACCAAATAGGACGGACGACAATCCACGTTAGCGCCGCAGTCGCATAATATCACGTTACCGCCCTTCACCGTCGGCAACGCAGGCGCGAGCGCAGGTCGTTCGATACCCTTGATCCTGCCGACCTTTAAAGTCGCGCCGATCAATACGGCACCGGTGGATCCCGCGGATACCAGTCCGTCCGCTTCCCCACTTGCTACCGCGTCGAGCGCTACGACGAGAGAACTGTCCTTTTTGGTGCGGATCGCGACGGTCGGCGTTTCTTCGCATCCGATCACACTCGGTGCGTCCTTGATGGTCAGGCGTCCGTCGAAGGTGTTATCTCCGATCAAATGGCGAAGCTCCCCTTCTTTCCCCGTCAAGAGGATCTCGAGAGAGGGATTGGATTCAAGCGCGGCGATCGCGCCCTTCACAACCTCGCTCGGAGCATGGTCTCCACCGTATCCGTCTAAAGCGATTTTCATAGGATCTCCTCCGTAATTCTTTTTCTATTATACCCGATTCCCCTATCCAAATCAACCTTTCGTTCTTCTTATCGGGAAATACGAAAAAGCGCGAAGTTGCCTTCGCGCTTTATCTTTGGGTATAGGTATTAGTTTTTCTTCGTTTCGGTAACGACGCCCTCTTTGATCGCCGCCAAGGTAGCGGTGATGTTTTGGAGTTCCGAGGGAATGATGATCTTCGTGGCGGCGCCCTTGGAGAGTTCGATCAAGGCGCGATAGCCTTCGATGGTCAGATAGGCTTGGTTCGGATTGGCGTTGTTGATCAGGTCGACGGCGGTCGCTTTACCTTCCGCTTCGGCGATCAACGCGGCTTTTTCAGCCTCTGCCGCAAGGATCCTCGAGGCTTTGTCCGCTTCCGCACGCAGGATCTTAGCCTGCTTTTCGCCTTCTGCTACGAGGATATTACTCTTTTTCTCGCCCTCTGCGCGCAAGATCGCCTCTCTGCGTTCACGCTCGGCGCGCATCTGTTTCTCCATCGCCTCTTGAATGTCCTTCGGCGGGAGAATGTTCTTCAGTTCGACGCGGTTGATCTTGATGCCCCACGGGTCGGTCGCTTCGTCCAAGATGATACGCATTTTGGAATTGACGGTATCACGCGAGGTCAAGGTCTCGTCGAGTTCCAGTTCGCCGACGATGTTACGGAGTGTCGTCGCAGTCAGGTTCTCGATCGCCGAGAGCGGCTTGTCTACACCATAGGTGTAGAGTTTAGCATCGGTGATCTGGAAATAGACGACGGTGTCGATCTGCATCGTGACGTTATCTTTGGTGATCACGGGTTGCGGCTTAAAATCTGCGACGATCTCTTTTAGTGAGATCGGGCGGGACGTGCGGTCAAAGATCGGCAAAACGTAATGAACGCCAGTTTCAAGCGTTTTGCGATACTTTCCGAGACGTTCGACGGTAACGGCGGTCGCCTGTCTGACGACGCGAATGCCCGTGACAAGAACAGCCAGAATGATGATGCCCAAAACCAGTAAAACGATTCCTGCGGTAGTCATAATAATCCTCCTATTTAGTAGTATCCGTCGGATCGGACTTCTTTACGATCAGTTTGTTGCCGTTGATCTTCACGACTTCGACGATGGTGCCCTCTTCGATCGTTTCCTCCTCGCTCTCGGGGATCGCGCTCCAGACGACGTCGGCGATCTTGACGGAGCCGAGCTGTCCGAACTTCGCGGTGGAGAGCATATAAACGTGTTTCCCGATCAAAGAATCCGCGTTGGTCTTCTCGTTCATATGACGAAGGAAGAACTTGCGACAGATCGGGCGCAAGCCGATGATCAATACGGCGGACAAAACCACGAAAACGACGAGCTGAACGATCCAGTTGATGCTCTTGAACGCGCTGAGGATCAAAGCAACGATGCCGCTGAACGCAAACCAAATCGAGGTCATGTCCAACGTAAGCAGTTCGACGACGGTCGCGACGACCACGACGCCGAGCCATACCCATAATGAAACTTGTGGCATAGCGTCACCTCCTATTTATGAATATATTATATTATAAAAACGATATAAAGTCAACTCGCGCGAATGACGAAAACGGTTATGCGAAGTAAAGGGACGATCGATTGCTCGGAAAGATCACTCCTCGCAGTCGAAGATCGCCTTGCTCTCTATCCTATCACCGTAGGTCTTCTTCCACTCGAGATGCATATCCGAAACGTCGTATGCAAGGAGCCCTTGTGGCGTCATCGTCATCTCGATCATGAGGCTGTAGCGGTTCGGTCTGTCGCTGCAGGACGGATGCACCTTTACCTCGCTCACGCCCTCGATCGAGAGCGCTCTAAAAAACAAACGGCGGATCTCGGGCAAAAGCCTTGCCGTATCCTCTTTATCCTTAAACTTTACGATGATATAGTGTTTCATATAATCCTTCCGAGAATGCGTTATATCATAAAGTTAGCACATTTTATGCCTTTTGTAAATGGTGAAAACGATATAAGGAATAACCTATAAACCGATTTATCACGCGAATGGGTGTATATCAGTGCCGAAAGGCGCTGTATATCATTAAATAGATGCGGTTTTTTATACACGGCAAGCCGTAATGATATGCAAGGGACAAGCCCTTGATGATATGCCAAACCTCGCTGACGCTTCGGTTTGGATAAAAAACAGTCTAAAGCGGGTTCGCTTTAGACTGTTTTTGGTGGAGAGAGATGGATTCGAACCATCGAAGTCGGTGACAACAGATTTACAGTCTGCTCCCTTTGGCCACTCGGGAATCTCTCCGTATGGAGCTGGTGATCGGAATCGAACCAACAACCTGCTG